>Ga0209254_10007472_pt1 | contig 10084 bp, 13 predicted proteins | sample FrelakmetDIP11DI_FD_187148 | JGI IMG/M metagenome (GOLD analysis project Ga0209254, IMG submission 187148) | Freshwater lake sediment microbial communities from the University of Notre Dame, USA, for methane emissions studies - DIP11 DI (SPAdes)... | ecosystem: Environmental > Aquatic >...
CCCCTCGGTCTGGTGCTGGGCCTGATCGCCGCCCTGCTGCTGGCGGCCGCTGCCACCGCCCTGATCGCGGGGCGCCGCGCCGTCTCCGGTGACGCCATCCTGGCCGTGCGGGAGGACTGGTGAGCCCGAGCAATCCGAGCCGTCCGCGCAGGGGCCAGTGGAACGGCTCAAGGCCCGACCTGGGGCGGCGCCGCCTGCTCCTCGCCTTGGCGACCGCCCCCGCCCTGGGCTGGGCCGCAGGCCCCGTGCCCCATGGGGTACGCTATGCTGAGGTCAGACCCAGGCCCCTGGTCTTTCCGCGCGACCATGGGGCCCATCCCGACTACCGGATCGAGTGGTGGTACCTGACTGGGTGGCTTGACGCGGAGCCTGGTCCCCTGGGCCTCCAGGTCACCTTCTTTCGGACCCGCACGCCGATCGATCCCGCCAACCCGAGCCGGTTCGCCGCCCACCAGCTCATCATCGCCCACGCGGCCATCGCCGATCCCGTCCGGGGGTCGCTGCTGAAGGACGAGCGGGTGGCGCGCACGGGGCTCGGGCTGGCCGGGGCCTCCGAGTCCGACACCGACGTCAGCGTCGACCGCTGGACCTTTCGGCGTGACCCGGACGGGCGCTACCGGTGCGAGATCCGCGCGCGGGGCTTCGATCTGCGGTTCACCGCCACCCCCACCCAGCCCCTGCTCCTTCAGGGCGAGGATGGCTTCTCCCGCAAGGGTCCCCGGATCGAGCAGGCGAGCCACTACTACTCGGCGCCTCATCTGGAGGTACGGGCAAGCCTGACCCGCGAGGGCCACACCCTCGAGGCCCCTGGCCGGGCCTGGCTGGACCACGAGTGGTCCAGCACCCTGCTGGACCCCGAGGCGGCCGGCTGGGACTGGGTCGGCATGAACCTGGACGACGGCTCGGCCCTGACCGCCTTCCAGATCCGCCGCAAGCAAACCGGCGCATCGCTCTTTGGCTACGCCAGTCTGCGTGGGCCCGGCTCGGCGCGGGTCCAGACCTTCGCGCCCGAGGCCATCGCCTTCGCGCCCCTGGCCTATTGGACCTCGCCGCGCACGGGGGCCCGCTACCCCGTGGCCCAGCGCATCCGGGTGGGCGACCGGGTCTTCGAGACCGAGCCCCTGTTCGAGGACCAGGAGCTCGATTCCCGCGCCTCGGCAGGCGCCATCTACTGGGAGGGCGCGAGCCGGCTGCGGGAGTTCGGGCGCCTGGTGGGCCGCGGTTATCTGGAGCTGACCGGCTACGCGGCACCCATGCGTCTCTGACCCCGCTGGCGGCTGACCACCCCGAGCACCGTCGGGCGCCATCCCCGGGGGCGACCTGACGTTGGTCAATGCCGAGGCGGCCGCCCGACGCCAGAATGCCCTGCACTGGGGCCGTTCAGGCGGGCGGACCCGGGGGACTGACACAGGCTGCCGAGCAAACCATGCGCAAGTCCGACCCTTTCCTTTTCGGCGTCGCCGCGGCTTCCGCCCTGCTGCTGCTCAGCGCCCTGGACGCCACGCTTCGAGCCTGGGCCTCGGCCCCGGCTATCGCGGAGCGTGCGGCCCTGGTGTCGGCCCTGGACCTGACGGATCTCGCCCTCTTCACCGAGGCGCGCTATACCCGGCACCCGAGCCAGGCGGACCTGCACAGCGCCTTCCAGGATCACCCCATGGCCCTAGAGCACTTCCCCACCGGCTCCCTGATCCCGGCCCCGATCCCGTTGCGTATCCAGGAGCCTGAGCGGCCATGAGGGAATGGCTGCGCCGGCAACGCTACCTGATCGACTACAGCCTCTCCGCCCTGGCGCGGCGGCCGGGCAAGCACCTAGGGCTGCTCCTGGTCTATACGCTGATCGTCTTCCTGCTCGCCTCGGTGATGCTCTTCACCCAGTCCCTGCGCCGGGAGGCGGCCCTGGTGCTCGCCGAGTCGCCGGAGATCATCCTGCAGCGCCAGGTGGCCGGGCGACACGACCTGATGCCCATCGCCTACCTGGACAAGATCGGGAGCATCCGGGGGGTGGGCACGAAATACGGCCGGCTCTGGGGCTATTTCTACGACCCGCCGGTGCGGGCCAACTACACCCTGATGGTCCCGCCAGCCGCCGCCTCGCAGACCGCGGATCCGGGCCCGGGGCAGATCGCCATCGGCGCCGGGATCGCCCGGACCCGCGGCCTGGCGGTGGGGGACTATCTGAGCCTGCGCTCCGCCCGAGGTGAGCCCTTCTCCTTCCGCGTCGCTTCCGTCCTCTCCCATGAGACCGAGCTGGTGAGCAGCGACCTGATACTCCTCTCGGAGGATGACTTCCGGCGCTTCTTCGACTTCCCGCCGGATCGCGTCACCGACATCGTGCTGGGGGTGCGCAATCCGCTGGAGGTGCGCAAGGTGGCGGAAAAGCTTAGCCTCGCCCTGCCAGACACCCGACCCATCCTCAGGGAGGAGATCCTGCGCACCTACGACGCCGTCTTCGGCTGGCGCCAGGGGCTGGTCTTCGTGCTCCTTGGAGGCACCCTGCTCGCCTTCGTGATCTTCGCCTGGGACCGGGCCTCGGGCCTGAGCGGCGAGGAGCGCCGCGAGATCGGCATCCTCAAGTCCATCGGCTGGGAGACCGGCGACGTGCTGCGGATGAAGTTCTGGGAGGGGGCCATCCTGTCATTGATCGCCTTTTTCTTTGGCTACCTGCTGGCCTATCTTCATGTCTTTTACCTGTCAGCGGCCCTCTTCGAGCCCGTGCTCAAAGGCTGGGCCGTCCTGTACCCGGACTTTCGACCTATCCCCTTCGTGGACGGGCTCCAGGTGGCCACCCTCTTCTTCTTCACCGTCTTCCCTTACACGGTGGCCACCATCGTGCCCATCTGGCGGGCCGCGGTGACGGACCCAGACGCCGTGATGCGCTAGACCCAGGCCGATGATCGAGCTGCGCGACGTCAGGAAGGTCTTCAACCAGGGGCGCCACAACGAGCTCTGGGCCGTGCGCGGCGTGACCCTGGACCTGGAGCCCAATCGCGTCACGGTGCTGAAGGGTCCCAGCGGCTCCGGCAAGACCACCCTGCTCTCCATGATCGGGGCCCTCGCCCGGCCCACCGCCGGGCGTATCTCCCTGGACGGGCGGCTGATCTCGAACCTGCCGGAGCGCTTCATGACGGAGGTGCGACGGAGCACCTTCGGCTTCGTCTTCCAGCGCTTCAACCTGATCCGGGGGCTCACGGTGCTGGAGAACGTGATGCTGCCCGCCTATCCCCTGGCCCCCGACTACGGCGACCTGCGAAGCAGGGCATTAGGCCTGCTCGCCCAATTCGCCATGGAGTCCAAGTCGGCCGACCGGGTGGAGTGGCTCTCGGGCGGCGAGGCCCAGCGCACCGCGATCTGCCGTGCCCTCATCAACGAGCCGCGCATCCTGATCGCCGATGAGCCCACGGCCAACCTGGATAGCAAGCTGTCGCGGGAGCTGGTGGGCCTTCTCGGCGACCTCCTGGACCTGGGCAAGACGGTGCTGGTCGCTTCCCACGACCCCCTGGTCTTCGAGTCTTCCCGGGTCTCCCGCGTCGTGGAGATGCGCGACGGGCAGCTGGCAGGAGAGTCCTCGTGCTGATCAGCCCCGCGGTCCTGGCGCTCAACGGGGTCTCCTTCACCCTGACCCTGCTCCTGCTTATGGCCGCCGTATTCGCCCTACAGGTGTTGCGCCACTGGGACATCGGCAGCGGAAGCGAGCGCCAGCTCGAGCTGGAGCGCCGCACCTACCTCATCTCGACCCTGGTGACCTGGAGCTTCGCCGCGGCGGTGGTCTCCCTGCTCCTCTTCGTCTACAACGCGGAGCAGATGGCGACCCAGTTCGTTGGGGCCATGTGCGCCACCGGGGTCCTCAATGCCCATCCCCTGGGCTGGCCGACCCTGCTGCTCAAGATCCTCATCTTTTTCGCGGGGGCCGCCTGGCTGATGCTGAACCGCCTGGACAACCAGGCACCGGACTATCCCCTGGTGCGCGTTAAATACGGGCTGCTGCTGGTGCTCTCGCCTCTCATGGCGCTGGAGGCCGGGGTGCAGCTCCGCTACTTCCTGGGGCTCAACCCGGACGTCATCACCTCCTGCTGCGGCTCACTCTTCACCGCCGAGGGGGACGGGGTCGCCGCCACGGTCTCGGCCCTGGACCCCGCCTGGTCCATGGCGGCCCTCTATGGCAGCGGGTTGCTGGTGCTGGGCCTGGGCCTGGTGCACGGGTGGCGCATGCGCTCCGGCGGCAGCGGCATGGCCTTCTCCCTGGCCGGGGGCTTGGCCTTCGTGGCGGCGCTGGCGGCCATCGTCTCCTGCGTGGCCCTCTATATCTACGAGCACCCCCATCACCACTGCCCCTTCTGCATCCTCAAAGGGGGACACGGGTTCGTGGGCTACTGGCTCTATGTCCCCTTGTTCACCGCGAGCGCCCTGGCGCTGGGGGTCGGACTCATCTCGCCCTGGGGCCGCATCCCCAGTCTCCGAGCCGCGGTGCGGGCCGATGGGCGGCGCTTCACCGCCCTGGCGCTGGCCCTCTTCGCCCTCTTCTACGGGGTGGCGACCCTCGCCATCCTGACCTCGAACCTCAGTATGGAGGGGGTGTGGTGGTGAATCGGATGGTGCCAATGCTGGGTTTCGTTCCTCAGCCCAGCCTACGAGGCACGAGGCAGCGCGCGGGGCTCGCCGCACTCCTGCTCTTCGCTGGTCTGCTCTTGAGTGGCTGCGGCGGCGAGACGGTGCAGCTCGCCCAGGGTGAGCCACCCTCGCCCTTCGAGCTAACCACCCTGGGCGGCGGATCCGTGGCACTCCCGGCCGACCTCCAGGGCCAGATCGTCGTGATCCGTTTCTGGGCCGACTGGTGCCCCTTTTGCGAGAGCGAGATGCGGTCCATTGAGCCCGTCTATCGGGCCTACAAGGAGCAGGGTCTGCGCCTGTTGGCCATCAACGTGCGCCAGGACGCCAAGACCGCGGCGGCCTTCGTCGAGCCGTTGGGTATCTCTTATGAGGTGCTGCTGGACGAGGACGGCGACGTGGCCCGGGCATACGGGGTCAGCGGTCTCCCGACTACCTTCTTCCTGGACCGTCAAGGGCGGCTCGCCACCCGCATCCTGGGCGAGTCCACGCCAGAGGTCTTCGAGCAGGTGGTCAAGGGGCTCCTATGACCTCCCCATTCGGCTCGGAGCTCACCCTGACCCTGGCCTTCCTCACGGGCGTGATGGGCGCCCTGCACTGCCTCGGGATGTGCACGGGCCTGGCCGGGGGCTACTTCGTGCGCTACGGCAGCGGGGTCAGCGCCGTGCTCGGCTATCACGCCGCGCGGATCCTCGTGTACGGGATCCTCGGCGCGGCCGGCGCCCTGGTGGGGCGGGTCCTGGTCCAGCAGGGGATCGTCGGCAAGGGACAGGGTCTGGTCATGATGGCCGCTGGACTCCTCATCATCGGGATTGGACTCGGGCTGGTCTGGACCAGCACGCGCCGGGGCGGCGGGGGCTCCGGCTCGAATCATCGGTCCCCCGGGGGTCAGGCCGTGGCCCACCCTACCGTCGGACCGCGCCCCAGACCCTGGCTCGCGCCCCTCGCCGGGGCCATCAATGGACTCGTGCCCTGCAGCCTCACCGTGTCCGTCGCGATCAAGGCGGCCGCTACCGCGGACCCCCTGCGGGCCGGCCTGCTGATGCTGGTGTTCGGTCTGGGTACCCTGCCCACCATGGCCCTGGTGAGCCTAACCGGCACGACCATCGGACGCCACGCCCGGGGCGTATTCGCCATCCTGGCCGCTTTGACCGTAGTCGCGCTGGGGCTCTGGACCCTCTACGAGGGTTGGGTCTTCTTCGACATCATGCGGGGCTTAAGCAACTGGTGAGCTGAAAGAAGAAGAATTCGTCCGCGAATAAACGCGAATAAACGCGAGTAAGGAGCTGATCCAATGAATAACCAAGCTTGATCGAAGTACGCGCAGTTGGCCTCCGGGGCGTGTTCGCGTTCTTCGCGTTCTTCCCGGACCAACCTGTTCGTATCGCCTCGCCCTAAGCGACACCCACCGGTCATTCTTTCACCCTTCCACCGACCGCAACTGAGGAGATTGAAGTCATGAGCAATCATCACGATCACGACCCGAGCCCTGACCGGGCACGCCGCGAGCTGCTCAAGCTGGCGGGGGCCATGGGCCTCGCCGGGCTCGCCGGCCCCGCGCTGGCCACAGGTGAGCGGCCAATCGGTGCCCTTGTGCCAGGCAAGGGCTGGGTTCCGGCCTCCGGCGAGGCCTGCCCGGGCGACGGCACCCCCCTGCAGTTCATCCCGAGGACCGCCCCGGATCCCGAGCCCCTCAAGGACGAGCTCACCAAGTACCCCAAGTGCCCCTATTGCGGCATGGACCGCACCGAGTACCAACACAGCCGGCATCTAGTCCAGTACGAGGACGACCTGGTGGATGGCACCTGCTCCATCCACTGCCTAGCCATCAGCCTCTCGCTCAACCTGGACCGGGGTCCCAAGGCCATCTATGCGGCGGACTTTGGCTCTAAGGAGGCGGTGAAGCCCCTGACGCCGGTGGATACCGCCACCTACCTCATCGGCAGCAAGCTCAAGGGCACCATGACCGCCGTGAGCAAGATGGCCTTCGCGGAGAAGGGGGCGGCAGAAACGGCCAAGGCCGAGCAGGGAGGCGAGCTCGGGGGCTTCGACGAGGCCCTGACCCAGGCCTATCTCAGCATGGCGAAGGACACCCTGATGATTCGTAAGAACCGCGCGGAGAAGCTCCGCAAGATGATGGAGAAGAAGGCCACCTGAGCCCATTCAACCTCCGTAGGAGCGCCGCCCTCGGCGCGATGCCGCTCCCCCGTAGGAGCACCGCCCTCGCCGCGACCGGGCGTCTTCCAGCGAGATCTCTGGAAGACGCAGCATCGCGCCGGGGCGGCACGCCTACCCGACGTCAGACCGCACACCATGACTCGAACCCAACCAAAGCGCTTTCTTGGCCTGATGTGCCTGCTCCTCCCCTTCCTCGAGCCCGCCTGGGGCGGGGCGGTCGACACACCAGACCCTGCACCCACCGACACCTGCCCCGTCTGCGGCATGTTCGTGGCCAAGTACCCGGACTGGATCGCCACCGTGCTGTACAAAGACGGCCACGCCCACCACTTCGATGGGGCCAAGGACCTCTTCAAGTATCTCCTGGACCTCCCCAAGTGGGCCCCTGGACACGGGGCCGAGGACATCGCCGCCATTGGGGTGACCGAGTACTACGGCGTGAGCCGGATCGACGCCCGTGCCGCCTGGTATGTCATCGGATCGGACGTGCTGGGCCCAATGGGTCACGAGCTGATCCCTTTGGAGACGGAGGCGGACGCTGCGGAGTTCCTACGCGACCACGACGGCAAGGACATCGTCCGCTTCGGGGAAGTGACTCCCGGGCTGCTCCATGACCTGGACGAGGGATACTTTGACCGTCGCCCGGCACCTCGCCGGGCCAACGAAGATCCTTGACCCCAGAGACCCGCGGCCACCTCCCCCACTTTTCCACCGGAGCTCCGCCCAACCCGGGTCGAACGGTTGACCAAGCACCCGACGGCCCCCAGTGACCTGAAAGGGCGCTACTCCCAATCCGCGGCCGGGCCGATCGAGTCCCACCCCGGACGCTGGGGACCACCGGGCACCCCTGACAGGAATCGCAAAGAATGGCGAGCTGCTGCGAAGACAAGGGCTGCGAGGTCGCCGCGCTGCGGGCGAGTCACTCCCGCGTGCTCTGGATCGTGCTCGCCATCAACGCTCTGATGTTTCTGATCGAGGGCACGGCGGGCATCCTGGCCCGCTCCACCTCACTGCTCGCCGATGCCCTGGACATGCTCGGCGATGCCCTGGTCTACGGGTTCAGCCTCTTCGTGGTTGCGCGCTCGGCGCGCTGGCAGGCGGGGGCCGCCCTCCTCAAAGGTGCCTTCATGCTTCTCTTCGGCCTAGCCGTACTGGGGGAAGCGGCGCACAAGGCCCTCCACCCAGTGATGCCGATGGCGGAGACCATGGGCGTGATCGGGGCCCTGGCCCTGGTCGCGAATCTCGTCTGCTTCCTGCTGCTCTACCGCCATCGTGGGGACAACCTCAACATGAGCTCCGTCTGGCTCTGTTCCCGTAATGACCTGATCGCCAATGTGGCGGTGCTCGGGGCTGCGGCCGCAACCTTCCTGCTCGCCTCCCGCTGGCCCGACATCCTGGTCGGGGGCCTCATCGCGAGCCTCTTCCTCGGCTCGGCGCTCCGAGTCCTGCGGCAGTCCCTGCGGGCCCTGCGCACCACCTCAGCGCCGCCCCTGCAGGCTGCCAAACCGGTAACAGTCACCCTGGTCAAGGGGTCCCGAGGGTCCTAAGTCAAGGTTCAAGAACAACGTGTCGAGAGCGTCCTGGGCTATCCCAAAGCATGAGCCGCGAAAGGGTCGAAGGGCGTTATTAACCGATCCAAAGAGGCGCTGCCGATGGCAAGACCCTGCGCCCCGCCCTCATGCGGTACCTGGGTCGCCGGACCCTGGCCGACCGGGCCCGGCTCAGGGGCGTCGCCCGCACCCAGGCCGTGGCCGCCCGCCACTCGCCGAGGCCGCCGGATTCCAGGCGGTTCCCGCGGGCCCGCGCGCCAATTGCCACGACGACGATACCCTGCTCGCCGACACCATGCCCGTGCTTGATGCCCTCCGACGTCGCTTAGCCGATGCCCCCGACCTGTAAGTCGGAGTTCAGTCCGCCCGCCCCCTCGCCGACCACACCGGCGTCGGGCTAAAGTCCGACCCACCGTCCGACCAGAGCTCAACCCTCCCGAGGTTCCCCATGTCCGCCAACCCAGAGGCACTAATGCCCTCCACCGCGCTGCCCACGGCACCCCCTGCCCCAGTCTCGCTCCTCGAGGCCTTCCTCTATTGGCTCAAGCTCGGTTTCGTGAGCTTCGGCGGTCCCGCCGGGCAGATCGCCATGATGCACAGGGATCTCGTCGAGCGGCGCCGCTGGATCAGCGAGCACCGCCTCCTCCATGCGCTCAACTACACCATGGTCCTGCCCGGGCCCGAGGCCCAGCAGCTCGCCACCTCTGGGCCATCGCGGCGGCCGCCTTCGTGGCCATCTTCGCGCTGTAGGTCCACTTCCCCGCCATCGTGCTGGCGGCCGCCCTCATTGGCTTTATCGGTGGCCGCCTGACCCCCGGCAAGTTCCGCTCCGGTGTCGCCCATGGAGAGTCCCACAGGACCTATGGACCGGCCCGGATCGACGACCATTCCCCACTGCCGGAACGCGCCCGCTTCTACTGGTCGCGCACCCTGAGCTACGCCCTCGCAGGCCTCGGCATCTGGGCACTGGTCGAGGGACTCCTGCTGATCGCCTACGGCTGGGATGGCCTCCTCACCCAGATGGGCTGGTTCTTCACCAAGGCGGCCCTGGTGACCTTCGGCGGAGACTAGGTAGTATTGATATCTTACATGATATAGTTCCCCCAAGCATCTGTTGGCGCACACCAGGAGCACGTCTCAATCTGCGTGATGATCAAAGGGAACGCATTGAGCACCTACTGCCCGGCAAGCGCGGTGACCGCGGGCGTGCTGCGGCGGACAACCGCTTCTTCGTTGAGGCCGTTCTGTGGATAGCACGCTCGGGTGCACCCTGGCGCGACCTACCAGAGGAGTTCGGCCCCTGGAACAGCGTCTACCAACGGTTTGCACGGTGGCAGAAACGCGGCGTCTGGGAGCGGATCTTCACCGAGCTGACTGAAGACGCCGATTTCGAGGAAGTGTTTCTGGACAGTACCGTGAGTCGCGTCCATCAACACGCCGCAGGCGCCCATAAAAAAGAAGGCGAGCAGGCCATCGGCCGCTCGCGCGGAGGGCTGACCACGAAGATCCATGCGTTGGTCGAAGCGCTCGGCAACCTCGCCCACTGGCGCCTGACCGCCGGACAGGTGGCCGACGTACACGAAGCCGAGCCGCTGCTCGCGGGCGTCGCGGCCGACGCGGTTGCCGCCGACAAAGCCTACGACTGAACGCCTTGATCGACACCATCACGGCCAGCGACTGGACAAGCTCAACCTCTGTCGCTGATGGGTGCGGCTCTTTTGTGACGACGCGGAGTGATTGGGAAACAACGG
>Ga0209254_10007473_pt1 | contig 10083 bp, 5 predicted proteins | sample FrelakmetDIP11DI_FD_187148 | JGI IMG/M metagenome (GOLD analysis project Ga0209254, IMG submission 187148) | Freshwater lake sediment microbial communities from the University of Notre Dame, USA, for methane emissions studies - DIP11 DI (SPAdes)... | ecosystem: Environmental > Aquatic >...
GTCGCCGCGGGCCCGCGCAGCTGGAGGACGATGAGGCCCTCCGACTCGCTCGACTCCGCGATCTCGAACGGGCCGGCGCCCATCCGCTCGATGAGCCCGCTCACGAACGTGCCGATCTCTCCCAGCGGCGTCGTCGCCGTCCCGGTCGACGGCCCCGTGTCCTCGGCGGGCGCCGCCGCCATGCGCTCGGCGCGCGGCTCCTCGTCCCGGCGCGGCCCGCGGCCGCGATCGCCGCGGTCCCCTCGGTCGCCGCCGCGATCCCCACGGTCACCCCGATCGCGGCCACCGCGCTCGCGGTCCCGGCCGCGCCCCTCCCCACGAGCCTCGCGAGGACCGCGATCGCCACGGTCCCCACGATCGCCGCGGGGCGCACGCTCTTCTCGCTCGCCGCGGCGTCCTTCGCCACCCGACGGTCGCCGCGACGGCGCACCCACCGAGCGCAGATAGGCGACGACGGCGAAGCGATTGCCGAGCCCCGACACCCGCGTCACGTCCACCTCGCTGATCGCGAGCTGCGCCTCGGGCGCCTCGAAGAAGGCCGTCGCCTTCGCGACCGCCTCGGCGCGGTCCTTGCCAATGAACTCGTGAGCTTCCGACATCGGGTCGTACATGGAGATCCTCCTGGGGTCGCGGGGGTCAAGCCCGGGCCGGCTGCGGCTCGCTGCGCCGGTTCATCCAGAGCTGCTGCGCGATCGCGAGCAGATTGCTGACGAACCAGTAGAGCACGAGGCCGGACGGGAACGTGTAGAACAGGAATCCGAACATCAGCGGCATCATCACCATCATCATGCGCTGCTGCGCCGGATCCATGCTCGTGGACGGCGTCAGCTTCTGCTGCACGACCATGCTGGCCGCCATCAGGATCGGGAGCAGCCGCACGGGCAGCTCGAGGCCGGGAATCGTGAACAGCGTCTCCGGGCGCGAGAGATCGTCGATCCACAGCGCGAAGGGCGCCTGGCGCAGCGAGATGGAGCTCTGCAGCGCGTAGTAGAGACCGATCATCACCGGGAACTGGAGCAACATCGGCAGGCACCCGCCGAGGGGGTTCCAGCCGCCCTCGCGCATCAGCTTCGCCATCTCCTGCGACTGCCGCTCCCGGTCGTTCTTGTACTTCTCCTGGATCTCCTTCATGCGCGGCTGCATCGCGCCGAGGCGCTTCATCGACTCCATCTGCTTGTGCGTCAGAGGAGCCGTGACGAGCCGCACGAGGATCGTGAGCAGGATGATCGCGACCCCGTAGTTCGGGATCACCGAGTACGACGCAGAGAGCATCTTGCTGAATGCGCGCGTGACCGGTGCGATCCACGACCAGCCGAGCTGGATCGAACGCTCGAGCTGCGCGCCGACGGCCTCGAGCCGGTCCGGCTCCTTCGGCCCGAGATAGATCTGCACCTCGCGGGCGAGCGTCGTGCCGGGGAGCAGCGCGCCCGGGCGCGCGAGCGTCGCCGTCGCGAGCTGCCCCGGGTCGACCGCAACCCACGCCGCCTCGGAATCGCGCGACACGTCCGGGATCATCGCGGCGAGGAAGTAGTTCGAGTCCGCGCCGACCCACTCGACACCCGCAGGGAACCGACGCTCGCGCTCCGGGCTGCCACCCACCGTCGAGGAGAAGAAGCCCGGCGTCCCGAAGGCATTGAGCGGCGAACGCTCGACGCTGCCCTCTACGAGCGCCGCGAGCGCGAGATCGCGAAAGTCCGACAGCGGCCGCACACGCTCGATCAGGGTCATCGCGAAGCCCGGCCCGAGCGCCTGCTGCGACGTGTTCTCGACCTCGATCCGGAGCTTGCCGAGGTACCCCTCGTCGGCGAGCTCGAAGCGCTTGCGCACGCGCAGCGGGCCGCGCGAGAGCTCGAACGCGTACACCCGCGGCCCGCGCTCGAGGACATCGAACACCGCGACCGACAGATCGCCGAGCCCGAGTTCTGGGAACGGCGTCGCGAAGGCCGGCGGCTCGGCGCCCTCGGTCTCGACGAGCGGCACCGGCTCCGCGCCTTCGCTCTGCGGGGTCAGGTACTCGAGCAGCTCCCAGCGCGCGATACCGGCGCCGCGGGAGCTCAGCACTGCGCGCACCTGCGGGTTCTCGAACGCCAGCTCCTCCGCGGGAGGCGCGGGCGGCGCGGCAGCCGGCGCAGGCTGGGCTTGCCCAACGGGTGCCGACGGCGCGGCCTCGGTCGGCGCCGGCCGCACAGCGCCGGCCGCTGGAATCTCGGCCGGTCTGCCGGGCGCGGCCTCGCCGGCGATCTCGGTCCCCGGCTGCGGAACGGCTTTCGGACGGTTCTCGGCCTCCCAGGTCATCCACAGGCTGAGGACGAGGAAGGAGAGCGCAAAGGCGAGGAAGGCGTTGCGGTCCACGGGTCTCGCTACGGTACGGGGTCAGGCCCGCCTGGATGCCACGGATGGCAGCGGGCGATGCGACGGAGACCGAGCCAGGTCCCGCGCCACGGTCCGTGGCGCTCGATCGCTTCGGCGGCGTACTCGGAACAGGTCGGCCAGTAGCGGCACGCCGGGGGTAGCGAGGGCGATACCCAGCGGTGATAGCCGCGCAGCACCGTCGGAAGGGCGGTCGCCAGCGCTCGCGTCACCGCGCGGCGCTCGCCCGTGCGGCCACGTTCTCGAGATCGCGCGCCAGCTCTGCCGAGGTCGCGCTCGCGGCCGCTGGTCGCGCGACGACAACGCAATCTTTCCCCTTGGGGAGATTCTGCTGGTGGGTGCGGAACCACTCCCGCACGCGCCGCTTCACCCGATTGCGGACGACCGACCCACCCACGCGGCGACTCACTATGAGGCCGAGCCGCGCGGGCGCAGCCGCATCGCCGTCGAACCGATCCGCGACGAGGAGAATGAACGACCGCGACGCCATGCGCGTCCCCTCTCGCGAAACCCGACGAAAATCCCTGGAGGATCGGAGGCGATCGGCTCGGCGGAAGCGCTCGCTTCCGCCCGCGACCGTCACTTCGACGGCGTCGAGACCGCCAGGCGCTTGCGGCCCTTCGCGCGCCGCCGCGAGAGCACAGTCCGCCCACCCTGGGTCTTCATGCGGGATCGGAATCCATGGGTCCGTCGGCGGCGGATCCGGCTGGGCTGATACGTGCGCTTCATGACTCGGTTCTCGTCGCCCGGAGCGCATCGCCCAAAGGCAGCTGGCTCGGAGGTTATTGGCTCGGCGGCCCGGGTAGCCGGGCCCGACCGGGAAGGGCCGCACGGTAGCCAGCCAGCAAACCCCGTGTCAAGCAACCGATGCGAGCATGCAGACGAGGCACCTCGTTGCCCCGGCTGTCGGTTCCCGCCTCCCGACCGCGCACGCTTGCGTGGTAAGATGCCACCGCTCGGCTCGATCGCGATGTAGACAGCGGACTCGTGCTGCACCCATCGACACGAGTTTCCGAGCCACGGCGACGGCTTCGGGGGGTTTCGTCGGGCTCGTCGCTCTTCTCTACTACGACTTCCCCCAGTTCCCTATCCGGTCAGAGAAACCAGAAGGGACGCAAAGCGAGAGGGAGGGGAACACGATGCAGGCGTCGATCCCGCGCGCGGAGCTCGTGCGAGGACTCGGTCGCATCCAGTCGATCGTCGAGAAGCGCAACTCGATGCCGATCCTTGCCAACGCGCTCATCACGGCGAGCAAGGGCGGCAAGCTCGAGATCGCGGCGACGGATCTCGACATCGGGATTCGTGGCATCCACGTCGCAGAGGTCACGAAGCCCGGCGCGCTCACCGTCTCCGCGCGCAAGTTGTTCGAGATCATCCGCGAGCTGCCCGAAGAGAAGATCCAGCTCGCGTCCACGGCGAACTCGTATCTCGAGCTCAAGTGTGCGCGAAGCCGCTTCACGCTCGCTGGTACCTCCGCGGAGGAGTTTCCGACGCTGCCGGCTCTATCGCCCGGCAAGATGGGCCGCCTACCGGCCGCTGTGCTTTCGAGCATGATCGAGCGGACGATGTACGCCGCCTCGACCGACGAGACGCGTTACAACCTCAACGGTGTGTACTTCGAGCTGCTCGAGGACGGAGCCCGACTCCGTATGGTGGCGACCGATGGCCATCGCCTGGCGGTCGCCGAGCGCGCCGTCGGTGCGGAGGCCAGCGGGCTCGCGAGCGGCGTGATCCTCCCACGCAAGGCGCTCGCCGAGCTGAAGAAGCTCGTCGACGAGGAGGACGCAGACGAAATCGAGCTCGGCTTCGAGGGCAACTCCGCGATGGCGCGCAAGGGCGAGGTGACGCTCGTCATGCGTCTCGTCGAGGGCGAGTTCCCGAACTATCGCCAGGTGCTGCCGAAGGGCAATCGCCACCGCGTCGCCGTCGCCAGCGACCTGCTCGCCGCGGCGGTGCGGCGCGCCTCGCTGGTCTCGATCGAGCGGAGCAAGGCGATCCGGCTCGAGCTCGCGCCCGGGGTGCTGAGAATCTCGTCCACGAACCCGGACCTCGGCGACGCGCTCGAGGAACTCGACGTCGACTACCAGGGCGAGGAGCTCGCGATCGGCTTCAACGCCCGATATCTGATCGACTGCCTCGCGGCCTTCAAGACGAAGGAGGTCGAGCTGCACCTCGAGGACGAGCTGGCCCCGGCGCTGGTGCGGCCCATCGAGGACGGCGACAGCGTCGCGGTCGTGATGCCCATGCGGCTGTGACCGCCTGCCGATGGGCGGGCAGAAAGGGCCGGCCGACGCCGGCAGGAAGACGGCAGCGGAAGTGCCCCGGCGGGCGCGATCCCGGAGCCTTTACGCGGACTTAGGGATTCACTAGAGTCCGCCCGTCGCGAGCCGGGTGTGCCGCGATCCCCCACCCCCGTGCAGGGCTCCCGGCCGTCGCGCCCGCGCTCGGCCGGCGACAGCGCGGGTCGAGCGCCGCCCGGATCGGCCGGACTTCCTGAGGGAGAGTGCTTGTCGTACGACGCGAGTGCGATCGAGGTCCTCGAAGGCCTCGAACCCGTCCGCAAGCGCCCCGCGATGTACATCGGGACCACCGGCCCCGACGGCCTCCATCACCTCGTCTACGAAGTCGTCGACAACTCGATCGACGAAGCGCTCGCCGGCTACTGCACCGAGATCGCGGTCACGATCCACGCCGACAACAGCGTCACCGTCGTGGACGACGGCCGCGGCATCCCCGTCGACGAGCACCGCGTGGAGAAGCGCTCGGCGGCGGAGGTCGTGATGACCACCTTGCACGCCGGCGGCAAGTTCAACGAGTCCAGCTACAAGGTCTCGGGCGGTCTGCACGGCGTCGGCATCTCGGTCGTGAATGCGCTCTCCGAGAAGCTCGAGCTCGAGATCCGGCGCGACGGCAAGGTCTGGCGCCAGACCTATCACCGCGGCGTCCCGGAGGCGCCGCTCGCCGCGATCGGCACGACCGATCGCACCGGTACGACGGTCAACTTCAAGCCCGACCACCAGATCTTCGCGTCCACCGAGTTCAGCTTCGACGTGCTCTCGCAGCGCCTGCGCGAGCTCTCGTTCCTGAACGCCGGCATCCGCATCCAGATCAAGGACGAGCGCAGCGAGAAGTCCCACGACTTCCGCTACGAGGGCGGCATCGTCTCCTTCGTCGAGCACCTGAACCGCGCGCGCACGCCGCTGCACCAGCCGCCGATCTTCGTGTCGGGCGAGCGCAAGTTCGAGACGAGCAACGGCGAGACGCCGGTCGGGATCGAGGTCGCGCTCCAGTACAACGACACCTACAACGAGAGCGTCTTCTCGTTCGCGAACAACATCAACACGGTCGAGGGCGGCACGCACCTGATCGGGTTCCGCGGCGCCCTCACCCGCACGCTCAACAAGTACCTGACCGCGCAGAAGAAGAACGGCAAGGGCGAAGCCGAGTCGGTGAGCGGCGACGACGTGCGCGAGGGGCTCACCGCGGTGATCTCGGTGAAGATCCCGCAGCCGGAGTTCGAGGGGCAGACGAAGACGAAGCTCGGCACCAGCGAGGTGCGCGGCCTCGTCGAGCAGCTCGTCTACGAGCAGCTCTCGTCGTACCTCGAGGAGAATCCCGGCGTCGCGCGGCTGATCGTCGCGAAGGTCGTGGACGCCGCCCGCGCGCGCGCCGCGGCCCGCAAGGCCCGCGACCTCGCGCGCCGCAAGGGCGCGCTCTCGGACTTCAGCCTGCCGGGCAAGCTCGCCGACTGCCAGGAACGCTCGCCCGAGAAGTCGGAGCTCTTCATCGTCGAGGGCGACTCGGCCGGCGGCACCGCGAAGCAGGGCCGCTCCCGGGAGACCCAGGCGATCCTCCCGATCCGCGGCAAGATCCTGAACGTCGAGCGCGCGCGCCTCGACAAGATGCTCTCGTCGACCGAGATCCAGGCGATCGTGTCGGCGATCGGCTGCGGCATCGGCGAGGACTTCGACGCCGACAAGGCTCGCTATCACAAGATCATCATCATGACCGACGCGGACGTGGACGGCAGCCACATCCGCACCCTGCTGATGACCTTCTTCTACCGCCAGATGCGCGCTCTCTTCGACCGCGGCTTCCTCTACATCGCCCAGCCGCCGCTCTACAAGGTCAAGAAGGGCAAGTCCGAGCGCTACATCAAGGACGAGAAGGCGCTCGAGGCGTACCTGCTCGACCTCGCGCTCGCGAACGCCCGCGTCGTGTCCGAGGCCGGCGGTGCGCTGTCGGCCGTCGCCGTGCGCGATCTCGCCGGCCACGCGAGCGAGTACGGCAAGCTGCTGCGCCTGCTCGCACGGCGCCGGCTCGACGAGCGCGTCGTGGACGCGGCGATCTCCGCGGTCGCCCTCGTCGAGGACGACCTGCGCGACGCCGAGGGCCTGCGCACGCGCGTCGCGCAGCGCATCGCCGAGCGCTTCGCCGCCGCCGATCCCGAGGCGGGCGGGATCGCCTGGGACGTCGCGGCGGACCCGGAGCACGACGCCCATCGCCTCGTCGCGACGACGCGCCGCGCCGGCATCACGCACCGCACCCCGATCGACGCCGCGTTCCTGCGTTCTTCGGACTGGACGCGCCTGTCGGCGCTCTCGGCGCAGATGGCCGCGATCGGCGGGCGCGGCGAGCTGCGCATCGAGGGCGAGGCGGGCGACGAGCCCGAGGCCGTGCCCAGCGCACTGCGCCTGCTCCAGCAGCTGCTCGAGCGCGCGAAGAAGGGCCTCACGATCCAGCGCTACAAGGGCCTCGGCGAGATGAACCCGGACCAGCTCGCCGACACGACGATGGACGTGCGCTCGCGCACCTTGCTGCAGGTGAAGATCGAGGACGGCGTCGAGGCGGACCTGGTGTTCTCGACCCTGATGGGCGACGACGTCGAGCCGCGCCGCGACTTCATCGAGAAGAACGCGTTGAACGTCCAGAACCTGGACATCTAGGGACAGGGCGATGGCCGAAGAAACCCCGCCTCCCGACGAGCCGACGCCGCCGCCTCCTCCTTCCGGCGGCGCCGAGCCGATCCCCGTCGCGATCGAGGACGAGGTCCGCGCCTCGTTCCTCGACTACTCGATGTCGGTCATCATCAGCCGCGCGCTGCCCGACGTGCGCGACGGCCTGAAGCCGGTCCACCGCCGCATCCTCTACGCGATGCAGCAGGAAGGGCTGGTCCCGACGCGGCCCTACTCGAAGTGTGCCGGCGTCGTCGGCGAGGTGCTGAAGCACTACCACCCGCACGGCGACACGGCGGTGTACGACGCGCTCGTGCGCATGGTGCAGGACTTCTCGCTCCGCTACCCGCTGATCGACGGCCAGGGCAACTTCGGCTCGATCGACGGCGACCCGCCGGCGGCGTACCGCTACACCGAGAGCCGTCTCGCGCGCATCGCCGAGGAGCTGCTGCGCGACATCGACCGCGAGACGGTCGACTTCACGCCGAACTTCGACGGCTCCACGACCGAGCCCAGCGTGCTGCCGACGCGGCTCCCGAACCTGCTCGCGAACGGCTCGGCGGGCATCGCCGTCGGCATGGCCACGAACGTGCCGCCGCACAACCTGCGCGAGCTCGTGGACGTGCTGATGCTCGAGGCCCGCAACCCGGACTGCACGCTCGAGCAGCTGCTCGAGAAGATGCCGGGCCCCGACTTCCCGACCGGCGCGCTGATCTGCGGCACCGAGGGCATCCGCTCGGCCTACGCGACCGGCCGCGGGCTCATCACCGTGCGCGGGCGGGCGGAGATCGAGGAGACGAAGCGCGGCTCGCGCATCGTCATCACCGAGATCCCGTTCATGGTGAACAAGGCCTCGCTCCAGGAGAAGATCGCCGAGCACGTCCGCGAGGGCCGCATCGACGGCATCTCGGACCTGCGCGACGAGAGCAACCGCCAGGGGATCCGCGTCGTGATCGAGCTCAAGCGCGACGCGACGCCCGACGTCACGCTGAACCAGCTCTACAAGCAGACGCCGCTGCAGACCACCTTCGGTGTCAACATGCTGGCCCTCGTCAACGGGCGGCCCGAGACGCTGTCGCTGAAGGAGGTGCTGCGGCACTTCCTCGAGTTCCGCCGCGAGGTCGTGATCCGCCGCGCGATCTACGACCTGCGCCAGGCCGAGGCGCGCGCCCACATCCTCGAGGGCCTCGCCCTCGTGCTCGACAACCTCGACGAGGTGATCCGGCTGATCCGCGCCGCCGAGGACACCGCGGGCGCCCGCACCGCGCTGATGGAGCGCTTCGGGCTCAGCGAGCGGCAGGCCAACGCGATCCTCGAGATGCGCCTGCGCGCGCTCACCGCGATGGAGCGCCAGCGCGTGCTCGACGAGCTCGCCGAGGTGCGCGGCCGCATCGCGGACCTCCAGGGCCTGCTGGCCAGCGACGAGCGCGTGCTCGAGGTCGTCGTCGAGGAGCTTGCGGAGATCCGCGAGAAGTACGGCGACGCGCGCCGCACCGAGATCACCGGCGCCGTGGACGTGATCGAGACCGAGGACCTGATCGCCGAAGAGGACATGATCGTCACCGTGTCCCACCTCGGCTACGTGAAGCGCAACGCGACGACCGAGTACCGGGCGCAGCGGCGCGGCGGCAAGGGCCTGCGCGGCATGGAGACGCGCGAGGAGGACTTCGTCGCGCAGCTCTTCGTGGCGTCCACGCACGCGTACGTGCTGTTCTTCACGAACCGCGGGCGCGTGCACTGGAAGAAGGTCTGGGAGCTGCCGCAGCTCGGGCGCGCCGCGAAGGGCCGCTCGCTCGCGAACCTGCTCGCGCTCGGCGAGGGCGAGCGCGTGCAGGCGACCTTGCCGGTGCGCAGCTTCGACGAGGCGGGCTACGTCGTCCTGTGCACGCGGCAGGGCGTGATCAAGAAGACGGACCTGTCGGCGTTCTCGAACCCGCGGCGCGCCGGGATCATCGCGATCAACCTCGACGCGGATGACGAGCTGATCGCCGCCGCCCGCACGAACGGCGGCCAGCAGGTCCTGCTCGCGACGACCAGCGGCAAGTCCGTGCGCTTCGAGGAGACCGACGTGCGGCCGATGGGCCGCTCGGCGATGGGCGTGCGCGGCATCAGCTTGACGGCCGACGACCACGTCGTCGGCATGGAGATCCTCTCGCCGGGGGCGACGATCCTGTCGGTGACGCAGAACGGCTTCGGCAAGCGCACGCCGCTCGACGACTACCGGCTCCAGAAGCGCGGCGGCCAGGGCATCATCACGATCCGCACCAGCGACCGGAACGGCCCCGTGATCGGCGTCGCCCAGGTCACCGACGGCGACGAGGTCATGCTCATCACCGACGGCGGAAAGGTGTTGCGCTGCCCCGTGTCGGGCATCTCGACGATGGGCCGCGCGACCCAGGGCGTGACCCTGATGGACCTCGCCGAGGGCGAGAACCTGGTGTCGATCACGAGGCTCGCGGAACGCGACGCCGGCGGCGAGTAAGCGAGCGCGGCGAGCGCGCAGCGAGGCGAAGCCGAGCGAAGTCCATAAGGAGGTGCTCAGTCCCCGCCGTCCTCCGGCTCCGCGTCGTGGTCGACCGCCACGATCTCGAGCTCCTCGTCGCCGCGCGGCGCCCGCAGCCGGACGACGTCGCCGGCCGCGTGGCCGACGAGCGCGCGCGCCAGCGGGGCGACGAACGCGATCCGCCCGCGTGCCGCATCGGCCTCGTCCACGCCGACGATCCGGAAGCAGCGCCGGCCCTCGTCGCCCTCGACCGTG
>Ga0209254_10007474_pt1 | contig 10083 bp, 9 predicted proteins | sample FrelakmetDIP11DI_FD_187148 | JGI IMG/M metagenome (GOLD analysis project Ga0209254, IMG submission 187148) | Freshwater lake sediment microbial communities from the University of Notre Dame, USA, for methane emissions studies - DIP11 DI (SPAdes)... | ecosystem: Environmental > Aquatic >...
TTGGCGTCGTAGCCTTCGATCAGCTCGATGCCGAGCGCGCGCAGCTGGTCGGACATCGGCGGGTAGACGTTGGCGTCGCAGCCGGTGACGGTGTGGCCGGCGGTGCGGGCGATGGCCGCGATGCCGCCCATGAAGGTGCCGCAGATGCCGAGAATGTGGAGATGCATGATGATGGGTAAGCGCTAAGGGGTGAGCAGGGAACGGTGGTTGGGGCGGATTATCCCACAGCGGCGGCGCGTCCCTGCTGGATCAGGTGGGTGAGCAGGGCGCGCAGTTTGGCCGGGCGCAGCGGCTTGTGCAGCAGCGGGAAACCGGCCTGGGTGATGCGCTGGATGGTGTCGGGCGCGGTGTCGCCGGTGACCACGATGGCCGCAATATCACGATCGAATTTCTGGCGCAAGCGGGCGATGACTGCGATGCCGTCGTCGTCGGGCAGGCGGTAGTCCGACACGATGACGTCGGGCACACGGCCGATGCTGGCGAGCCATTGTTCGGCTTCGGCGGCGCTGTGCGCGGTGACCAGGTCGATGTTCCAGTTGTCGAACAGTTCGGCCATGCCGCGCAGGATCGCGCTTTCGTCGTCCACCAGCAGCACCAGCGCGTCGGCGGGAATCGGCCCCGGCACGCTGGCAGCCATGGGCGGCTGGATCAGGTGCGCGTCGCCGAGCGGCACGTCGATGCTGAACACCGAGCCGTGGCCGGGGCGCGAGCTCAGGTGCACGCGGTGCCCGAGCAGGCGCCCCAGGCGCGAGACGATGGCCAGCCCGAGCCCGAGTCCCTTGCTGCGGTCGCGCGCCGGATTGTGCAGCTGGACGAACTCGTGGAACACGCTTTCCTGCTGGTCGGGCGGGATGCCGCGTCCGGTGTCGATCACGCTGAGGCGCACCAGACGGCCGCGGCGCCGGCAGGCCAGCAGCACGCCGCCGTCGTCGGTGTAGCGGATGGCGTTGGCGATCAGGTTGACCAGGATGCGCTCGATCAGCAGCGGGTCGCTGTAGAGCGTGACATCGCAGGGGCGGAAGCGCAGCCGCAGCTGCTTGTCGGCCGCCAGCGCGTTGAACTGGTGTTGCAGATCGAGCACCAGTTTGCGCAGCGAAAAATGCACCGAGTGCGATTCGATGGCGCCCGCATCGAGCCGCGAAATATCCAGCAGCGCATTGAACAGCAGCTCCATGGTGGCGGTGGAGGCTTCGATGTTGTCGATCAGGGTTTGCGCCTCGGGCTGGCGGTTGCGCGCCTTCAGCGCGCTGACGAACAGCGACAGCGCGTGCAGCGGCTGCCGCAGGTCGTGGCTGGCGGCAGCGAAAAAACGCGTCTTGGCCTGGTTGGCGCGCTCGGCCATGTCCTTCTTTGCGGCCAGATCGGCGGTCGCTTCGCGGATGCGCTTTTCCAGTTCGCTGCGGTGCGCCTGCAGGGCTTCGGCCATGTTGTTCACCCCGGCGGCCAGCACGCCGACTTCGCCCTCGGGCGGCAGGTGGGTGCGCACTGCGAGATCGTCGCAGGCGAGTCGCCCGACCACCTGGCCGACATGCTGCAGTTGTCCGCTCAGGCGGCTCGACAGGCGCCAGGCCAGTACACCGGTGAGCGCCAGCGCCGCCAGCATCAGCAGCGTGGCACGGATCAGGGTGTTGCGCTGGAATTGAGCGATCTGCTCGAGCGACACCCCGACGTCGACGTAGGCGAGCGGGCCGCTGGCAGCCGGGGCGTCGGCATCGAACAGCGAGTCGTCGCGGAAGTCGGCAACCGGCAGGCGGACCGCGTTGCGAATCTGGTAGTAGGCGTCCGCAGGCGCTATCCGTGCCGCCGGATCGGTGCTGGCGAGCAGGGTGCCCTTTGCATCGGTGACGCGAACGAAAGACAGCTGGCTGTTCTCGGCTTCGGCCTTGAGCAGCGCATCCACCCGTACCGTGTCGCCGCTGATCAGCGCATACGGCAGGGCATCGGCCAGATGGCGGGCCGCGTTGCCGGCGCGCGCATGCAAGGACTGTTCGGCGGTCGCGAGGGTTTGCGAAGTGAAATACGCCACCATGCCGAATTCGGTCAGCAGGGCGGGCAGCAGCGCAATCAGCAGGATGCGGCTGCGGATGCTGGTGAGCGGCAGGCGATTGAGCCAGGTGCGCAGGCGGTTCACGGTTGCTGCATCAGCCGCTGGATTTCGAGGACGGCTTCGGTGCGGTTGCTGACATCGAAGGCGCGAAAAATCGCGGCGATGTGCACCTTCACGGTGTTTTCAGTCATCGCCAGCATGCCGCCGATGGCCTTGTTGGTGCAGCCCTGCGCCAGCAGGCGCGCCACATCGAGCTGGCGCGCGGTCAGCCCGCTGTGCTGCAGTGCGGCGAAATCGGCGGGCGCCACCGAATGCAGGCCGCTGTCGCCCAGGCCGCTGGGGAAAAAAATATCGCCTGCCAGCACCTGCCGCAACGCGGCCAGCATCACCGAGGTGGGGGCCGCCTTGGGAATGTAGCCGAGCGCGCCGACTTCGAGCGCGCTGCGAATGTCGTGCGGCGCTTCCGATGCGGACAGCACCACCAGCGGAATGTCCGGGAAGCGATTGCGAAACTGGCTGATGCCCTGGATGCCGACGAAGCCCGGCATGGTCAGATCGACCAGCGCCAGATCGAGATCGGGGTGCATGGCGGTTTGCGCAAACAGGCTGGGGTAGTCATGCGCGTCGATGATGTCGACCGCCGGCTCCAGTTGCACCAGCACCTGTCGCACGCCCTCGCGCATCAGCGGATGGTCGTCGGCCAACAGGATTTTCATCGCGCGATTTTCAGGGGGGCGGTTCCAAGCATGGCGCGATTCTAACGCGCAGCCGGGACGCGCCGTTACTTGCCGCGCACCTTGCGCCCACCCTCGTCGATGGCCGCTTCCAGATAGCCGAAGTAGTAGTCCGGGGTCAGCAGGCCGACGATGGCTTCGCCGGTGTCGCCACCACGGGCATCGAGCACCTTGACGGTGGGCACCATGTAGACCTTGTGTCCGGCGGCGAACGCGCCTTCGGTGGTGGTCGCGCCGTCGAAATCCGTCAGCGGGGTGGTCGCGCCCACGGTGACTTCGCGGATGATGGCCCGCTTGCGATAGGCCGGATCCTTGTGCATCGGGATCAGGTATTCATTTTTGACGCGCTCGCAGTAATGGCAGCCGGGGCTGGTGAAGATCACCAGGATCGGCACCTTCCGTTGCGTTGCCGTGCGTGCGTCGGCCTTGAAATCCTTCGCCTGAACCAGACCGTCAGCCGCGCCGGCCAGGCCGGCCAGCGCCAGCCCGCATGCTAAAATCAAGGCCCGGGCAGCGTCCCGTCGCGTCATGTGATCGTTCCTTTGTGTGGGTGCAGACACGCCATCGGCGCCATTGTCGCGTCACCCTTGTGCCAAATCAAACAGTCTATTCCTACCGCCATGCCTACCCTGACTATTGCCTCCCGTGAAAGTGCCCTCGCCATGTGGCAGGCAGAGCATATCCGCGACCGTCTGCGCGCGCTGCATCCCGGCTGCACGGTCAATATACTGGGCATGACCACGCGCGGCGACCAGATTCTCGATGTCACCCTGTCCAAAATCGGCGGCAAGGGCCTGTTTGTCAAGGAGCTCGAAGTCGCGCTGGAAGCCGGGCAGGCCGACCTGGCGGTGCATTCGATGAAGGATGTGCCGATGGAACTGCCGCCCGGCTTCGAACTGGCGGTGATCGGCGAGCGCGAAGACCCACGCGATGCCTTCGTCTCCAATCAATACGAGCGCCTGTCCGACCTGCCGCCCGGCGGCGTGGTCGGCACCTCCAGCCTGCGCCGCGAAGCGCAGTTGCGCGCGCGCTATCCGCACCTGACGGTGAAACCGCTGCGCGGCAACGTCGGCACCCGCCTGAAGAAACTCGACGAAGGCCAGTTCGACGCCATCCTGCTCGCCGCAGCCGGCCTGAAACGGCTCGGTCTGGGCGACCGCATCAAGAGCCTGCTCAGCGTGGAAGACAGCATTCCCGCCGCCGGCCAGGGCGCGCTCGGCATCGAAATCCGCAGCGGCAAGACCGAGGTCGCCGCCATGCTGACCGCGCTGAATCATCCCGAAACCGCTGCCTGCGTGCGTGCCGAACGCCAGGTCAGCCGCGTGCTCGGCGGCAGCTGCCAGGTGCCGCTGGGCGCCCATGCGGTGCTGCAGGACGGCAAGCTGGTGATGAATGGTTTTGTGGCACACCCGGACGGCAGCCGTTTCATCCACGATTGCGCCGAAGGCGATCCGCGCGACCCCGAAGCGGTCGGCCAGATGCTCGCCGACAAGTTGCTGGCGCAAGGCGCGCGCGCCATTCTCGACGCCCTGCCGCCTGCATGACCCAGCCGCTGGCGGGACGCACGGTGCTGGTGACGCGGCCTGCGCATCAGGCCGCTGCGCTGGTGCAGTTGATCGAGGCGGCCGGCGGCGTGGCGCTTGCGTTTCCCGCGCTGGCGGTCGAGGCGGTGGATGCCAGTCAGCTGACCGGCGCGCTCACACACTTGGCCGCCGCCGACATGGTGATTTTCATCAGCCCCAATGCGGCGCAGTTCGGCATGGCGGTGATCGGCACCCTGCCTGCAACGATCCGGGTGTTTGCAGTGGGGCCGGGCACCGCGCGAGCGCTCGCCGCGCACGGCGTCACCGATGTCATCACGCCGGACGGCCAGGACAGCGATGCGCTGCTCGTCTTGCCCGCCTTGCAGGACGTCGCCGGCAAGCGCGTGGTGATCGTGCGCGGGGTCGGCGGCCGCCCGCTGCTGGCCGACACGCTCGGCGCGCGCGGGGCGCAGGTGCATTATCTGGAATGCTACCGGCGCGTCTGTCCGCAGGCCGATGCCGCGCCCCTGCGGGCGCGCTGGCAGGCGGGCGGCATCGATGCGGTCACGGTCGCCAGCGCGGAAACGCTGCACAATCTGGCCGCGCTGATGGGCGAAACGGGTAAGCCCTTGCTGGCAAGTACGCCGCTGTTCGCGCCGCATGAGAAAATCGCCGCAGCGGCCCGCCGTTTCGGCATCGCATCCGTCATCGCCACGCCGGGTGGCGATGCGGGTCTGGTGGCGGGCCTGATCAACTGGTTTGGAACAATTCATGAATAGCACGCCCGAAAATTCTGCTTCGCCGGCCACGCCTCCCGCACCGGCCCGCATCCTGACGCTGCCGCTGGTTGCCATGCTGGTGGCCGTGCTGGCGCTGGCCGCAGCGGCGTGGTCGTGGTCCGATGGCCGCGAGCGGATTCGCGACCTGAAGACCGAACTGGGACGTCGGCTCGCCGAGTCGGGCAAGGATGTCAACGAAACCCGTTTGCTGGCGCGCAATGCCGACGACGCGATGCGCCAGGTCAGCGAAAAGGTCGCCCGCATCGAGAGCCAGATGGCGACCTCGCAGCAGCAGCAACTGGCGCTCGAAACCTTGTACAAGGATCTGGCGCAGGGGCGCGACCAGTGGGCGCTGGCCGAAATCGAGCAGGTGCTGCTGACCGCGGCGCAGCAGTTGCAGCTGGCGGGTAACGTCAAGGCCGCGATCATCGCGCTGGAAGGTGCGGACACCCGTCTGCAACGTCTGAACAAGCCGCAGTTCACCACGCTGCGGCGTGCCATCGCCGCCGATCTGGCGAACCTGCGCGCCGTGCCCTCGCTCGACGAAGTGGGGGCGAGCGCGCGCATCGAGGCACTGGTGGCGCACGTGCCCGACTGGCCGCTGGCCAGTGCGCAGGCATCCGAGGCGGCCCCCGCGCCGCGCACATCCGGCAGCGGGAATCTGGGCCAGGAACTGTGGGTCGAGTTGAAACGCCTGGTGCAGATTCGCCGCCTGGACGGCAACGAAGCGCTGCTGTTGCCGCCCGAGCAGGCCTATTTCCTGCGCGAAAACCTGCGCCTGCGCCTGCTGTCGGCGCGCCTCGCCTTGCTGGCGCACGACCAGGCGGCATTCCAGACTGATCTGCGCGCGGTGGCGGGCATGCTGACGCGCTATTTCAATACGCGCGACGCCGGCGTCGCCGACGCGATGAAGGAAATCAAGCGCCTGACCAGCCTGCAAATCGCCACCAAACTGCCCGGCATCGACGCCAGCATGGCCGCGCTCGACGCCTACAAGGTGAATCACTGATGCGCTGGCTCATCTCCCTGCTCATCATCGTGGTGCTGGCGGTCGCGCTGGCGATGGCGGGTCGCTACGACCCCGGCTATGTGGTGCTGGTGTACCCGCCGTGGCGGATGGAGGTCTCCTTCATCAGTTTCGTGCTGATCCTGGTGGGGCTGGTGGTGGGCGGTGTGGTGTTGCTGCGGCTGGCGTTGCTCACGCTCAATTTGCCCGCGATCGTGCGCGAACAGCGCGAACGGCGCGCGGCGCACAAACGCGACGAGAACTTCGTCGGTGGCCTCAGGGCGTACACCGAACATCGCTATCAGGATGCCGAGCAGGCGCTGGGGCAGTGGCAGGGCGAGGACGCCCGGATGGGGCTGGCGCGGGTGCTGGCGGCGCGCGCCGCCCAGGAAATGCGCGCGGTGACGCAGCGCGAGCGTCATGTGCGCGAGGCCGGCGAACACGGCGCCGAACTGGCCGCGCAGCTGTTCGAGGCGGAAACCCTGCTGGACCTGAAAGACGCGACCGGTGCGCTGGGGGCGATCCAGGCGGCTAAAACCATCGCGCCGCAGCATACCGCCTTGCTGCGTCTGGAGCTGAAAGCGCGTCAGCTCACCGGGCAGTGGGACGAAGTCGACAAACTGCTCGATGCCTTGACGCGCAGCAATGCGCTGGAGCCGGGTGTCGCCACCCAGATGCGCCGCATGGCTTACGCCGAAAATCTCAAGCGCCGCGTCGAAGACGACCGTGCGCTGCTGGAATACTGGAAGAAAATTCCCGCCGACTCCAAGGCCGATGCCTTCGTCGCGCGCGCTGCTGCCCGTGCCTTCATGCAGCGCGGCGGCCACGACACCGCGCTCGACGTGCTGGAAGCCGCGCTCAACCGCGACTGGCACGAGGATCTGGTCACGCTGTACGGCGAAGTGCGCGGCAGCAGCCCGACGCGGCAGATCGAGCAGGCCGAGAAATGGCTGCACGCCCAGCCGCGCGATGCGCAGTTGCTGCTGACGCTGGCGCAGCTGTGTGCCGTGCAGGAACTGTGGGGCAAGGCGCAGAGCTATCTGGAAGCCAGTCTCGCCATCGCGCCCAGCGCCGAAGGCCATATCCGCATGGCCGAACTCAAGAACCAGAGTGGCCAGACCGGCGAAGCCTGCCAGCACTATCAGAAGGCGCTGGCGCTGTACCGCGAGTCGTAGTCTGTAGACATTGCGTGGCCGGCTGGCACGTTTGTATGGGGTCGGGTCGGCGCACTCTGTGTACCATTTGAAGTTGTGTTTTCGAGGAAGGAGTGTCTCCATGCGCACGCGTCTGTTTTCGTTATTCGGGCTGCTGTTCGGCGCCTTGTTGCTGTCCGCGCCCGCCAGCTGGGCTGCTGGCCCCAAAGCCCAGCAAACGGCTCAGCCGGGTGTCTACAAGCTGGCGATCGATCGCAACGTCACCCTGGATGAGGCCGCCGAATCCATGCGGTTGCGCGCCAACGCGCTGAATCTCAAGCTGGTGGCGGAACTGCCGTTATCCAAACAGGTGGAAGCCGTGACCGGCAAGCCGCAGCGTGTGGTCACCATTTTCCAGTTCTGCGATGCGGTCACGGCGATGGAACTGATCGACCTCAGCATCGACTTCGCCACCTACATGCCGTGCCGGATTGCGCTGATCGAGGATGCCCAGGGTCAGGGCTGGCTGATCATGACGGACATCAACGTCGATCTGGTGGCGAAGGAAAAAAGGCTGCAGAAGGAACTGACCACGCGCATCAAGGCCGTACGTCAAGGACTGATCGAGATCATGCAGGCAGGCGCCAAGGGCGAGCTCTGATCCGGCGATGGGTCCGGCAGGCATGGCCCTTACGGACACCTATTTCGTCGCATGTACATTGAATCGTTGAGCACGCCCCGTCGAATTTTCACGAACCCCCGCCTCACCGGTCTGTTGTTCGCCATTTTGTCCGCCGGCCTGTCGAGCAGCTGGGCGCAGGTGCCCGGCGCCTTTCGTCCCAATGCCGGGACGATCCTCAACATCTATGCCCCGCCGGTCGAGGCACCGGCCCTGCCGGCGACGACCCTGCCTGCCCTCGCCGAGGAAATGCCTGCCGATGATGCCGCAGGCGTGAGGATCAAGCTCACGCGCGTGGTCCTCGACGGCGTCACCTTGCTGCCGCAGGCCGAGGTTGAGGCGCAACTGGCCGGCCTCGTCGGACAGGAGGTATCGCTGGCCGACCTGCGTCAGGCCGCCGCGCGCATTACCCGGCTGTATCGGGACAAAGGCTATTTCCTCGCCCGTGCCTACGTGCCGGCGCAGGAGATCAGCGGCGGCGTTGTCCGCATTGCGGTGATCGAGGGTCGTTACGACGGCGTCACGGTCACGGGTTCGGCGCGTCTCGACGGCGAACGCGTGCAGCAGTTGCTCGATGCGCAGGGCATAACGGCGGGCCAGCCGGTCGAGCGGGCCAGCCTCGAGCGCAGCCTGATCCTGCTCGAACAGTGGGCCGACGCCCCGGCGCAGGCGCTGCTGCGCCCCGGCGCCACCATCGGCACCTCGCACATGGAGATCGCCACGCCACCCGGCCCGCTGTTCAGCGGTTCGCTCGGCGCGGACAACTACGGCGCCTACTATTCCGGCCAGGGGCGGGTCACCGCCTCGCTGGCCGTCAACAGTCCGCTCGGCATCGGCGACCGGGGCAGCGTCTGGCTCGCGCACTCGTCGGGCACCGACGCCGTCTTCGCCACCTACCAGGTGCCGGTCGGTTACGACGGCCTGACGCTGGGCGCCAGCGCCTCCTATTACACCTATGAGCTGTGCTGCGAGTTTGCCGCCCTCGACCGGACAGGCGACGCCACCGTTGCCGGACTGCAGGCACGCTATCCGCTGCGGCTGCGCCAGCACGAGGTGATGATTGCGGGCCTGAGTCTGGAGCACAAGCGTCTGAGCGACAGCTGGGTGGGCGGCGAACTGGACGACAAGCGGGCTGACGTCGTCAGCCTGTCGCTCGACGGCATCACGACGGCGATGGCCGGACAGACCCGCTATCGGCTGGCGCTGACGGCTGGCGACCTCGACATCAAGGGGCCCGCCGATTACATCCAGCTCAACGCCGAGACCGTCGACACGGCGGGGCATTACGCCAAGGCCTGGGGCGAGGTCGAGTTCGTGCAGCCGCTGGCCAGCTGGAATTTCCTCAGCGTCAGATTGTCCGGACAGGTGGCCAGCCGCAACCTCGATTCTTCCGAGAAATTCCTGCTCGGCGGTTTCAACGGCATCCGCGCCTATCCGGAAGGCGAGGCGGCGGGCGACGAGGCGTGGCTGGCGCGGGTCGACTGGGTGATTCCCCTGCACCTGACCGAGTTGCCAGGCCAGGCCGCCGTGCGCGCCTTCGTCGACAACGGCGCAATCTGGATCAACAACAGCACGCGCGGCGGCCTCGCCGATCCGGGCATTCCCAATCATTACAGCCTGTCCGGTGCCGGCCTCGGCTTCAACTGGACGCTGCCGCAGGGGTGGGCCTTCTCCGCCTATGTCGCCGCCAAACTCGGCAACAATTCCGGACGCTCGAGCAGCGGCGACGACGCCGACGGCAAGGACAGCAGTGCGCGCGGCTGGATCAGCGCGGAGTGGGGATTCTGAACATGAATAAAGCCTATCGCCTGATCTGGAACGCACGCCTCAACGGCTGGATGGTCGCATCCGAACTGGCGCGCGCCTGCGGCAGGCATGGCCGCGCGGCGGTCGCGGTGCTCGCGTTCGCCAGCGCGCCGCTCGCCGCCGCCGATCTGGCAGCCGGCGCCTTGCCGGGCGGCGGTTCGGTCGCCGCCGGACAGGTCGGCATCGTCACCGACGGCACGCGCATGAACATCACCCAGGGCAGCCAGCGCGCGATCATCAATTGGCAGAGTTTCGATATCGGCAGTCAGGCGCAGGTCAACTTCCAGCAGCCCAACGCCGCCGCCGTCGCCCTCAACCGGGTCAGCGGCCCGACCGCTTCGCGCATCGAAGGCCAGCTCAGCGCCAATGGCCAGGT
>Ga0209254_10007475_pt1 | contig 10082 bp, 12 predicted proteins | sample FrelakmetDIP11DI_FD_187148 | JGI IMG/M metagenome (GOLD analysis project Ga0209254, IMG submission 187148) | Freshwater lake sediment microbial communities from the University of Notre Dame, USA, for methane emissions studies - DIP11 DI (SPAdes)... | ecosystem: Environmental > Aquatic >...
GTCGATCCCCGGTGGCGTCAGGATCCCCGTCAGCACCGCAGCGCTGTCGTCGTCGGGCGAGTACAGGTCGAGCCCCATCGCCTTCGCACCTGCGCGGCAGGCGCGACCGAGCGCGACGTGCCGGGCGAAGACGTGCTCGAGCCCCTCGGCGAGGATCAGCTCGAGAGCCGCGTTCAGTGCCACCACGGTCGACGTGGCGGGCGTGAACGGCGTGCTGCCCTTCACCTGGGCGGCGCGGGCCCGGGCCCAGTCCCAGTAGAAGCGGGGCAGCGTCGCCTGCTCCGCCTTCGCCCAGGCGCGCTCGGAGATGGAGGCGAACGCGAGGCCCGGGGGCGTCATCAGGGCCTTCTGCGAGCCGGTGACGACGACGTCGATTCCCCAGGCATCGGTTTCGAGCGGGACGGCGCCGAGGCTCGAGATCGCGTCGACGACCGAGATCGCCCCTGCGTCGTTGCAGGCAGCCGCGAGCGCGCGGATGTCGGAGACGACACCGGTCGAGGTCTCCGAGTGCACGAGGAACACCACCCCGGCGCCGCTCTCGGCCAGCAGGTGCGAGACGTCCTCGGCCCGAGGCGTCTGGCCCCAGTCGTAGGTGAGGGCAACGACCTCGCAGCCGAACGCGGCAGCCATCTTCTGCCAGCGCGAGCCGAACTCGCCGTGCGAGACGACGAGCGCTTTCTCGCCGGGCGAGAGGAGGTTCGTGAACGCAGACTCGAAGGCGCCGGTGCCGGACGCCGTGAAGACGAGCACCTCGCTCTCGGTCCGGAACACCTGGCGCAGGCGGGCGAGCGCCTCGTTGAAGACGGTCTTGAAGTCGGGCGAGCGATGATGGATGACGGGCTCGGCAAGCGCCGCGAGTACCTCGGGAGGCACGGGCGTCGGCCCGGGAGTGAGGAGATAGCGCTTTTGCGGCATCGCCCCGAGAGCCTAGCGGCGAGGCCCTCGTGCCCATCCGGTGGCCGCATCGCACCCGCACGCGACCGTCGGGGTCCGCCTCGCCTAACCCCACGGCCCACTACGCTCTGCTGCGATGGAAGCGCTTCTGGCCTTCACTGCGACCCTCGTCTCGCTCCGCCTCAGCGCCGACCTCGTCCGCCGCTATCGCGCACGGCCGGCGCCCGGGCTGCTCATCTGGGCCGGGGCGCTCGCTGCATTCGCGGCCGGGTCGGGAGCGCTCGCGTGGGGTGCCGCGGCGGGCTGGAGCGACCCCGCATTCCGGGTCTACTACCTCTTCGGCGGCCTCCTCGCCGCGGCCCTCCTCGGCGCCGGGTCGCTGGACCGCGCCGGCGTCCGCCGGATCGGCCCGCTGACGCTCGTCTACGTCGGGCTCGCGGTCGGGATCGCAGTCGCCGTGCCCCTGACTGCACCGGTCAGCGGCAGCTCGATTCCCGAAGCCCAGGCCCACCTCGCCCTCTTCCCGGCCCGGATCCTCGCAATCGCCGCGAACTCGCTCGGCACGCTCGCGGCGGTCACCGTGGCCCTGTTGGGCCTGCGGCGGAGACCGCTCGGAAACGCGCTCATCCTCGCAGGGCTCCTCGTGGCGGGCCTGGGGAGCGCGCTCGCCGGCCTCGGGGAGGCAGAGTCGTCGCTGTACTCCGCCGTGGCTGCAGTACTCCTGTACGGCGGCTTCGTCGCTCCTAGTCGCGCATCCGAGCCCGCGCCGGACGCTCACCCCGGGCCCGCCGGCGCCGCTCCCTGAACCAGACGCCAACGAGCAAGCAGCCGACGAGCAGCCCGATCGAGACCTCTGCGATCAGCCCGGAGATGCCGCCGTGCGCGAGCATGCTCATCCGCGTGAGAGCAGCCACAGGCCGCCGACCGTGTAGACGACCATGAGCGCCAGCATCGCGTACTGGCTGCGGAGCGCATCGCCGCGGTCACGGAAGATGGCGACGGCCCGGTCGTGGGCGACCGCAAGCCCTGCCACGTGCCCGAGCACGAGCGAGGCGGCCTGCACGTACCAGATCGTGTTCGGCCCGATCACCGCGAGGTCGGGCTGCACCGCGGCGGTACCGAACAGATCCCAGTCCCGCCCGAAGGGGTCGGAGAGGAGCGGCACCGCGAACTGGCCGTAGAGCACGAAGAGCGAGAAGTAGTGCGCCACCGCGTAGACGAGCGCGATGGGAACGAGGGAGAGGACGAACTCGGGCGCGAGCGGCCGCGGCGCGCTCACGGTCGAGCGGGCGATCGCACAGGCCGAGAGAAATGCCAGGAGCACGAGCGCGATCCCGACCAGGAGACCTGCGAGATTGAGCCCGCTGACGAACAGCTCCCCCGTACCGGGCCGATCGAGGATGTACGGGGCCTCGACACGCGCGACGAGGTCCTGCCACGTGGTCGTGCGGCTATAGCCGTCGAATCCCACCGAGCCGAGGGCTACAGCGAGAAACAGGACCGAGCCGGGAACATGCTCGGCTCCTGCAAGGCCGGTGAGCGGGAGCCGCAACCTGATCCGTCCCTCGCGGACGACGAGGGGCGCGATCCGCGCGAAATACGCAAACAGGATCGCGAAGCCCTCGCCCCTCTCGGTCCAGCTCTCGCGGCCGAACGCGAGCATGCCGAAGAGTGCGACGTACGAGTAGATCGCGATCGCGAAGGCGAGCGCCCGCGGGTTGGAGGGATCCGAATAGCAGAGCTCGAGCGCGACGAAGGCGAGGAGCGCTACCGCACCTGGGTAGCGCCCGAAGCGCTCCGGATACACGGCCAGCGGGCGGGCCTCACGACCGAGCCGTTCCCACACCCACACGAACGCGTCTGCGAGCGCCCGCCAGGGGCTGAGCGCCCGCCACACGTTGCCGAAGAGGACGGAGAGCAGCGGGAGCCCGAGCCAGAAGATGACGTAGACCCACGTGGGAGCGAGGTTCTCGAACGGCTCCATGGTGCCGACGAGGGCAGCCGCGAGCACGACCAGGAAGAGCACGACGGAGATCGCCTGCACGGCGATCCGCACCGGCCCGAGCACGAGCCGGCTGAGGCCCGCTCCGAGCTCGCGCCCGACGGATCTCCGCTCGAGCTGCGGCGTCTGCCAGAGCGCCCCGAGAGCGACGAACGAGACGACGAGGACGATGGCGCCACCCCAGTAGAACAGCCACGTGGGTACGGGAAGGTCCTGAACCCCCCCGATCCCGTGGCCCAGGACCTGCGGCAGGAGGGCGCTGATCAGGACGTGACCTTCAATCGCGCCAGGACGGCGTCCGGATCGTGGAGCTCGAGGTCGAACCGGCCGGTGAGCCTGGTGACGAACTGCATCACCGTCGGCACGCCCTTGCGCGGTGTCTTCTCGATGTCGTAGCCGTGCAGATGGAGCTCGCTGCCGACATTCGTGCGAATCACGAGTCGAACGAGCCGGCCCTTCTTCACCGTGACCTGCTTGATCCCACCGACCGGGCGGCCGTTGACGGCAGTGATCGAGACGACGAGAGGCTTGACGGCCGCCGCCTGTGCGGTTGCTGCTGTTGGGACAACGACCGCGACCAGGGTGATCGCGAGGACGAGTGCTCTGCGCATGGGGTCTCCTGTGCTTGGGGTTGCCGCGTCATGCGGTGGCATGTGCGGTGCCGGTTGGGTCAGGAGAAGACGGGAGGGCCCCGGCCCGGGTGCCACGCCACCACCACACTTGCGTTCGGCTGCCGGACGATGGCGATGACGCGAAAGGCGAGCAGGCCGAGACGGGGAACCGTGCGGCGCACGGGCGTTGCGATCTCCTCCGCAAGCCGGCTCGCGACCAGCCAGATCACCACGGTGAGGGGAACCTGGAGCGCGATCCCGACCCACAGCGCCGGGCTCGTGAGCAGGAACGGCAGCTCGCCGGTGTGGATCAGGCGCTCGAGGTGCTCCTGCGCGACGAAGGCCAGGATCGCCAGGGAGCTGAGCGGAAGGGGCGAGCGGCGGCGCGCGCGGGCGTCCGTGGCGAGGCCCAGGAGCGCCAGCGTCGCGAGCACGAGCACGACCTGCGGCGCATGGGCGAGGTAGCCATGCAGGTCGCCGGCAGGCGTGCCGGTGACCCGGTAGGCGATCGCGTGCCCGAGCAGGACGCTCGCGGCCGCGAACGGCAGGGTCACGAGCCAGGTCAGGGTCAGGCGCATCAGTGAATGATGCCTGTCGGTGCGGTGCGTGAGGTCTGTCGGCGATTAAGACGGGGTGAGGCTCAAGCCCCACCACTCATCGCCGCTCGCCCGCGCCGACGTCATGCGCTCCGCGGGCGTCCGGCCTGGACAGGCCCGCGGGCGGGCCACTTCAGGATCACGCGAAGCGTGCAGAAGAAATCAACTGGGGTGAGGGCGCGGTACGCTCTTCCACCGCGCCCTCACCCCAGTTTTGCGCGCACGAGCTCGCTGACAACGCGCGGATTCGCGGCGCCGCCGGTCTCCTTCATCACCTGGCCGACGAAGAAACCGAGCAGGCCCTCCTTGCCGCTGCGGAACGCGGCGACCTGGCCGGGATTGGCGGCGATGATCGCGTCGATCACGGGACCGAGCTCCGAGGCGTCGGAGACGGCCTCCTGCGCGAGATACGGTGCCGCGACGAACCCTGCCTCCCCGGTCTTCGAGATCGCCTCGTCGAACACCTGGCGCGGGATCCGGTCGCGCGCCTCGACGAGCTGCGCGAGCTCCGCTGCCGACACGGTCGACGGGTCGACGCCGGCTCCGACGAGGTTGTTGGCGATCACGTTCGCTGCCGCGACCCGATCGGCCCCTGCGGACACGGTCGCCTCGTAGAGGCCGTCGAGGCCGCCCGTCACGAGCACGAGCGCCCGCTCGAGGTCGAGCTCGGCGCCGAGCCGCACGATGCGCTCGGCCGGCGGCTCGGAGAGCTCCGCGCGCAACCTGTCCACCATCTCGGCGGGCGGCTCGACCGGTACGAGGTCGGGTTCGGGGAAGTAGCGGTAGTCGTCCGCCTCCTCCTTGGAACGGCGCGGCGTGAGCGTTCCCGACCCGGCGTCGAAGTCGAACGTCTCCTGCTTCAGCTCGGCCCCGGACTCCCAGACCGCGATCTGCCGGGCCACCTCCGCATCGATCCCGCGGGCGATGTAGTTGAACGAGTTGAGGTTCTTGATCTCGCATCGGGTTCGCAGCTCGTCGGATCCCAGCGGGCGCACCGAGACGTTCGCATCGACGCGCAGGGTGCCCTTCTCCATCTCGGCGTCGGAGATGCCGAGCTCGACGACCGTCTGCCGGAGGAGCTGCAGGAACCGCTTCGCCTCCTCGGAGGAGCGAATATCGGGTGCGGTCACGATCTCGAGCAGGGGCGTGCCACCGCGGTTGTAGTCGACGAGGGAGTACTCGGCGCCGCCGATGCGCCCCGTGTGCCCGCCCATGTGCACCGTCTTCGCGGCATCCTCCTCCAGGTGCGCGCGCACGATCCCGACCTCGAGCTCGCCCTCGGGCATCGGTACTAGCATTTTACCATTTTCGCAAGATGGCATATCGTATTGCGAGATCTGATAGCCCTTCGGCAGATCGGGGTAGAAGTAGTTCTTGCGCGCGAACTCGGCGCGCGGCGCGATCTCGCAGCCGAGTGCGAGCCCGAGCTTCACCGTCCACTCGATCGCAGTCCGGTTCATCACGGGCAGCGCCCCCGGGAACCCGAGGCAGACCGGGCACGTCTGGGTGTTCTCCCCCGCCCCGTAGCCTGCGGCACAGCGGCAGAACATCTTCGTGCGCGTCTTCAGCTGCACGTGGATCTCGAGCCCGACGATCGTCTCCCAGGTGGCGACAGGCTTCAGCCTGTCGTCCGGGTTCCCGCTCATCTCAACCGCTCCGGGACGCCGTCGAAGCCGATCGCGCGCTCGAGCGCGTGGCCCGTCCGGAACAGGGTGTTCTCGCCGAACTGGCGGCCGATCAGCTGGAGGCCGACGGGAAGCCCCTCGGAGAGGCCGGACGGGACGTTGAGCCCCGGCAGGCCGGCCAGGCACGAGGGAATCGTCATCACGTCGCAGGCGTACATCGCAAGGGGATCCGAGGCCTTGTCACCGATCGGGAACGCCACCGTCGGGGAGGTCGGCGTCGCGATCACGTCGAACTGCTCGAGCGCCGCCCGGTGCTCGCGGATGAGGAGCGTCCGGACTCGCTGCGCCTGGCCGTAGTAGGCGTCGTAGTAGCCCGCCGAGAGCGCGTACGTGCCGAGCATGATCCTGCGCTTGGGCTCGTCGCCGAAGCCTGCGTCACGGGTCTGCTCGACCATCTCGCGATACGTCGGGGCGTCGACGCGCGGGCCGTAGCGCACGCCGTCGTAGCGCGCGAGATTGGAGGACGCCTCGGCGGGGGCGATCAGGTAGTAGCAGGGCATCCCGTAGTCGAACGAGAGCGGCAGGTCGCACTCGCCCACCTCGGCGCCGAGCGAACGTGCGGTCTCGAGCACGGCCTCGAACGAGGCGCGGACGCCGGGCTCGATCCCCGCCAGGTCCCAGATCTGCTTCGGCACACCGATCCGGAGCCCGTCCAGCGTCTCGTTCGTCGGCAACTCGACCGCCTCGGGGAGCTCCACGGTGGTGGAGTCGTTCTCGTCGCGCCCGGCGATGATCGAGTAGAGCAGCGCCACGTCGCGCACCGTCTTGCCGACGGGCCCGATCTGGTCGAGGCTCGACGCGAAGGCGACGATCCCGAAGCGGGAGACGGTGCCATAGGTCGGGCGCAGGCCGACGTTGCCGCAGAGTGCGGACGGCTGCTTGACCGAGCCACCCGTGTCGGAGCCGAGCCCCCAGGGCGCGAGACCGCCGGAGATCGCCGCCGCGGTACCGCCGCCGGAGCCTCCCGGGACGCGGCTCGGATCCCACGGGTTGCGCGAAGGGCCGTAGGCGGAGTTCTCGGTCGACGAGCCCATCGCGAACTCGTCGGTGTTCGTCTTGCCGATCAACGGCAGGCCCGCCGCCTTGCAACGGGCGGCAACCGTCGAGTCGAACACCGGCACGTAGCCGGCGAGGATCTTCGACCCGGCTGTCGTCTCGACGCCTTTGGTCGAGATCACGTCCTTGATCGCGATCGGCACGCCCGTGCCCTCAGCGCCCTCGACGAGCCGCAGATACGCGTGGAGCTCGCCGTCCCGCTCCCCCGCCGCCGCGATGTAGGCGGCGTGGAGCTCGGCGGACGAGACCTCGCGGCGCTCGAGCAGGCCGAGCGCCTCCTCGGCCGTGAGGCGCAGGGTGTCGATCATGCCGAGACCTCGGGCCCGTGGGAGGGCGGCACCCGGAAGAGGTCGCCCTCGCGGGCGGGTGCGTTCGCAAGCGCCTCGTCGAGCGGGAGCGACGGCCGGGGCAGGTCGTCGCCCCAGACGTTGACGAGGTCGAGCGGGTGCGAGGTGGGCGGCACGTCGGCGAGATCGAGCTCCGCGACCTTCGAGACCGCAGCCAGAATCGCGTCGAGCTCGGTCGTGAGGCGAGCGACCTCGTCCGGCCGCAAATCGAGGCGCGCGAGGCGCGCGACGTGCATCACCGTGTCTCTGTCGATCCCCATCGTGCACTCCATCCTGTCAGACCCGAGATAGACGACGGGCCCCTTCCGGGGCCCGTCGCACGAAGCTCGAATCCGGAAAGCCTATGCAGCCGCCGTGACGTTCGCCGCCTGAGCACCCTTGGGCCCCTGGACGACCTCGAACTCCACCTTCTGTCCCTCTGTGAGGGACTTGTATCCGTCCATCGTGATTGCCGAGAAGTGGACGAAAACGTCCTCTCCGCCTTCGCGCTCGATGAACCCGAAGCCCTTCTCGTTCGAAAACCACTTGACGGTGCCAATCTCTGACAACGAACGTCCTCCTGAACCATGTACAGCCCCAGCGATGAAGCCATACGACTGAACGAAGCGGCGAGAACGGTACCGTCAGGAGCCGGGGAAAGCAAGCAGACCGCGACGGTAGCGCGCAGCCTTGAGCGCGCTCTGCAGGAGCATCGCGATCGTCATCGGCCCGGTGCCGCCCGGCATCGGCGTCAGGAAGCCTGCGACGTCCGCCACCGAGGCATCGATGTCGCCCCGGATCCCCTCGTCGGTGCGTGTCAGGCCGACGTCGAGGCAGGCCGCGCCGGGCTTCACCATGTCCGAGGTGACGATCCCGGGGCGCCCGACCGCGGCGACCACGATGTCGGCACGCCGCACGTGCGAGGCGAGGTCGGCAGTCCGTGAATGACAGACGGTGACGGTGGCGTTCGCGTGCATCAGCAGCATCGCCATCGGCCGCCCCACGATCTCGCTGCGGCCGATCACGACGGCCTCCTTGCCCGAGGGATCGATGCCGTACTCGCGCAGCAGCTCCATGCAGCCGGACGGTGTTGCAGGAACGTGGATCGGCGTACCGAGATAGAGGTTGCCGGCGTTGAGCGGGTGGAACCCGTCGACGTCCTTGGCGGGTGAGACGGCGTAGGTCACCTTCGTCTCGTTCATGTGTGACGGGAGCGGCAGCTGCACGAGGATCCCGTCGATCTCGTCGTCGTGGTTGAGCTGGTCGACGAGCTCGAGGACGGCGTCCTCGGTCGTGTCGGCCGGCAGGCGTACGTCGCGGGCGTGGATGCCGGCCTCGGTCGCCGCCTTGTGCTTGGCGGCGATGTACACGTGGGAGGCCTCGTCGTCGCCGACGAGGACCGTGGCGAGGGCGACGTGGCCGAGCTCTGCGACCTCGCGTGCGACGCTCTCCCGCACCTTCGCGGCGAGCTCCTTCCCGTCCATGCGCACGGCGGTCATCGCGGCGACTCTAGCCAATCGGAGAACGAGCCGCAGAAGGGGGAAACACCTCAACCCGACACGGCATCGTGCCGATAACCCCTGTTGGAGCCCGCCGCACCGGGCTCCGTGCATCCACCGAATCGAGTCCGCCGATGATTCTCATCAAGATCGCCATGGTCGGCGTCGCCATCGCAGTGATGCTTGCAGTTGCCCGCGATCAGCATTGGGCTCAGCGAGGCGGGGTGGTCGGCAGCTGCGTCGCAACCCAGCCCCCGAGGTCGGAGCCCGAGGGGGCCTGGTATGCGTGCAAGCAGGGAATCCTGACCGGCTATCCCAACCTCGAGGCCGATGCGTGCCGGAACGTTGGGATCGTCGCGCACCAGGAGGTCTGGAGCTGCACCAAGCGGCTCGACTCACTCCCCGGGTACTGAGCGCCTGAGGGCGAGACCGGTCAATACCTCGCGAACGATCCGCTCGGCGACGAGCGCCGTGACGTCGGTCGACGCGACGCCGGTCGGGATCACCTCGACCACGTCCATCCCCACGATCTGGAGGCGGGACGCAAGCTCGCGGCAGGCCCAGAGGAGGTCGGCGCTCGTCATCCCCCCGGGCTCGGGCGTGCCCGTTCCCGGTGCGAAGGCCGGGTCGAGCACGTCGACGTCCACGCTCAGGAACGCCGGTCCTTCGCCGACGATCGCGATCGTCTCCTCCACGATCGCGCGAATCCCACGGTCGCGGACGTCGTGCATGAAGAAGCTCGTGATTCCGTGCTGGGCCTGCCAGCCGAACTCCTGCTCACCCGGCCAGTAGCCGCGCAGGCCGATCTGCACGTAGCGTGCGCCATCGACGTGACCGTCTCGGACGAGACGGTACATCGGGGTGCCGTGCGAAACCTCGACTCCGAAGACCTCTTCGCCCGTGTCGGTATGCGTGTCGAAATGGACGAGCGCAACAGGGCCGTGAAGCGCCGCCACTGCCTTCACGTCCGGCTCAGCGATCGAGTGATCGCCACCGAGGACGATCGGAATCGCTCCCGCCGCAACGACCTGGCCGACCGTCCGCTCGATCGCGGCGTGGCTCCCGGCCGGATCCGAGGGGACGACGGGCGCATCGCCGAAGTCGATCACCCGGAGCTCACCCATCGCGTCGAGCTTGGCCTCGAGGTGCGGTCCCGGCGGGCAGCCCGCGGCACGGATCGCACGCGGGCCAAACCGGGTTCCGGGCCGGTCCGAGGTGAGGTCGTCCATCGGCGCGCCGACGATCGCGACGTCCACTCCCTCGAGGTCCGCGGGATCCTGGGTGTACGGCAGGCCGGCGAACGTCAGCAGCCCCGCATAGTCGGGCTTGTCCGGGAGGCCCAGCTCCCGCCAGCGTTCGAGGGGATCGATCACAGCGGAGATCCTACGCTGCCTCTACGCTGAGCGGCATGTC
>Ga0209254_10007476_pt1 | contig 10081 bp, 11 predicted proteins | sample FrelakmetDIP11DI_FD_187148 | JGI IMG/M metagenome (GOLD analysis project Ga0209254, IMG submission 187148) | Freshwater lake sediment microbial communities from the University of Notre Dame, USA, for methane emissions studies - DIP11 DI (SPAdes)... | ecosystem: Environmental > Aquatic >...
TCAGTGCGGATTCCCGATGTGGATCCCGGGCGGTATCGAAAGAACGATCAATGCCGACGTGGTGAAATTGGTAGACACGCTATCTTGAGGGGGTAGTGGCGAAAGCCGTGCCAGTTCGAGTCTGGCCGTCGGCACCAATGAAGCGAGGAGGCATGCCCTGACAAGGGCATGCCTTTTTTATTGGCCATTGTGGCGTTAAATAGCTGAAGTATATGGGAATATGAGTTTCTCGGTGGGTTGACTCGGTACCCGCCGAACCTTTAAACTCGCCAACCACGTCGCAAAACGGCGAGCCTTCGACGGCGGGGCCCATGCTTGAGAACTATCTGCCCATCCTGCTCTTCCTGATTATCGGGGCGCTGGTGGGTGTCGGTCCCCTCGTCCTCGGCTATGTGCTTGGCCCGCGCCGGCCGGACCAGGAGAAAGACTCTCCCTACGAGTGCGGTTTCGAGGCCTTCGAAAGCTCGCGCATGAAGTTCGATGTGCGCTACTACCTCGTCGCCATCCTGTTCATCCTGTTCGATCTGGAGATCGCCTTCCTATTTCCCTGGGCCGTTGTGCTGGAAGACCTTGGGATCTTCGGGTTCTGGGCCATGGTCCTATTCCTCGCCATCCTGGTGGTGGGTTTCCTCTACGAGTGGAAGAAGGGGGCGCTGGAATGGGAATAGAGGGTGTCCTCGAGCAGGGCTTCGTCACCACGACGGCCGATAAGCTCATCAACTGGGCCCGCACGGGCTCCATGTGGCCCATGACCTTCGGGCTCGCCTGTTGTGCCGTGGAGATGATGCACGCGGGGGCGGCCCGCTACGATCTGGACCGCTTCGGCATCATCTTCCGTCCCAGCCCGCGCCAGTCGGACGTGATGATCGTGGCCGGGACTCTGGTCAACAAGATGGCCCCAGCCCTGCGCAAGGTCTATGACCAGATGGCGGAGCCCCGCTGGGTGATCTCCATGGGCTCCTGCGCCAACGGCGGCGGTTACTACCACTACTCCTACTCGGTGGTCCGGGGCTGCGACCGCATCGTGCCGGTGGATGTCTACGTGCCGGGCTGCCCGCCTACGGCCGAGGCCCTGCTCTACGGCATTCTCCAGCTGCAGAACAAGATCCGCCGCACCAACACCATCGCCCGCTGACCTCGTAGCCGGTATCCATGGCAACCAATCCCCCCACTCGCCTCTCCGGGCCGGAAAAGCTTGCGGGCGACCTCGCCAAGCCCCTGAGCGGTCTCGGCTGCGAGACCCTGACGGCGTTCGGCGAGCTCACCTTGGTGGTCCCATCGGAGAACCTGCTCGCCGCCTGCTGGGTCTTGCGGGATCACGAGGCCCTGCGCTTCGAGCAGCTGGTGGACCTTTGCGGGGTCGACTATGCCGCCTACGGCAAGGCCGAGTGGGAGACCGCGGAGGCCTCCACGACCGGCTTCGGCCGCGGGGTGGACCGGGACCAGGCGCTCGCGGTCGATGACCCCAGGCGCTTCGCCGTGGCCTACCACCTGTTGTCCCTGGTCCACAACCGGCGCCTGCGCCTGCGGGTCTATGCTGGTGCTGCGGCCCCCATGGTGGACTCGGTGATCCCGGTCTGGGCGAGCGCCAACTGGTTCGAGCGGGAGGCCTTCGACCTCTTCGGCATTCTGTTCCGCGGACACCCGGACTTGCGCCGCATCCTCACCGACTACGGCTTCGTCGGTCACCCGTTCCGCAAGGACTTCCCACTCTCCGGCCAAGTGGAGATGCGCTACGACCCGCAGCAGCGCCGGGTGGTCTACGAGCCCGTCTCCATCGAGCCGAGGATCCTGGTGCCCAAGGTGATCCGCGAGGACAGCCGCTATGCGCGGTCCGCGGTGGCGACCGGGGCCGCGGAGGCGTCCGATGCCTGAGATCCGCAACTACACCCTGAACTTCGGCCCCCAGCACCCGGCCGCCCACGGGGTGCTGCGTCTGGTCCTGGAGATGGACGGCGAGGTGATCGAGCGGGCCGACCCCCACGTCGGCCTGCTCCATCGGGGCACCGAGAAGCTCGCCGAGTCCAAGCCCTACAACCAGAGCATCGGCTACATGGACCGCCTGGACTATGTGTCCATGATGTGCAACGAGCACGGTTACGTGCGGGCCATCGAGAAGCTGCTGGGTGTCCAGGTCCCGGAACGGGCCCAGTACATCCGCACGCTGTACGACGAGATCACCCGCATCCTCAATCATCTGATGTGGCTGGGGGCCCACGCCCTGGACGTGGGTGCCATGACGGTCTTCCTCTACTGCTTCCGCGAGCGGGAGGACCTGATGGACTGCTACGAGGCGGTCTCGGGGGCGCGCATGCACGCCACCTACTACCGCCCCGGCGGCGTCTACCGGGACCTGCCGGAGCGCATGCCCCAATACCAGCCGGGCGGGACCAAGTGGCACTCGGCCAAGGAGATCGAACAGCGCAACCAGGCCCGTCAGGGCTCGCTCCTCGACTTCATCGAGGACTTCACAAAGCGCTTTCCGGTCTATGTGGACGAATACGAGACCCTGCTCACGGACAACCGGATCTGGAAGCAGCGCACCGTCGGCATCGGCGTGGTCTCGCCGGAGCGTGCCCTGCAACTCGGCTTCACGGGTCCCATGATCCGCGGCTCGGGCATTGAGTGGGATCTGCGCAAGAAGCAGCCCTACGCCGCCTACGACAAGGTGGACTTCGACATCCCCGTGGGGGTGAACGGCGACTGCTACGATCGCTACCTGGTCCGGGTGGAGGAGATGCGCCAGTCCAATCGCATCGTGCGGCAATGCGTCGATTGGCTGCGCAAGAATCCGGGTCCCGTAGCGGTGGATGACCACAAGGTGATGCCGCCGAGCCGCGAGGCCATGAAGGACGACATGGAGGCCCTGATCCACCACTTTAAGCTCTTCACCGAGGGCTACTGCACTCCCGCCGGCGAGGTCTACGCGGCGGTGGAGGCACCCAAGGGCGAGTTCGGCTGCTACATCGTCTCGGATGGGGCCAACAAGCCCTACCGGCTCAAGGTCCGAGCTCCCGGGTTCCCCCACCTGGCGGCCCTGGACGAAATGGCCAAGGGGCACATGCTGGCGGACGTGGTGGCCATCATCGGGACCCTAGACATCGTGTTCGGGGAGATTGACCGATGAGCTTTCGCGATGCCCCCCTGGCGGTGATTCATGGTCGCGACAAGGCAACCCTGTTCAGCCCCGAGGTCCGTGCCGCCATCGATGCCCGGGTGGCCAAGTATCCGCCCGAGTGGAAACAGTCGGCGGTGATGCCGGCCCTCACCCTCGTGCAGGAGTGGCACGGCGGTTGGCTGAGCCGGGAGCTGATGGACGACGTGGCGGCCTATCTGGACATGCCCGACGTCTCGGTCTACGAGGTGGCGAGCTTCTACGGCATGTACGACCTGGAGCCGACCGCCAAGCACAAGGTTTGCATCTGCAACAGCATCTCCTGCCTGCTGAACGGCTCCGAGGAGCTGATTCACCACGTGGAGCACAAGTACCGTGTCCGGCCCGGCGAGACCACGGCCGACGGCCGCTTCACCTTCAAGGAGGTGGAGTGCCTGGGGGCCTGCCGGGACGCCCCCGCGGTTCTGATCGGCAAGACCTACCACGAGAAGCTCTCGCCCGAGGCCCTCGACAAGCTAATCGAAGGGCTCGAGTAGGCCCACCTGGAGTACGCGATGGTCGATCGCCAGGACACCGTCTGCTTTCGCACCCTGCGCCTACCGCCGGGGGAGCGCTTCACCCTGGACGCCTATCGCAGTGTTGGCGGCTATGTGCAGTGGGAGCGGATCCTCAGGGACAGACCCGATCCCGCGACCCTGATCGACGAGCTGAAGCTCTCGAATCTCCGGGGGCGCGGCGGCGCCGGCTTTCCCACCGGGCTCAAGTGGAGCTTCATGCCCCGCAACGCCCCGGGGCAGAAGTACATCGTGTGCAACTCGGACGAGGGGGAGCCCGGGACCTGCAAGGACCGTGACATCCTGCGCTTCAACCCCCACCAGCTGATCGAGGGGATGGCCATCGCCGGGTACTGTATCGGCGCCACCGTCGGCTACAACTACATCCGCGGCGAGTTCTACGAGCCCATCGAGCGCTTTGAAGGGGCCCTGAGGGAGGCCTACGCGGCCGGTCTCCTGGGTCGGGACATCCAGGGCTCGGGGGTGGACTTCGACCTCCACACCCACCTTGGCGCCGGCGCCTACATCTGCGGCGAGGAGACGGCACTCCTGGAGTCCATCGAGGGCAAGAAGGGTCAGCCCCGTTACAAGCCACCCTTCCCGGCCCAGGCGGGGCTCTACGGGAGGCCCACCACCATCAACAACACCGAGTCCCTGGCCTCGGTGCCGGTGATCCTCGAGAAGGGCGGCCAATGGTTCCTGGAGCAGGGTCGCCCCAACAATGGCGGGCCCAAGCTTTTCTCCATCACCGGACACGTCAACAGCCCCTGTAATGTGGAGGTGCCCCTGGGCACGCCCTTCAGGGACCTGCTGGAGATGGCCGGGGGGGTGAAGGACGGGAAGGCGCTGAAGGCGGTGATCCCGGGCGGCTCCTCGGTACCGGTAGTGCCGGGGGACGTCATGCTGCAAACCGACATGGACTACGACTCAATCGCCAAGGCTGGCTCCATGCTGGGGTCGGGGGCGGTGATCGTGATCGCCGAGGGGACCTGCATGGTCAAGGTCCTGCACAACCTGGCCAACTTCTATATGCACGAGTCCTGCGGCCAATGCACTCCCTGCCGGGAAGGGACCGGCTGGCTCGCGCGGTTGCTGGGGCGCATACTGGACGGCCGGGGCCGGATAGAGGATCTGGACCTGCTCGACAGTGTTGCCGGGCGCATCGGTGGACGCACCATTTGTGCCCTGGGGGACGCGGCCGCCATGCCGGTGCAGAGCTTCCTCAAGCACTACCGTCACGAATTCGAAGCGTTGATTTCGCACAGCGCCGGCAAGGCCGCGTGAAGATCTTGCGGCAACAGGGCCCGCGCTGCGGGGCTTGGCCCAGTCGCAATGTTGAGCCTCGGGGGCGGTTCCCGGCGGTAGCAAGGCCGCCCTTACCCTTGGAGTCGTGTCGCGCCGGGGTCTGATCCTGGAGATGTAGGCCGCGGCGCCGATCGAGAGACTGGAATGACGGATAAGATCACCATCGAGATCGACGGTCGCCCCTGCGCGGCGGCAGCCGGCGAGATGATCATCGCGGTCGCTGACCGCGAGGGGATCGCCATCCCGCGCTTCTGCTACCACAAGAAGCTGTCGATCGCCGCCAATTGCCGCATGTGCCTGGTGGAGGCGGAGCAGGGGGGGCGCCCATTCCCCAAGCCGGTTCCCGCCTGCGCCACCCCGGTGGTCGACGGCATGAAGGTCCAGACCCGGTCCCCCAAGGCCCTGGAGGCCCAGCAGGGGACCATGGAGTTCCTGCTCATCAACCATCCCTTGGACTGCCCTATCTGCGATCAGGGCGGCGAGTGCGAGCTCCAGGACGTGGCCATGGGCTACGGCGGGGACGTCTCCCGTTTCAGCGAGCGCAAGCGGGTGGTCAAGGACGAGGACCTGGGCCCGCTGATCGCCACCGAGATGACCCGCTGCATCCACTGCACCCGCTGCGTGCGCTTCGGGGCCGAGATCGCCGGGGTGCGGGAGCTGGGGGCCACCGGCCGCGGCGAGACCATGCGGATCGGGACCTTCGTGGCCCACACGGTGAGCCACGAGCTCTCCGGCAACATCATCGACCTCTGTCCGGTCGGGGCCCTGACCTCCAAGCCCTACCGCTTCACCGCGCGGGCCTGGGAGCTGACGCAAGCGGACTCCATCGCCCCCCACGATGGCGTGGGGTCGAACATCCGGCTCCACGTGCGCCGGGGCCAGGTGATGCGGGTCCACCCGCGGGACAACGAGTCGGTCAACGAGACCTGGATCTCGGACCGTGACCGCTTCAGCTATGCGGGGCTCAACCAGGACGATCGACTCACCACCCCCCTGTTGAAGCGTGACGGGGTCTGGACCGAGGTGGGCTGGACCGACGCCCTCACCACGGCGGCGGAGCGCCTGAAGGCCGCCGAGCCCGCGGAGACCGGTTGGCTGCTCGCCCCCAACGCCACTCTGGAGGAGATGTACCTGGCCCAGGCCATCGCCCGGGGTCTGGGTTGTGCGAACATCGATCAGCGGCTGCGCCAGCGGGACTTCCGTGGCGATGGGGCCGACCCCCTCCTGCCCTGGCTCGGCGTCCGGATCCCGGAGCTGGAGGCGCAGGGGGGCGTCCTCCTGATCGGGAGCGACATCCGCCAGGAGCAACCCTTGCTTGCCCACCGCATCCGCAAGGCGGCGCTGGGCGGCGCCCGGGTGGCCCTGGTCAACCCCTGCCAGGTGGAGCTCACCCACCCCAGCACCCAGCTGGCGGGTGGCCCGGCACAGATGATCGAGGACTTGGCGGCCATCGCCAAGGCCCTACGCAAGCGCGGCTCCGGCAGCCTCAAGGACCTGATCGCCGGTTCCCAGCCGACGGATGTACACGCCGCCATCGGGGAGTCGCTCAAGGCGGCGGAGAAGGGGGTCGTCCTGCTCGGCGCGCTGGCCGCCGCCCACCCGGACTATACCCTCATCAAGGCGCTCGCCTACCTCATCGCCGAGGCCACGAAGTGCACGCTGGGCTATCTGCCGGCGGCGGCCAACAGCCTCGGCGCTCATCTGGCGGGGGCCTTGCCGCATGTGCTGCCCGGGGCCAGGTTGGCCGATGCGCCCGGTATCTCCTTGGGGGGGATGCTGAGCTTCCCGCGCAAGACCTGGGTCCTGTGGGGCGTCGAGCCGAGCCTGGACTGCGGCAATCCGGCCCAGGCCATGGAGGCCCTGGGTCAGGCGGACTTTGTGGTAGCCGCCAGCGCTTTCCAGGCGCCCTCCCTCGACTCGGCGGCAAACCTGCTGCTGCCCATCGGCGCCTTCGCCGAGACCTCAGGCACCTTCGTCAACGCCGACGGTACCTGGCAGTCCTTCCAGGGGGCTGTGGCGCCACCCGGCGAAGCCCGTCCGGGCTGGAAGGTGCTGCGCGTCCTGGGCAACCTGCTCGGACTTCCGGGTTTCGAGTACCGGGACTCCGCCCAAGTCCGGGCCGAGCTAGCCGAGCTGTGTGCCGAATCGGGCCCCAACAACGTCCCGCTCGGGGACCTCAAGGTTGAGCCCCGGGGCCTGGGCGAGGGTCTGATCCGCCTGGGAAATGTGCCCATCTATGCGTCGGATCCCCTGGTGCGGCGCGCCCCTGCCCTGCAGCGGACCCCCACCATGGCCTCTGCCTTCGCCGCCTATCTCCACCCGGACCAGGCGAGGGCATCGGGTCTGGCGGCTGGAGACGCGGTGGAGATGCGGCAAAACGGGGCCGCGGCGCGCGCCTCGGTGGTAATCGACGCCTCGGTGCCGCCGGGCTGCGTTCGCATTCCCGCTGGCGTCGCCGGCAGCGAGACCCTGGGGGATCAGATCGCCCCGGTCGCCCTGACCAAGTCAACGGACGCTCCGGCTTGAGGGACTGCATTCGATGATTGCATTGTGGGATTCCCTGCCCCTGGTGATCCAGATCCTGCTGAAGATCCTGGTGATCCTCCTGCCGCTCCTGGGTCTGGTGGCCTACTACACCTATGCGGAGCGCAAGGTCATCGGTTACATGCAGATCCGCATTGGCCCCAACCGGGTCGGCTGGCGGGGCCTGCTCCAGCCCATCGCGGACGCGCTGAAGCTGATGATGAAGGAGATCGTCCTGCCCACCAAGGCGGACAAGACCCTGTTCCTGCTCGCCCCCATGATCGCCATCGCCCCGGCCCTGGCGGCCTGGGCCGTCTTCCCCTTCGACGAGGGGCTGGTGCTGGCGGACATCCACGCGGGGCTCCTCTACATCCTGGCCCTGACCTCGCTTGGGGTCTATGGGATCATCATCGCCGGCTGGGCCTCCAACTCCAAGTATGCCCTGCTGGGGGCCATGCGCTCCGCGGCCCAGATCGTGGCCTACGAGATCGCCATGGGCTTCGCCCTGGTCGGGGTGCTGGTGGCCGCGGGCAGTCTCAACCTCGGGGAGATCGTGCGCGCCCAGTCGGGAAGCCTGCTCACCTGGTTCTGGCTGCCCCTCCTGCCACTCTTTGGGGTCTATCTGATCTCGGGGGTGGCGGAGACCAACCGGGCCCCCTTCGACGTGGCGGAGGGTGAGTCGGAGATCGTCGCCGGCTTCCATGTGGAATACTCGGGCATGGCCTTCGCCGTGTTCTTCCTGGCCGAGTACGCCAACATGATCCTGATCGCGGCGCTCTCGGCGCTGATGTTCCTGGGGGGCTGGCTCTCGCCCCTGCCCAAGGCCTGGGTGGACGGGGTCTTCCTGCTCGACGACGGCTTCCACTGGCTGCTGCTCAAGACCTTCGCCTTCATGTTCCTTTTCTTGTGGTTGCGGGCCACCTTCCCCCGCTACCGCTATGACCAGATCATGCGCCTGGGCTGGAAGGTCTTCATCCCCATCACCATCGTGTGGATCCTGGTGGTGGGCCTGGCGGTGGTCTACCAGATGCCGCCCTGGTGGTCCGCCTGATCCCGGGCCCGAAGGCGGATTAAAGAACCATGCTCAAGACCGCGCGCGACTATCTGCAGAGCCTGCTCCTGGTGGAGTTGTTCCGGGGCCTGTCACTGACCGGGACCTATCTCTTCAAGGCTAAGTTCACGGTGCAGTACCCGGAGGAGAGGGCGCCCATCTCGCCCCGCTTCCGGGGGCTCCACGCGCTGCGGCGCTACCCGAATGGCGAGGAGCGCTGTATCGCCTGCAAGCTGTGCGAGGCCACCTGCCCGGCACTGGCCATCACCATCGAGGCGGAGCCGCGGGAGGACGGATCCCGGCGCACCACGCGCTATGACATCGACCTCTTCAAGTGCATTTACTGCGGCTTCTGCGAGGAGTCCTGTCCGGTGGACTCCATCGTCGAGACCGGGATCTACGAGTATCACTTCGAGAACCGTGGCGAGAACATCATGACCAAGGACAAGCTGCTCGCCATCGGGGATAAGTACGAGGCCGAGATTGCCGCCGCACGTGCCGCCGATGCGGCGTACCGTTAGCCGCGCCCCAGATCGTCGGCTCCATTCGGCGAATTAACCGCATTCGGGATCACCCATGGGTTTCGAGAAATTCCTGTTCTACTGCTTCGCGGCCATAACCCTAGTCGCCGCAGGGATGGTAATCAGCCGCCGCAATCCGGTGCATGCGGTGCTCTGGCTGGTGCTCGCCTTCGTCAGCAGCGCGGCCCTGTGGATCCTGCTCGAGGCGGAGTTCCTGGGCATTGCCCTGGTGCTTGTCTACGTGGGCGCGGTGATGGTGCTCTTCCTGTTCGTGGTCATGATGCTCGACATCGATATCGCGACGCTGCGTGCCGGATTCGTGCGGTACCTGCCCATCGCGGCGGGGGTGGCCGCGGTGATGTTGATCGAGATCGCGTTGGTGGTGGGGCCGGGAAACTTCGGGCTTGACAGCTTCCCCAAGCCTGACCCGGCGGGGTCCGAGGTGAACAACACCCGGGAGCTCGGTCTGCTGCTCTACACGGTCCATGTCTACCCCTTCGAGCTGGCCGCGGTGATCCTGCTGGTGGCCATCATCGCCGCCATCCGGCTGACCCTGCGTCATCGCCCTGATACCAAGTACCTGGATCCCGCCAAGCAGGTCCGGGTGAGGAAGGGTCCGGACCGGATCCGCATCGTCAAGATGCCCTCGGCGAGTGCCGCGGACCAAAAGGAGTCCACCTGATGATCGCACTCTCGGACTACCTGATCCTCGCCGGGCTCCTGTTTTCCCTGGGGGTGGCCGGGATCTTTCTGAACCGCAAGAACGTGATCATCCTGCTCATGTCCATCGAGCTGATGCTGCTCGCGGTGAACACCAACTTTGTCGCCTTCTCCCACTTTCTCCAGGATATGACGGGCCAGGTCTTCGTCTTCTTCATCCTGACCGTGGCCGCCGCCGAGGCCGCCATCGGCTTGGCCATCCTGGTGGTCCTGTTCCGCAATCGCCAGACCATCAACGTCCAGGACCTGGATTCACTGAAGGGCTGAGATGGAAAACGTCTATTTGACCATC
>Ga0209254_10007477_pt1 | contig 10080 bp, 8 predicted proteins | sample FrelakmetDIP11DI_FD_187148 | JGI IMG/M metagenome (GOLD analysis project Ga0209254, IMG submission 187148) | Freshwater lake sediment microbial communities from the University of Notre Dame, USA, for methane emissions studies - DIP11 DI (SPAdes)... | ecosystem: Environmental > Aquatic >...
CGCCGTCAGCAGTCCCTTGGCGACGGCGATGCCCGCGATGTCCTCGGTGGTCGTGTCGGCGCGCACCAGGATCACGTCCCGCCCCGCGGCGGCCAGCGCGCAGGCCCGCGCGGGATCGAGCGCGATCGCGCCCGTCGCCACCCCGAGGTTCGCGGCAATGGCGCGGCACAGGACCTCGACGCCCTCGCCTGGCACGGCGCGGCGCCGCTGCAGCGAGCCGGTGTCGATCGCCGCGACGCGGCGCGCGAGCTCGTCGCGGTCGATGAGGCCCTCCTCCGCCAGGTCGACGGCCACCTGCAGCGCCGCCCACGGCGTGCGCTTGCCCTCGCGGGTCTGCAGCACGAACAGCTCGCCGTCCTGCACGGTGAACTCGAATTCCTGCAGGTCGCGGAACTCGCGCTCCAGCGTCGTCGCCACCGTCGCGATGCGGGCGCGGACCTCGGGCAGCGTCGCCTCGAGCCGCGCCTCGTCGCCGGCATCCCGGCGTCCCGAGACGACGTCCTCGCCCTGCGCGTTGAACAGGAAATCGAAGTACAGCCGCGCCTCGCCGGTCGTCGGATCGCGGCTGAACGCGACCCCGGCCCCCGACGTGCCGCCGGCGTTGCCGTATACCATCCGCTGCACGGTGACCGCGGTGCCGACGTCGTCTGCGATGCCGTGCAGCCGCCGGTACTCGACCGCTTTCGGCGCCGACCACGACGCCCACACGCCCTGGATCGCGGCGGCGAGCTGCTCGATCGGCTGCTGCGGGAACGGCTTGCCGGTCAGCGATTCGAACAGCGAGATGTTCTCGCGCGCGAGCTCGTCGAGCGCCTCGAAGTCGAGGTCGCCAACGCCGCTGCCGCCGATCGCAGTGACCCGCGCGCCCAGCGCCAGGTCGAACGGCTGGCGCGGCGCGCCATGGACGACCTCGGCGAACGACTGCACGAAGCGCCGGTAGCTGTCCCAGGCGAGCCGCGGATTGCCGGTCAGGCGGATGAGCCCCCGGACGGTGACGTCGTTGACGCCGACGTCGAGAATCGTATCCATCATGCCCGGCATCGACACCGGCGCGCCACTGCGGACCGACACCAGCAGCGGCCGGCGGGCGCCGCCGAAGACGAGACCGCTGGCGCGCTCGACCTCGGCGATGCCGCTCCGCGCGAGCTCGACGAAATCGTCCGGCGCGCGGCCGCCGCGGCGCAGCCAGTCGCGGCAGAACGCGGTGCCGAGCACGAACGCCTGCGGCACCGGCAGTCCCATGCGCTCCATCCGCGCCAGGTTGAACGCCTTGAAGCCGAGCGCCTGCGCGGATGCCGTCGGCGCCGTGCCGGCGCGCCCGCCGATCACCACGACGATCCGGTCGCCGTCGGCGGGATCCCGCGTCAGCTCGCGCGGAGCGTTCATGTCGCCAGCACCTGGCCGAGCGCGTAGTCGCGGACGCGCAACCCGCAGTGCATCATCGCGTCGGTCGCCGCCTCGAGGTCGCCGGCCGCCCGCGCCAGCGTGTACCACTCGCGCGGATCCCCGGGGTCGTTCCCGGTGGCGAGCTCGACCTCGAATTCGCGCTGCGCCTCGTCGGCGCGCCGCTCGACCAGCATGATCCGGTGCACCGACTCGAGCAGGTCCTGCATGTCCTCGCGCGGCCCGCCGCGGCGCACCGTGCGCACCGACTCGAATATCTTCACGTACTCCTGCGCCCCCTGCACGACCAGCTCGGCGAGCGCGGACAGCCGCAGCAGCGCCGGCGCCGGCGCGCGCGCCGCCAGCGACAGGTGGAACGACGCCTCCTCGAGCGCGTCGGCGATGTCGTCGCCCGACTCGACGAGGCCGCGGAAGAAGTTCGCCGGCTCGCCGGTCCGCGTCGCTTCGCGCGCCTGGTTGACCAGCGCGTCAGCGCGGTGCTCCCAGTCCTTCGCCCGCGCCGCGTTCCGGCGGACGCGCTCGGCGAACTCCGGCGTGCGCGCGGCGATCAGCGTGTCGCGCAAGCTCGTCGCCAGCTCGGCGACGAACGCCGCGTGCGTCGAAGCGACGTCGTGGATCAGCTGGTTGCCGCTGCGCAGGTGATTGAGCAACTCAACCCGGACCGCGTCCTGCACGAACGAGTCCGATTCGCCGTTGCGCGCGCCGTCGCTGCAGGTCTTGAGCACGAAGCTCAGGTAGTCGAACGCCTCGCGCCGGCCGAGGATGTCCTCCAGCCGGTCGCCGAAGTGGGCGCGGCCCTTGGCGGCGAAGTCGAGCGCGTCGAAGACCAGCGCCTCGCCGCCGGCGCGGAGGAACGCCATGTGCCCGTAGTCGTTTGCTGCGGCCCAGGCGATCAGCGCGATGGCGTCGGACTTGCCCACCAGCGTGCGCAACCGCTTGCGGGCCCTGTTCCAGTCGATCAGGAACACCAGCCGCGAGCCGACGAAGGCCAGCTGCTCGCAGAGGTCGTTCTCGTCGCGCGCGCGGTAGGCGCCGCTCGACAGGTGGAACACGCCGTCCTCGAGCGCGTCGTCGCGTCGCGAACGCGTGTCGTCCCACTCGACGCCACGGCCCTCGAACAGTCCCTGGAAGAAGAGCAGCCGTTGCAGGTGGACGTCGGTGTAGGTGAGCGTGAGCTCCAGGCCCTCGACCCGGATCACCAGCACGTGGGCGTCGGTGGTGCCGATGTCGTTCTGCAGCACCAGCCGGGGGCCGACGCGGGTGGCCGTCGTGCCCAGCCCCGGATGCTCGAACTTGAGCGGTGCCGTGCGCCGCACGCCGCGCATGAACGCACGGATCCTGCCGCGGTCGCCGTCGGCGATGCCGTAGACGCTCGCGCCATCGATGGTCTCGACAGCGATCTCCGCCTGCAGCGCGTTGAGGCCCTTGTGCGCGTCCATCACTACGAGGTGCACGGTGTCGCGGGCATCGCGGTCGGTCGCCGCCAGCGCGTCGACGGTCGCTGCGTCGATGATGTCGCCAGGCCGCACGACTGCGGCTACGGCCAGCGCGTCGCCGCGCGCGCGCAGCACGTCGCCGGCCGCGCCTTCAAGCGGATCGAGCATCACGGCGAGGTCGGCGCCGATCGCCGCGACGACCGTCGCGGCGCCGGGCATCCGGTAGACGCCATCGCCTTCGCGCTGCGCTTCGGCGACGAAGCGGTCGAGCGCCACGTCGGCCACGCCGGCCGCGGCGCGCTCGCGCCCGAGGTTGGGCGCCGGGCGATCGGGCCGCTCGGCGTGGCTGCGCGCGGTCTGCAGCAGCGTCAGGTAGAACTTGATCCGGTCGTTGGCGGCGAGCCCGGCGTTGACGCGCGAGGGCAGCAGCAGGCCCGATTCGCCGAGCGTGCGGACGATGTGCGATTTTTCGGTCATGGGGAAGCCAGACCCGCGTCGGGCGAGGTCGGAGGTCGAGTTTGCCGGACGGCCATGACAGGCCGGTTACCGCAGCTGCGCGGGGGGCTGCGGCGATCCGCCGCGATCTGCCCGCCCGGTCTGTGCGATCGACTAGAAAGTGTAGCGCAGCGTCGCGCGGAAGCTGCGGCTTTCCGCCGGGTGGAAGTGGACGTCGTTCACGCCGCCCGGCGGCTCGCCCGGCAACCGCGAGGTGTAGTAGTACGCGATGTCGTCGACCTCGGCGTCGAAGAGGTTGAACACCTGCAGCCCGACGAGCAGGTCCCTGTTCACCCGGTAGCCGACCTGCGCATTGACGATCGTCGACGAAGTCGAGCGGACGCTGTTGTCCTCGATCAGCGGCCGCGCGCCGAAGTAGCGGAGGAACACGCTGGCGCTCCAGGGCCCCAGCTGCTGGATCGTGGCGCCGGCCGAAACCGCAGTCTCGATCGCGCCGGGGATGCGGCTGCCGGCCGGGTCGTCGTCGGTGAAGCGGGCCTTGGTCCACGCCACGTCGAGGTCGAGCAGCAGCCAGGAGATCGGCCGCCAGCGGGTGTTCCATTCGACCCCCTGCCGCCGCGACGGCCGCGACGGCTCGGTGGTGCCGGCGTCGCCGACGAACAGCAGCTCCGAGTCGATGTCGAGCTGCCACAGCGCAAGCGACGACTGCACGTTGGGCAGGATCTCGGTGCGCGCGCCCAGCTCGCCGCCCTTGGTGCGCACCAGCGGCGTCACCGGATCGACGGCGTCGCCCGAGCCCGGGTCGACGGTGGTGGTGACGCCGCGCGCGTCGTTGCTGTGGAAGCCCCAGCCGTAGTTGGCGAAGAACTCGGACTTCGCCCACGGCCCGAAGATCGCCGAGAGCTTGGGCGAGGCGAGCCCGGCGCTGCCGTTGCCGCTGTTCTCCGGCAGGCTGCTCGCCACGTCGAACCAGTAGCGGTCGTAGCGCAGGCCCGCCAGCGTGCGGAACTTCTCGTCCCACCGCGTTTCTGCCTCGACGTACAGCGCAGCGCTGGATTCCTTCACCCGGTCCTGCCGCGTCGTCGACGCGCGCTCGCGCCCGACGGTCGAGTACAGCCCGACGTTGCCGATGCGGTCCTGGCGGAGGTCCCAGCCCGCGGTGACCCGATTGGCGAAGCCGCCGATCTCGCCCGTCCAGGCCCAGCTGCCGGTGGTGCCGTAGATCCTGCGGTCGTCGGCCTGCTCGAACTGGTCGCCCTGGTCGGGGTTGTCGAGCCAGTAGGTGAAGTTCGAGAACAGGTCGAGGTCGTACCTGATCGCGTAGGCGTTGGCGACAAGGCGGCCGCCGAGCAGCGGCTGCTGCAAGTCGAGCGACAGGCTGTAGCGGCTCGAGTTGCCGCCAGTGGTGGTGTCGAGCGACCCGAAGCGGTCGAGCGAGCCGTCGTCGACGGCGCGCTGCGGGATCTGGTCGGTGGCGTTCCACTTGCCGTGGTACGCCATCGCAGTGACGCCCCAGCGCGCATCCCCGGTGTTGCCGAACCAGCGCAGCACGCCGTTGATGCGCCGGTAATCGTCGGGGTTCGCCCACGGCCCGTCGTTGTGGAAGAGCTCCAGGCCGTAGACCAGCCGCCCGCCGGCGACTTCCGGCGAGGCCAGCAGCAGCGCCCGCCCGTAGCTGAAGTTGCCGAGGGCCAGCTCGGCGGTGGAATTCGGCAGCGCCTCGGCGTACCAGATGTCGGCGGCGCCGGCGGAGGCGAAGTCGCCCTTGTCGGCGAAGTAGGGACCCTTGAAATAGTCGATCCGCGAGACGAGTTCCGGGATCAGGAAGTTGAGGTCGGTGTAGCCCTGCCCGTGGGCGTGGGTGCGCATGTTGACCGGCATTCCCGCGACGTGCGTCAGGAAGTCGGTGCCGTGGTCGAGGTTGAAGCCCCGCAGGTAGTACTGGTTCGCCTTGCCCGCCCCCGAGTGCTGCGTGATGATCAGCCCCGGCACCAGCTCGAGCACCTCGCCGGGGCGCAGGATCGGCCGGTCCTCGATCAGCTGCTGCGTGATCGTGCCGGAGCTCGCCGAGTCGGAGGTGCCGATCGCGTTCTCGTAGTGACCGCGGACCTCGATCGGGTCGAGCTTCGGCACGTCCTGCGCACGGGCCGCACCCGCGGCCGACAGCGCCAGCGCCGCGGGCAACGCCAGCGACAGCGCGCGCAGTGGCAGAGGCAGCGGCGCGGGGCGGCGGGGGAATGGGGGCATCGGTCGTCTCCTTCGGGTCGCGGCGGACCGGCGCCGGCCGGGGCCGCCGTCGATCGCCGGAGCCGCGTCCGCGACGCCCGAGCCGCTCCGCATCGTAGGAACATTATGCACAAAGTTCCTACTTGCGGACAAGTCGGCGCGTGGGAGGTGCCGAGGTTCCGTGCCGGATCGGGTCCGCGCGGCGGGACGAGTCCCCGACCCACCCGGGCGGGTCGGGCGCCGTCGGGACCGGGACGCCCGCGCCGCGGGTCAGGGATGCTTGTGGTCGTGCGGGGTCTCGGCGTGCGGCGCGCCGCCGAGATCGGGATGCGCGTGGTCGTGCGGTGCCTCGGCGGTCCCGTGGGGATGCGCCGCGTCGCCGGTCGCGTGCGGCTCATCGTGCGCGTGCTCGTGCCCGTGCGGATGGACATGCGCGTGGCCGTGCGGATGGCTGTGCACCAGGTCACCGTGCCGGTGCGTGTGGTCGTGGACGTGCTCGTGCTGGTGATCGTGCTCGTGGCTGTGGGGCTTCACGGGGGTGGTCTTGGTGGTCATCGCTGCTCCTTCGGATATCGCCAGCTGTAAAGCGTAAAGAGGATGTTTCCTGAGCGCTTGAGTCGACTGATGGGCGTGCCGGCCGCCTACCGGGGAATGAGGTGCAGGTGGCCGTGATGGTGGTGCGCGCCGGGCAGCCGGTGCGCATCGCCGGTCGCGACGCTGACGACGTTGAGCTGCGAGTGCCGGACGCCGCGCTCGGCCTTGGTGCGGTCGGCCAGCGACCGCAGCGACGCGGCCCTCCCCTTCAGCATCACCGTTTCGAGGCAGTGATCGTGGTCGAGATGCACGTGCATCGTCGCGACGACCAGGTCGTGGTGCCGGTGCTGCAGCGCGGTCAGCCGCTCGGCCAGGTCGCGCTCGTGGTGGTTGTAGACGTACGACAGCGCCGCCACCGCGAAGCCCTTGGTGTCGCGCGCCTGGCGGTCGGCTTCGATCTCGCGGCGCAGGAGTTCGCGCATCGCCTCCGACCGGCTGGTGTAGCCGCGCGCCTTGATCAGGCGGTCGAAGTCCGCCGCCAGCGTCTCGTCGAGCGACATCGTGATCCGTTCCATCGTGGCTCCCCATCGCGGGTGGTCGCGGCCGTCCGCCGCGGGTCGGCCGCAACGTTAGCACGGTCGCGCGTCGCGCGGGCACCGCCTCCCCCGGACCGCCTTTGCGGACGGGAAAGGCCGCCCTGGGCGCGCGCTTCCGCGCCGACGGTCCGCCGCGCGCTCGACGCTCAGCGCCTCAGCGCATCGATCCCCCGCGCGACGCCGGACAGCGTCAGCGGGTACATCCGCGGGCCGATCGTCGACAGCACGATCTGCGTCGAGCGCGTGTATTCCCAGCCGCGCTCGGGCTCGGGGTTGAGCCAGATCGACTTCGGGAACTGCTCGACCAGCCGCGCGAGCCACACGACGCCGGGCTCGTCGTTCATGTACTCGACGCTGCCGCCTTCCTGCACCAGCTCGTACGGGCTCATCGCCGCGTCGCCGACGAACACCAGCCGCCAGTCCGGGCCGTAGCGGTGCAGCAGGTCGAACGTCGACATCCGCTCGTTGCGCCGCCGGGCGTTGTCGCGCCACAGGTGGTCGTAGGGGCAGTTGTGGAAGTAGAAGTGCTCGAGGTGCCGGAACTCCGCCTTCGCCGCCGAGAAGAGCTGCTCGCAGGCCTCGACGTGCGGATCCATCGAGCCGCCGACGTCGAGGAACAGCAGCACCTTGACCCGGTTGCGGCGCTCGGGCTGCAGCCTGAGGTCGAGCCAGCCGGCGTTGCGCGCGGTGCCGCGGATGGTGCCGTCGAGGTCGAGCTCCTCGGGCGCGCCCTCGCGCGCGAAGCGGCGGAGCTTGCGCAACGCCACCTTCAAATTGCGCGTGTTGAGCTCGACGTCGCCGTCGAGGTTCCTGAAGCTGCGCTCGTCCCAGACCTTGACCGCGCTCTTCGAGCCGCTGCCCTCCTGCCCGACGCGGATGCCCTCGGGATTGTAGCCGTAGGCGCCGAACGGACTGGTGCCGCCGGTGCCGATCCACTTCGACCCGCCGGCGTGACGCTCCTTCTGCTCGGCGAGCCGCTCGCGGAAGGTCTGCATCAGCTTGTCCCAGCCGCCCAGCGCCTCGACGCGGCGACGGTCCTCGTCGGACAGCAGCCGGTCGAACTCGCGGCGCAGCCACTCCTCGGGTATGCCGGCGCGGACGTCGATGAGCGAGCTCGCATTCCTGAAGTAGCTGGCGAACGCGAGGTCGTAGCGGTCGAATTGCGTCTCGTCCTTGATCAGCGTCGTCCGCGCGAGCACGTAGAAGTCGTCGAGCGACAGCGAAACCACGCGCGCCTGCAGCGCCTCGAGCAGTGTCAGGAACTCGCGCGTGCTCACCGGCAGCCGCGCCGACTTGAGGTGCAGGAAGAAGCCGGTGAGCATCGGTCGCGGACCTCAGGCCGGGTGCGCGCGTTCCAGCAGGTGGTCGAGGTGCCGCTTCACCGCCGGCCACTCGCCGTCGAGGATCGAGAACACGACGGTGTCGCGGCGCGCGCCATCGACGCCGAGCTGGTGCTGGCGCAGCACGCCGTCCTGCTTCGCGCCCAGGCGCGCGATCGCCGCGCGGCTCGCCTGGTTGAACCAGTGGGTGCGGAACTCGACGGCGATGCAGGCGAGCGTCTCGAACGCGTGCGCCAGCAGCAGCCGCTTGCACTCGGTGTTGATCGCCGTGCGCTGCGCGCGGAGCGCGTACCAGGTGTGGCCGATCTCGAGCCGGCGGTTGGCCGCGTCGACGTTGAAGTAGCGCGTCGACCCGACGATGTCGCCCGACGCGTTGTCGCGAACGACAAACGGCAGCGCGCCCAGGCGCTCGCGCATGTCCAGCGCCGCGGCGACGTACTCGCCCATCTTCTCCGGCGGCGCGACCGACGTGTACCAGAGGCGCCACAGCTCGCCGTCGCCCGCGGCGCGGGCCAGCGCCTCCGCGTGCTCCGCGGCCAGCGGCAGCAGCGTCGCGTGGCGGCCGGAAAGCGTCACCGGCGCGACGAAGCGCCCGGCGGCACCCACGTTCACCGCCCCGCGCGCGCCATGAACGCGACGCGCTCGAACAGGTGCACGTCCTGCTCGTTCTTGAGCAGCGCCCCGGCGAGCGGCGGGATCACCGCGCGCTTGTCGCTGCTCTTCAGCGCCTCGGGCGGGATGTCCTCGGCCAGCAGCAGCTTCAGCCAGTCGAGGAGCTCGGAGGTCGACGGCTTCTTCTTCAGCCCCGGCACGTCGCGCAGCGAGAAGAACACCTCCAGCGCCTCGCGCAGCAGCTCCTTCTTCAGTCCCGGGAAGTGGACGTCGACGATCTTCGTCATCGTCTCGCGGTCGGGGAAGCGGATGTAGTGGAAGAAGCAGCGGCGCAGGAAGGCGTCCGGCAGCTCCTTCTCGTTGTTCGAGGTGATGACGACCAGCGGCCGGTGCCGCGCGCGCACCGTCTGCTGTGTCTCGTAGACGTGGAACTCCATCCGGTCGAGCTCGCGCAGCAGGTCGTTGGGGAACTCGATGTCCGCCTTGTCGATCTCGTCGATCAGCACGATCGACGGCGCGTCGTTCTCGAACGCCTCCCACATCACGCCGCGCTTAATGTAGTTGGCGATGTCGGCGACCCGCGCGTCGCCGAGCTGCGAGTCGCGCAGCCGCGACACCGCGTCGTATTCGTACAGGCCCTGCTGCGCCTTGGTCGTCGACTTGATGTGCCACTGCAGCAGCGGCCGGCCGAGGCTGCGGGCGATCTCCTCGGCGAGCATCGTCTTGCCGGTGCCCGGCTCGCCCTTGACCAGGAGCGGGCGCTCGAGCGCGAGCGCGGCGTTGACGGCGAGCCTGAGGTCGTCGGTGGCGATGTAGGTGTCGGTGCCTTCGAAGCGCATGGCCGGATTCCGGTGGGGCGGTGGAACCGGAATGTTAGCCGAGAACCGGCGTCCGCGCGCCCGGGCTCAGCCGAGCACCGCCTGCCAGCCCCACAGCGCGCCCATCCCGGCCGCCAGCGTCCACGGCATGCTGCGGGTGAAGTACGCGACCACGCCGGCGACGATCGCCGCGGGCACGCGCGGGTTGCCCGCGAGCGCCAGCCCCGCCGGCGTGGCCAGCACCATCGGCAGCACCAGCGCCGTCAGCATCGCCACCGCGACGTAGCGCAGCGCGGTGGCGACCAGCGGAGGCACGCTGCGCCGCGACAGCAGCTCGATGAACGACAGCCGCGTCAGGTAGTTCGCGGCGCCGACCAGCACGATCACCGCCCACAGCTTCCCGCCGGGGTCGCTCATCGCAACCCCTTCCGGCGCGCATGCGCGGTTGCGACCAGCGCGCCGACGCCGATCCCGGCCAGCCCGGCGACGATGACGTTGAGGCGCATCGGCAGCGCCGCGAGCAGCACCACGGCGACCGCCGCGGTAAGCGCCGCGGCGATCGCCGCGCGCTCGCGCAGCAGCGGTGCCAGCAGCGCGATGAAACACAGCGGCACCGCGAAGTCGAGCGACCACGACGCGGGGATCGCGTTGCCGGCGA
>Ga0209254_10007478_pt1 | contig 10080 bp, 13 predicted proteins | sample FrelakmetDIP11DI_FD_187148 | JGI IMG/M metagenome (GOLD analysis project Ga0209254, IMG submission 187148) | Freshwater lake sediment microbial communities from the University of Notre Dame, USA, for methane emissions studies - DIP11 DI (SPAdes)... | ecosystem: Environmental > Aquatic >...
CCTCTCCAGGACAACTCCCTCTTTCAAAATCCCCACAAACGGCAGGTTGCGGTAGCGCTCGCGGCAGTCCAGCCCGTAACCCACCACGAAACGGTCCGGCAGGTCGAATCCGCGGTACTTGATCGGGATATCAATCAGGCGGTGGGCAGGCTTGTTGAACAGCGTGCACACCTCCAGGCTGGCCGGATCCCGCGAGCGCAGGTTCTGCAGCAGGTAATTGAGCGTCAGCCCGGTATCCACCATATCTTCCACAAACAGCACGTGGCGGTCGGTAAGCGGGATCTCCAGGTCTTTAACAACCCGAACAACACCCCGCTGGCGCGCCTCCGGCGAATAGTTGGATACAGCCATAAAATCCACCTCTAGCGGGATGGAGATGGCCCGCACCAGGTCGGCCATAAAAAAAAGCACCCCCTTGAGCACCCCCACCAGCAGCGGGTTGCACCCGGTGTAATCACGCGTGATCTGCTCACCGATGCGGTCCACCATAACCTGGATCTGGTCGGGCGTATAAAGCACTTCCTGGACATCATCTGCCAGGAATTTTTTAAGCGGCTGCGTTATTTGTTCGGTCATTCCTCATCCTTGCCGGGGCCGCTGCCCCAGATTTTCTCGGCTTCATCCACCAGCCCGAATTTGACCATCAGGCTGCGCAGGTCCTTGCGCTTGAAGAGCTTGACATTGACCTCGGGGTAGAGTTCCTTCATGAGCCTCAGCTTGCGGTTCTTGAGGGTGTTGAGCTTCGGCCGGCGGGTGGTGAGCTCAACATACAGGTTCTGCCCGGGCAGATAAAAATCCGGGGAGAAGGCCTCGATAATATTTCCCTGCCCGTCGCGCTCGAGCACGAAGGTTTGCGGCTCGTACTGCCACTCGATGCCGTAGTAATTGAGAATGCGGGCAAAAATTTCTTCCATGGGGTGGGAAAACGGTGGGGCACTGCCTGGTTCTAAATTCATCGTACTTGCGGGACTTTCTTGATTGTTTATCCAGTTTAGGGGAGGACAGCAGCCGCCCGGCAGATCAACTGCGCCGCCGCTTCCGCGCTGAGCCGCTGGGTATTGATAACCAGGTCGTAGAGCTGCGCCTCATCCACGTTGATCTGGTAATAGCGACGGCAGTAGCTTTTGCGCCGGCGGTCGCTGGCTTCCACCTGCGCCCTGGCAGCCTCCAGCGGGATACCCTGGTCTGCGGCAATGCGCTCGCAGCGCACGGTTTTAGGGGCAATCAGGCGCACATGCAGCACGAGCGGGTTCCCGTGCAGGACAACTTGCCCGGCGCGCCCGACGATGACCACGCTGCCCTGCTCCACCAGCTCAGCCATCGCCTGGGCGACGGCCTTGCGGTAAGCGCTGTGATCTGCGGCGGAAGGTTTAAAGCCCAGCAGCCCCAGGTCATCCAGCATGGCCAGGGCCATTTCGGGTGTGCGCGCCTGCCGGGCGGCCTGGTTGATGAGCTCACGCTGCACCAGGCGCCAGCCCAGCGTATCCGCCACCGCTTTGGCTGTGGTGCGTCCCAGGCTGCCAAACTGGCGCGAAATGGTAATGGTGGTGATCATAGTTTAATTATAGCCCTTTGGCGGGGTTTTACCTTTTTCATAATTCTGCAGTTCCCGTAAGCTGCCTTAGCTTTCAAACATAATAGTGGTATTTGTTCATCAAGCCCACAGGGCATGTTTCCCAGGGCACTGCTTTAAACTCCGAACAAACCGGAAAGTACAAACACAAACATGGATCCCAGTATGATACCCAGGGCGGTATAGTGTTCGTGCCCGTATTCCCGGGCGGTGGGGATCAGCTCATCCAGGGTGATGAACACCATCACGCCTCCGGCAAATGCCAGGGCAGCCGGAACAAGTCCTTGAAATCTGACCAGGAAAAGGCTTGCGATTAAGGCTCCTACCGGCTCCGCCATCCCGGATAGGAAAGCCACCCGCAGGGCGTCAGAGCGGCACACCCCTCCTTTACAGAGCGGCAAGGCCGTGGCAATTCCTTCGGGGATATTGTGCAGCAAGATCGCCATGGCAATAAACACGCCAAACTGGGGGTTATACAAGTACCCGGCACCGACGGCAATCCCCTCCGGCAGGTTGTGCAAAGTGATCCCCACAGCCAGCAAAAGGCCGGTATTGATCAGTTTTTGATCGACCACTCCGTTCTGCCGGCGCAGCCGGCCAAAGCGGTGCCTGCCGTGAAGAGCAGTTTGCTGAGTTGAGGCAGGCGTATGCTCCGGATGCTGGCGGACCTCCTGTTCCCCAAAACGCATGTGGGGCGCAAAGTAGTCCAGCAGCAGCATGAAGGATGCCCCGGCGCCAAAACCAAGCGTGGTAGTGACAAAACCGGCTTGCTCCCAGGCCTCGTTGAGCAGCTCCAGGAAGGATAGGCAGATCATCACCCCGGCAGCAATACCCATCAGAAAACCATAAAGCCGTTTACCGGGAACATGCATAACGGCTATCAGTCCCCCAAGCCCCGTACCCAGGCTGGCCACCAGGCTGAGGAGAACAATGTTTAATATTGGGGGAATTTGTTGGATCATAGCGAAGTAACCCGCGCTCTATTCTACCTTGTTTGAGTCATAACCACCATGAATAAAATAATTCTCACCGCCATACGGTATGCAGCGGAGCTTATCGCAGGCTAAAAGGCCTTCAACAACCCACCAATTTGAGCCGGCTTGGAGCAGCATATGGCGCAAAGCCTGCTCCCGCAGGGGATGGACGGCAGTGATGCCGAGAATATCCTCGACCAAATTTCCTGTCGAGGTAAAGTCTGCCGCTTCTGTCTCGAAAAGCAGGTCTATAAAGGATATCTTATCCAAAACCAGGGAATATATTTTTTGCAGCGCATCTGCATCCGGGGCCTTCACCCAGCTTTCCGCCGGTGGGCGGGTGGGGATGGACAGGTAGGATTTTAATGGTTGTAACGCCATTCGGAGTTGATCAGTGTATTCATATCCATAAAATTAAGAAATTCCTTCGGTATATTCATCTTGGAACTCTTCAGCCAGTTTTGAACGCCGGGATGCTTCTTCCTTCAACACTTCCCGCATCAGATCACAGATTTCCACGATTTTTTGGTTGGCAATATGGCAAATAACCTCTTGTCCTTCTCGATGTGAAGAGACAACGCCGCTGTTGCGCAGATGCGTTAAGTGTCGAGAAATCATCGTCTGTCCGTAATTGGTAATACGGGCAATCTCACTCACTCGTTGAGGTCCATTTCTCAGAACATAGATAATTTGTATTCGTACTGCGCTGGACATACAACGACAAAAATCAGCCTGTATTTCAAAAATTGATTTGCTGGACATTTCAATCTCCCCTGCTAAAAACGTTGTCTGTTTGTTGATATTATTAATAATCCAAACATACTAATCCATACCAGGATGTTGTCCCCCCTTCATTTACTTACCAGAAAGACGTTAAGGTTAAGGGATCCAGTTGAAAGTAACCTGAGAGACTGATACTATACATGGATCATAAGTGAGAAAAACTCGCTTTGCCTGCTTATAAGAAGTATGGCTAGCAAGATCGTCGAGGAGCCCTCAAGCCAGGAGTAATTAATCAACCTGTCTGTTTAGTGAAGCATCTCGGTATGGTCAACCAGCCGGCCTTCAATAAAAGCCTGGACCGCCTCATCGATGTCGCTCAAATCTGTCACCACCGGCTCAATGTTGAGCCGGCGCATGCTTTCATAAGCGCCCATCCCCATCCCGCCGCACAGCAGGACCTTGCAGTCGGCAATGGCCTCCGCCATGCTGGCGTGTTTATTGTGTGATTGGGAGTCAAACCCGTGCCCTGTACCGTGAGGCTCTGCTTCATGCGGCTGGGAACTGAACTGGTTATGGCCCATTTTGTCGCGCATTTCACGTTCAGTTACTATTCCTTCTTCGATGGTCAATACCAGGTAATAAGGCGCCCGGCCAAAATGCTGGCTGATGGTTTTGCCATCCTCGGTGATCACTGCAACTTTCATATTAATCTCCTTTTTTAATGTCTCAATGGAAAAATGGCGGGCGCCCGCTTCTTCGCGGGCATCCGATGGATAAAAGATAAGTAAAAATTGGGCAGCGTCCAGGCCGGTGTTTTCCCAGCAGTGCGGCAAATGCGCCTCAAATACCAGGCTGTCACCGGGGGATAGGGAATACTCCTCCCGGTCAATCCGGTAATGGACCGTTCCAGCCAGGCAGTAGACGAACTCATGCCCGCTGTGCAGGATCATGCGCTCCCCGCTGCCCATTCCCGGATTCATGCTGACCACAAAAGGTTGTACAGCGCTGCCAGCCAGGTTCTGGCCCAGGTTTTGCATGCGGGTGCTGCCAAAGGAAGCCTGCGGGCGTTGGCTGGCAGGCGTAAATACAACTTTCTTCTCAACAGGGTCGGAGGCAAAGAAAGCGCTTATAGGCACCCCCAGCGCCAGGGCAAGCTGCTGCAGCGTGCCGACCGAAGGGGAGGTTTTTCCGTTTTCAATCAGGCTGAGGGTGTTCACGTTCAGCCCGCTGCGTTCTGCCAGGACGCGCAGCGAGTACCCGCGCCGGGTGCGCAGCTCCCTCAACCGGCGCCCAACCAGTTCTTCGGCTGGGGTCTGTCTGGATGAAATTCTTATATCAGCATCATGGGTTTCCATAATTATCTCCACTGCTATACGCCTGCATCCGCTCCCTGCATTTCAGAAGTTGATCCAACCGGACAGCAGGCAAGATCGATGCGCTTGTCTCGCGTGATGTGGACCAACGCCACAATGTGATATCTCCGGATTCCAAGTCTATTTTGTTTTCTCTGCCCAATTATACACCTAATATTTTAGTATTAATTATCAATATTTTCCTTATTTGTACCAATATAATGATATTATTCCTGATTGGAAGAGGAATAGGACCCTGCGGCTGTTCCACATCCGCAGGGGAAGAGGCCGACTATTTTCACCGGGGCGGATGGTCCGGCCGGGAGTCTCCGTAGGGTGCGCTCAGTGTTGACAGCAATCCGTTCAACCCGCCATGCAGAACGCATCATTTGCCTGCAGTCCCCATAGGGTGGTCAAGCTGGGAGACACCAATCCCACCGCTTACAACTGGGCAGGAGAAAGAGGTTTTGGAGCAGCAGAAAAACTGGCTTGAAAGGCAGCTTTCCGCCATCACCCGGCAGCTTGAAAACCTGCAAAAATAAGCCTGCGGGGGATAATAACAAGCCACCGGATGCCGATTAATAGTGGCATCCGGTGTGTTTTTATTTTTGTGGCGCTTGAAATGATCTTATCGGCACTTTCCCGCAGGCTTGATCCAGCGGCATGTCTTCCTTGCCTGGAAAACAAGCGGCGGAAGTATATTTAACTTTGGTCAGGCGGCAGGTTGATCAACACATCACAACCCTCATTATTGGGGACCAACGCCTGGTACGGGTGCATCATCATTGCAGCCCGGTTGGACGCCGCATACCTCATGCGTGGTCTGGTCACCTGCACCGTTGCCCGTACCGCCCTGCACCTGCCCGCCGCCGGCAAATACCGTTGTGGTTGCTGCAAGCAAAAGCACCAGCACTAAAATCAACATTACCAGTTTCTTTTTCATATCCCGGTCTCCTTATTATGAATCGTATTCAATGGATGGATGTGTATCTGGATAGTAAGACGTAGTCGTTCCATCTCAGATACGGGCAAATGGTGCAAATCTTATGATTTTTTATAAATTGGTTAGGACTCCTCATTTGGAAAGAGTTCAATTGGATGCAGCTCCAAAAAAATATTGCTGTTTCATAAGAAAAAGAGGGCTGTTCGCCCTCTTAGACTCCATGGAAAGTCAATGAGACTGCCTGCCGTTTATGGGGTACAGTCCCTAAGACGGGTTTGATCCTGGTCCTTATCCTTATCCTGATCCTTGTCCTGGGCTTTGTCCTGGGTTTGATCGCAATCCAAGCCGCAATCCTGAAGGTGCAGCTTATCCTGTACCTGGTCTTTGAGTTGGTCCTGGGTTTGATCGCAATCCAGGTCGCAGTCCTGAAGGTGCAGCTTATCCTGAATCTTGTCCTGGGTCTGGTCAAACAGCTGGACGGGTTCTACCAGCTGGATTTGATCCTTGATCTGGTCCTTCAACTGGAGTTTGTCTTGCAGTTTATCCTGGAGCTGTATCGGATCCAGCAATTGGACCTGGTCTCGCACTTGCGTCATGAGCAGGTCCCCCCCACCAGCCTGAAGCTCTGCTGCAGATACAGCACCGTTACCTGCAAGCAGGGAAAACCCAAACATCAGCAGTCCTAAAATTTTTGTTAACATCGTTATATCCTTTCTGATTTGTTTGTATTTTGGCATTGATTTCACTTGTTATGACGTCTTAGCCCTCAAAGCGATACGGGTTTATTGTTTTTTTCGCTTACGGCTGGGGTGTCTCCGTGATCTGCGGTCCAAAGCCGTGACTTTTCCCCTGCTGCAATGGGTTCGTATCCGGTTTAATACCCGGGGTAAGCGTGATGCGCAGGCGCTTCTGGTTCATCGGCTGACCCAAATCCGGTTGGTTGGTCTGGTTCTGGACCTGGTTTTGAGCCTGGTTCTGCAGCAGGTTGGGATCCTGGATCTGGGTTAAATCCTGCTGCTGACCTTGTTGGCCCTGCTGCCCGCTTGCATCCTGCTGGTCCTGCTTTTGTCCGGCCTGCTCCTGCATCTGGTTTTGATGCTGGAGTTGCAGCTGCTCCGGCTTTCCCACAAGCTGGTTTTCCACGGCATGCAGCTGCTCCTGGAGCATCTGGCGGGACCGTGCCATTGCCGGCGTAGTGGCCGGGCCTGGATCTGCCATCAGCTGCTGCATGAGGTTCTGCTGGTTTTGCAGGGTTTGGCGCACGCGCTGCATGGCTGGCAAAGCTTGTTCCTGGCTCACCTTGCCGGTTGCTTCCAGCGCCTGGTTGAGATGGTTTTGCAGCCGCAGCATGGCTTGAGCGGCAAGATCATCGTCCTGCCCTGCAACTTCGCCAATCTCGATCATGCGGCGTTCAGCAAACTGCAGGTTGAGCTGCAGTTCTGACTCTGGATTGTTGGTTAATTCTATACGCATATCCTCGCTCCAGGTTTTCAGCGGGTAAAGCGCTTCTCCTGGCAGGCTTTCCTGGGAGGCATACACCGCCGCCGCTCCGCCGCCGCCTGCCATGGCCGCCGCCAACATCACAATCGCAATCATTTGAGCAAACATTCTATACTTCCTTTCGGTTTAGTTAATTCAATCCTGCATAGCAGGATTTCACTTAATAGGACGCCTGATCCCCCCGGCAGTTACGGATGGAGAATCCCCAAAAAGCCGGGATGTGCTTCTGCACCTGCATCAGCGAGTTTTGCAGGCAGTATTGAACCCATTCCATCCACTCCTGCGCTGTCCCGGTAAAAGGTGTCATTAAAAAGAAAACGGGAGGCACATATCCTCCCGTGATAACAAAGGTTTTTGCAATGGATTCAGAACTGCCCTTACTTTCCGCTGCCCGGCTGCTTTTCTTCCGGCATGGGAGGGGCTTCTTTCCCGGATTGGTAATTTCCATTACCGGGCTGTATCGCCTCACCCGTTGGAAAGAGAGTTGCTGTCGGGGTTGCTGCAATGGCAGGGTTTTCCGGCAGGGCTGTCTGTTGCATTTGTCCACCCTGCCCCTTGCGCTGCTGTCCACCTTCACCCTGAAGCTGGTTTTGTTGGTCCTCTACACCCTGTTGTTCAGGCATTCCGGTTTGTAATGGTTGCTGCAGCTGCTGCTGGATCTGGTTTTGATCCCGGAGTTTCTGTTCCTCTTCCAGAAGCTGATTTTCGACGATGCGCATCTGTTCCTGGATCATCTGGCGGGGTTGGTTCATCTCCGCTTCTATGGCCGGGTGATTGTTTTCCTGAAGCTGCTCCATCAGCCGCTGCTGGTACTCCAGACTATCTCTCAAGCGCAACATGGAAGGTAAAGCATCCTCGCCATTCACCAGCTCGCTGGCTCGCACGGCATTCTGCAGGTGATTTTGCAGGCGTAGAATAGACTGGGCTGCAAGTTCCTCATCTTCGTAAAGCAAAGCAGCAATCTCGCTCTTGCGTCTTTCGGCAAATTCCAAATTCAGGTTGAGTTCGGTTTGTGGAGAACTGGCAAAGGTGAGCAGCACATCTTCGCCCCAGGTTTTTACCGGGTAAAGCGTTTCCCCTGGCAGGCTGTCCTGGGCGGCATATACCGCCGCTGCCCCGCCCGTACCCAACATTGCAGCCGCAATTGCCAAGATCAAAGCCAGCCGCACTGCCCACCCGGCAGGTTTTTTTCCGAACAGTGGCAAAAATCCAAAAACATTCCAGCTGGTTTTCTGCTTAACGGCAGGTTGGACCAAAGCAGGAGCCAGGCTGGCGGCTTCCTGCAGGAACTGCATCCGTCCGCGGGCGGCAGCCTGCATCGGTCGCTCAGGTACATTTTTCAATGCGTCCAGTTCTGCTGAGAGCTGCGGGTCTAATGGATCATCCATTGGTATCTTCATTTTTCCTGTCTTCAAATGATGCCAGTATCCTGCGCAGGCTCGCTACAGCGCGGTGCTGCAGGGCTTTAACCGCCCCTACTTCCTTTTTCAGCGCTGCTGCCACCTCTTCGTTCTCCATCCCCTCCAGGAATCGCAGCACAATCACCTGGCGCTGGTCTTCGGTCAGCATACGCAGTGCCCTGCGCAGGCGGTTCTGTTGCATGCGTTCCTCTGTGCGAAGCTCCACGGATTTATCCTGTGCTGCCAGTTCTTCTTTGAGCTCCAGTGATGGGGGCGGTTGGCGCCGGTACGTATCGGTGATCCAGTTGTGGGCGATGCGGTACAGGTAGGCCTGCAGATGGTCCTGAGGACCGCCGCCGTTCTTTAATGCCTGCAAAAAGCGGCTGAATGTATCCGCCACGCACTCTTCGGCCAGGTCCTGGCTGCCGAGCAGGCGCACGGCATAGGCATACAGCTTGCCGCTGTATAAATCGTAAATTTCGCCCAGTACCTGTTGATCGAAGTTGCGGGCACCCTTCAGCAGGTCTTTCGAACCGGTTTCCATTCATTTAACCTATATGACGCCGGACTGTGCCGGCAGATATGGCTGATGGGAAATATTTATAAACCAGAGTGGGGATTATGACAATAGTCCCGGGTGCGTTCATCCGTACCAGCAGCATTCATCCCACCTATCGAACGCACCATTTTGCTTTGGGAGATCATTCTCTGATTAACAAGTAATAAAGATCATCACGTCCGGGAATCACATAATTGGATTATTCAATCCGGTACCGCCTCGAAGCCAGGATCTAACAATATTCCCTCTTGCCATACTGTATACAACACAGTATAATATATAAAACAATATAGTACACCACATATTACTTGATGAAAGGAAATGGGATGGATAAAGATACCTCACTGCTTGATAACGTGATTCTTGAACTGCGGCGGGGAGTGATCGTCCTGGCCGTCCTCAGCCAGCTGGAGACCGAACAGTATGGTTACTCGTTAATCAAACTCCTCGCTGAAAGAGGGCTGGAGGTGGATCAGGGCACCCTCTACCCGCTCCTGCGCCGCCTGGAATCGCAGGGTTTGCTGGAATCCAACTGGCGCGTGGAAGATGCCCGCCCGCGGCGCTATTACGTGATCAGCCGGGCAGGGCGGGATCTGCTGCCCCAGATAAAGAACGAGTGGAATTCCCTGGCCGGGATGCTGGGGAAAATGCTGTCTTAGGAACTTCAGGAGAATTAAAATGAAACTTATCGATAAATACATGCTAGAAATGACCAACAACCTGCCCTCCAAAAAGCAGGCCGACCTTACTGCCGAGATCCGCTCGCTGATCGAGGACACGCTTGATGACCGCAGCCAGGCTGCCGGGCGCCCGGTGGATGAGGAAATGGTGGCAGAAGTGCTCAAGGAGTTCGGCCCGCCCGAAAAAGTGGCCGCTTCCTACCTGCCGGAGCGCTACCTGGTCGGCCCGCAGCTGTTTCCTATCTTTATCCTTGTCCTGCGCATCGTGCTGACCGTCGTAGCGGTTGTAACCCTGGTCGGTATGGGGGTTAATATCGCCCAGCAGGAGCTCACCGTAGACGCTTTTATCAAAGCGCTGGTTGGCGGGTTTGCCGGG
>Ga0209254_10007479_pt1 | contig 10079 bp, 8 predicted proteins | sample FrelakmetDIP11DI_FD_187148 | JGI IMG/M metagenome (GOLD analysis project Ga0209254, IMG submission 187148) | Freshwater lake sediment microbial communities from the University of Notre Dame, USA, for methane emissions studies - DIP11 DI (SPAdes)... | ecosystem: Environmental > Aquatic >...
CGCACCGCGGCGCCGAGCGCCTGCCAGAAGCTGTCGTCGGCGTCGTCGCGCGAGACGTCGTCGAGTACCACGGCGTCGTAGCCGGCCAGCCGCTCGCGGAAATCCGCCGCGCGGCGCGCGGGCACGGTCTCGACCTGCCAGCCGCCGGCCGCAAGGCTCGTGGCGAGCGCTGCGGAAGGACCGCGCAGGTAGAGAATCCGCGCCGGCTCGATCACGTCGACGGCCGCGGCATCGTGCCGCGCATCGAGCAGCGCGCCGGTGTCCGCGTCCTCGAGCGCCAGCGACACGCGCAGCACTCCGCCGCGCCCGGTGACTACCGGGATCGTTGCGACGCCTTGCGCGTCGGGCGAGGCGACGACACGTTGTTCCACACCGCTCGAGTCGCGCAGCGTCGCGGCGACCCGCAGCCCGGGCGATGTCTCGCCTGCGAGTGGCACGGCGATCATGACTGACTGGCCGCGACGCGCTCGCTCGGGTGCCTGCACGTCGGCGATCCAGGCGCGCGGTGCGGGCCGCGCGGCGGCCAGCCACAGCAGCGGCAGTTCCGCATGGCGCGCATTGGCGAGGGCGCGCTCGGTGTCGCCCGCATTGGCGCGTCCGTCCGAGACGATCACCGCCGCCGCGAATTGCTGCTGCGCGTGGGCCGCAAGCGCGGCCTCGACGGCCAGCTCGAGATTGGTCGCGGACGGCTCGATGCCGCGCAGTGCATCGCGGGACTGTGCATCGTCGCGGGCGCCGGACGCCCGTGGCGTGAGAGGTACCGCTCTGCCCGCAAACTCGATCGTGTCGGCGCGAAGATGCCGGCCCGCGCGTCGCAGTTCCGCCAGCGCGGCATCCGCGGCGGGCCGAGGCACGCTCAGCGAGCGGTCCACCAGGACCAGCAGGGCGGGCCGGGCATCGCGGTCGAGCCAGGCCACGCCCGCCAGGGCGAGCAGCAGCAGCATGAGCGCCAGCGCCTGCAGTCCCGCGGCGATGGTCGTGCGCGAAGCGCCGCCGTTCATCGCGACCATGCGCGGGCCTCTTCGCGCTCGCGCTGCATCCGGCGCAGCAGGGAGGCGAGTTCCCAGAGCAGCGCGAGCAGCGCCGCGAGCAGCAGCAGGCGTGACCAGTCGCGCATCTCTCTGGCCGCAGTCGTTGGCCCGGTCGCTGCGGCGGCGCTGGCCGCGGCGTGCGGCGCGACCATCACGGTATCCGGTTCGCGCTCGTTCGCGGCAACGCCATCCAGCAGCGACGCGGACAGCGCCTCGTCTACGAGGAATGAGAACAGTAGCGGAGTCGCGGACGTGTCCTCCGCCTGGCCTGGCTCCACGTCGAGCGAGGTCTCGATCAGCGTCGAAGCGTCGCCCGCGCGACGCACGATGAGCGGTGTCGCGCCCGAGGCGAGCAGCACGCGGTCGCCGTCGCCCACTGGCGCGAGCTGGCCGACCGCGCGCCATTGGTAGCTGCCGAGACGTCGCGCCGATGGCTCGACGCTGGACGACCAGAGCAGCGGTCCCTCGATCTCGCGTGGCGTGCCGTCGCGCAGGAATCGAAGCTGCGGCCCCGGGCCCGCGGCGTCCGTCGCGCCACAGTCCACGGCGAGTTCTGCGTCGGCGGTCGCGCTCGCAATCTCGAGCGCAGGATGCGCGCGCGCCGCAGCGAGCAGTGCGGCCGGGCAGGCGGGATCGACCTGCACGCGTCTCGCTGCAAGTGCGCTCCCATCGAGCACGATCGAATCATCCGCCGCCAGCGCGTCGCCCGGCTCGAGCCGCGCGGCGAGACGCGTGCTCATCGGCGTCGAGGCGACCAGCGACGCCGACTCGCCCGGCGCGAACTGCAGGGTCTTGCGCGCGATCTCGCCGGCGCTACTGCTCAGCACGATCACTCGCTCCTCGGTGTCGTCGCCCCCGTTGCGCGCCTGCACTTCCAGGTCCAGGCGGTCGCGATGCTCGAGACTGCGTCGCGCCGACAGGCGGAGCAGACCGACGTTGCGTCGGGTGTCACCGACTCGGATGACCCGCGCGTAGCCGCCCTCGTTCAGTTCGTCGCTGGTGCCGTCCGTGACCAGCCAGTGCTCGCGATCGGTGCGCCACAGGCCCGCCGGAGGCAGCGACGGCTCGCGCTGTCCGGCGGCTGCCACGAGTCCGGCGACGGTCTCCGCGGTGAGCGCGGCCTGCGACACCCACGGCCGGCCGAGGGTCCGTACCTCGACCTCGGTGCCGGGCCTGCTCGCAAGATCGGCGGCCGCGACGTCGAGGCCGCGCGCGAGCCGCGTCGTGCCACCTTCGAGCGTGAGCATGCTGAGCGAGTCGTCCACCCACAGCGTGATCTTCTCGATCTCGACGGCTGAGCGCGGACCAGCGAGTGCCAATGAGAGCAGTGCCGCGATCAGTGCACGTCGCCGCCAGGCAGGATCGGGTGGCCGTCGCACGCCGACCGCCGGCCCGGTCGCCTGGGCGCTGCGCCACAGCGCGAGGCTCGCGACCGGCAAGGCCCGACGGTGCGGGCCACCGCGGTGCAGCCAACGGATCACCGGGACCAGCAGCAGTCCCAGCAGCCACGCCGGTGTTGCGAAACTCAGCACACCGATCGGGCCCGCGCGAGATGCTCGATGAGCGTCTGCTGCCAGGGGCGCGCGACGTCCCAGGCGGTGAAGGCGATGCCGGAGCGCTGGCAGAAGGCTCGCAGTCGGCGTGTCAGCGCCGCGTGCTCTTCGGCGACCAGCGCCGCGGCGCGAGCGTCGACCATGGCGGTGATGCGCGCACCCGTCTCGACGTCCACGAGATCCACTTCCCCCGCGGCAGAAAGGGTGGCGTCGGCCGGATCGGCGACCTGCAGCGCATGCAGCGACGTCGAGCGCTCGAGCAGCGCCGCAAGACCGCTGCGCATCCCGTCATCGGCAAGGAAGTCGCTGAAGATCACCACCGCGCCGTCGCCGTGCAGCCGGCGTCCACAGGCGCCGAGTTCACTGAGCTCGCCGGTCGCTGCCGGGCGAAGGGTGCCGAGGGTGCGAACCACGCTCGCATAGTGCGTGCGCCCGCGCCCGCGAGGGCATTCGGCGCTTACGCCGCGACCGAACGCCAGCAGGCCGACGCGGTGACCGAGCTCGAGAAGCGCATAACTCATCGCCGCGGCGCCGGCGAACGCTGCACGCCACTTCGATGCGCCGTGCATGGCCATCGACGAACTCAGGTCGAGAAGCACGGTCCACTCCGAGGCGGTCTCGGACTCGAATTGCCGCACGATCGGCCGCCGGCGTCTCGCGGTCTGCCGCCAGTCGATGTGACGGACTTCGTCGCCCGGGACGTAATCCCGGTGGTCGAGGTGCTGCATGCCGACGCCGGGCCGTCGCTTCACCACGCGCGCGCCGGGCGCGCGCACGCGCCGCTCGGCGAGCAGGTGCGCGGCGGTGCGGGCGAAAGCCTGCAGCTCGGACTGAGCGGGCAGCGTCGCGGAGTTCAGGTCCGGCTGCGCCATTCGCCGAGCACCGACGCCAGCACGGCGTCTGCGTCGAGTCCGTCGAGCTCGCTCTCGAGCCGCAGCAGAACGCGGTGGCGCAGCACCGGCAGCGCAACCGCCTCGAGGTCTGCGACATCCACGTGCGGGCGATCCGACATCACGGCACGGACGCGCGCGGCGCGCACCAGTGACTGCAGGGCGCGCGGGCTTGCGCCGTAGCGCAGGTGCTGTCGTGCAGCGGGTGCGGCGTCGGCGGCGTCGGGCTGCGTGGCGAGCACCAGGTTCACGGCCGCCTGCTTGCAGCGCTCCGCGAGCAGCACCGAGCGGCAGGTCGCAGCAACCGCGAGCACGTCGTCCGGGGTGGCAATGGCCGAGAGCGTGTCGGCCGGCTCGCGATCGAGCGACACGTCGAGCAGCGCGCGCAGCGAGTCGCGGTCCGGGAAGGGCACCTTGAGCTTGAACATGAAGCGATCGAGCTGTGCCTCGGGCAGCGGGTACGTGCCCTCGAGCTCGATCGGGTTCTGCGTGGCGAGGACGCAGAACGGCGAGGGCAGTCGGTGACAGGCGCCGGCGTGCGTGACCTGCATTTCCTGCATGGCCTCGAGCAGGGCCGCCTGCGTGCGCGGCGTCGCACGGTTGATCTCGTCCACCAGCACGAGCTGCGCGAACACCGGGCCCGGTCGGAAGACGAATGTGGAGGCTCCGCCGGGCGTCGTGGCGTAGACCTCGGCGCCCGTCATGTCGGCCGGCATGAGGTCGGGTGTGCACTGCACGCGCGAGTACTGCAGGCCGAGGGCTGCCGCGAGCGCCTTCGCGAGGTGCGTCTTGCCGAGGCCTGGAAGGCCTTCGAGCAGCACGTGACCGCCCGCGAAGACCGCGGTGACGAGGTCGGTCACCAGCGCCGGCTGCCCGACGATCACGCCGTCGAGCAGCGCGCGCACGTCGAGCAGTCTGCGGCGTGCTTCCGCGAAGCCGACTTCACCGGCGGTTCGATCGTTCATCACTGCTCCTGAATCGCATTACGCGAGTCCGCTCGCCAGCTCGCCACGTACGCGGTCTCGGCCGGCGACAGCCGCGCCTCGCGTCTCGCGGCGGGCGGTCGGGCCGCGGCCGCGCCGATCGTGGCGCCCGGCCTCGCACCGGCGCCGGGCTCGTCAAGGTAGCTTGCCACGCGCTCCTCGTCTGCGAGGTGCTCACCGTCGTCCGCCGATCCGCTCACGTCGCGGCGCTGCACCGGCATGGGGACAGCTGCGGCGCGGCTGCCTGCGCCGGGCGCGGAGTCGTCGCGGGTGCTGCCGGCCTCGCGGCCGCTGCCGGGCGCCGCCGTCACGCCGTCGGCTTCGCGTCGCAGGTTCTCCGAGTCCTCCGCGGCCAGCGCCTGCGGATCCCCGGGCGAAGGCGAGGCGGAGCCACCTCCGTCGTTCGAGCGCTCCTGATCGCGGCCGCCCTTGGCGGTGTCGACGCGACCGTCTGGTGTGGAGAGTTCGGTGGCGAGCGTCTCGGCGAGTGCGGCCTCGTCCAGCTTCGCCGTGTCGGCGGTCACGGAGCGGCGGCTCGGTTGCCCGTCCGACGCCGACGACGCAGTGGGTCGCGAGCTGCCGAGCGTCGTGACCGCGATCGCCATTGCGGTGCAGATGGCCGCCGCGGCTGCGGGTCGCAGCAGTTGCCAGGGCGAGCGTTGCCGACCGAGCACCAGCCGGCTCGACGGCACGGCGGCCGCGGTCCATTCCAGTAGCCGCTGTCCGGCCGGCGTGCCGAGGCGGGCTGCCTCGGTCACGCGCGCCTCGAGCCAGGTCGAATACGCCGACTGACCACCGAGGCGGCGGTCGGCGTGCAGTGCCGCGGCCGCGACGTCCGGCCGTCGCGCCGTGGCCGCCGCGAGCGCGACGCCGCACGCGATGCCGCCGATCGTGAGTGCGATCGCGAGTCCCGGATGTCCCGTCAGCGCGTGCAGGATCGCGGCGAGGGCCATGATCAAGGCCCACGCCCATAGCGCCGCACGCGCGGCGCGCTTGAGTTGCTCGAGCCACAGCGCTCGCCGGACATCGCCGATCAGCGACTCGATCGCGGCACTGGCATCGCGCTCGGTCACGACAGCGTCCTCGTCCACGCGCCTCCCCAGGTCCACGTCGCCACCGCGATGGCGATGCCGAGCATCGTTGCGATGATGAGCGCGTCGTCGATCGAGCGGAACAAGCTGCGCAGCCCGGCGCCGACGGCCGCGAGCAGCGCGCTGCCCCCGAGCAGCAGCGCCTCGGCGAGCAACAGGCGCGAGGCCGGCAGCGTGCTCGCGTGTGCCGCGGGCAGCACCACCGGCCAGGCCGCGATGACGAGCGTAAGTGCGGCCACGAGTGCGACCCGTGCGCCCTGCGCGGCACCGGCCCGCAACGCGAACGGCGGCAGCAGTGCGGCGCGCGCGAGCCACAGCCCGACCAGCGCGCTGCCGGCGACGGCGTCGGTGCTGCCCGCCTGGACCAGCGACAGTCGCGTGGCCCCGAGCCACCACGTCGCCGCGGTCGCTGCGACGAGCAGTCCAGTCAGCAGCCCGAGCCTCGTATGCACTGCTTCGCTCACGTCGGCCCTTCGATCGGCACGAGCAGCCACGCGGCCGATGCCACCGGGGCGTCGGTGACGGTGTCGAGCGCCAGTGGCCAGAGTACCGCGTAACCGCCGTAAGGCGTGCGCGTCAGTGCCGCGCGCTGCGCGGCGTCCCGCGGCGGCTGGCCATCGTTGGTCTGCAGCGAGACCGTCATGCCGGGTCCCAGCGCAGGCAGCGGCTGGACGCCGCCTGTGGCGACGAAGCTGGCCGCTGGCCAGGCCAGCGCGCCGTCGTTGCGGATCTCCACGGCACCACCCGCGAGCGGCGTGACACGCACAGCACGCATCACCGGGAAATTGCCCGAGTAGCACACGGCGACGGTGTCGAAGAGGCGTCCCGCGAACAGCGCACCCGTCGGTCGTCCTCGGGCGGCATCGACCTCGAACTGCACGGGTCGCTGCGCGTCACAGGCTTGCGGCTGACCGAGGCCGGCGAGCACCGGGACGCCGAGATCGCCGCGGGCCGTGCCCGCGACCTGTTGCCACGCGCGGTACTGCGCGACGCGTACGGCGGGTGCGGCCTCGGCCCAGACGACGAGTCGCGTGCGCGGCTCGCCGGTACGCAGCAGCAGCCCGATCGCCAGCGTGGCGAGCAAGGGTACGATGAGCAGCACCCGAGTCGAGGCCGTGAGCAGCAACGCGAGCGACATGATCGCAAAGGTCGCCGCGAGCGCCGCGACCATGCGTGGCCACGCAGACGTCTCCGGGCGCAGCAGCGAGGAGAGGTCTGCCGCGGAGGCGGGCGTCGTGGCCGGATTCGCAAGCGTCGCGGCGAGGCTCTCGATGGCTGCCTGCGGTGAGTCGGCGCTCACCAGCATGCGTGCACCGCAGCCCGCCGAGCCCTCGAGCAGGCGCTGTGCGTCCGGCGCGGGCGCGACCAGCGCCAGCCGGCCGCAGGCCGCCGCGTGGCCGATCAGCGCGACGAGCTGGGTCGACTCCAGCGCCCGCAGGGTGGTGCCGTCGATCACGACCGCGTCGACGCTCCCGTAGGCGGCGACGCCTCGCGGCAGGTCGTTCGCGCCGACGGTCACTGCGTGGAAGCCCGTCAGCTGCGCACCTCCGCCGTCGGCGAGTGCGACGGCGAGCAGCGGCGACTCCGACAGCGACAGCGCGATCGCGCGCTCATCCCTCGGCCGGCCCTCGAGCGCGATCGCGGCCTCGACAGTCGCCGCGGCGGGCACGGTGAGATCGAAGCGGCGCGAGTCGCCGGCCGCGAGCTCGAGCGCTGCACGCAGGGACTGCTTGCCCGAGAGGACTTCGACGGCGCCGCGCGTCGCGGAGTCGGTCTGCACGCGCACCGCGATTTCCGTCACGCGGTCCGGCCGGCTCCAGCCGCCCCAGGCGGGCGTCAGCTCGACCTGCGCCGCAGCGTCTGCGGTCGCCGCGCCGCAGAGTGCCAGCGCGAAGACTGCGGATCGCAGGGCGCGCAATCCCGCCTCACTTCAGCGCGTGCTCGAGCGCGATGACGGTCCAGGCCGTGACGAGCGGCGGCTTGTCTTCCCACCACTTGTTCGATTCCTTGTTGACCCAGGAACCGTCCGGGTTCTGCAGGCTCACGAGCTTGGCCGCGAGCTCGTTGCGCCAGTTGCGCTTCTGGCCCTTGCCGTCGACGAATTCGTCCACGCCATACGCAGCCATTACCTTCGCGTACGCGTTGTAGAAGTAGAACAGGCCGTGCTTGGTGTTGGTGCCCGGGTTCACGTCGAGCGTGTAGTTGTTCGTCATCCACTGGTAGGCAGCCTGGACGCGCGGGTCGTTCTTGTCAGTGCCGGCGAACAGCAGGCTGATGAGGCCTGCCGCGGTCATGCCGCCGTAGGAGTTGGTGCCGTTGGCGAACTCCGGCGGATTCCAGCCGGGCATGTAGACGAAGCCACCGTCGTTGCCGGCCCAGGACTGATCGTTGCTCTCGCTGCGGTTCTGCGAGCGGCTCACGAACACCATCGCGCGCTGCCAGACCGGATCCTTGGGATCGGTGGCCGCGGCCTTCAGACCCTCGAGCGCGAGGTAAGTGTTCGACATGTCGGGGCGCTCGTCGCCGCCGTAGCCGATGCCGCCGTAGTAGCGATGGTCGGGCTTGTAGCCCTCGGCCTCGTCGATCTGGTGACCGAGCAGGAACTTGCGGCCGCCCGCGATCGTGTCCGCGTACTTCGGGTTCTTGGTGGCAGCGAGCGCATTGAGCGCCACGGCCGTGTTGTAGGCGCGGTTCTGCAGTGATTCGCAGATCGAGCCGTCGTCGTTCACCTTGCTGAGCAGGTACTCGACCTGCTTGGTGATGAACGCGCCGTCGCCTTCGTTGTAGCCGCGGTGGGCCTCGAGGAAGGCGCGCAGCGACAGCGCAGTGATGCCGACGGAGTTCATGACGGAGCCGTCGGGCTGCTGCTGGCCTCGCAGGTAGTGAAGGCCGCCGTCCACCGCGCGCCGCGCTTTCTCACGCAGCGCGGGATCCATGGTGTCGGCGGCTCGCGAAGCGGGCGAGCTCAACATCAGGCCGGCGAGTGATGCCAGCAGCACCTTCTTGATCATGGCACTTGCTCCTTGGATGACGTTGATTTGAAACCCGGTACTCGCCGGGACCGCGCGATGGCGGGCACACCGACGAGCACGAGCGACAGTGCTGCGTAGCCGGCAAAGACCGGCACCAGCCGCGGATAGTCGAATCGCAGGCCGGCAAGATTGGCGTGCTGGTAGAACCACTGGTTGCGCAGCAGGTCGTTGCCGCTCGCGATCGCAAGGTGCGTGAGCGGGCTCACCGCCACGACGGCGGCGAGCGCCCGCGGGCGCTCGACGGCGGCCAGTTCCGCAGCCGGGCCGAGCCACAGCGGAGCGGCCGCCGGGACTGCGAGCAAGGCCGTCGCGAGCCAGGCGGAGGCATTGCGAGCGGAAGCCGTATCCGCGCCGCGCCGCGCGAGCAGCGACTCGGCCCATGCGGCGGCGCCCAACGTAGTGATGCAGATGAGCAGCAGCATCACGCAGGCGGACGCGATGTGCGGCGTGCTGCCGACACTGAATGCTGCGATGGCCGCCAGCAGCGTCGCGCCGAGCGACCAGCCGAGAGTGCGCCAGGCAGTGGCTCGCGACGTGGCTGCCCGACCGGGCCAGAACAGTGGCGACAGCACTGCGATCACGGACGTGATGAGCACGAGGCGGGCCGAGCCCTGAAGGTCGGAGGAGTAAGCGCCCATCGCGGCGATGACGAGCAGCGCGGTGAGCGCGAGCGCCGCGAACGACGTGACCGCCGGTCTGCTCCCCCGCGGCGCCGTGCCTGCAGCCGGCCCGCCTGTCGTCAGAGTCGTCGCGTTCATGGCTTCGCCGGCCGGGACGTCCCGCGCGGAATCTCGACGATGAACTCGATGGGCGCGCCTTCGGGCGGCAGCTTGTCAGGATTGCCGCTCACCGAGCCGTAGGCGCCGATGCCGAGGCCGTACACGGACTCGATGATACTATTCGCGTCGTGAACGAAACCGGCGAGCGTGCCCGTGACGTCGGCCGCGAACAGCCCGTCCGCGGGGTTCATGAGCGAGCCCATGTAGACCCACTCGACGGATTCCGGCTTCGTGGGATCCTTCGGGTCGAGCAATGCTTCGGCCGCCGACACCTCGCGTCGCTTGCCGCCGTCCTGCCAGGCCACGCGGATCTCGACACGCGGGCCGCGCAGCGGGTCCTGGCTGAACTGCCAGTACGGTCCCTGCTTCGGGTCGCGCTCGAGCCCGAGCAGGATGCAGGCGAGGTTGAACTCGCTGCCGCTCGCGTCCACCTCGAGCAGCGTCTCGTATTCCTTCATGCCGCCCGGCGAGGTCGCGAGGTATTCGAGCGGTTTCCCGAGCACGTGGACGCGACCGGGCACCGTGAAGCGGCGAGCCTTCTTGTCGAGCACGATGCGTCCGATCTGGTAGCGGTCGCCGCCCAATGGCTTCAGTTCGCCGACGGGCGCAGCAGGACCGGCACTGAACGGCGGCGGTGAGGTCGCGGCAGGCGGTGATCCCGTCTGCGCATGCGCGTCGTGGCGTGCAACGAGCAACAGCGCGGCGACGGTCGCCAGCGCG
>Ga0209254_10007480_pt1 | contig 10078 bp, 6 predicted proteins | sample FrelakmetDIP11DI_FD_187148 | JGI IMG/M metagenome (GOLD analysis project Ga0209254, IMG submission 187148) | Freshwater lake sediment microbial communities from the University of Notre Dame, USA, for methane emissions studies - DIP11 DI (SPAdes)... | ecosystem: Environmental > Aquatic >...
TACGGCTACGTCAGCTTCTGGGTCAACCGCAGCGGCTCCCCGCTCGACCGGCTGGGGGTGCGGCCCGACGGCACCGGGGCTTCGCTCGACGAAGCGGTCGATTTCCTTCTGCAAAAACGCAAGCACTAGGAGTACGCAATGAACCTGCCCCAAGGGATCGAGATCCGCGCCCCGCTGAAGCCCGGCTTTGACACGATCCTCACAGCGGAAGCGCTGGCGCTGGTTGCCAAGCTTCACCGCAGCTTCAATCCGCGCCGCAAGGAACTGCTGGCCAAGCGTGTCGAGCGAGCCAGGCGGCTGGATGCCGGCGAGCGGCCCGACTTCCTCGCCGAAACGAAACACATCCGCGACGGCGATTGGAAGATCGCGCCGGTGCCGAAGGACCTGCAGTGCCGGCGCGTCGAGATCACCGGCCCGGTCGAGCGCAAGATGATCATCAACGCGCTGAACTCGGGGGCAGACGCGTACATGACCGACTTCGAGGACAGCAACTCGCCGAACTGGGACAACCAGATCACCGGCCAGATCAACCTCATCGACGCCATCCGCCGCCGAATCAGCCTGGAGCAGGGCGGCAAGACCTACCGGCTCAACGACAAGGTGGCCACCCTGGTGGTGCGGCCGCGCGGCTGGCACCTCGACGAGAAGCACGTGTTCGTCGACGGCGAGCGTGTCTCCGGCGGCATCTTCGACTTCGCGCTGTACATGTTCCACAACGCCAGGGAGCTGGTGGCGCGCGGCTCGGGACCGTACTTCTACCTGCCGAAGATGGAGTCGCACCTCGAGGCGCGGCTGTGGAACGACATCTTCGTGGCCACTCAGAAGGAACTCGGCATGCCCCAGGGCACGGTCAAGGCGACCGTGCTGATCGAGACGATCGTCGCCGCCTTCGAAATGGACGAGATCCTCTACGAACTGCGCGAGCACTCGGCGGGGCTGAACGCCGGCCGCTGGGACTACATCTTTTCCTGCATCAAGAAGTTCAAGGTCGACCGCAGTTTCTGCCTCGCCGACCGGGCGAAGGTGACCATGACGGCGCCATTCATGCGCGCCTATGCGCTGCTGCTGCTGAAGACCTGCCACAAGCGCCGCGCGCCGGCGATCGGCGGCATGAGCGCGCTGATCCCGATCAAGAGCGATCCGGTGAAGAACGAGACGGCGCTGGCCGGCGTGCGGTCCGACAAGCACCGCGACGCCACCGATGGCTACGACGGCGGCTGGGTTGCCCACCCGGGCCTGGTGCCGATCGCGATGGAGGAGTTCGTCAAGGTGCTCGGCGAGAAGGCGAACCAGATCGACAAGAAGCGCGACGACGTGCGGGTGTCCGCTGCCGACCTGCTGAACTTCCAGCCCGAGACGCCGATCACCGAGGCCGGGCTGCGGATGAACATCAACGTCGGCATCCACTACCTGGGTTCGTGGCTGGCCGGCAACGGCTGCGTGCCGATCCACAACCTGATGGAGGATGCCGCCACCGCCGAGATCAGCCGCTCGCAGGTCTGGCAGTGGATCCGCTCGCCGAAGGGCGTGCTCGACGACGGCCGCAAGGTCACCGCCGAGATGGTCCGCGCGCTGATCTCGGAGGAACTGGCGAAGGTCAAGGCTTCCGTGGGCGGCGACACCCGCACCTATGATCGAGCAGGACAGATCTTCGAGCAGATGAGCACGCAGGAGGCGTTCGCCGAGTTCCTCACGCTGCCGCTGTACGAGGAGATCGATTAGCGGCGTCGGTCTTCGAGGCAATCGATTCACGGTCGGGGCGGCGCAGGCTGCCCCGCCTGCTTTTCACGATCGCCATAGCGGTCCTCGCCGGCGCAAGCGGTGCAGACGGCGGCACATGCCGCTCAGATGAGCAGTCCCACCAGCGCCGCCGTCAGGCAGGTCGACAGCAGCCCGGCGAGCACCGACTTCATGCCGAGTTCGGCCAGTTCGGCGCGGCGGCCTTGCGGCAGCAGCGCGTCGAGGCCGCCGAGCATGATGCCGAGGCTGCCGAAGTTGGCGAAACCGCACAGCGCGTAGGTCAACAGCAGCCGGCTGCGCGGCGAAAGCTGCTCGGCCGGCAGGCGCGCCAGTTCGAGGTAAGCGATGAACTCGTTCAGCACCGTCTTCTTGCCGAGCAGGTTGCCGGCGACGGCGGCCTCCTGCACCGGGATGCCGATCAGCCACGCCAGGGGCGCAAAGATCCAGCCCAGGATGCGCTCGAGCGAGAGCGGTTGGCCGCCGATCGACGGCAGCAACCCCAGCACGGCGTTGGCAAGCGCAACCAGCGCGACGAAGACGACCAGCATGGCGACGATGTTCAGCAGCAGCTGCAGCCCCTCCAGCGTGCCGCGTGTCACCGCCGCAACCGCGTTGGCATCCTGCCGCTCGAGGCGAATCGATGCGGCGTCGTCGAGCTGCGAGGGCACCATCAACGAGGCCACGGCGATGGCCACCGGCGTGGCGACAAAAGACGCCACCAGCAGGTGCCCGAGCGCGTTGGGCACGACCTGGGCGACAAAGGTTGCGTACAGCACCAGCACCGTGCCGGCAATCGTTGCCATGCCGCAGTTCATCACGATAAAGAGCTCACCGCGTGACAGCCGCGCCAGATAGGGCGCCACCACCAGTGGCGCCTCGACCATGCCGACGAAGACATTGGCCGCTGCCGAAACCCCGACCGCGCCGCCGACTCCGAGCGTGCGCCGCAGGAGCCAGGCAAAGGCGTGCACGAGCAGCGGCATCACCCGCCAGTGGAAGAGCAGCGCCGACAAGGCCGAGATCACCAGCACCAGCGGCAGCGCCTGGAAGGCGAGGATGAAGCCGGAATGCGGCTGGGTCGGCGCAAACGGCGGTTCGCCGCCACCGACGTAGCCGAATACAAACGACGTTCCCGCCAGGGTGGCGCTGTTCAGTGCGTCGACAACGTCATTGAGCGACTGCAGCGCCGAGGCGACCGGCGGAAGCTTCAGCATCGTCGCGGCCAGCACCAGCGCCAGCAGCATGCCGATGCCGACCGTGCGCCAGCGGATTGCGCGGCGGTTCTCGGACAGCGCCCAGGCCAGCCCGAGCATGACGGCGATGCCCAGCAATTGATGAAGGATCGTCACGGAAGGATCTGGATGAGCGGCGGAACTGTGCAGCATTTGCAGCGTCGCGACAAGCACTTGCAGTCAAGGCAACGTCGCAGCGGCGCCCCTTGGTTAGTGCACTTGCTCAGCAATTTCGGCACGCTCCGCCGCTAACATGGCTTTGTCTGAGTCACGGACATCGTCGAACCCATGAAACCCAACGATATGCCGACCGACGTGCAATCGCAGTTCGAACTGCAGCGCGCTGCCTTTGCCCAGAAGCCGCACTCCCAGTGGCCGGAGCGTCGCGACCGCCTGCAGCGGCTGCGCCGCCTGGTGAGCGACAACGAGGACGAGATCGAGCGCACGATCGACGCCGATTTCGGCGGCCGTCCGGCGATCGAGACACAGATCGCCGAGGTGTATCCGGCCCTGGCGGAGATCAATGGCGCGCTGCGCTCCGGCGAGCGCTGGATGAGACCCGAGCGCGTCTGGGTCTCCAAGTGGTTCCTGCCGGCGCGCGCCGAGATCCAGCCCCGTCCGCTCGGCGTGGTGGGCGTCATCGTGCCGTGGAACTACCCGCTGTATCTCGCCATCGGTCCGATGGTCGGTGCGCTGGTTGCCGGCAACCGCGTGCTGGTGAAGATGTCGGAATACACGCCTGCCTTCTCGGCGCTGTTCAAGCGGCTGGTCGAGAAGTACTTCGCGCCTGAGGAGGCGGCGGTGATCACGGGCGACGCCACCGTGGCGCAGGCTTTTTCGGAACTGCCTTTCGATCACCTGCTGTTCACCGGCTCGACCGCGGTGGGCAAGCGGGTGATGGCGGCGGCGGCCGCCAACCTGACCCCCGTCACGCTCGAGCTCGGCGGCAAGTCGCCGACCGTGGTGGCGCCGGAGTACCCGGTGCAGCGCGCGGCGACGCGCATCCTCGCCGGCAAGCTGCTCAACGCCGGTCAGACCTGCGTCGCGCCGGACTACGTGCTTCTGCCGCGGGAGATGGTGAAGCCGTTTGTCCGCGAGGCGAAGGCGCAGGCGCGCAAGATGTTCCCGGCCGGGCTCGGCAACCGCGACTTCTGCGCAGTGGTCAACCAGAGGCACTACACGCGCCTCACGGGCTACCTCGACCAGGCCAAGGAGGCCGGCGTGCGAATCGAAACGCTGTTCGACGGCCGCGCGCGTGACAACGCCGCGCATCGCCTGGCACCGGCGCTGCTGATCGACCCGCCGGCAGCACTCGATGTCATGCGCGAGGAGATCTTCGGGCCGCTGCTGCCGCTGGTGCCGTATGACCGGATCGAAGACGCGGTGGCCCGTATCAATTCGATGCCCAAGCCGCTCGCCCTGTACTGGTTCGACGAGGACGAGAAGCGCACCTCGTGGGCCCTGCATAACACCCAGGCCGGCGGTGTGTGCGTCAACGAGACGCTGATGCACGTGGCCCAGGAGGAACTGCCATTCGGCGGAATTGGCCCCTCCGGCATGGGCCACTATCATGGCCGCCACGGTTTCGAAACATTCAGCAAGATGACGCCCGTGTTCGTGCAGTCGAAGCTCAATGGCATGGGCCTGTTCATGCCGCCCTACGGCTCGGCCGTGCGTCGGATGCTGGAACTGATGAAACGGTTCTAAGGGCGGCGGAGCGCGAACCCGACAGGTTCGCTGCCTGCGTCAGTCGAGCAGCGCCAGCGGCACCGTGTCGACGAGGTCGCCGTCGGCGTAGGCCTCACGCGGGCCGAGCGCAATCAGCGCATCGGCGTCGGTGACGGTGCGCAGCATCGCCGAACCCTGGTCGCGCAACGGCTGCACCTGCAGCCGGCCCGACGCGTCGCGAACGAAGCGCGCGCGACGATAATCGATGCGTCCGCCGCGCAGGCGGACCGCGCCGGCCAGCGGCAACGGGATATGCAGCGGAATGGTTGCCTCGCCTCCGGCAAGATGCAGCAGCAACGGCCGGACCAGCAGGTGGAACATCACGAAGGCCGCAACGGCGTTGCCCGGCAGGCCAAACAAGACCATCGGCGCGCCCGCGTTGTCGACGCGCGCGACCGCGACGCCGCGACCGGGCCGAATGTTCAGAGCGACGAAGCGCACGCCGGAGGCGGTGCGCACGATGTCCGCATCGCCCTGCGCGGCACCACCGCTGGCAACCACCGCATCGAGACGCAGTTCACGCGCTCGCTCGAGCGAGGCAGCGAAAGCCTGTGGTGTATCGCGACAGATGCCGAGGTCGTGTGCTTGGAAGCCGAGACGAGCGAGGCTGGCGGCGAGCAGCGGCCGGTTGGCATCGAAGCTCGCGGCCGCCCGCAGCGTCTGCGGCGGATCGGCGAGTTCATCGCCGGTGGAAACCACGCCGACGCGCACTTGCCGGCGGACCGTCAGTCGCGCCGCTCCCACCGCAGCAGCGAGTCCGAGATCGGCGGCACGCAGGTGTCGACCGGCTTGCAGTGCGATGTCGCCGGCAGCCATATGCTCGCCGCGGCGGCGAATGTTGGCGCCTTGCTGCGCCGGCCGTTCGACGCGGACCGTGCCGCCGTCGGCGGTCACGTCTTCCAGCATCACCACGGTATCGGCGCCTTCCGGCAGGGGTGCGCCGGTCATGGTGCGCACGCAGGTGCCGGTTTCGACGCGTCCGGAAAAGGGGTGGCCGGCGTAGGCGCGGCCGATCTCGTGCAGCCAGTGGCCCGGCTGCAGGTCGGTGAAACGCAGCGCGTAGCCATCCATCGCCGAGTTGTCGAACGCAGGCAGGTCGACTGTCGAGGAAACGTCCTGTGCGAGCATGCGCCCGGCGGCAGCGCGGGTTTCGATCGATTCGGCTTCGCTGACCGGCGGCAGCCAGCGGACGAGTTCGTCGAGTGCCTGGGCGAGCGTCAATTCATTCGCGGGCATCGCGGGCTCGGAGCTCCTGCAGCGTGTTGAGGTTGGCGAAGTTCTCGGGCTGCAGGAACACCGCCGGCGCGGCGCCGATGCCGCGCAGCCACGACTCCGCACGGCGCTCGCCGTTGGCCAGCGCAGCAGCCAGGTCGTCCGCGAGATCCACGTGCAACAGGCAGAAGACCGGCTCGGCGCGATCGCCGACGCAGGCCATCGCAGCGTGGCTTGTGCCGAGCGATGCGGCAAGACGGGCCACCAGGTCGAGCGGCAGGAACGGCGCATCGCAAGGAACGGCGGCGAGCCACGGGGTCTTCGCAGCGCGCAGCCCGGCAAGCAGGCCGGCGAGCGGGCCGGGAAACGGCTCGAGGCCGTCTGCCTCGTCGAGCAGCACCGGAAAACCGAAGGCGCGATAGGTGTCGACGTTGCGATTGGCACTGATCATGAGCGAACCGACCTGAGGGCGGATCCTCTCGATCACCCGTTCGACGAGTTTCCGCCCGCCGAATGTGGCCAGCCCCTTGTCGATGCCGCCCATCCGCGTTGCGCGGCCACCAGAGAGCACCAGCCCCGTGATCTCCTGACGGTTCGGCGTGTGCATCGCCTGGTTCGCGGCTCGCTAGCCGCCGATGTATGACATCTCGATCTTGCGCAGGCCGGCGGTCGCTTCACTGCGAAGCTCGGAGTAGCGATCGGCGCGGCTGCGCCAGATCCTGCCGATAGCCTCGCTGATCTGCGCGTCGCCTGCGCCTTCGCGCAGCATCTGACGCAGGTCGTAGCCACCGGTGGCGAACAGGCACAGGTACAGGCGGCCCTCGGTCGACAGCCTCGCCCGGGTGCAGTCCCGGCAAAACGCCTGCGTGACGCTCGCGATCACGCCGATCTCGCCGCTGCCGTCGCGGTAGCGCCACCGTTCCGCCACCTCGCCGGTGTAGTTTGGCTCGACTGCTTCCAGCGGCATCGCGGCGTCGATCCTGCGCACGACTTCGCGCGAAGGCACCACGTCGTCGAGACGCCAGCCGTTGGAACTGCCGACGTCCATGAACTCGATGTAGCGGACGATGTGACCGCTGCCCCTGAAATGGCGGGCCATCGGCACGATCTCGTGCTCGTTGACGCCACGCTTGACCACCATGTTGACCTTGACCGGCGTCAGGCCGGCGTCGGCGGCAGCGGCGATGCCCTCGAGCACTGCGCTCACCGGAAAGTCGACGTCGTTCATCTTGCGGAACACCGCGTCGTCCAGTCCGTCGAGCGAGACGGTGACGCGCTTCAGTCCGGCGGCAGCGAGCGACTGGGCCTTGCGCGCCAGGATGGAGCCATTGGTGGTCAACGTGAGGTCGAGCGGCTTGCCGTCACGCGTGTGCAACCGCGCGAGCATCTCGATCAGCCGTTCGATGTCCTTGCGAAGCAGCGGCTCGCCACCCGTCAGGCGGACCTTCTCGACGCCGTGCTCGATGAACACTCGCGCCAGCCTCGTGATCTCCTCGAACGTCAGCAGATCGGCATGGGGAAGGAAGCGGTGGTTCCGGTCGAACACCTCCTTCGGCATGCAGTAGGTGCAGCGGAAGTTGCAGCGGTCCGTGACCGAGATGCGAAGGTCGCGCAGCGGGCGCTGCAACTGATCGGCAACGCGTCCGTCCGCGGCAACGCTTGCGCCGGTCGGCACGCGCAGCGCGGCGCGGGCGTCGAGGACAGGAATGATTCGATCGGTCATCGGTGCTGCCGGTTTGGACCGGATGTTAGCGGCGCGGCACGCTGCCTGTGGCCGTGATGACCACGTGCGCCGCGTTGCCTTCGGCGTACCGCTGGTCCGCTGCGGACCGTCGTGACCTTTGCGTCGAACGCACCGTGGGCACACGGTGCGCTCGCTCCGTGCCGCTAGTGTTGGGACGGTGCCGAGGACGGTCGTGTCTCCACCTGTACCAGCGGACCGGTATCGAGCGGCGGCGGCACCGGCCGCTCACGCGGCACGCGCACCGGCTTCGTTTCAGTCGCGAATCGGGCAAGCACGTCGGCGAGCTTCGCCGGTTCCGTCTGCACGAGGGTCAGGCCGGCCTGCTCGAGCACGGGGCGCAGTTCTTCGACCGGCATCGGCGCTGTCGTGACCGCTGGCGGGACGATGATCGGTGCCGCGGCGCCCAGCGGCTCGCCAACAGGCGGAACTACAACAGGCGGAACTACAACAGGTGCTGCCTCGGTGGCTGCCTCCTGCACCGGGAGCATGCCGGCTTCAGGTTTCCCCTCGGTCGGAATCTCTTCGACGGCGGGCATGGCTGTTTCGACGCCGGCCGCAGGCGCTTCGCTTCCCTCGGCTTCACCGCGACCACCACGGCCGCGGCGACGGCGGCCGCGGCGGCGACGGCGCTCTTCGACTGCAGCCGCATCCTCCGGTGCCGCCACGGGCGACTCGGCGGTCAGTACCGCAACAGGGGCAGCCGCTGGCGCGGCAACCGGGGCTTCCGGAGCCGCAGGGATGCCTGCTCCTGCAGGCTTCTCGCGAGGCGGGCGGGCAGGGCGCTCGCGTTCGCGGCGGTCACCGCGCTCCCGGCGTTCCTGTCCGACCGGCGCTGCCTCGGCTGCCTGCTGACGCTGTCCTTCCTGGGGAGCGCGCGAGGGTCTGCCTTCGCGCGCTTCAACGTTCTCGCGCTCACGACGCTCGCCGCGCCCGCCGCGGCCACCGCGTCGATCACGGCCTCGATCCGCTCCACGCTCCGGTCGTTCGGGCCGCTGCGGCCTTGCCTCGGGGGCAGCCGGTGCCGGCGCTGGCGCGACGACGATCTGCTCGGGCTCGACGCGGCCGGTGACGAGGTTCCACAGCCGTGTCAGGAACGAAGCCTTTGGCGCCGGGGCCGCGGGAAGGGCGGGCATCGGAGCCGGTGCCACGGGCGGCGGCGCAACGACCGGCGCCGGCGTCTCGTGCACGATGCCGCGCACGACCGCTTCCTGCTTCGGCTTCGCCGCTGCTGCCGCCGCCGCAGCGGCGTACGGGGTGTCGATGGTCGGCGATTCGGCGCGTTCGTAACTCGCCTTGGCCAGATCGAGCCGCTCGTCGTCGTGGCGCAGGCGCTCCACCTTGTAATGGGGCGTTTCCAGGTGCTTGTTGGGGATCAGCACGATCGAGACGCGCATGCGCGCTTCGAGCTTGGCGATGTCGGCGCGCTTCTCGTTCAGCAGGTAGGTGGCCGCCTCGACCGGCACCTGCGCATGGATGGCGGCGGTGTTCTCCTTCATCGCCTCCTCCTGGATGATGCGCAGGATGTGCAGCGCCGAGCTCTCGGTGTCGCGAATCACGCCGACACCGTTGCAGCGCGGGCAGGTGATGTGGCTGCCTTCGGACAGTGCCGGGCGCAGCCGCTGCCGCGACAGTTCCATCAGGCCGAAGCGCGAGATCTTGCCCATCTGCACTCGGGCGCGGTCGTAGTGCAGCGCGTCCTTCAGCTTGTTCTCGACCGTGCGCTGGTTCTTCGATTCCTCCATGTCGATGAAGTCGATCACGATCAGGCCGCCCAGGTCGCGCAGGCGCAGCTGGCGCGCCGCCTCGTCGGCGGCCTCCGTGTTGGTGCGTAGCGCGGTTTCCTCGATGTCGGAGCCCTTGGTGGCGCGCGCCGAGTTCACGTCGATCGACACCAGTGCCTCGGTGTGATCGATGACAATCGAGCCGCCGGAGGGCAGCTGGACGGTGCGCGAGTGCGCCGTCTCGATCTGGTGCTCGATCTGGAAGCGCGAGAACAGCGGAATGTCGTCCTTGTAGCGCTTGACGCGGCCGACCATGTCCGGCATCACGTGCGCCATGAACTGCTGCGCCTGCTCGGCGATCTCGTCGGTGTCGACCAGGATCTCACCGATCGACGGGTGGAAGTAGTCGCGGATGGCCCGTATGACCAGGCTCGATTCCTCGAAGATCAGGAACGGCGCCGGGTTCAGCCGCTTGTTCTTCTTGCCGTCCGATGTCGGCTCGGCGCTGGTCTCCCCGCCCTCGGTGCGGTAGACGGGTGTGGCCGCATCGGCAACCGCGTGCCAGAGCTTCAGCAGGTAGTTCAGATCCCACTGCAGCTCTTCGACGCTGCGGCCGATGCCGGCAGTGCGCGCGATGACGCTCATGCCGCCCGGCAGCTCGAGCTGGTCCATCGCCTCGCGCAGTTCCTGGCGGTCCTCGC
>Ga0209254_10007481_pt1 | contig 10078 bp, 8 predicted proteins | sample FrelakmetDIP11DI_FD_187148 | JGI IMG/M metagenome (GOLD analysis project Ga0209254, IMG submission 187148) | Freshwater lake sediment microbial communities from the University of Notre Dame, USA, for methane emissions studies - DIP11 DI (SPAdes)... | ecosystem: Environmental > Aquatic >...
CATGGTTGCGGCGCCGCTCGACGATCGGCACGTAGGCGTCGAGGAAGGCGTCGCCGACCGCGCGCTGCAGGGCGAAGCTGCGCTCGAAGCCGAGTTCGTGGAAGTCGTCGAAGAACACGCCGCCGATGCCGCGCGGCTCGTTGCGGTGCTTGAGGAAGAAGTACTCGTCGCACCAGCGCTTCAGGCGCGGGTAAAGCGCCGGCCCGAAAGGTTCGAGCGCCGTCCTGCAGACGGCGTGGAAGTGGCGCGCGTCCTCCTCGAAGCCGTAGTACGGCGTCAGGTCCATGCCGCCACCAAACCAGTACACGTCCGGCTGGCCGACGGCGTGCGCACGGAACAGGCGCACGTTCATGTGCACCGTCGGCACGTAGGGATTGCGCGGATGGAACACCAGCGACACGCCCATTGCCTCGAAGGCGCGGCCGGCCAGTTCCGGTCGCTGCGCCGTCGCAGAAGGCGGCAACCGCTCGCCGACCACGTGCGAGAAGCCGACGCCGCCTCGCTCGAGGAGGCTTCCTTCCTCGACGATCCGCGTCAGACCGCCGCCGCCGAGCGGGCTGCCGGGCGGCTTCTCCCACAAGTCGGCGCGGAAGGGCTTGCCGTCAAGCGCTTCGAAGCGCTCGACGATGCGCCGCTGCAGGCCGAGCAGGTACTCGCGGACGGACTGGGTGTCGACGAAGTGAGTCATTTCTTCAGATGGCGTCCAATGAACTCGAGCACCGACTCGTACCAGGCGACGATGTTGCGCGGCTTCAGGATCCAGTGGTTCTCGTCGGGAAAGATCAGCAGTTCGCTCGGCACGCCGTGGTACTGCAGCGCCTCGAACAGGTTCAGTCCCTCGTTGATCGGGCAGCGGTAGTCGAGTTCGCCGTGGATGATCAGCGTCGGCGTCTTCCAGTTCTTGATGTGGCGGATCGGCGCGTAGCGGTCGAACTTCGGCATGTCGGCGTAGGGATCTTCGCCGCCCATCTCCAGGTACCACCACGCCGGGTGGTCGGTCACGCCGGTGAACTGCGCCATGGTGACGATGCTGGCGTGCGTGACCAGGCACTTGAAGCGGTCGGTCTGGGTGCCGACCCAGTTGGTCATGTAGCCGCCGAAGCTGCCGCCCATCGCCATCGTGCGCGCGCCGTCGATGTCGGGCCGCGCCACCAGCGCGTCGGTGACCGCCATCAGGTCCTGGTAGCACTGCGCGCCCCACACGTTGCCCCAGACGCCCTGGATGAACTCCTGGCCGAAGCCGGTCGAGCCGCGCGGGTTCGGCAGCGCCACCGCGTAGCCCTGCGCCACCGCCAGTAGCGGGTTCCAGCGCCAGTGCCAGCCGTCCTGGTCCATGCCGATCGGCCCGCCGTGGATCCACAGCAGCAGCGGCACCCGGCCTCGCGCGTTCTTCGGCTTGACGAGAAAGGAGTGGATCATTGCGCCATCGGTCGACTTGAAGCGCAGGTTCTCCACGGTGGCGAAGTCGGCCTTCTCCTGGCCAGACAGCCGGGCCAGCGTCTTCGGCGTGCTTCCGGCGCGGGCGTCGGTGACGAAGCACTCCGGCGCTTCGAGCAGCGTCGAGCGGATGCCGGCGATGCGGCCATCGGCAAGCGAGGTCAGGTTCGAATGGGCACCGCCCGCATCAACGTGGCTGACCCGCTCGACCTTGCCGCTGTCGACGTCGATGGTGAACACCGGCGTGCAGCCTTCGTCGTCGGCATTGGCGATCAGCCTGCGGCCGTTCGTGCTCCAGTCAGAAACGCTGGGCCAGCGGTCCCACTGCGCGGCCAGTTCACGGATGCCGCCGGTGGCCACGTCGATCACCACCGCCAGCGTTCGCCCGACCGCCTTCGGGCTGCGGAACGAACGTGTGCTGGCAATGCGACGGCCGTCGGGCGAGAACACCGGCGCGTCGAAGTTCACGCACGGCGCCTCGCCGATCACCCGCTGCTCACGGGTGTCGGCGTCGATCAGCAGGATGGTCGTGTCCAGTTCGCGGTCAGCGCCGGGCGTCTGCCTCGTCACTGCCACCAGGCGGCCGTCGGGCGAAACGTCAAGCGACGGCTCGATGGCGAATTCGTGCCGCGCGCCGGGCGTGAGGTCGACGCGATGGCGGCCGCCGGCGTCGCAGGCGATCACGTGCGTGAAGGCAAAGTCCTCGTTCTGGTGCAGCCAGTGGTCCCAGTGGCGGACCGGCTGGCGGCCGTAGCGGCGCGCGCTCGGCCCCTTCTTCTTCCGCTCGGCCGCTATCTCGCGCTGCTTCTCGAACGGCACGTCGGCGAGCACCGGCGCGAACAGCACCATGCGATCGGCACCCTTGGCGCAGCGGAAGGCTTCGACGCCGAGCGGCTCGTCGGTCAGCATCAGCGGCTCGCCGCCTGCGGTGGGCAGGCACCAGACCTGCATGCGCTTGTCGGCATCCTCGTCGGTCTTGACCTCGTTGGGCTGCCGGTTGGACAGGAAACACAGCGCGCCGTCGTGGCGGAAGCACGGTGACGTGTCCTTCGTGTCGCCGCGAGTCAGCTGCGTGGCCGGCGAACCGTCGGTCGGCACCTTCCAGAGGTCCGACACGTACTTGGCGCCGTCGCGATCGAGCCGCTGCACCGCGACCGCCAGCCAGCGGCCGTCGGGGCAGGCCGCGATGTCGGAAACGCGCTTCAGGGCGATGTGCTGCTCTACGGTGTAGGTCACGTGAAGTCCCGGAAAAAGGACGCCGCCCCTCGGCGGCGGCAACGTCGCTGATGCGGGCGGCGGCCGCGCATCACTCGCGCGGCGAAGCGGGCGCGGCGGCAGGAGCGCGCCGATTGATGGCGCGATGGCCGATGTCGGTGCGGTAATGCTGGCCGGCGAAGCGCACCTGCGCCGCCGCGTCGTAGGCGCGGCGCTGTGCTGCGCGCACGCTGTCGCCGAGCGCGGTCACGGTGAGCACGCGGCCGCCGCTGGTCAGCAACTGACCGTCGACGACCTGCGTGCCGGCATGGAAGATCACGCAGTCCTCGGCATCGGCGGGCAGCGCGATCACCGGGTCGCCCTTGCGTGGCGCATCCGGGTAGCCGGCAGCGGCCAGCACCACGCCGAGCGCGGTGCGGCGGTCCCACTCGGCCTCGACTTCGTCCAGCGTGCCGTCGATGGCGTGCTCGAGCAGATCGACAAGATCGGACTTCAGCCGAAGCATGATCGGCTGCGTCTCCGGATCACCCATGCGGCAGTTGAACTCGAGCGTGCTCGGGTTGCCCTTGGAGTCGATCATCAGCCCGGCGTAGAGGAAGCCTGTGTACTCGATGCCGTCGGCCGCCATGCCTTGCACGGTCGGCAGGATGATCTCGCGCAGCACACGGGCATGGATCGTCGGTGTGACGATCGGCGCCGGCGAATAGGCGCCCATGCCGCCGGTGTTCGGCCCCTCGTCGCCGTCGCGCAGCCGCTTGTGATCCTGGCTGGAGGCCAGCGCCAGCACGTGCTGGCCGTCGCTCATCACGATGAAGCTGGCTTCCTCGCCGTCGAGGAAATCCTCGATCACCACCCGCGCGCCGGCATCGCCCATGCGGTTGTCGACCAGCATGGCGTCGATGGCGGCGTGCGCCTCGGCGAGCGTCTGGGCCACGACCACGCCCTTGCCGGCGGCCAGGCCGTCGGCCTTGATGACGATCGGTGCGCCGCGGCGGTTCACGTAGTCGTGCGCGGCGGTCGCGTCGCTGAAGGTCTCGTATTCGGCGGTCGGAATGCCGTGCCGCTTCATGAAGCGCTTGGCGAAATCCTTCGAGCTTTCGAGCTGCGCCGCGGCCTGCGTCGGGCCGAAGATGCGCAGGCCGCGGCTGCGGAACACGTCGACGATGCCGGCCGCCAGCGGCGCCTCGGGCCCGACCACCGTCAGGGCCACATCGCTTGCCGCCGCGAACTCGGCCAGCGCGGCGACATCGGTGATCTCGAGGTTCCTGATCCGCGCGCTCGGCCCGGTGGTGCCGCGCGCCGTGCCGCCGTTGCCCGGTGCAACCAGCACCTGGGTCACGCGATGCGAGCGCGACAGCCTCCAGGCCAGCGCGTGTTCGCGGCCGCCCGAACCGATGACCAGTACGTTCATTGCTCGAGCGCCGCAGTGGTGTAGACGGATTGCACGTCGTCCAGATCGTCCAGGGCGTCGAGCAGCTTCTGCATCCGCGCCGAATCGTCGCCGGCGAGCGCGGTTTCGGCGGTGGCCTTCATCGTGACTTCGGCGACGTCGGGCTTCAGGCCCGTCCTTTCCAGCGCGTCCTTCACGGTCGGGAAGTCGCCGGGAGCGCAGATCACCTCGACCGAGCCGTCGTCGTTCGTGATCACGTCCTCGGCGCCAGCCTCCAGCGCCGCTTCCATTGCCTTGTCCTCGGAGGTGCCGGGCGCAAGCAGGAACTGGCCGCAGTGCTTGAACATGAAGGCCACCGAGCCGTCGGTGCCGAGGTTGCCGCCGTGCTTGGTCAGCGCGTGCCGTACTTCGGCGGCGGTGCGGGTGCGGTTGTCGGTCATGCAGTCGATCATCACCGCCGCGCCGCCGATGCCGTAGCCCTCGTAACGGATCTCCTCGTAGTTCACGCCCTCGAGCTTGCCGCTGCCGCGCGCAATCGCCGACTGCAGCTTGTCCTTCGGCACGTTGCCCAGCCGCGCCTTGTCCAGCGCCAGCCGCAGCCGCGGGTTCATGTCGGGGTCGGGGCCGCCGTCGCGCGCGGCGACCGTCACTTCACGGATGATCTTGGTCCACAGCGAGCCGCGTTTGGCGTCCTGCCGGTTCTTGCGGTGCTGGATGTTGGCCCATTTGGAATGGCCGGCCATGGTCGATGTCTGGCTGCACTTCGGGGGCGGCGAGTCTAACATTCGAGGCTGAATGATCGGCTCGCGAACGAGGTCCAGACCCCTTGCACGACGCCGCACTTTCATCTTACCGACGCAGACTTTCCCGAGGACACGATGGCCGAGCCCCTGATCATCGCCAAGACAGGCGAACACGAACTGGCGCTGCTGCCCGCGCTGGCCAACCGCCACGGCTGCATCACCGGCGCCACCGGCACCGGCAAGACGATCACGCTGCAGGTGCTCGCCGAGCGGTTCTCGGCAATCGGCGTGCCGGTGTTCATGGCCGACGTCAAGGGCGATCTCACCGGCATCGCCAAGGCCGGGCAAGCGAGCCCGAAGATGATGGAGCGGCTGGGCAAGTTCGGCCTGCCGGAGCCGAAGTGGCAAGGCTTCCCGGTCACGCTGTGGGACGTCTGGGGTGAGCAAGGGCATCCGGTGCGCGCCACGGTCTCCGACATGGGGCCGCTGCTGATCGCCCGCCTGCTGGGCCTGAACGACACGCAGGAAGGGGTGCTTTCGATGGCCTTCAAGATCGCCGACGACAACGGCCTGCTGCTGCTGGACCTGAAGGACCTGCGGGCGATGGTGCAGTACGTCGGCGACAACTCCGCGCAGTTCAGGACGCAGTACGGCAACGTTTCGCCGGCCTCCGTCGGCGCGATCCAGCGCGGGCTGCTGCAGTTGGAAGAGCAGGGTGCCGAGAAGTTCTTCGGCGAGCCGATGCTCAATATCGAGGACCTGATGCAGACGGCCGACGGCAAGGGCGTGATCAACGTGCTGGCCGCCGACAAGCTGATGAACAACCCGCGCCTTTACGCGGCTTTCCTGCTGTGGCTGCTGTCAGAACTCTACGAGAACCTGCCGGAGGTCGGCGACCGCGACAAGCCCAAGCTGGTGTTCTTCTTCGACGAGGCACACCTGCTGTTCAGCGACGCGCCGCAGGCGCTGCTGGAGAAGGTCGAGCTGGTGGTGCGGCTGATCCGCTCCAAGGGCGTCGGCGTGTACTTCGTCACCCAGAACCCGCTCGACATCCCGGAGAAGGTGCTGGGCCAGCTCGGCAACCGCGTGCAGCACGCGCTGCGCGCCTTCACGCCGCGCGACCAGAAGGCGGTGAAGTCGGTGGCGCAGACGATGCGCCCGAACCCCAAGCTCGACATCGAGCGGGCGATCCTCGAGCTCGGCGTCGGCGAGGCGCTGGTCTCGTTGCTCGACGCCAAGGGCACGCCGGGCGTCACCGAGCGCGCCTACGTGCTGCCGCCGGCATCGCAGATCGGCCCGATCGAGCCCGCCGAGCGGCGGGGGCTGGTCAACCGCTCGCTGGTGGCCGGCGTCTACGAAAAGGCGCTCGATCGCGAATCGGCGTTCGAGATGCTGAAGGCCCGTGCCGAGTCGGCACCCGCGCCGGCGCCGGGGACCAAGGGTGCGCCTGGCACAGCCGCTCCCGCTCCGGGTGGTGGCGGCATGCTGGGCGGCATCAGCGACATCCTGTTCGGCTCCACCGGCCCGCGCGGCGGGCGCCGCGAAGGCGTGGTCGAGGCCGCAGCCAAGAGCGCCGCCCGCTCGGCCGGCTCGGCCGTCGCGCGGCAAGTGCTGCGCGGCGTGCTTGGCTCGTTGCTCGGCGGCAAGAAGTAGTCGCGCGGGTCGGCAGCCGATGAGGGCGGGCGCGGCGGCCAGTTGCATCCGGGGGAGCGGGCGTGCTGGCGGCGCTTGAGGCCACCGCCCTGGCCGAGGCGATCCGTCGCTCGGTCTGGGCCTATCCGCTGCTGGAAACCGTCCACGTCGCCAGCATCGGCGCGCTGTTCGGCAGCGTGCTGCTGCTCGAACTGCGCATCTTCGGCCTGGGGCGCGAGATTGGTGTCGTACCGTTGGCGCGGCTCGTCTTGCGCACGGCGCTCGCCGGCTTTGCCTGCGCGGTCGCCTCCGGATCGTTGCTGTTCGTCTCGGCGGCGACGGAGGTGGCAGCGAATCCCGCCTTCCGGACCAAGTTGGTGTTGATCCTGATCGCCGGGCTGAACGCAGTCGTGTTTCATGCGCGGGGCGGCCTGCGCGGGCGCGACGCCCTGGCGCGGCTGCAGGCGGCGGCGTCGCTGCTGCTGTGGCTGTCGGTGCTCGCCGCCGGCCGACTGATCGCCTACCTATGAGGGATTGTTCGATGAAACGACGCACCTTGCTGCTGGCCACGACCTTCGCACCCCTGACCGCGCTGGCGCATCACGGCTGGTCGAGCTTCGACCAGGACAAGCCGGTCTATCTGGAAGGGCGCATCAAGACCGTGCGCTGGGCCAATCCGCACGCCGAGGTCGTGCTGGTGGTCGACGGCGCCATGAAGCTGCCGGCGGATCTCGGCCGGCGCAGCCTGCCGGCGCAGAGCCAGAACGTCGACGGCGCCGCGATCCTGGCAAGAACACGCCTGCCCGAGCAGGCGGCCGGCGAATGGACGATCGAGTTCGCACCGCTTTCTCGCATGCAGGCGTGGGGCGTGCGCGAGCCGAAATCCGGCGACCGCATCGAGGTGATCGGCTACATCGCGCCGAAGGTCGGCGACGGGCGACTGGTTCGGGTGGAGTACCTGTTCGCCGACGGCAAGGTCTTCGGCCTGCGTTCTTCGCCCGCCAGTTGATGAAGCGGCCGCGGCGCGCGGCCTACGTGCCGCCGTTACGGCTGCTGTGCAGGTGGGTCCAGTCGACGCCGCGCCGTTCGGCCATCGACTGGCCGAGCGCGTCGAGATCGGCGTCGCCGAGGCACAGCTTGAGCGCGTCGGCGACCACCGTGTCCTCGACTTCGCAATGGCCGCGGTAGCCGGCGGCAAACACGCGCACCACTTCGGCGTCGAGCGTTGCCGTCTCGCCTCGCTCGATGGCCTCCAGCACCGGTCGCACGAGCTGCCAGACCCGGCCGAGGCTGACGTGCTCGGCTTCGAGCCGGCTGAGCGCAGCTTCGACTTCCGGCCGCCGCGCCGGGTCCTTCTGCGGCAGCAGGCGGCGCAGCAGCGGAAACAGGTCGACTTCCTCGTCTTCGTGATGGCGCGGCGCCGCCTCGTCGAAGTAGCGGCGGATCGTCGTCGCGGTGACGCGCGCGGCGTCGTCGACTCCCCTCGCGGCCAGGTGCTCGCGCAGCCTTTCGAGCAGGCCGGTCATCCTTCGCACGCGATCGTGGCAGGCCAGCCAGAGCTCGAGCGGCTGGTCGAAACCGGCCGCCGGCGTGCGGAAGTCAATCAGCGCCACTTTCTCCTCCCGAGTGCGGACCAGATGCCGCCCGATGGTGGATCGGCAGGCGCGAAGTGTGCGCGCCACGCCCACACGACGCGCGATACCGACTGTGGCTTGCGTTGATCTGCATCAAGCGGAATCCGGCGCGTCGTAAGCCGCTGCCGCTGGCGACGACGCAGGCCACGTGAAGCCACTTGAGCCCTTCGTACATCGCGCAGGTAGCCGCCGTCGTGGCGCTACCGCCGTCGTCGTCGTGGCAACGGCGTCGGCCGCAGGGTCAGGCGGTCGCCAGCGCAGGCTCGGCGACTTGGGCCGGGCGAGCAGGGGCCTCTGTCTCGCCGAGCAGGAAGGCGATCAGTTCGCGCACCGGGCGGATCTGGGCGCCGAAAGGCAGCTTGCCGTCGCCGCGGAAGAACAGCCCGCTCATCACGTCGCCGCGCAGCGCCGCGGCCAGCTGGTGGTCGATGCAGAACTGGCCGATCTTGGCGATGCCGTCGCGCAACCCGCATTGCGCCAGGCAGTCGAAGACCATCGTGCAGCGCTTCGGGCCCCGCGCGGCGGCCTTGGCCTGCAGCTTCGGCAGCAGCCGCAGGTAGTTCTCCAGCCAGGGCGTGCGCACCGCGCGCGCCGGCAGGCCGGCGACGCTGATGAATTCGACGATGTCCTCCGGCTTCGCGCCGGCCAGCACGCGCTTGAACTCGGGGTGCGCGTCGCTTTCCTCGGTGACCGCAAAGGCGGTGCCGACCTGCACCGCCGAGGCGCCCAGCGAGAAAAGTTCGCGCACCCGTTGCGGCGTGTTGATGCCGCCGGCCGGGATCAACGGCACGTTCTCCTCGGCACCCATCGAGCGCAGCAGGGCACGGGTCTCGGGGATCACCTGCTCGAACTCGAAGCGCGGATCGTCGAGGTCCTCGATCCTGGCCGCGCCGAGGTGGCCGCCGGCATGCTTCGGATGCTCGATCACGATCGCATCGGGCAGGCGGCCCTTGCGTTCCCACTTCTTCAGGATCAGCGCAATGCCGCGCGCATCGGACAGGATCGGCACCAGCCCCACCTTCGGGTGATCGGCTGCCAGTTCCGGCAGGTCGAGCGGCAGGCCGGCGCCGACGACGATCGCGTCGATGCCGGAGGCAGCGGCCTGGCGGACATAGGCCGCGTATTCCGATACGGCGCGCATCACGTTGACGGCCAGCAGTCCGGCGCCGCCGGCGATGCGGCGCGCGGCGCCGATCTCGCGGTCGAGCGCCTCGAGGTTGGCGGCGTTGATCGTCGCCTTCGCGTCCTCGCCGGAACCGATGTTGGTCGTGCGGGCCATCAGGTCGGGGTGGTGGCGGCGCAGGTCGACCGAGGCCAGCGTGCCGACGGCGTTGTTCGCAGCGACCGTGCCCGCCAGACGGTGGGCGGAAATGCCCACGCCCATGCCGCCCTGCACGATTGGCTTCAGCTCGCGGCCACCGAGTCTCAGCGGGGGCAGGTTGGCAACGCTCATGGGCAGGCTCCTTCCGCAATTCGCGGGCGCATCAGTGCCGACTCGTGTTCTGCACGAACGGGCAGCGCGCGGGCCATCTGCTGCGCCACAGCCCGGAAGACGCGCTGCGCCTGCACCGGGTCGAAGTCGGCGTGCTGCGCCGCGCTCGAGCATCCGGAGCACGAATACACCAGGGGTTGCTGCTGGCAAGCGTTCATGTCGATGTCGGGCCCCGCCGCTTGCGCAGGCGCTGCCGGACAGGCCAGCGCGGGCAGGGCAAAGCCGCCACGAACCGGTGGAAACCGCCGCAGTTTGGGGGGCAGGACGGGCCGTCACCTTGAGCCGCGTCAACTCCTGCGCAGTGAGAAGGCGCGGAAGGGGTACCGGCGTCGGTATGGGCGCGAGCGCCGGCCGGCCGGCAGGATGTACTTAGCACGAATCATTTCCCGCTTGCGTGCCGAAGGGGACACTGAGGTCCGGTGCGGCACGCAACGGAAAGGCGCGCCTGCAGCGCACCGGTCAACCTGCTGGAGAGCTGCCGATGATTGTCCTCGATGCCCGCAACTGGGAGCCGCCCCGGCCGTTCGAGGAGGTC
>Ga0209254_10007482_pt1 | contig 10078 bp, 8 predicted proteins | sample FrelakmetDIP11DI_FD_187148 | JGI IMG/M metagenome (GOLD analysis project Ga0209254, IMG submission 187148) | Freshwater lake sediment microbial communities from the University of Notre Dame, USA, for methane emissions studies - DIP11 DI (SPAdes)... | ecosystem: Environmental > Aquatic >...
GGGTGGAGAGCCCGGCCGGCTAGACCCCTACATCACCTTCGACAGGAACGCCTTGGTGCGTTCGTGTTGAGGGTTGGTCAGAACCTCACGCGGCGCCCCGCTCTCGACGATCACCCCGCCGTCCATGAAGACAAGTTGGTCGGCCACCTCGCGGGCGAAGCCCATCTCGTGGGTGACGACCACCATCGTCATGCCTTCGCTGGCAAGCTTCTTCATCACGCCGAGCACTTCGCCGACCAGTTCGGGATCCAGCGCCGAGGTGGGCTCGTCGAACAACATGAGCTTCGGGTCCATGGCCAGGGCCCGAGCGATCGCCACTCGCTGCTGCTGCCCACCGGACAACTGCGCGGGGTAGGCGTCGGCTTTGTCGGCCATCCCAACCTGGTTCAGCAGGTCACGCGCCCGCTCCATCGCCTGGCCTTTCTTGACCCCCTTGACATGGATGGGAGCCTCGATGATGTTGGCCAGCGCCGTGCGGTGCGGGAACAGGTTGAAGTGCTGGAAGACCATCCCGATGTCCCGGCGCTGCTTGGCCGCGTCCCGGGGCGACATCTCGTAGAGCTTGTCCTGCCGCTCGCGGTATCCCACCAGTTCGCCGTCGACGTACAAGCGGCCGGCGGTCACGGTCTCCAAGTGGTTGATACAGCGCAGGAACGTCGACTTGCCCGAACCCGACGGGCCCACCAGCACGAGCACCTGCCCGCGAGCCACCGTCAGGGTCACACCCTTGAGAACGGACAACGCTCCGAAGTCCTTGCAGACCATCTCGGCGCGCACCATGGGCTCTGTCATACGTGTCCTGCCTCCGTGCCAGTCTGCGCCTTGGCGAGCGCCTCCAGCTGCTTCGAGGTCAGCTTTCGGGAGATGCCGCGGGAGAAGTACCGCTCCAGATAGAACTGCCCGACCATCAGAATGCTGGTGACGATCAGGTACCAGGAGGCCGCTACCAGCAGCAGCGGGACGGGCTCGAAGGTGCGGGCGGCGATTTCGCGGGAGGCGATGCTGTAGAGGTCGTAGGAATACGGCACGGCCGTGACCAGCGACGTGGTCTTCAGCATGCTGATGAGCTCGTTGCCGGTCGGCGGAATGATCACCCGCATCGCCTGGGGAAGCACGGTGCGCCGCATGGTCATTCCCCACGACATGCCGAGCGCCGTCGATGCCTCCGACTGCCCTTCGGGTACAGACGTGATTCCGGCCCGGATGATCTCGGCCATGTAGGCGGCCTCGTTTAGGCCCAGGCCCACGACCGCTAGCACGAACGGGATCGACAGGCTCTGGAGGTCGAGGTGGAAGAACGTCGGCCCAAACGGTACGCCCAGCTGAATGTTCTGGTAGATCGTCGGAATCAGGCCCCAGAACACGAGCTGCACGTACACCGGTGTGCCACGGAAGATCCACAGGAACACCCACGACACCGTCCGGAACACCGGATTGGGCGACAGCCGCATCACCGACAGGATCACGCCCAGAACAACGCCCAGCACCATCGCGTACACCGTCAGCTGCAGGGTGTTGAAGACGCCCAGCAGAATTCGGTCGTTGAACAGGTATTCGGCGTACGTGGCCCAGCCGTAAGCCTGGTTGGTGGCCGCGCCGTAGAGGAACAGACCGACCAGAACGAGGATGACGCCCGCCCCCACCCACCGCCACGGGTGTCGCAGTGGGACCGCGTCGATGGCGGCGGCTGGGGACGGTGCGTCAACGTTCGTCATGTTGCTCAGCTGGTCCCCCCGTTGATCACCGGCTTGGTGATCATGCCCTGCTCAACACCCCAGTTGCTGGCGATGGCCTTGTAGTCACCCGTCTCGATGAGGTGCTCCAGAGCCTTCTGCAACGACTGAGCCAGCGGCGAGCCCTTGGCGACGGGCCAGCCGTACGGCGCCGCCTCGAAGATCTCCCCGGCGGCCTCGAGCTTGCCCTTGCTCTGCTTGATCGCGTACGCGGTCACCGGCGAGTCCGCCGACATGGCGTCAGCCTGGCCCAGCACCACCGCGTTGGTGGCGGCGTCCTGGCCGTCGAACTTCAGGATCTCGATCGGCGGCTTGCCGGCGTCGGTGCATGCCTTGCTCTTAGCGGGCAGCTCCTCTGTCTCCTCGGTGGTGGTGGCCTGCACCGCGACCTTCTTCCCGCAGGCGTTGTTGGGGTCGATCGGCGCCCCGGGACGCTGCGCCCACAGGATGCCGGCGTTGAAGTAGTCGACGAAGTCGACCGATTCCTGGCGTTCCTTGGTGTCGGTGAACGACGACATGCCGACGTTGTAGGTGCCCTGCTGGATCGACGGGATGATCTTGGCGAAGTCGGACTCGCGGTAATCCACCGTCAGCCCGAGGGTGGACGCGACGGCGTTCATCAAGTCGACGTCGAAGCCGACGATCTTGCCGCTGGAATCCTTGAACTCGTTGGGCGCGTAGGGAATGTTCACCCCGACGATCAGCTTGCCGGAGTTCTTGATGTCCTCGGGCAGGGTCGCGGCGATCTCATCGACCTTGGCAGCCTTGACCGCGGTGGTCGACTCCGACGGACCGGCACTGGTCTCGGACTTGCTGCTGCAGCCTGACAGCACCAGGGAGCCCGCCACTGCGATCACCCCGGCGGCACGCCACCAACGTCCGATCCCCAGACGGTCTTGACATCCAGTAAGCACGGTTGCCTCATCTTTCTGCATCGGGCCGCCACACACCCTCCAGCCGAGGACGGTGACGACCTTGGACCCAGCTCGCACTGCCGGTAACGGAACACTAGGCCATCGATAGACCTACGGTGAGGAACTTAACCCTGTTGATACAGATGCGCTGCGCAAAGGATCATCCGACAGTCGTAAATCTCTCTGAAATCCCGGACGGGTGTGGGCATACGCCGGGATACACCACGTGAAAGAAGCCCGCCAAGCCATGGGCTGGCAGAACGTCGAACTGGGCAACCGCTGAGCGGGAGGTATTCCGGGTGGGGACCAAGGTCCCCAATGCCCTGGGCCAGGTGGCCAAATGCTGGGAGTCGACGGGGTGCTGTGTCAGACTTCGCCCATGACTACTACCTCTGCGCCACCGCTGCTGCCACACCTGTGGAAGTCGGTTCTGCTGTCCGGAGTCCTTTCGCTTGTCCTGGGCGTCCTGGTGCTGGCCTGGCCGGGCAAGTCGATCCTGGTCGCCGCCATCTTCTTCGGCGCCTACCTGTTGGTCACCGGCATCAGCCAGATCTTCCACGCGTTCACCCTGCACGTCTCCGCCGGCGGCCGCGCGATGTTGTTCATCAGCGGCGCGGCGGCGCTCGTTCTGGCGGTGCTCGCCTTCCGCAGCATCGCGGACTCGATCCTGCTGCTGGCGATCTGGATCGGCGTCGGCTTCATCTTCCGTGGCGTCGCAACCGCAGCATCGGCGATCAGCGACCCCGACACCCCCGGCCGCGGCTGGGAGATCTTCGTCGGCATCATCACTTTGATTGCCGGCATCGTCGTGCTCGCTTCGCCGCTGACCTCGCTGGCCACCCTGACGCTCGTCGTGGGCATCTGGCTCGTGGTCATCGGCATCTTCGAGATCGTGGCCTCGTTCGGGATCCGCAAGGCGTCCAAGAACATCCGGGAGACGATCAGCGCCGCCACGGCCTGACGGACCCTCGCGCGTGAAGGCGCGGATCGCTACTACGCTCGGTCGTAGAATGGCGGTCCGCGTTTTCTTGCGCGCCGGCCTGGGAAGTCGTTGCCCGCCAGCATCATTCCGATCGCGAACTATCGCGGGGCAACCACAGGTAACGTGCTCTCCATGACCGAGCCTTCGGAGACGTCCCCCCAGGCCCCTCGGGCCATGCCTGCTCCGCCGACCGCTCCCCCGTATCCCTATCCCTATCCGAACCCCTATCAGGCCGGTCCGTATCCGGGCGCGTACCCGCCGGCCCCGCCGCAGCCCTACGCGGGCTACGCACCGCCGCCGACCGGCCCGCGCAACGGTCTGGGCGTGGCCGCCCTGGTGATCGCCATCGTCGCGCTGGTCTCGTCGTTCTCGGTCGCGGGCGGCATCATCCTGGGCATCGTCGCAGTCGTGATCGGCTTCGCGGCGCGCGGTCGTGTCAAGCGCGGTGAGGCCAACAACGGCGGGGTCGCCCTGGCCGGCATCATCCTGGGGTTCGTCGCCATCATCGTGGGCCTGGCCTTCATCGCCGTCTGGGTCGGAGTGTTCAACGAGGTCGGCGCCGGCGACTACATCGACTGCCTGCAGAAGGCCGGCCAGGACCAGGGTGAGGTTCAGAAGTGCGCCGACCAGTTCCGTCAGTCGGTCGAGAACCGGTTCAGCGTCACCCTGACCCCGACGCCGTAACGCTGGGCAGTTGCCGCCTGCGCGGCGGGGCCACCGGATCGCCACCGGTCGCGTCGACCAGCGCCCAGACCCGGGCAGTTCGGCCAGCTGGGGACGCGTGGTGGTCGGCCACATCAGGGCCAGCCCGGAGCACGCGATCAGGCGCGTCCCGGGAAGTGCTTCACGATTCCTTCCTGCACCACGGTGGCCACCACCTGGCCGGCCCGGTTGAAGAAGTGCCCCGACCCCAGCCCCCTCGACTCGGCTGCGACCGGTGAGCCGGTCGAGTAGAGCACCCAGTCGGAGAAGTCGACCTGCCGGTGAAACCACACCGAATGGTTGATGGTGACCGCGAAGATTCGGTCCCACCCCCAGGACAGCCCGTGGGTGGTGATGATCGAGTCCAGCACCGTGGTGTCCGAGGAGTAGACCATCGCGGCGGTATGCAGCGTGGGGTCGTCAGGCATCTGCCCGGCGGCCTTGAGCCACACCCTGTTGTGCTCCTGACGGGCGCCCTTGTCGCGCATCACCCACGCCGGGTCGTTGGTGTAGCGCCATTCGATGGGCCGCAGCGCGGTGACGAAGGCGGGCACCACCTTCTCGTACCCGACGAGGAGGTCATCAATGGTCGGCAGGGTGTGCGGCTCGGGCAGCTCGGGCATTTCGACGTTGTGCTCGAGGCCGTGACCACCGGACAGGTAGGACACCAAGGCCGTCGCGAGCAACTTGCCGTCCTGCATCGCATCGACGCGCCGATTGGCAAACCGGCGTTCGTCGCGTAGCCGAACGACATGGAACTCGATGTCAGCCGAGGGGTCGCCGCCTGCGATGAAGTGCACCGACAGCGCGCTGGGCGGCAGATCGTGGACCAGGGTTCGGCTGGCGGCGACGAAGGCCTGCGCCATCATCTGGCCGCCGAAGGTCCGCACCGGGTTCTTGTGCGGGTGCGCCCCGGCGAAGACGTCGTCGCCGATCGGGGAGAGCTCGAGGATCGCCATGAGTTCGTCGAAATCGGACGTGCTCTCCGCCGCTGGCACCCGTGGCTTCTCCCTTTAGTGGTCGTCCTCACCGATGCGGTGAACATGAATCAGATTCGTCGAGCCTACTGTGCCAGGCGGAGCACCCGCGACGATGACAACCAGATCGCCGCGCTTGTAGCGGCCGAGTTCGAGCAGGTTGTGGTCGACCGTCCGGATCATCTCGTCAGTGCTGCGCATGTGCTCGGTGATGAACGTCTCGGTGCCCCAGGTCAGGGCGAGCTGGCTGCGAATCTCCGGGATCGCCGTGAAGGCAAGCAGCGGCAGCGGGGTGTGCAACCGGGCCAGTCGCCGGACGGTGTCACCCGAGGAGGTAAAGGCGACCAGGGCCTTGGCGTCGAGCCGCTCCCCGATGTCACGGGCGGCATAGGAGATGACGCCGCGCTTGGTGCGCGGCACGTGGGTCAGCGGCGGCGCGGCGGTCGAGTTCTCCTCGACCGCGGTGATGATGCGCGCCATCGTGCGCACCGACTCCAGCGGATACTTGCCCACCGAGGTCTCCCCCGACAACATCACCGCATCGGCGCCGTCGAGCACGGCGTTGGCCACATCGGACGCCTCGGCGCGGGTGGGCCGCGAGTTCTCGATCATCGACTCGAGCATCTGGGTGGCGACGATCACCGGTTTGGCGTTCTCCCGGGCCATCTGGATGGCCCGCTTCTGGACGAGCGGCACCTCCTCGAGCGGGAGTTCGACGCCGAGGTCACCGCGCGCAACCATCACGGCGTCGAAGGCCAGCACGATGGCCTCGAGGTTGTCGATCGCCTCGGGCTTCTCCAGCTTGGCGACCACCGGAACGCGGCGGCCCACCCGGTCCATCACCTCGTGGACCAACTCGATGTCGGCCGGCGACCGCACGAACGACAGGGCGACCAGGTCCACGCCGAGACGCAACGCGAACTCCAGGTCCTCAATGTCCTTCTCGGACATGGCCGGTACCGAGACGTTCATGCCCGGCAGCGACAGGCCCTTGTTGTTGCTGACCGGTCCGCCCTCGGTGACGGTGCACACCACGTCGTCGCCGTCGATGTGTTCGACGACCAACGCGACCTTGCCGTCGTCGACCAGCAGCCGGTCACCGGGCTGGGCATCCTTGGACAGGCTCTTGTAGGTGGTCGACACCCGGTCGTGGTTTCCTTCGCACTCCTCGACGGTGATCCGCACGGTTTCGCCGTTGGCCCAGACGGTCGGCCCGCCGGCGAAGCGCCCGAGGCGGATCTTGGGGCCCTGCAGGTCGGCCAGGATGCCGACGGCGCGGCCGGTGGCGTCGGACGCCCTGCGCACTCGCTTGTAGGCGGCCTCGTGGTCGGCGTAGTCGCCGTGACTGAAGTTCAGCCGCGCCACGTCCATACCGACGTCGACCAAGGTCTTGACCGCTTCGTCCGTGCCGGTGGCCGGGCCGAGGGTACAGACGATCTTGCCGCGTCTAGTCACGACGCCTCAGCATAGTCCCGCTTCATGGGCTTCTCGACCGATCCAGAACGTGGTGACGGGCTGTTCACTTAGACGACCGCCAACGGCAACTGATTGGGTCGAACCGGTTCCGGCAGGTCGGAGTCGCCCATCAGATAGGCGTCGACGGCGTGGGCGGCGGCGCGGCCCTCGGCGATCGCCCACACCACCAGGCTCGCGCCGCGATGGGCGTCACCGCAGACGAAGACGCCTGGCGCCTGGGTCTGCCAGTGCGACCCGCAGCCGATCGTGCCGCGCGCGCTCAGCGTGATGCCGAGGTCGTCGAGCAGCGCCATGTGCTCGACACCGTCGAAGCCGATCGCCAGCAACGCCAGATCGCAGGGAATCTGGAACGGTTCGCCCACCGGGGTGATGATCCGGCGTCCGTCGACCCGCGCGACCTTCACCTCGGCGATCTCCATCGCGCGCACATGGCCTTCGTCGTCGCCGACGAAACGCTGCACCGCCACCTGGTAGTGCACGGTGCCGCCTTCGGCGTGCGCGGGCGAGATGCGCAACACCAGTGGCCAAGTGGGCCACGGGGACAGCGCGTCGTCACGAGCGTCGGGTGGTTGCGGGTTGTAGTCGAGCTGGGTCACCGACGCCGCGCCCTGCCGGTGCGCGGTGCCCAGGCAGTCCGCACCGGTGTCGCCGCCGCCGATGATCACCACGTGTTTGCCCTTGGCCGAGATGTGGGACGGCCCGTCGCCCTCGCATTCGCGGTTGGCGGGGACCAGGTGCTCCATCGCCATATGCACGCCATCCAGGTGGCGGCCCTCGACATCGGTGTCGCGGCCGCGCAGAGCGCCGACCGCCAGCACGACGGCGTCGAACCGGTGTCGCAGCTCGTCGACGGAGACATCCACCCCGACCTCGCAGTCGGTGACGAAACGCGTTCCCTCCGCGCGCATCTGGGTCAGCCGCTGGTTGAGGGTGGACTTCTCGAGCTTGTACTCCGGTATGCCGTAACGCAACAGGCCGCCGAGGCGGTCGTCGCGCTCGTAGACGGTGACGTGGTGACCGGCGCGGGTGAGCTGCTGGGCGGCGGCCAAGCCCGCCGGCCCCGAGCCGACGACGGCGACGTTCTTGCCGGTGCCGATGGCCGCCGACTGGGCTTCGACGATGCCGAGTCGCCACGCCTGGTCGGCGATCGTGTTCTCGATCCGTTTGATCGTCACGCTGCCGCCGGTCTCGTCCTCGGCGATGGACAGCACACAGGCCGCCTCACACGGCGCCGGGCAGAGCCGGCCGGTGAACTCCGGGAAGTTGTTGGTGGCGTGCAACCGCTCACTGGCGGCCTTCCACCGCCCGCGGCGTACCAGGTCGTTCCACTCCGGGATCAGGTTGCCCAGCGGGCAGCCCGCGGTTCCGGAGTGGCAGAACGGGATTCCGCAGTCCATGCAGCGCCGGGCCTGCTGAGCGACCTCGGCTGCGCGCTGCCGGGGGTCCTGGCGTTCGTAGACTTCGCCCCAGTCGCCCACGCGTTCGTCGACGGCGCGCTTAGCGGCCTCGATCCTGGGGACCTTCAGGAAGCCGGTCGGATCAGCCACGGGTCGCCTCCATGATCGCGGTGTCCACGTCACGTCCCTCGGCCTTGGCCATCCGGGTGGCCTCGAGCACCTTCTGGTAGTCGGTGGGCATGATCTTGGTGAATTGGGCGCTGCGCCTTGGCCAGTCGGAGAGCAGCGACCGCGCCAGCGTGCTGCCGGTGCTCCGGGCGTGGCGGGTCACGACCTCGTGCAACCACACCAGGTCGTCGGGGTCGGGGCGCTGCAACTCGACCATCGCGGTGTTGACCTTGGCCGGGTTGAGGCCGAGCACGTAGGCGATGCCGCCGGACATGCCCGCGGCGAAGTTACGCCCGGTACGGCCGAGCACCACCACCCGGCCACCGGTCATGTACTCACAGGCGTGGTCGCCGACGCCCTCGGTGACCGCGAGGGCCCCGGAGTTGCGGGCGCAGAACCGTTCCCCGACCCTGCCTCGCAGAAATACCTCCCCCGAGGTGGCGCCGTAGAGCAGGGTGTTGCCGGCGATGACGTTGTCCTCCGGCAGGAACAGCACGTCGTCGGGCGGGCGCACGATCACCCGACCGCCCGAAAGTCCCTTGCCCACATAGTCATTGGCGTCGCCGATGAGCTCCAGGGTAATGCCGGGCGGCAGGAACGCGCCTAGCGACTGGCCGGCCGAGCCGGTCAGGGTGACGTGGATGGTGTCGTCCGGCAGGCCCTGGGCGCCGTAGCGGCGGGTGACCTCCGAGCCCAGCAGTGTGCCCACGGTGCGGTTGACGTTGCGGACCGGGAGTTCGAGCCGCACCGGGTGGGCGTCCTCGAGGGCGCCCTCGGCCAGGGCGATCAGAGTGCGGTCCAGTGCCTGGTCCAGACCGTGGTCCTGGTCGCGAAGGCGGCGACGCTGAGTCAGCGGGCCGCCGTGAGCGTCGGTCGGCACGGCGAAGATCGGGCTCAGATCCAGCCCCCGGCTCTTCCAGTGCGCCAGCCCGGCGTCGGTGTCGAGCATCTCCGCGTGCCCGACCGCCTCGTCGATGCTGCGGAAACCGAGCTCGGCGAGCATCTTTCGGACGTCCTCGGCGATGAATCGGAAGAAGTTCTCGACGAACTCGGGCTTGCCGTTGAAGCGTGCGCGCAGTTCCGGGTTCTGGGTGGCCACGCCGACCGGGCAGGTGTCGAGGTGGCAGACCCGCATCATGATGCAGCCGGCCACCACCAGGGGCGCGGTGGAGAAGCCGAACTCCTCGGCGCCGAGCAGTGCGGCGATCACCACGTCGCGGGCGGTGCGCAGACCGCCGTCGCACTGCACGGTGATGCGGTCGCGAAGTCCGTTGAGCACCAACGTCTGCTGCGTGTCGGCCAGCCCGACCTCCCAGGGCGCGCCGGCGTGCTTGAGGCTGGTCAACGGCGCGGCGCCGGTGCCGCCGTCGTAACCGGAGATCAGCACGACGTCGGCGTGCGCCTTCGACACCCCCGCGGCCACCGTGCCGACACCCACCGAGCTGACCAGCTTGACGTGGATGCGGGCCTCGGAGTTGGCGTTCTTCAGGTCGTGGATCAGCTGCGCGAGATCCTCGATGGAGTAGATGTCATGGTGCGGCGGCGGGGAGATGAGCCCGACGCCGGGTGTCGAGTGCCGGGTCTTGGCGATGCTGGGATACACCTTGAAGCCGGGAAGCTGCCCGCCCTCCCCCGGCTTGGCGCCCTGAGCCATCTTGATCTGGATGTCCGAGGCGTTCACCAGGTACTCGCTGGTGACCCCGAACCGGCCCGAGGCGACCTGCTTGAC
>Ga0209254_10007483_pt1 | contig 10078 bp, 5 predicted proteins | sample FrelakmetDIP11DI_FD_187148 | JGI IMG/M metagenome (GOLD analysis project Ga0209254, IMG submission 187148) | Freshwater lake sediment microbial communities from the University of Notre Dame, USA, for methane emissions studies - DIP11 DI (SPAdes)... | ecosystem: Environmental > Aquatic >...
GAAGCCCTCGAGGTTCTGCTTCGGCAGGCCGTAGATCAGGTCGACGCTCACCGAGTTGAAGCCGAACTCGCGCGCCTCGCGGATCAGCCGCAGCGTGTCGGGGATCGACTGGATGCGGTTCACCGCCTGCTGCACCAGCGGGTCGAAATCCTGGATGCCGAGGCTGCAGCGGTTGAAGCCGGCCTTGGCGAGGTCGCGCAGCGTGTCGGTCGTGATGGTGCGCGGATCGAGCTCGATCGAGTACTCGCGGGCCGGGTCGCGCGACAGCTTGAAGTGGCTGCCGAGCTTCTCGATCAGCCGGTCGATCTCGAGCGAGGTGAGGAAGGTAGGCGTGCCGCCGCCGAAGTGCAGTTGCTCGACCTCGCGGTCCTGGTCGTACAGCTGGCTCTGCAGCTCGATCTCGCGGTGCAGCCGGTAGAGGTAGGCCTCGGCCTTCTCGTGGTTGCGGGTGATGACCTTGGTGCAGCCGCAGTAGAAACACGGGCTCGAGCAGAACGGGATGTGCACGTACAGCGACAGCGGCCGCGGGATCGGGTCCTGGTTGCTGGCGAGCGCCGCGGCCTTGTACTCGTTGAGCCCGAACTTGTCGGTGAACTGCACTGCCGTCGGGTACGACGTGTAGCGCGGGCCCGCCTTGTCGTAGCGTCGGATGAGGTCGGCGTCGAACCGGATCTGGTGCGAATTCATCGGTTTCCCTGGCGGCAAGGTCCGCGAGCAGGCTGCGCCCGGGTGGGGCTCCCTGCCTTGACGTGCGTCAAGGATGGGAATTGGACCCGGTCGGGCAATGGGTACAGGGCGTAAGGATAATAGGGGATAGGGGATAGGGGATAGGGGATAGGGGATCGGTCTGACTATCCCCCATCCCCTATCCCCTATCCCCTAGAATCTCCGTTTACCCAGCGGTTCCCTGGAGCTTTCCGTGGCAGAAACCCTTTCCATCGGTGCGGGCGCCCCGATTGAGGCAGACGCGGTCATCATCGGCGCGGGCCCGGCGGGGTTGTTCCAGGTCTTCGAGCTGGGGCTGCTCGGCATCAAGTCGCACATCGTCGACACGCTGCAGCACCCGGGCGGGCAGTGCGCCGAGTTGTACCCGGACAAGCCCATCTACGACATCCCGGCGCTGCCGGTGTGCGGCGCCCAGGAGCTGGTCGACCGGCTGATGGAGCAGATCAAGCCGTTCGGGCCCGAGTTCCATTTCGGCGAGGAGGTGGTCGAGCTGCACCCGCGTGAGGATGGCCGCTTCGACCTTGCCACGTCCGCGGGCACGCGCTTCGTCGCAAAAGCCGTGGTGATCGCGGCGGGCCTCGGCTCGTTCCAGCCGCGCCGGCTGGGCGTCGAGGGCGCCGATGCCTTCGAGAACCAGCAGGTGCATTACCGGGTGCGCAACGCGTCCGACTTTCATGGCCAGCGGCTGGTGATTTTCGGCGGCGGCGACTCGGCGCTCGACTGGGTGGTCGATCTCACCGGCAAGGCGACGAGCATCGTGCACGTGCACCGCCGGCCCGAATTCAAGGCTGCGCCCGCGTCCGTGGCCCGCATGCGGCAACTGGTGGCCGAGGGCCGCTTGACCTACGTCGAAGGCATCGCCACGGGCGTGCGGAGCACCGACGGCCGTCTCACCGGCGTTACGGTCAAGTGCACCGACGGCACGATCAAGGACATCGATGCGGACCACGTGCTGGCGTTTTTCGGCCTGCACCCGAAGCTCGGGCCGATCGCCGAGTGGGGCTTCGAGCTCGACAAGAAAGCGATCAGGGTCGACACGGCGAAGTTCCAGACCAGCGTGCCCGGCATCTTCGCCATCGGCGACATCAACACCTACCCCGGCAAGAAAAAGCTGATCCTGAGCGGCTTCCACGAGGCGGCGCTCGCGGCGTTCGCGATTGCCGAGCACCTGAATCCCGCGAAGAAGGTGCACCTGCAGTACACGACCACCAGCCCGATCATGCAGAAGCGGCTCGGCGTGAACGGCTGATCGGCCCGGCAGCGCATGAATAGCCTGCTCGCGGACCTGATCCGGCTGCTCGACCTCGAGCGGCTCGAGCAGAACCTGTTCCGCGGCGAGAGCCGCGACATTGGCAGCCCGCAGGTGTTCGGCGGGCAGGTGCTCGGCCAGGCGTTGATGGCGGCCAGCCGCACGGTGGAGGGGCGCCTGGTGCACTCGCTGCATGCGTACTTCCTGCGCCGCGGTGATTTCGACGCGCCGATCATCTACGAGGTGGACCGCAGCCGCGACGGCGGCAGCTTTACCAGCCGCCGTGTGGTGGCGATCCAGCACGGCCAGCAGATCTTCCACATGTCCGCCTCGTTCCAGGTTGAGGAGAACGGCCCCGACCACCAGGTGCCGATGCCGGACGTGCCGCCGCCGGAGCAGTTGCCGGACATGACGGCCGAGGTGCGCAAGTCGCTCGATGGCATGCCCGCCGAGCGCCGCCGGTTCTGGTCGCTGCAGCGCCCGTTCGAGTACCGCTCGGTCGAACCGGTCGAGGCCGGCGGGCCGCGGCCCGGCGTGCGCCATCTCTGGTTCCGACTCGTCGACCACTGTCCGGACGACCGGATGCTGCATCGTTGCCTGCTCGCCTACATGTCCGACTACCACCTGCTCGAGACGGCCACGTTGCCGCACGGCCTGTCGTACCGGTCCGGCGAAGTGATGCTGGCCAGCATCGACCACGGCATGTGGTTCCACCGGCCGCTGCGCGTGGACGAATGGCTGCTGTATGCGCTGGTGAGCCCGAGCAGCTCGGGATCGCGCGGACTTGCGTTCGGGCGCATCTTCGACCGGCACGGCCGGCTGGTGGCCAGCACCGCGCAGGAAGGCCTGCTGCGCGAGCGGTCGTGAACGAGACTTTCGGCTCGATCCTGCAGCGGCGCGTGTCGCGTCGTGGCGTGCTGCAGGCCGGTGCGCTGCTCGGTTCGGCGCTCGCGCTGCCGGCCCAAGCGGTGCGAGGTGGCGACGATGCGGTTCGGCTGACGTTCCGGTCGATCACGGGCGGCCGCGCCGATGCGGTGCGCGTTCCGGATGGTTACTCCGCCGCGGTCCTGGTCGGCTGGGGCGATTCGTTGTGGCCGGACGCGTCGTCGCTCGATACGCGTGGCCTCGCGCGCGGTGCGTTGTTCGAGCCGGGCGCTGCGGCCGCGCAGGAGCGGCAGTTTGGCTATAACTGCGACGCCATCGCGTTTTTCGCGCTCGACCGCGAGGGACGGCGCGGGCTGCTGTGCGTCAACCATGAGTACACCAACGACGAGCTGATGTTCCCCGGGCGTATCGGCCTCGGGCGCGAGGGCGCTGCCGCGCTCACCGAGTGGTGCCGACGGCATCCGGAGGCGGCACGCGTCAGCCTTGCGGCCCACGGGGCTTCGGTGCTCGAGGTCGAACTGCAGCGCAGCACCTGGCGGGTGCGCCGCGACTCGCGTTATACGAGGCGCCTGACCGGCACCACGCCGATCGAGCTGACGGGGCCCGCCCGCGGCCATGCCCTGCTGCGCACTGCAGCGGATCCCACCGGCACGCGCGTGCTCGGGATGCTCGGCAACTGTGCCGGCGGCAAGACGCCGTGGGGCACATACCTCACGGCGGAGGAGAACATCCAGGACTATTTCGGTGGCTACCAGACCTGGCGCCGTGACTCCGCTACGGACGCCGCCCTGCGCGATGCGCACCGACGCTTTCCGCTGCGGCAACTAAGCCACCACGGCTGGGAACACACGATGCCGCGCTTCGATGTCGGTCGCGAGCCCGCCGAGGCGTTGCGCTTCGGGTGGATCGTGGAGATCGACCCGCGCGAGCCAGCGGCGCCGGTCCGCAAGCGCACGGCGCTCGGCCGCATGGCGCACGAGGGGGCCACCTGCGCAATCGCGGGCGACGGCCGCGTCGCCGTTTACACCGGAGACGACAAGGAATTCGAGTACCTCTACAAGTTCGTCACCCGCGACCGCTGCGACCTGGCGCGTCCGCAGGCGAACCGCGACCTGCTCGACCACGGCACGCTGCACGTGGCGCGCTTCGTCGCGGACGGCAGTGGCGAATGGTTGCCGCTGGTGAGCGGCAGTGGGCCGCTCACCGCCAGCGCGGGGTTCGCGGACGCAGGTGAGGTGCACATCAAGGCGCGAGCAGCGGCGGACCTGCTCGGCGCTACGCCGATGGACCGGCCCGAGGACGTCGAGGTGCATCCGCGCACCGGTCGCGTCTACGTGGCGTTCACCAAGAATCCGCAACGTGCGGTGGCCGCGCGGCGACTCGAATTCAACGGCCGCCCGCTCGACGCTGGCGTGGATGCGGCCAACCCCCGCGGTGCGAACGAGTTCGGGCACATCCTCGAGATCGAGGAGCTCGGTGGCGATGCGGCCGCGACCCGCTTCCGCTGGAACGTGTTCCTGCTCGCCGGCGACCCGGCCGCCCCAGGTGCCCGCTTCCTCTCGGAGGCGTCACGCCTGCGGCCCGGCGAACTCGCTGCGCGCGACACGTATTTTGCCGGCGCCGCGGCCGCCGCAGCGCTGGCGCCGATCGCCTGCCCCGACAACCTGGGTTTCGATCCGGCGGGCCACCTGTGGATCGTCACCGACGGCGCGCAACCGCGCGGTGATAACAACGGCGCCTTTGCGGTACCGGTCGACGGCGCCGAGCGGGGCCAATTGCGCCAGTTCATGAGTGCACCGCTGGGGGCGGAGGTGTGCGGCTGCGAGTTCACGCCCGATGGCACCACGTTGTTCCTCTCGGTGCAGCATCCGGGCGACGGCGGTACGCTCGCGCGGCCCATCAGCGACTGGCCGGACGGCGGGGGACACGTGCCGCGGCCCAGCGTGATCGCCATTCGCCGCGACGACGGCGGCCGTGTCGGCAGCTGACGGGACCCGCGCGGGAATTGAGCAAACCAGGAGAACCGATGACGGATCCAGTGGCAACCTTCGTGCAGCGGTGGAATGCACTCGTGACGGCGCCGGCGGCGGACGACGGCGAGCGCTGGCGATCCTTCCGGCAAGCTGCCGGCGAGGCCGCCGCGCAGCTTGGGGCGGACGCGGAGCGGCTGGTCGCGGTCGTCGGGCATGGCAATCCATTAGCGGCGGACCTGCTGTTCGACGCGATCGACTCGCTGAACGAGAGTCCGCCGGCGTCTGCGGGGCAGGAGCGGGGCGGCGTGCTCGGCCTGCTGCCGATCATCCTGGTCCATCGCAGCGATCCGGCCGCCTTGCCGCGCAGCCTCGGCTTGCCGGCATGGGTGCCGACGCTGCCGGACGGCCGTGCCGTACCGGGGCTCGTGGATTTCCTGCTGACGTGGGAGGAGATCTCGAGCCCGGCCGCGACGGCCATCATCCATCAGGTACTGCGCGGCGATCCCGCGGCTGACTTCGCCGGGGACCTGCAGCGGCGCCTCGAATCGAATGCCGTGCGATCGATGTTCGATGGTTACCGCAAGGTCGGCGGCGACCTGTGGACGCTGCGATTCGCCCCGTTCTACCCGCAGGCCGGCGACACGCGGCTCTTTCCTGGTCGCGACGAGGCGCTCGCCTGGGCCCGCGACGCCACCGATCAGGCGGCTGCCCGCGACGGCGCGACGGAATTGCGGCTGTTGCCGGCTGCGCCGCTGCCGTACCGGGATGCGCTCGGTTTCGGGCTGCAACAGAACGTGCTCGCCGCGCTCGAGGACCTGCGGCAGGCGTTCGGGGCCGCCATCGAAGCTTCACACCAGGGCAAAGGCCCGCGGCTGCAGTTGCTGGTCGAGCCCTTCGGTACGGCGTCGCGGGGACTGGCGGGCTTCTACCGGTATTCGTTGCTGGGCGAGGCAGGATATGCGTCGCCGCTCGCCACCGGTGCTGCGATTCCGTGGCGCCGGCTCTGGTTCCGGCGCGACGCCGCCGAGCAGCGTATTCGCCGGCTCGCGCAGGAGACGCTCGGGCTGTCCTGCGTGGTGGCGCCCGTGATCCAGGATTCGGGCACGTTGTTCATGGAGTCCGGGTCGTCGCGGACGCTGCTGGTGCTGGGTCCTGACGCTGCCGCTGGTGCTGCGGCGTCGCACGAACTGGCGATCACGTCGCCGACCGCGCCGAGCGAGGAGCAGTCGCGCGCGTGGACGCAGGCGGAAGAGGCCATCGAGGAGCAGGCGACGACGATTACCGACGTGCTGGCCGCAGCCGCCGGCGTGCCGCCGGCCGCGCTGCAGGTGGCCGCGTCCTTCGTGATCCGCGAGCATGCCTGGCGTCCTGCGTTCACGATCTATCGTCGCGATGACGCTGCGACCGGCGATGCGGTGCCCCTGGGGCTGGACGACGCGGCGCTGCAGGCCGCGGCGATCGGCCTCGAGCGCCAGCTGGGGCGGAGATGGATCTATTGCCAGCAGTCCGGGGGGCAGGGCTTCCTGAGTTCCGCAGTCACCGCGCCTGTGGCGGCGGGGTAGGCCGCCGCTACTTCAGCCCCAGTTCGAACCGCACCTTGCCCTCGTTCGCGCTGACCTTGCCCTCGCGCACCTTGAACACGCGCGTCGTCTCGAGCCCCGTGTCGGCGAGCAATGCGCGTTCGACGGCGACGGCGCGTTCCTCGCCCAGCTTGCCGAGGACGGCCTCCGGCACGGTGACGGTATCGCGGACGGTCTTTTCGAGGTACTCGACCGCGGCTGCCTCGCGCAGCGCTTTCGCTTCCTTGCGCGACGTGCCGTCGGGCGGCTCGACCGGCTCGGGCACGACTGGCGCCGCGCCCGTCTGCTGGCGGAGGTGTGCAGTGAGCGCCGCGACTTTCTGCTCCGGGATCAACGCATCGTAGGCCGGCGCTGTTTCATCCTTGCCGGCGCGGCCGGCGGCCGCTCCGGCGAGCGCGTCACGGTAGGCCCGTTCCGTCAGCGCCGGGCCGTCGAGGTCCGCCAGCACGCCGATCGGCACGTCGAGCTTCAGTTCCGGCTTTTCCACCAGGCTCTTGCCGAGCGCGGCGAGGCGCTCGCTGGTCGCGGCGTCCAGCGTGGCGTCACCCGGCGCGAAATCGACGAACTGCGCTTCCTCGGCCCCGGCGAACAGCCCGCCGAGCAACGCGAACGGCGCCGTCACAGCCTTGCTGAGGATGTTCTTGATGATCTGCCAGATAATCGGGCCGATGCGGAACGTCGGGTCGTCGAGCGTGCCGGTCACCGGCACGTCGAGGTTGATGACGCCGTCCCTGTCCTTGAGCAGCGAGGTGGCGAACTTGACCGGCAGCGTCGCCTCGCCCTTGGTGTCCGTTGCCTCGCCCCACTCGAGCTGGTCGATGCGGATCTTGTGCTGCGCGTCGAGCTGGCGGTTCTCGATGACGTAGTGCAGGTCGGTGGTGAGCTTGCCCTTGGCGATGTTGTAGCCCGCCATCGAGCCGGAATACGGGTTGAAGATTGGCAGCGAGATGTTCTCGAAGCGCATCGTCAGGTCGGAGTGGCGATCGAAGGCGAACGGCTGCAGTTCGCCCGCGATGGTCACCGGCGAGAACTCCTCGAGGCTGCCCTTGAGGTCGACCCTGGCGCGCGCGTCGAGAGCGCTCGACAGGCCCGTGATGGTGCCGGAGAGCTTCTGCACGTCGGCCGAGAAGTTCGGCTGGATGGAGTTGTCCGTGAAATTCATGCGCCCATTGTCGATACGCACCTCGCGGATGCGGATCGGGAAAGTGTCGGGCGGCGCAGGTTCGGTTGCTTCAGGCGGCGGTAGCGCGGCGCCGGCCTTGCGTGCCTTGGCCTCGGCTTTTTTCGCCTTGGCGGCCGCCTTGTCCGCCGCCTCCTGTTCGCGCTCGATGCGGCGTCGCTCGACAGGGCTCAGAGCCTCCTCGGCCGCTTGCGCCGCACGGCGTTCCTCCTGGGCCTTGGCGGTACCCTGCGGATCGAGCACTGCGGCAATGTTGATCACCCGTTCGGGGCTGATGATCACCCGTGCATACGGCTGCCTGACGCCAACGCGGTCGATGCCGAGCGAGTCCGGAGCCATCGCGTATTGCATCTTGCCCAGCTCGAGCCGGGCGAAGTTGACGAGGTCCTGCCGTGACGCGTTGTCGACCGACGTGAAGCGATCAATGGTCACGTCGCCGGCGAAGCTGAGCTCGGGGCCGTCGCCTCCCGGCGGCGCGAGCGCGACGTGGCCGGCAACGTCGAGCTCGCCGCCGGTGATGGTCAAGTCGGCCAGCGGCAGCACGTACGGCTGCAGGATCGTCATGCGCGCCTTGGCGAGCTTGATGTCGAGGGCCGCGGCCAGCGGATCCGGCGTGAGCGAGCCTGCGGCCGTGAAGCTGGCGTGATCGTTGATCACTGCGTCGAGCGTGATGGGCAGCGGCCGGGACAGGTCGAGGCTCGCATTCGACAGGCGCACATTGACCGGCGCGATGCGGAACTTCGTGCCGGGCGCGATCGCGCGATCCTCGAAATCGATCGCGGCATTGGTGACCTCGATGCCACCGACGGCCACGGTCCACGGCCGCTCCTCGGGGGGCGGCGGTGGCGACGATTCGATCGGTGCCGGTGCATCGAACAGCCGCTCGAGGTTGATTGATCCGTCGGGATCCAGCCAGGCCTGCGCGGTGAGCGCGTCGACGACCACCTTGTCGACCTTGACGGTCTGCGCCGGCATGGCGGCGGCCACGCCCGTCACCACCACCGAAGGAAGGCGCACCCATGGCTCGCTCGCATCGCGCGCCAGCAGGCTCAGGTCCTTGATCTCGATTTTCGGCAGTTCGACGTCGAGCTCCATTTGCTCGGCGAGCCGCACGCGGTAAGTGCCGGCGAGATCCATGGTGCCGGTGGTGGAGGTGAATGGCCGGGCATCGCCGAGGTAATCGAGCAGTCCCGGCGTGCGCAGCGCGCCGATGCGAAACTCGCCCTGCGAGGTGATCTCGGGTGCGAGCGCGAAGCGGCCCTGCCAGTCGAAGGTCTCGTCCTCCTGGCTGCGTGCGCTCAGGCTGAAGTCGCCGCCTTCCGGCGTGGTGCGGAAGTCCTCTAGCTCGAATCCGATCGCCTGGTACGCGCGTTCGTATGGCACGCGCCGTGCCTGGTCGACGAAGTCTGCGGTGCCACGCTCGACGTCCAGCCGCTGGATCCAGAGGTTCGGCAGCGGTTCGTCGGGCTCGTTGGGATCTTCGGGCAACGCGAGGTCGCCGAGGTTGACGGAGCCGTCCGGACGAATGACCGCCCGCACCTGCGGCGCATCGATCGTCACTTCCTTGAACGTGAAAGCGCGGTTCCACAACGAAGACAGCTCGAAGTCGGCGAACAGCCGCTCGAAGGCCAGCATCGGCCGGCCGTCGGCATCGGGGAAGGCGAGATCGCGCACCTCGACCTGCAGCTTGAACGGCTGCAGCACGATCGCGCCGACCTGCAGCTCGCGGCCATAGTTCTCTCGCACGAATTTCTGCGCCTGGTCGCGGACGATGCCCGGCGCGACCTTGAAGCCGACGAGTGCGTACACGCCGACCAGCAGCAACGGTGCTGCAATGACCCAGAACAGCCAGGACCTGAGGACTTTGGCCATGAGCGCTGCCGGTGACAGCCGGCGGTATCACAAGGACACCGCCGGCCGGGTGAGTCGGGACCTACTTCTTCTCGTTACCGAGCCAACGGTAGAGATATCCCGCGACCAGCGCGCCCAGGATCGGCGCGACCCAGAACAGCCACAGCTGGCCGAGCGCCCAATCGCCGACGAACACCGCCGGACCCGTGCTGCGCGCCGGGTTCACCGAGGTGTTGGTGACCGGGATGCTGATCAGGTGGATCAGCGTCAGTGCGAGGCCGATGGCGATCGGCGCAAAGCCAGCCGGCGCGCGTCGATCAGTGGCGCCGAGGATGATGAGCAGGAACATCAGCGTCATCACCACCTCGGTCAGGAAGCCGGAGGCGAGCGAGAAGCCGCCCGGAGAATGCGCACCGTAGCCATTCGAGGCCAGGCCGCCCGACAGGTCGAAGCCGGGCTGGCCCGAGGCGATCATCAGCAGGATGAAGGCACCGGCCACGCCGCCGAGCACCTGCGCGACGATGTAGGGCAGCACCTCGGCGGCCGGATGGCGACCGCCGGCCCACAAGCCCACGGTGACCGCGGGATTGAGATGACAACCCGAGATGTGACCGATGGCGAAGGCCATGGTCAG
>Ga0209254_10007484_pt1 | contig 10076 bp, 9 predicted proteins | sample FrelakmetDIP11DI_FD_187148 | JGI IMG/M metagenome (GOLD analysis project Ga0209254, IMG submission 187148) | Freshwater lake sediment microbial communities from the University of Notre Dame, USA, for methane emissions studies - DIP11 DI (SPAdes)... | ecosystem: Environmental > Aquatic >...
TTCCGCCTTATTCCCCGGCCAGCGCCTGTTGCATCGCCGACCCGAGCGGCCCCTGGATGCCGAACAGCGCGGCCAATGTGGAGATCAGCCCGTATACCGCGGCCAGCAGCGGTCGTTGGATCTGCGGCGCGAAAAATAACGCTGCGACGATGATCAGCAGGCCGAACCGCTCGAGCCGTTGATAGATCGCCAGCGCACCCGGCGTCAGGAAGTACTGCACCACACGCGAGCCGTCGAGCGGCGGAATCGGAATCAGATTGAACACTGCAAGCAGCGCGTTGATGAATATGCCGATTGCGGCGATCTGCAGTAAATCCGTATTGGCAGCAAGTCCGAGGCTGCCGGCGATTGCGAACAACGCCATCAGGCCGGCCGCGATCGCAATATTGGCCGCGGGTCCGGCGGCGCCGACCAATGCGGCATCGCGGCGCGGTTTGTGGAGCCGCGCCAGATTGATCGGCACCGGCTTGGCGCCGCCAAAAATGAACGGTGCGCCGGTGACGATCAACAGCAACGGCAACAGAATCGTGAAGACCGGATCGATGTGCGGAATCGGATTCAACGTCAACCGCCCCTGTTCCTTGGCCGTGGCGTCGCCGAGCAGATTGGCGGCGTATCCGTGCGCGGCTTCGTGACTCGTGATCGAGAAGACGACGACGATGATGATTCCGACGAGGGTAACTGTGTCCATAGCGCTAACCGGTTGATTGGGGGGCAGGCGGAAAAATAGACGCGCAAGCGGTCATTCGTGGCGCAGCGCATCGATCGGATCGAGCCCGGCGGCTTTGCGTGCGGGAAAGAACCCGAAGGCGACGCCGACCGCGGCGGAGAATACGAACGCGACGACGATCACCCGGACGTCCGGCGCGAATGGAATATCGAGGAATCGCGCTGCGGCCGCCGATCCCGTGAGCCCGAGTATCACGCCGATCAGGCCTCCGAAGCACGACAGTACGACCGCTTCCACCAGGAACTGCAGCATCACTTCGACGCCGCGCGCGCCGACCGCCAGGCGGATGCCGATCTCGCGCGTTCGTTCGGTCACCGACACCAGCATGATGTTCATGATTCCGATGCCGCCGACGAGCAGGCTGATGCCGGCAACCGCAGCGAGCATCGCTGTCAGCACGCCGGTCGTCCGCGCCACCGTGCTTGCGATCTCCTTCAGATCGGTCACCTGAAAGTCGTCCTTTGAGCCGACCGGCGGACGCCGCTGGCGCAACAGCGCCTCGATGTCGGCGCGCACTTTTTCGGTGACCGAACTGTCGCGCGCCGACACGAACAACGTGCCCACGTTCGAGTCGCCGGCGATCCGGCGTTGGAAGGTTTTCAACGGCATCACAATCAGGTCGTCCTGGTCGCTGCCGCCCATCGACTGGCCCTTGCTCGCCAGCAGCGCGACGATTGTGCAGGTCACGGTCGCGATCCGCACGTTTTGGCCGATCGGGTCTGACGAGCCGAACAGGTCGGTTGCGACGGTTGCCCCGACGATGCACACGGATCTGCCGCCGCGCAGTTCGTTGTCGGTGAAAGTGCGGCCGCGCTCGATCGTCCAGTTGGCGGCAACAAAATAGGCGTTTTCGGTGCCCACCAGCGTGGTCGAGCGGTTCGCGCTGCCGCTGACCGCCAGCACGTATTTGTTCGCGTACGGTGCGATCGCCTGGACGTTGCCGATCTCGCGTTCGAGCGCTTCGACGTCGCGCAGCGTGAACGGGGCGCCGAGCGACGACGTGCCGCCCGGACCGCGTTGCACGCGGCCTGGTGAAATGATCAGCAGGTTTTCGCCAAGACTCGATATTTCGGCCGTGATCTTCGAACTGGCGCCGGCGCCGAGCGTGACCATCGTGATGACGGCGGCAACCCCGATGACGACGCCGAGAATCGTCAGCGAGGAGCGCATCGCGTTGCGGCGGATTTCGCGGATCGCAATCAGCAGCGTGCTCCACCACATCAACCGTGCGCCTGTGTTCGTTCGTCGGCGACAATGCGGCCGTCGAAGAAGCGCACCCGGCGACGGGCATACCGCGCGATGTCCGCTTCGTGCGTCACGATGATCACCGTGATACCCATGTCGGTGTTGAATCGGGTCAGCAGTTCCATGATTTCCTGACTGCGCGCCGAATCGAGATTGCCGGTGGGTTCGTCCGCGAGCAGTAGAGCCGGTTCGGTGACGATGGCGCGCGCAATCGCGACGCGCTGCTGCTGGCCACCGGACAGTTCCGCAGGCGTATGGTGTTCGCGGCCGGTGAGACCGACGATCTGCAGCGCATGGGCTGCTTTTTCCCGTCGCTGGGTGGCCGGCAGGCGCCGATACACCAGCGGCAGTTCGACGTTCTCCTGCGCGGTGGTTCGATTGAGCAGATGAAACCCCTGAAATACGAAACCGAGATAGTGGCGACGCAGCAGCGCGCGCTGGTCTTTGTCCAGCGCACCGACGTCGGCGCCACGAAACAGGTGGCGGCCCGTGGTCGGGGTATCGAGGCAGCCGATAATGTTCATGCACGTGGATTTTCCGGAACCGCTCGGCCCCATGACGGCGACAAATTCGCCGGCATCGATTTTGAGATCGACCGCGTCGAGCGCGCGAACTTCGGAGGCGAGCGCGCCGTAGATCTTGCTCACGGCGCGCAGTTCGACGAGCGGCGCCGGCCCCTCGATGGCGCCGTTGGGGTCAGCCATGCGGACTCCGGGGCAGCATGCCGCGTGTCGCGTCGGCGGCGGGTTGGATCGTGTCGGTAATGACGCGATCGCCGACCGCCAGCGTCCCGGACGTAATTTCAGTGTTGCGGGCATCGGACTCGCCGATGCCGACGCGCACGAGTTCCGGTTGCGCGGCGTCGTCCGGTAGTACCCAGAGCATGCGCGTTGCCAGATCGTGGGTGCCCGGCACCGGGATGGCCGCCGCTGCGGAGGCGGCGGGTTTGAAGCGCAGCGCCGCGTTCGGCACCAGCAGCACGTTTTCGACGGTGCGCGTCACGATGTCCGCGGTGGCGGTCATTCCCGGGCGCAGCAGCAGAGCGGAATTGTCGAAGTCGATCACGGCCTCGTAGGTCACCACGCCTTGAATGGTTTTGGGTGCAAAACGCACCGAAGCCACACGCGCGTCGAAGCGCCGCTGCGGGTACGCATCCACCGTGAACGTTGCCGCCTGCCCCTGCGCCACGCGGCCAATGTCGGCTTCGTCGACATCCACTTTGAGCTGCATCTGCGACAGGTCTTCGGCGAGCGTGAACAGCAGCGGGGTCTGAAACGTTGCAGCGACAGTTTGGCCCGGTTCGACGAAACGGTTCAGCACGACGCCGTCGATCGGCGACACGATCGCCGCTTTGCCGAGCGCGGTCTGGTCGGCTTCGAGATTCGCAGTCGCCTGGGATACCTGCGCGATTGAAATCGCTTCTGCCGCCTGTGCGCGCAGCCACGTCGCTTCGAGTTGATCGAGATCCTGCTGCGAACACATCTGGGTGCGTGCGAGCCGTTCGCAGCGGTGGAAGTTCAGGTCGGTCTCGTGAACCGTTGCCGCGGCCTGGCGCTGACCCGCCTGAGCCGACGCGAGCGAGGCCTTGGCCTGCAGCATGCGGGCACGCAGCTGGTCCGTGTCGAGCAGCGCCAGCACCTGCCCCTTGGTGACATGATCGTTGAAGTCGACATTGACGGCTCTAATCACGCCGGAAACTTCGCTGCCGACGTCGACCTGGGTCACCGGGTGCAGCACGCCGGTGGCGGTGACCGTTGCAACGATCCGGCCACGTTCGACAGAAACCGTTTGATATTGCGGTGCGTCTGTATTGCTCGCGCCGAAGGTGAACCAGATACCGGCGACCACGGCAGCTAAGGCGGCGACAACAACTGCGATGCGCCAGCGACGATTGGTTGGCGCGGGCGGTAGCAGCGGCGTCTCGCGCAATGCGAATGGCGGAGACAGAGGCGGGCTGTCCAAGTCGTTGTGTCCTGTGCGGCTGCGCGGTTGCAGGCGCACGTCCGGTATGGGTGCCCGGGCGACCACTGCGACCGAGAGGGGGAATTATCCCCTATATGACGCGTTCAGCGGCACCGGCGTTGCCTGTCCGGCAACATACGGCGCTGCGCACCTCATCCGTCGATCGTTGTCAGCATACGAAGTCGGTCGCGCAGCGCATCGGGCTTTGCGCCATCGTCGAGCCAGTCTTCGTAGACGTCGACCACGTCGTCGAAGTCGACATGGCGCGTGCTGATCTCGCCTGCTTGACCACGGGTGCCTGGGTGTCCTTCATCGCCTTCATTGCCGGCAGGCTGGGCATTCTGGGTCCCGCGCAATCCTTTGCAGCCGGCACCGCCGCGGCCGCCGGGGCCGCCGCGGCCGGCGTTTCCGGGCTGACCTTCGTCGGCGTGAAAGCTCGGCGGTTTGTCGGCGTACCAGACAGTGATCAACCCTCCGGAACCGCCGGTGCCGGCGTGTCCGCCGGCGCCGCCCGATTTACCGGGCTGGGCAAGACCAAAGCCGCGTGGTCCGCAGAATCCATTGCGTCCGGGTGAGCCTACATAGCCGCGTTGGCCATTGCCGCCGTTCCCGCCGTCCGCGGCCACGAGCACGTCGATCAATTGCGCCGCCGCGACAAAGACCATCCCGCCGTTGTCGCCGTCCAGACCGGCGCCGCCGGCCGCGAGCTCGTCGAGCCCCGGTGACCCCGAGACATCCAACACGCCATGTTCGATTCGCGCTGCGATTACCGTGATTTGCCCCGATGGAATCGTGATGCGCGCACTCGGCGCAAACTCGATGGCGTCCGCGACGATCACGCTGGGGCTCGTCAGCGTCACGTCGCCGACTACCCGGATGTGTTTTGCGGTGATCACGGCGTCGCTGGGCAGCGCTTTGGGTCGCGATGCATCGAGGACGATTTCGGCGGGCGCATCGTCAGCGACGAGTTCGAACTCCTCGGGCGTGCTCGCCGGCCATTGAATGAGCAACAGCAGCCACAGGAGGCTCAGTAATGCGATCAGCAGCGGCCATGGGTTCGCGCGCAGAAGGTCGCGCCAATGTTCGATGCGGGTGATGGTGTCGTGCTGATCCACAGCGGGTCCGTGACGGCGATCCTGGGATGGCTATTAGACTCGCTTGACGCGCGGCCTACCGCGATTGAACGCACAAAGGAATTGGCGCCGATCGATTAGTACAAATCGCATCATAATACATCTGTAACATATTGAAGTATAAGTAATACACCGGCTCCAGCGATCGACCATTCAGTGCGTTCGATGGCTGGCATCGGTATCGTCGCTCGACCGCGCTGGCATATAGTCGCCGCAGGGAGAGGCAAATGTCCGTTCGTTGCAACAAGCCGTGGCGACCGATTGACGCCGTAACGCTGGCCCAGCTTCCGGGTCAGCTCGGTGTATTCGAATTTGCCGACGCGTCCGGCGCGGTAATTTTTATCGGCCGCGCCGACGCGCGAAGTCTGTTCGGCTTGCGCAGCGAGGTTGCGCGGCATGCCAGCGCGATCGCGGCGGCGCGTTCGTTCCGCGTCGAAGTCACGACCGCCTATCACACGCGTTACCTGGAGCTACTGATGGTGCACCGAGCCGATCATGCGGTACTGCCCCAATACAACGAGCCGATGCCGAGCCTCGGTCGGCTCTCACCGAGTTGAGTGCAACCATGCAGCTGACCCCAACCGCTGAGCAGGATCTGATTGTTTCGATGGTGCGCCGGTTTGTGCGCGAGGAAATCGTGCCGCTGGAGACGAGCCTCGATCCGGACGCCGATGAACTACCCGCCGCCGACTTCACGAGACTGGTCGCCAAGGTCAAAGAGATGGGCCTGTACGGTCTCGACATTCCACCTCAGTACGGTGGCCCCGAGCTCGATCTGCTGACGCGGACGCTGATCGCGATCGAGACCTCCCAGCACCGGGCCGGGCTGTATGCGCCGTGTTATGGCGTTTTCGGCGGTGCCGGCCTCGCGCAACTGTTCGAAGCCAACGAGGATCAGAAGGCGCGTTACCTGGAGCCGATGCTGCGCGGTGAAAAACGCGGTTTCTTCGGGCTGACGGAGCCGTCCGGGGGCAGTGATCCGGCGCGTGCGATCCGCACCCGAGCGGTACGTTCCGGCGACGACTGGGTGATCAATGGCTCGAAGATGTTCATTTCCGGCGCCGATCGTGCGCACTTCGGTCTGGTGTTCGCGCGCACCGATCCGGACAAAGGACGCGGCGGGGTCACCTGTTTCATCGTCGACACCGATACACCCGGCTTCCATGTGCGGCGCGTCGTGCACACGCTGCGTGCCGCGCGGTATGCAACGGAACTTTCATTCGAGGACATGCGTGTGCCGAACGCGAACGTGCTCGGCAAGCTCAACGGCGGCTTTGCGATCGCGAATGATCGGCTGTCGCGGCAACGTATTCCGTACGCGGCCGGCTGTATCGGCGTTGCAATCCTCGCGCACGAGATGGCGGTTGAATATGCCGGTCAGCGCGAGACGTTCGGCGCGCTTCTGTCGAGTCGTCAGGCGATCCAATGGATGCTCGTCGACAACGAAATCGATATCGAAAATGCACGCTGGCTGACATTGGTCGCCGCAGATCGCGCCGAACGCGGCGAAGACTTTCGCAAGCAGGCAGCCATGGCGAAGCTGGTGGCGACCGAAGGCGGCAGCCGGGTGGTGGACCGCTGTATGCAGATATTCGGCGGCTATGGCGTCACCAAGGACTTTCCGTTCGAGCGCTGGTATCGCGAGATGCGCATCCGGCGCATCGGCGAAGGGCCGAGCGAGGTGCAGCGGCATATCATCGCCCGCGACATACTCGGCGCATCGCTGCGGTAGCGGTGCGCAGGTTCGCTGGCCGACTTCGGATGACGTGTGGGTGGCGGATGTTCGGTGCGCCGGACCCGCTCGAGCCACTAATCGATTGGGTCGATACAGGCGACTAAACGGCTGCGTCGTTCAGCGTTCGTCGATGCCGCAGGCGCGTCGCCAGTGCAAAAAACGCGCCTCGCGATTGTCGTTGGATACCTGTGGCTCGAACGTCCGATCGACCCGCCGGTTCGCTGCGATCCGCTGCGCATCCCACAAGCCCGCGCCTTCCCCGGCGCAGATCGCCGCACCCAACGCGCTCGCCTCGGGGATCGCGAGGCGCTCAATCGGTATGCCCAGCACGTCGGCCTGGATCTGCATCAGCGCGTCACTACGCGATGCGCCGCCATCTACGCGCAGTGTGGTCGCCTGGGGCAGGTCCGGCACTGTGCGAACCGCGTCGCGCACCTCGCGAACACGAAACGCGATGCCTTCGAGCACCGCGCGAGCGATGTGGGCACGCGTCGTTGCCCGACTCAGTCCACCGATGACGGCCTGGCGCGCGCCATCCCCGTGCGGCGTGCCGAGACCTTGTAACGCCGGCAGCACATACGCGCCGTTGGTGTGCGGCACCGATGCCGCGAGCTGCGACAGGTCAGCCGCGGACTTCGCCAGTCCGAGCTCGGTAACGGCCCAGTCGATCATCGCACCGGCGGTATTGACCATACCTTCGATGCAGAACGACCGCGCACCGCCGCGTTGCCACAAGACCATCGGGTAGGTGCCCGCGGCGATTTTCATTTCGGTGCCGGTGTTGGCGTCGAAGGTCGCGGAGGTGCCGTACGTGACCTTGGCTTGTCCTGGAAGAAAACACCTTTCGGCAATGGCCGCGCTCTGCTGATCGGCGACCAACGCACCAATTGGACAGCTCGCGCCGAATACCGACAGTGCGCTGTGGCCGTACAGCGATGTGGTATCGCGCAATGTTGGAAATCGCGCCGGGTCGAGACCTTGTGCCTCGATCAACGCCGCATTCCACACACCGGTGAAATAGTCGTAATAGCCGGTTGCACACGCCTGGCCGTGCTCCGTTGCGTATACCGAACCCGCGGACAGGCGCCACGCGAGATAGGTGTCGAGGTTGCCCCATAGCAGTGCGCCGGCGTTGAATCGTTCGTGACCGCGTTCGACCCCGGCAAGCACTGCTTCGAGCTTCGCGGCGGATGTCTGATGGCTGACCATAAACCCCTGGGCGATCAGTTCCGCGGCGCGGGCGCTGCCGCGCAGGTCCTGCCAACTCACCGCAGGGGCGAGCGGTGCGCCGGTTTCACGATCCCAGATGACAACGTTGCCACGTTGCGATGCGATGCCGATCGCGGCAACGTCGCGGCGCGCGATTCCGGCGCTCGTCAGCGCACGTTCGATCACCGAGTCGGTCGCGCGCCATAGTTGGGCCGCATCCTGTTCCACGCGACCCGGAGCCGGGTGGTACACATCGGCACGCGTGAGTGCGCGGCCGAGAACGTTGAGATCGGGGCCGACGACCAGTGCCCGAATGCTGGTCGTACCTGCATCGATGGCGAGAACGGGGCCGGTCATTTCACGTCGTCGAGACGCGCGCGATGGCGATCGATTGCGGGCTTCTGAAAACGCCGCCCGTCAGTCATCGGGCAGCAGCACGCCGGGATTCATGATGCCGGCAGGATCGAGCGCCGCTTTTACACGGCGCAGCGCCGCGATGCCGGCGGCACCCAGATCGTGATGCAGATAGTCGGCGCGTACCCGGCCGATGCCGTGATGGTGGGCGATGCCGCCGCCGAGCGCGGCCGTTGTATCGATGATGCGTTGCCAGCACGTTCGATAGCGCTCGGCCATATCGGTGGGATCTTCCGGGCGCACCGCGAAGGAAAAGTACAGATTGAGTCCGGAACGGTAGGCGTGTGAGCTGTGCGCCGACGCGTTCAGAATGTCCGGTACTTCGCCAAGCGCGGCGACAACCCCTGTGTAGATGGCGCCGATACGATTCCACGGCGCCGACACTTCGACGGTGTCCACGACGATGCGTTTTTCCAGAAACGAACGCCAATGCGGCACCGTGTTGCGGTGATCGAGCCAGTGAGTCGTGGCGGTTGTCGGCAGTGTCTGCAGGCCCACCGTTTTTGCCAGCGCATCGCTCGCCGCCAGTTCGGCCGCGACGCGTTCCGCAGGCCCTTCGTGAACCATGATCAGCACGCCGTGATCGGCGCGGGCTTCGGCGGGGAACGACCGTTGTGCTTCGATTGCGTCGTACTGGCGCACCACCGGCGGCTGCCAGCCGCGCTGGATCAGTTCGCGTTGAAACTCAAACCCCTGGTTCATCGATGACGTTGAAAACGCGCTGTAGTCCTGCACCTCGGGTTTACGCCGGACGCTCAAGGTCACTCCGGTGATAACGCCGAGCGTGCCTTCGCTGCCGAGCAGCAGATGCCGCAGATCGGGGCCGGCGGATGCACGTGGCGCTTTGCCGGTGTCGATCACGCTGCCATCGGGGAGCACGGCCTCGATCGAATAGGCGATGTCTTCGATGTTGCCGTTGGCGGTGCTGAACTGGCCCGATGCGCGCGTGGCAACCCAGCCACCGACGCTGCTGACGGCCATCGATTGCGGCCAGTGGCCGATCGTCAAGCCATGTGCGGCAACTTCGTCCTCGGCGTCGCTGCCGCGTTTACCCGCGTCGAAGCTCGCCAACAGATTGACAGTGTCGATGCGACGGGTGCGATGCATCGACGACAGGTCCAGCAGCACACGATCGGGATGCGCGATCACGCCGCCACATACACCGCTGCCGAGACCGAACGGCACGATCGCGACCGACGCTGCGCGACAGGCATTCACGGTGGCAACAACGTCGTCGACGGTAGCCGGTCGAACGACACAGCGCGGGCGCGGCGCCGCGCGGCCCTGCAGATCGTCGAGGTGACTCGCAACCCAGTAGTCGTGACGGCGTTCGTCGAGTGTCGTTGCATCGGTGAGCACTTTGTCTGCACCGAGTTCAACGGTCAGCGCCGCAACGAAATTGTCAGTCACGGCGATCGAGCGGTGCGCGCTCTGTCTGACGCAGCGTACGACAGGCCTCTATCTGTCGAGCCGATTCGGTCGGCGACCAGCCGAGCAATGGCGCCATCGCGTCCGCAGCCGGCTGCAGCGACGCCTCGCCGCCGTCGAGATCGAATCGTGCGCGGGCGCTGCGGCGCACCCAGTAGTCTTCCAGTGTCAAGGCACCTTCTTTGAGCACGGCGTGCCGGGCTTCGGCCGCTATGCCGCC
>Ga0209254_10007485_pt1 | contig 10076 bp, 7 predicted proteins | sample FrelakmetDIP11DI_FD_187148 | JGI IMG/M metagenome (GOLD analysis project Ga0209254, IMG submission 187148) | Freshwater lake sediment microbial communities from the University of Notre Dame, USA, for methane emissions studies - DIP11 DI (SPAdes)... | ecosystem: Environmental > Aquatic >...
GGTGGTGCTGGCCCCGATGCTGGTATTTGCACCGCAGCTTGCGCAAATGAAGCGCACCGGTCTGCGCGAATATGGGACGCTGGCCGAGCGCTACGTGCGTGAGTTCGATTCCAAATGGCTGCGCGGTGAGGCGCCAGCCGGCGAGGCTTTCGTGGGCAGCGCCGACATCCAGTCGCTCGCCGATCTGGGAAACAGCTTCGAGGTGGTCAAGAGCATCCGCCCTGTGCCGGTGACGAAGGAAATGATCATCCAGCTCGCGTTGGCGACGCTGGCGCCGATCGTGCCGCTGGCGCTGACGATGATGCCGCTGGAGGAACTACTGAAGAAGTTGATCGGCATCTTGGTCTGACCGCGGAGGTCAGCTCGACGACAAGACCGCGTTCTTGCGCCGGAACTTCAGCGCACGGCGATCGGCGCAGGCCCCGACATCGTGTCACTGAAGTTGCCGCCGAGGGCGAGGTCCCAGGTCCCGTCGGCGGCGAATGCTGCGGTACCGCCTCAACGCCACTTGTGCCATTGCAGTGCTGCGACCAGCGCCACGCCGAGGCCCAGCGCATAGCCGATCACGGTGGCCGTGACATCCGGCGGCGCGCGATTGACCGTCGCGATCACGAGCGCCAGGCCCGGGTTGCGCATCGCCGCTGCGATGGCTGCGGCCGGCCGGACTTCACGGTCGTGCCAGGCAAAGGCCCAGCCGATCGCCAGCGCGCACAGGGTCACTGCAGCGCCGGCGATCATCGGCGTCCAGCCCACCGCCGCGACGATGGACGGCAGATCGACGAGCACCATGACCGCCAACGCCAGCAACAGCCAGTTGCCGACTCGGCCCAGCGGTGCTTCCAACCTGGCCGCGAGCGTTGGACGCACGACGCGCAACAAAGCACCGAGGGCCAGTGGAAGCAGTTGCGCGAAGAAGACCTGGCGCGCGATGTGCACCGGGGTGACCGCGAATTCGACAGCGAAGATCCAGTCGAGGATCGCCACCGTCGCCGGCACGGTCAGCACCGCCAGCAACACGATCACGAGGTGCAACGCAGGCGCGAACTCGCGGTTGCTGCCGGCATCCAGCGCGCGCCGCAAGGCGACCGGCGCACCGGGTGAGATGACCATCAGCACGATGCCCACCGCGACCGGACCCTTCAGGCCGAATGCGTTGAGCGCCAGCACCGCGAGTGCCGGCACCACGACGACGACCGCGAAGACCACGCTCAACAACACGACGCGACGTTGAATCGCTGCCGTGATCTGCTCGCGCCCGAGCATCAAGCCGAGCGCGACCATGACGGCGAATACCGTCACGGTCGCGAACAGGCCGATCCAATGAAAGGGAATGAACATTGCGGGTGCGCCAACGCGATGCGGCTGGACACATCGCCTGCAAGATCATCGATTCTCGCTTCTTGCGAGTCCTCAGTGGTGTCGGACACTTGCCTGCTGCGGATCGGTCGCTGACGCAGCGCGCGGGCGGGCAGTCGCCGGCTCAGAGCGCGCCATTGAGGCAGGTCAATGGTGCGCTGCGGGCCGACGAGAGAATGATCCACCAGGATCTTTTCAGATCCGCTGGAGACCGTGTCATGACCCAGGAAGTGCAGCCCGTCAGCGGGCTTGCCGCGCAGGCCGATGTTCGCGGTTGGCGTGCGGTGTTTCCCGCGGCGCAATGGCTGGCGTCGTACCAGCCGAAATGGCTGGCCAACGACGCAATCGCCGGCGTGACGCTGGCCGCCTACGGTATTCCCGTGTCGCTGGCCTACGCATCGCTGGCTGGCCTGCCAGCGCAATACGGCATCTACTGCTATCTGGTCGGCGGCCTGTTCTATGCGCTGTTCGGCTCCTCGCGCCAGTTGGCCGTCGGCCCGACCTCCGCGATCTCGATGCTCGTGGGCGTCACCGTGGCCGGGATGGCGCAGGGCGATCCGGCACGCTTTGCCAGCATCGCGGCGTTGACCGCACTGGTCATCGCCGCCATGTGCGTCGTGGCCTGGCTGCTGCGATTGAGTTCGCTGGTCAACTTCATCAGCGAGACCATCCTGCTCGGTTTCAAGGCCGGCGCGGCGCTGACGATCGGCCTCAGCCAGCTGCCCAAGCTGTTCGGCGTCAAGGGGGGTGGGGAAGGCTTCTTCGAGCGCCTCGTCATCCTGGGCGGCCAGATCCCCGAATCGAACCTGGCAGTGCTGACCTTCGGTCTCGTCGCCCTCGCACTGCTGTTGATGGCCGAAAAGTTTCTGCCGGGCAAACCGGCCGCCCTGTTTGTGGTGGTGGCCTCGATCGTCGTGCTGTCGGTGACCTCGCTCGGCGACCTCGGCTTCAAAGTCGTCGGCGCGCTGCCTCAGGGCCTGCCCGACTTCAAGCTGCCGGGCTTGCGGGTACGCGACGTGGACGGGGTGGTACCGCTCGCCTTCGCCTGCCTGCTCCTCGCGTACGTGGAGAGCGTCTCCGCGGCGCGCACACTGGCCGAGGCGCACAAGTATGAAATCGACCCGCGCCAGGAGTTCCTCGGCCTCGGTGCGGCCAACTTGGGAGCAGCGCTGTTCCAGGCCTACCCAGTGGCCGGCGGCCTGTCGCAGTCATCGGTGAACGACAAGGCCGGCGCCAAGACACCACTGGCACTGGTGTTCGCGTCGATCACGATCGGCGTGTGCCTGCTGTTCCTGACGGGCATGCTGAAGAACCTGCCCAACGTCGTGCTCGCGGCCATCGTGCTGGTGGCCGTCAAGGGGCTGGTGAACATCGGCGAGATGAAGCGAGTGTGGCGGGTCAGCCGCTACGAGTTCCTGATCTCGATGATCGCCTTTGCCGCCGTGCTGCTGCTGGGCATCCTCAATGGCGTGATCGTCGCGGTGCTGGCATCGCTGCTGTTGCTGATCCGTCGGGTCGCACACCCGCACGTAGCCATGCTCGGCCGCATCCCGGGCACGCGCAAGTTCTCCGACATCGAGCGCAACCCCGACAACACGCCGGTTGCGGGCGTTCTGGTGTTTCGCGTCGACGCATCGATCCTTTACTTCAACGTCGAGCACATTCGCGAGGCGGTGTGGCAGATGCTGCGCGCCGCGCCCGGCGCGTTGAAGCTCGTGGTTTGCGACCTGTCCACCTCGCCCCTCGTCGACCTGGCCGGCGCGAAGATGCTGGCCAAGCTGCACGAGGAGCTCGCCGATGCAGGGATCCGCATGCGGCTGGTCGCTGCGCATGCGCCGGTGCGCGACATTCTCCGCGCCGAGGAGCTGGAGGAGAGCGTGGGCTACTTCGGGCGCCGGATCTCGGTAGCCGATGTCATCGATGAGTTCGAGGGCCGCACGGCGCCAGCCGCCACGACCTGAGAGCGCAAGCAACCGCAAAGGAAGTCGACATGGTCAAGACCACCACGAACAAGCGCGCGGCCAGCGCGCCCGGGAAAACGGATTCGTACGTCTCGCCCGACGAACGCCGCGCCAAAGGCCGGGCGTTGCGCGACACCGTGAAGCGTGCGTCGCATGCGGGATGGAAGGCACCGAAGGACCGCGCCGACCCGATCAAGATCCTCGAGAAGTCCAACGCCGGCCGCATCCCTAGCCTGATTCCGATCCGCTTCGGGCGCATGGCGCAGTCGCCGTTCGCCTTCTACCGCGGCGCGGCCGCGGTGATGGCCGCCGACCTGGCGCGCACGCCGGCCTCCGGGATCCGGGTGCAGGCCTGCGGTGATGCCCACCTGATGAACTTCGGTGGCTTCGCGACGCCAGAGCGCAACGTCGTCTTCGACATCAACGACCTCGACGAGACGTTGCCGGCCCCGTGGGAGTGGGATTTGAAGCGGCTTGCAGCCAGCGTGGTGATCGCGGCGCAGCACCTGCGGCTGGCCGATAGCGACGCGGCCCGCGTCGCCCTGGACTGCGCCCGCGAATACCGCGAACGGATCGCCGATTATGCGTCGATGCGGGCGCTCGATGTCTGGTACGACAAGATCGATCTACAGCGCTACACGGATCGATCGACGGATCCGGCCACAGTGCAGGCGGTGCGCGAGCGCATGAAGGAACGGATCGAGGACGCCAAGCGCAAGGCCACGCCCGAGTTCCTGTTCCCCAAGCTCGTTGCGATGCAAGGCACGACGCCAAGGATCAAGGACGAACCGCCGCTGATCTTCCATCCGACCGACGACGTGGCTCCCGGCCTGCAATCGGGTTATGCCGAAGCGATCGCCGCCTACCGCGAGACCCTTGGCGAGCACACCCGCGTGCTGTTCGACCGCTTCCATTTCTGCGATCTGGCGATGAAGGTGGTCGGCGTGGGCAGCGTGGGCACGGCGTGCTCCGTCGGGCTGTTCCTGGCTGCGGAAGACGACCCGCTGTTCCTGCAGGTGAAGGAGGCGCGGGCCTCGGTGCTCGAGCCGTACGCCGGCAAGAGCCTGCACCCCAACCACGGCCAGCGCATCATCGCCGGCCAGCGGCTGATGCAGGCGGCGAGCGATGTTTTCCTCGGCTGGACGCGCGGCAGGGATGGTCGCGACTTCTATCTGCGTCAGTTGCGCGACATGAAGATGTCCGCGGTGATGGAGGACTGGGATGCCGGGATGTTGCGCCAGTACGCGCGCATGTGCGCGCATGCCCTGGCGCGCGCACACGCCCGCTCCGGCGACGCGGCCGTGATCAGCGGCTACCTGGGCAACAGCGAGACCTTCGACGACGCCATCGGCGAGTTCGCGGTCGACTACAGCGACCAGAACCGCAGCGACTATCGGGCGCTCGTGCGAGCCATCCGCGAGGGGCGGATCCAGGCGATCGTGGAGGAATAGCTGGCGCGCTGCTCGATCCTGGAGGCTGAGATCAACGCGCAGCCACCGGCGCAGGCCCCGACGTCGTGTCACTGAGGCTGCCGCCGAGGGCGAGATGCAGGTTGACGCGCTGCGCCAAGCGTTCGGTCTGCACCCGCAGCAGCGACGTGCGGGCGGAATACAGCGCCAGCTGGCGCTGCTCGACGGCCCGCTGATCCGTGCTGCCGACGCGGTACTGGATCTGCGTCAACTCCAGCGCGCGTTCGTTGTCCCGCACGTTGGCTTCGAGGATCGCCTGCCGATCGCGCAGTGCGTTTTCGGCCGACAGCGCACTCTCGACCTCGCCAAAGGCGCGCTGACCCGCGCTCGCGTAGGCGGCGACGGCCTGCTTCTGCTCGGCGGTACGGATCTCGACCTGGGCGCGCAGCGCGCCGCCCTGGTAAAGCGGCGCCAGCAGGCTGGCGCCCAGGCCCCAGGCCGGGTTGTCCCGGTCCTGCAACACCAGCACATCGCTCGAAATGCTGCTCAGGCCAGCCGTCAGGCTGATGCGGGGCAGTTGGGCGGCGCGCGCTTCGCCGACACGGTTGAAGGCGACCGCCACCTGGCGCTCCGCGGCAACCACGTCGGGCCGGCGCTCGAGCAGCTCCGACGGCACGCCGACCGGCACCTGCGCGGGCATCGTGGACAGGCTTTGCGCCACGGCGACCTCGGCCGCCGGGTAGCGGCCGAGCAGCAGTTCGAGCGCGCGCATCGCCTGCTCGCGACCGAACTCGATCTGGCGCAGCGCATCGCGATAACTGCCGACGCTGGCGCGGGCCGCAGCCACGTCCTGCTCGGTGCCGTTGCCGATGCGAAGCCGGTCCTGCGCCAGGCTCAACATCGACTCCGCCGAGCGCAGCATGTCGCGAACAATGCTTCGCTGCAGCCCGGCCTCGATCGCCAGGAACCAGCTCTTGGCGACCATGGCTGCGAGCGACTGGCGCGCATAGGCATACATCGCCTCGGCGGCGGCGGCCTGTTGCTGCGCCGCGGCCTGGCCATAGCGCACGCGACCCCAGATGTCGATTTCGAGCGAGGCGTTCAACCAGAGGCCGTTCAGGCCGCTGGTGCTGCTGGATGATGCGCCGCTGCCCATGCCGATCAGGTTGACCTCAGGCAGCAGCGACGCGCCCGCGACCTTGACGTAGCCACCCGCCTGTTCGACCCGCGCCGCCGCGCTCTGCAGGTCGGCGTTGAAGTTCAGCGCCTCGTCGACCAACGCTGACAGGGCAGGGTCGTTGAAGCTCGCCAGCCAGCGGTCGGCCACCAGCGCAGCTCCGCCCCCGGGCGCCTTGAACGAGGGCGGCACGGCCGTGTGCGGCAGCGCCTGCTTCTGCAGGTCGGCCGCTGTCGGCGGGGATTGCAGTGCGCAGCCCACCAGGCTCGAGACAAGCGCTGCCGCCGCGGCGTGTCGGGTGAATCGAGCGGCGCGCATCAATGCAGCTTCAGCACGAGGAAGTTGGTGATCGAACCGACGCGCAGGATCACCATGCGAAGGATGTGGATCGCCGCGGCATGCTCGGTATAGATCGCGCCCGCACCGGCGGCACCGGCGGCGAGGAACAGGTCGCGATCGCGTTCATCGATCTCGAGCTTGACCGGGAAGCGCCCAGGAGCTTGCGGGTAGACGCCGGTTTGCGCCAGCGTGCCCGTCTGCGCGATCTGGCCCTGGCCCTGCGCCCAGACGATCGAATCGACCTTGGCCTTGATGACGCGTCCGGGGTGGGTGGGCAGCGCGATCTCGGCGTGGTTGCCGGGCTCGACCAGCACCAGCTCGTTCTGCCCGAACAGTGCGATGACCTGGTAGGCCTCTTCGACGAAGATCATCGCCGGCGCGAGCGGCATCGCCACGACAAAGGAGCCGGCCCGCAACGTGACGTTGGTGGCGTAACCGTTGGCCGGCGCATAGACGGTCGTCTGGTCGAGGTTCCACTGCGCGTTGGCGACGTCCGCGCGGGTGGAGTCGACCTGCGCCTTCGCGGTGGCGAGCTGGGCGCGCGCCGCCGCGACGCTGGCCTGCTCGCCGTTCACCGTGCCCGAGAGCTTCTGCGTCACCTGGGCCTCGTTCGCCGAGGCCGTGAGGATCTGCGCCTCGAGGTCGATCACATTGGCCTCGGCCTGCTCGAGCGCAAAGCGGTCGCCGGCGCCGGTGGCCACCAGTTCGCGGTACTGCCGCACCCGCGTCTTGGCCAGGTCGAGTCGGGGCTGCAGCACCCGCACCTGTGCGTTCGCCGACTTGAGTTGCTCCTGCAGCGTTCTGACGTCGGCAGTCGAGCCCACGAGGCCCGCGTTGGCCTGCGCCAGCTTGGCCTCGTCGGCGGCCAGCCGGGCCTTGGCCACGTTCAGGTCGTTCTGGTACGGCGTGGGGTCGATCCTGAACAGCACCTCACCCTTCTTCACCAGCCGGTTCGGTTCGACCGGCACCTCGAGCACGCGCCCGCGCACCTGCGGCAGCACCTGCACCACGTACTTGAAGACGCGCACGTCGGCAGACGAAGGCGCCACCACGTTGAGGGTCAGGATCAGTGCCGCCATCGCGACGATCGGGATGATGACGACGGTGACCTTGGACGTGGTGGTCCACGGCAGCCACTTGAACTTGATGAAGATCAGCCAGACGAAGAAGGCATAGATGCCGAGCAGCAGGGCTTCCATTACGCAGCCCCCCTCACCGCAGGTTCGACCGTGGCGGTGGCTGGCGCGGGGCGTGTGGCCGCAACCAAGGCCGCCTCGATCTTCGCACGCGCATGGTGCAGTTCGAGCGGCATCGCGCCTTTGGCTGCGATCGAGTCGAGCTCGTCGCGCACGACCTTCATGTCACCGGCAGAGAGCTTGCCCGCCTGCGCCGCGTCGGCCATCTCGACGAAATACTCGTCGCCCTTGTCGGTGCCGTAGGCCAGCCGGTAGCTCACCGGCTTCGTGAAGGCCCACAGCCACGCGATCGGCCACAGCATGCCGCCGAACACCAGCGACAGCAGGCACAGCGTCTGGATCGCATCCTTCTGCGGATGGTGGCGTTTGTGCGCGATCTTCTCCGGCAGGATGTGCACGAGCCAGAAGAGCACGATGCCGGCGATCGGCACTGCGATGATGATGAACCACGCGAGGTAGGTCGCTGCGGTGTCCATCAGCGCCGGCGGCAGGAACGAGGCATGGGCCGCCGAAGGCAGGCCGAACGCGATCGCGGCCAGCGTCACAGACGCCACCGCACGTCCTGACGCACTTTCGTCTCTTCTTGTCTTCATGGGAATTCCAGCTTCTGCAACGCAACCGTGACGAACTATCCGCGATTCGCGCTGCCGTGGGTTGACGTTCGTCAATGGATGCCGGTGATGTTAACCGCGCGCGGTGCACACGAAAGCGGCAGCGTTCAGCTGGTCTTGCTCGGCGTTCATGGCCGCCATTGCGTCGCAGGGTTGGTGCATACTGAAATTCGACTGCCCCTCGACGAGACCCCCATGAACTGCTTGCGTGGCATTGCCCTTGTCGCCCTTTCGGCCTGCGGCCTTCAAGCCCTGGCGGCATCCGGCGCCCCCGTGGCGCCATGCACCACCCGAAGTTTCGACTTCGACCGCAAGGAGGTCGGCTGGATGCATCAGCCCTTGTCGAAACTCAAGCGCGACACCGTCTACACGGTGGCCCGGGTCGAGGGCCGCGCCGTGATGCGTGGCAGCGCCGATGGATCGGCTTCGCTCCTTGTCGCGCCGATCAAGCCTGCGATGGCGGTGCCCTCGACCCTGAGCTGGGACTGGAAGACCGATGCATTGGTGCCGGGCGCCGACAACCGCGACAAGGCGCGCGAGGATGCGCCGCTGCGAGTCCTGGTGGCGTTCGACGGCGACGTCGCGAGCTTGCCGGAAGAAGAGCAGAAACGCTTCAAGCGGGCGAAGAACCTGACCGGCCGCCAGCCGCCGTATGCCGTGGTGATGTACATCTGGAGCGACCAGGTTCCCGTCGGCAGCGTGATTGCGTCGGCGCATACGAGCCAGGTCAAGATGCTGGCTGTCGCGTCGGGCGCGGGCGGCCTCGGCAGCTGGCAAGCGGTGCAGCGCAACCTCAGTGAAGACTACCGCCGCGCCTACGGTGCCGAACCGGGCCCTGTGCTGGGCGTGGCCGTGATGACCGACACCGATAACACCGGCACCAAGGCCGTTGGCGAGTACGCTGACATCCGGTTCAAGTGCGCAGGCGGATGAGTTCGTTGACTGTTCCCGTGCTGCGGGTCGTCGGCATTGCTGCACTGCTGGTCATCGGCGGCTGCGCGAGCCTCCCGACCCATTACGAGCGTCCCGAATCGCATGCGCTGAACGACACCGACACGACAACCCGACTCGGCCGCAGCAGCCGGGCCACGCTGCAGATGCACCCCGGCGAGAGCGGCTTTCTGCCGCTGCCCAACGGCGTCGATGCGCTGGTCGCCCGCATCCACCTGGCTGACATGGCCGAGCGCTCGCTGGATGTGCAGTACTACATCTGGCATGACGACCTGACCGGGCGCCTTTTCGGCAGTGCGCTGTTGCGTGCCGCCGACCGTGGCGTGCGCGTGCGCATCCTGGTCGACGATGTCGGCACGAAGGCGAACGACGCCTCATTGCTGAGCCTGGATTCACATCCGAATGTGGAGATCCGCCTGTTCAACCCGGTGGCCTCGCGCAGCTTTCGCGGCTTGGGCATGTTGACCGACTTCTCGCGCGTGAACCGGCGAATGCACAACAAGGCCTTCGTGGCCGACAACCAGCGCGCCGTCGTGGGCGGGCGCAACATCGGCGACGAGTACTTCGAGGCGCATGGCGACGTGGCGTTCGGCGATCTCGATGTGCTGACCGTGGGCCCCGTCGTCAGCGAAGTGTCCAGGGCCTTCGACAGTTTCTGGAATGCGCCGATGTCGATCCCGATCGGGGCGCTGACCGGCCGGCCAAGTGATGCGCCGGGCCTCGATGCGCTGCGCGTGGACCTGGCAGCGTTCGTCCAGACGCAGCGCGACAGCCCCTATGTCGGCCAGGCCCGATCGAACCTGGCGGAAGTCCTGGCCACCGGTGCGCAGGGCTTCCATTGGGGCAAGGCTCACCTGCTCGTCGACGACCCGGCCAAGGTCACCCGTTCGCCCGAAGACACCGAGGGCCACCTGTTGCCGCAGTTCGGCAGGCTCGGCCTGCAACTGCGCAGCGAACTGCTGATCGTTTCGCCCTACTTCATTCCCGGCGATGCGGGCGTGGCCTGGTTGCGCGGTCTGGTGCAGAAGGGTCTGCGCGTCACCGTGCTGACCAACTCGCTGGCGGCGAGCGATGTC
>Ga0209254_10007486_pt1 | contig 10075 bp, 14 predicted proteins | sample FrelakmetDIP11DI_FD_187148 | JGI IMG/M metagenome (GOLD analysis project Ga0209254, IMG submission 187148) | Freshwater lake sediment microbial communities from the University of Notre Dame, USA, for methane emissions studies - DIP11 DI (SPAdes)... | ecosystem: Environmental > Aquatic >...
GAATATAATTCATAATAAGAAAATAGAGAATAAGAATGATGGAGAATGATTAAATGGCCGAATCAACAGCTTTAATTTACTCTCATATAATACCACCTATATTTGCTTTTATAGGGATTATTTTAATTACTACTGGTATAATGGACCGAAAAACAACTTATACCCTATTAGGAATTGTTTTATTTCTAGCTGCAGGTTTATTACCCTTCTTAATCTTACCTGCTGTTTTAGGATCTTAAGATTAGATATAAAAAAAACAATTACTTGATTTTATCAATCAAGTTTCTATGTGCATGTATTCTCTGATCTATTTGATTCTGGTTACCTCTGAACGCCCCTTTTTTTTCCAGTTTCATGGATGATATTATTGAAGCAAAAACTCCGCACCCTAGAGGATCTTTAGATTCCTGTCTTTTAATTGCATAGGCCGCAAGGTAAGTGTCACCTAACCCCGTGGGATCTATCCTTTGCAGGGAGGGAAAAGCAGGTATCCTGTAGGTAGTGTTAGTTTTTCCAGAGTAAATGAGGGATCCCCTATCTCCTCGAGTGATGATCACTTCCTTTGGTCCAAGAAGTGAAAGGTTTCTGGCAACTTGTTCTAAAGAGAGATGCTTTTCACCCATTAACACCCTCGCTTCCACCTCATCGAGGAAAAGATAACTGATCCATCTTAAAAATGATTTATAATCATCCCAAGGCTTTAAAACCACTTTATCCCCATCCAGATGTCTAAGATATCCTTGTAAACCAAGATAAATAGGTAAATTGAATTGGGAGAGGTACTCGATGGTCTTGAGGGGCACATCATGAGGTGATAGGGGTGATGCTAGAATAGCACTAAAGTACTCTAAATTAATATTTGAAAAATGAGAAACTTTAAGTGGATTTTGAGGTATAGAGGCCTTCTGAATGCGATGATTGGGATCATTATTTGGATAGAGATTCTCAAAATGCATGGTCTCTTCCCCCCAAACAGTTAAAATCTGAACTCCTGCTGGAAAATAATTCAATAAATCTGCATCTTCCTTTCCAAGTGTTATCAAGACAGTAGTCTTTAACTCCAGTGCACCTAAAACAGCTGCCTGGTAGTAGATGGGCCCTCCAATACCCCGACAAGTGGAGCCTCTGTTGATAATGGTGTCCATAGTAATTGGCCCCAAAATAAGAAATCTATCCATAAAATATTTTGTATGGAATGGATTAATAAGCTTAAGGATTGAAAAAAATTGAATTAAATACTTAGCATCATTTTTCCACAGTGAAGCGCATTACCCACCAATACTCTGTTCACATTTCTTTCCGCCAATTTTTCAATATCTTGAGCTGTGATGCCTCCCCCGTAAATAATAGATGCTCCCATCAGGGTGAATTTGTCTACCAAAGCTTTATTTATCCCTTTTTCGGTTCCAACTCTGGATACATCCAAGAGAATGATTTCAGGAAGATGCAGTTCTTCTAAATGTTCTCTTAAAATTGTAAAATCAAGTTTGAGGTGTTTACTGAGAATTTTATCATTCATAAAGTCAATGCTTAGGACAATACGTTCAGGATTAACCCTGCAGACGATCTCGTATAGATCATCAATGTTTTGCAAGGTTTCAGTGGCTATTATAACTTTATCAGCAGCCATGATGGCTTCACAAACGCTATCCATATTATAAGCACCACAGTCCAACATCACAGGAATTATTCGATTTATTTTTTTCGTTAGCTCTAGGTTTGAACCTTTTCCCCCAATGGAATCCAGATCAGCGATGTATATCTCTGATGCGCCTGCTTTCTTCAGGGCTTCTGCAATTTTTAGAGGGCTTGATGAATGATGAAAGACAGTTTTTAAAGGTTTATATGTCTCTCTTTTTCCTGACTTTCCCGAAACTGCTATTCCACTTTTGATGTCCAAAACAGGTATTATCATTACAGCACCAAATAACGATGACTAAAAGGTTATTTTTTTACATAGTTAATATAATATCATATAGATTTATAAATAAACATAAGAACGGATAGATACACAATTAATGATATTTCATGTAATTTGATGTTAGATTAATTGGGTGGGTCATATGTTGGGTAAAGAAAAAATAATGGAACAGATTCATGAGAAAGATGTGGAATTTATCCGTTTATGGTTCACAGATCTTAATGGTATCTTGAAAAGCTTTGCCATCACCAATGAAGAACTAGAAAATGCATTGGAGAGAGGTATGGGGTTTGATGGTTCTAGTATCACTGGTTTTCAGGATATTGAAGAGTCTGATATGATTGCAATGCCTGACCTTAGCACATTTGCTATTCTGCCCTGGAGACCTCAGGAAAAGGCCGTGGCCCGGATGATTTGTGATGTGCTGCAGCCGGGAGGTGATCCTTATGAGGGAGACCCTCGTTACGTTCTTAAAAGGGCTTTGGCCAAGATGGAGGAGATGGGCTTTGACCACTTCTACGTAGGACCAGAACTGGAGTACTTCTATTTCAAGTCGCACCAAATCCCAGAGCCATTGGACAATGGAAGATACTTTGACCTCACACCCCTTGACCTCGCATCAGATCTTCGGAGAGAAACCGTTCTGGCCCTGAAAAGACTTGGAATAAGAATTGAATATTCTCACCACGAAGCAGCTATCTCCCAGCACGAAATAGACATGCGCTACGATGATGCCCTGAAGATGGCAGATAACATGGTAACCTACCGGCTCGCTGTGAAGGAAATAGCCACCACACATGGAGTTTACGCCACCTTCATGCCTAAGCCCATTTTCGGTGAATATGGATCCGGTATGCACACACATCAATCCCTCTTTAAGAATGATAAGAACGTTTTCTTCGATAAAGATGAACCTTCCCATCTTTCCAAGTATGCCCAAGCATATCTGGGAGGTGTCTTGAAATATTCCAAGGATATAATATCCATTCTGGCCCCTTGGGTCAACTCTTACAAGAGACTGGTACCTGGATATGAAGCCCCAGTTTATATTGCCTGGTCTCGTAACAACCGTTCCGCCCTGATAAGGGTTCCCCAATACCAGCCAGGTCATGAATACGCTACAAGGATAGAAGTCCGCTGCCCAGACGCTTCTGGTAACCCCTACCTCCAGCTGGCGGTGATGCTAATGGCTGGTCTCAGGGGAATAAAGGAAAAATGTGAACTTCCAGAACCCATGGAACTCAACCTCTATGAATTGAACGAACAACAATGCAAAGAAAAAGGGATTGAAACATTACCTTCCAGTCTAGAAGATGCCATTAGATACGCCGAGAAATCAGAGCTTGTCGAGGAAACCTTGGGACCTCACTCATTTAAGAGATTTATAACTTTAAAGAAGGATGAGTGTTCAGAGTTCAATCGCCAGGTCACTGATTACGAGATAAAAAAATACTACCCTATACTTTAATTTTTTGAGCACTTATTTGGAATAAAGTAAAGAGTCAATTCTGAATCCTTTGCCATTTCCGCGTTGAATAAGGCTTCAGTGGGGCGAGGCTAATAATTAAACATTTAAGATCTCCATGCACTAGTATTACTATATATGGAAGTATCTAAATCCATTTTTTGCTCAATTATCTCTTGATGGCTATATTATTTTCAATATTTTACTATTTGACAAACTAATGATTGTAAATTATTAACTTTAAATGCAATGATTTAATATAGAATAAAAGGTTAAGAGATTGATTTAGTGAATTCATTGTTATATAACAATAACTTAAAAATTTTCCTGTATTTTCATGATAAATTAAAATAAAAATCTAAAAACAAAAACAACCTAATCCAATTGGAAAGCTGAAATCATAAATGTCTGAATAATCTTTACTATATTCTTATTAGCTTATTTTGGTGTCATAATGTATAAAAAGATGTTGATAGTCATTTTCATGGTCATAACACTCCTGCTGGCCTATATGATAATCGAACCCTACTTAATTGAGACCAAGAAAGTGGTGATTGAATCAGAACAGATTCCTGCCGAGTTTGATGGTAAAAAAATCGTTTTTCTATCAGATATCCACCATGGCCCTTTTTTTGATCAGGAAAGAGTAGAATACTTGGTGGACCAGGTTAATGCCTTACAACCTGACCTAATTCTACTGGGAGGGGATTATGTTGATGGAGGATCAGAGTATATTAATCCGGTATTTAAATCTTTATCTAAATTAAAGGGTCCTATGGGTGTTTATGCAGTTTTAGGAAACAGTGACCCTCAATATTTAACCTTGAAAACTATAACCACGTCAAGAGTTACTTACATTGGTAACAAGGGTTTTTGGATTGAAGAAAATGGTTCTAAAATTCGTGTTGGAGGGGTTGGTGATTTTAACAATGGTAATCAGATACAAAAAGCCACCACGGCTGCAGTTAACCCAGAAGATTTTGTAATATTATTAACTCATAATCCTGATTATTTTCCAGAAATAGATAGATCCAAGGTTGATGTGGTTCTATCAGGACACACCCATGGAGGACAGGTAACCTTTTTTGGACTCTGGGCGCCAGTCATTCGTTCCATCTATGGACAGAAGTACAGAACAGGGATCATCAAGGAAGCAAACACTACCTTAATAGTCAGTAATGGACTTGGTACCTCTGTGTTGCCTGTGAGGTTTTTCGCACGCCCTCAAATAATTGTGGTGGAATTGAAAAAAAAGAATTAGTTGGAATTTATCTGCTTAAAATTAGATAAAAGAAAATAGTAATGTTAATGTTGTGGATTAATCATTTGCCAGAAAAGGTTTTATATTCTCATCGATTTCCAAGAGAGCTGCTTCGGCTGCTTCATCAGCCAATGTTTCCCTAGCTTTGGAAAGTTCATCTAATAATAAAATAACTTCCACATTCACGTCCAGATCATCTTCCTGGAGGAATTTCACATTTACCTCCAGATCTATGACTTCTTTTTTGGAGACCTGAGAAAAAATACAGTTTTCCGCGGCTACTGCCGCAGCTTCGGAGATTTTCTCAAGTTCCTGGTCGTTTAGTTTTTTCAAGTTCCTAATCCTGGCTGCAGTCCTGCTCCTTGCATGGATTCCTGGAGAGATTCTTGCATTTCCTGCAAACGTTTCATAATCCGTTCTTCCTGCCTTTTAACTGTTTTTTCACGCAGCTGGAGTGTTTCCAGTTTTTCCTCCATTTCTTCGGTAAGCTCTTTCTTGTCCATCTTAATCAGCAGGTTTCCAGCAGTTTTGTATACATCAGCACCTTCTTCAACTTTCTCGAGTTCTTCCAGGGCCTTTTCTGTTTCTCGTATCTGCAGATCTACACTCTGCTTCTGCATGGAGATGGCCTGTGCTTGCTGTTGCATCTGCTGGAACTGTGCAACTTGATGTTGGATGTTTTGGGGAATTTCCATATTAATCACCTCTTATATTCAAGAATAGTTTTAATAATATTTCTAAATAATTCAATATTTCTCTTTCAACTTTTTCAATTAATCAATATTCAGCTCTAATATCTGTTGGGAAAGCATTATCCACCGTAGATAAGAATTCAAGGATGCCCTTAGTGAAGAGGCATCCTGGGCCTTAATTATTATCTTCAAACGGTTTTCCTGTCTTTTTATTTTGGTCTTGGCTCGTTCGGATGGAGAATCATTAATTTCCGGTTTTGTTGCATCAAAAATGATTTCTGCTTCTCTTGAAGTGGACAGTTCAATCTCCAGTTTTGTATTGATTTTTTTGAGAGCATTCATCTTTTTGCGTCCTTCATTAGAAGATATGAGTTTAATCATTGAAGAAAAATTCGAGGTCCGATTATAAGACCTTTGGTATCGTAGAACTCCACAATTCCTTGGTATTGTTTTTGGGTATCTTTGATCCATATTAGGTTGTCTTCGGTTTTTGCTTGTGGGTTTTCCATAGGCACAGCAAAAATAAAGACTGCCAATTTTTTGAAATCTTCCAAGTCACATCTTATAAATGTTTGATCCTTTTTCATTCTACCTTTGGGGGCTGAAAGATCTACAGTTATTTTCGTGGAGAATATTAATTCATCTTCCAAGTAAATGTCTAAACCACTGGGATTGCCATCTCTCTCAGATATAATCGCTACCCGGTCAAATCCCATTTCTTTTGCCTTTAAGAAGACTTCCCGAACGCTCATTTTACCACGATTTATACAGCGGGCCTTTATTACCCGCTCCAATCCACGGCAGAATGTTCTGGTTCTCTGAGATGGTTTCCGGGATGTGGTGATTAACATATCCTTTTATAGAGCTATTTGAACATATCTCTGGAAGTATGAATTATCGGGCTTTTACTGCCCTCTTAACAGGGGGTATCTCCTTGAAAAGGATCCTGTACCGGCAGCTAGGACATTTAGACTCTGTATATCCTTTGATGTCTACGAGTGTACCGCAATTAGTACATTTATACAATCTATAAACCTCCCACAATCCTCTTGATATTCCGAGCGGCTGTCTTGCCCATTGGAGTAGAGGGCACGTATGCTCCACCAGTGAATACTGCGTCACATTTACGGCACTTCCATATTCCGGCAGAAACACGTCTAACTGCTGGTCGATCACATTGAGGACACGTGTGATTCTTCTTCATGTTTTCTTCGATTTTTTTGACAGTTCTCTTGGCTTTCCTACCATATCGGGGCCCAAATCTTCCAGTTATGCCCACCTTTTTGGTTCTTGCCATCTTAATCACCTTGATTAGTTATTAAATGTTTAATTTCTTATTAAATGATTATTCGTTGAGCTATTTTTGTTTTAGGTTTTTGGGAAGATGTTCCCTAATTTCCTTGGTCTTTTCTTGAGCCATTTTAACAGCCTTCAAAATTTCTTCCCGGGTGAAAGGTACTGATCCACCTTTTTGCATGGCGCAGATACTACCATCTGTCCTTACTCCTACAGATAGACGGGCATCCAATATATCTTCTTCTTCACGTGAAGGGTCTGCTACCAATTGCCCTCCGATCTTGGCCATAGTACTCATGAGTGGCTGTTCCTTGATAGGCAAAGGAACCATCTTTTCATAGTCAATGACAATCTCGTCCTCTTCACAGCTGGTGGTGGGTATTTTAGCATCCATAAGAGCAGCTACACTTCCCAGAACCGCGGCGTCCATGAGGTTTCCATCGTAATCAACTATGTGCATGTCCAGAAAGATCATCCACACCTTCTGTCCCTCGATGATGGCGAGTTTTTCCAGGTCTACCACTTTTCCTTCTCTTATGCAACGGTCAGTAACTCTGGATAGCTCAACTGAGCGTTCATCAGGAGGTCCTGGTTCGAAGTTAGGGGCTGCCATGGGTAGAAGCTCTGAGTTGGTTATGAGCACTCCCACATTTGGTGTGTCTGGGAATGGCTCTCCTATTTGGGGTTTGGCCCCAATTACTATCTGTGTATTTCCGATTTTTACTCGGGCAGAGCCCTCGGCCTTTTTAATGATTCCAGTTTCTAGGGAAATCTCCCGGTACTGGTCCAATGCTCTGCCATCGGGTCTCTCTCCATTCTTGATGATATTGGTTACACTTTCCCTTATGATCTCTGGAACTATACTCTGCACCATTTTAATCACCGTACCTATTTTTTATGGCCTTTTTCTGCTCTTCGCTGATGGATTGGCATCCTTTTATAGCCAAGTCCATGGCCTGATTGAATTCCTCCGAGGTCAGATGTCCATCCATCTGCATCAGGGTTATCTCTCCAGTGCGAGGCATCAGAGCAATGGGCAGGTCTGCCTCTCCTTCTTTATCTTCCCATTCTGAGAGATCCATTATCACTTGATCGTTTGATTTACCAGCTGCACAGGCAACAACCATGTCTCGCATGGGTATTCCTGCATCAGCAAGTGCTACAGATGCTGCAGTAATTCCAGCGCACCTGGTACCTCCCTCAGCCTGTAATACCTCAATAAAGACGTCTATCGTGGATCTAGGAAATTTTTCTAGGAAAACAGCGGGTTGGAGTGCCTCAGAAGTAATTTTAGATATCTCCACTGATCTGCGATCAGGACCTGGTCGTTTGCGATCCTCTACAGAGAAGGGGGCCATATTATAACGGCAACGTAGTATAGCCATGTTTGGCTTTAACAAACGTCTGACGTGTAATTCTCTGGGGCCATATACTGCCGCCAGGACTTTATTATCCCCTATTTCCAGGTAAGCTGATCCATCAGCCCTTTCTAATACTCCGGCCTCAATTTTCAATGGCCTCAATTCATCGAAGGCCCTTCCATCTGGCCTTTTTTTAGCATCTGAATTGGTTAAACTACTGGTTAAAATAATAATCACCCCATTTTATTGAATCAATTCCTCTTGGTATTGGTCTTCTTCTTTTTCTTTCTCTTCTTCCTTTTCCTGGCCGAGAAGCTCAGTAAGCATATCTCTTACTCTATCGGTCAATCCGGAAGTGTGAGCTTGCTCCTCTATGGTTTTTACAACTTTCTGTACTACCCGTTCCATGTCTGGTTTGCCTTTAACCCAGACCACTCCATTCTGGCCGACCACTACTTCACATTTGGTATGATCCTTGATCATGTTGATCATGGAGCCCTTCTTGCCTATGAGTCTGGGCACCTTGGTGGGAGTGATGTAAATGAGGATTCCTCCCCTAAATTTGCCTAGACCTCTTCCTTTAAGACCAAGTTTGACTTTTTTAACCTCGTCAACATCCACTACTCTCAGGAATAGCACGTCACCTACATCAAATGCCCGGTTTAACTCTCTTTTTTCCTTACCAAAGACTTCTGCTGCCGGTAAAATTCCGGAGTATGGCGAGTTTATGTCCAGGTTCCACATGGAAAAGCGTATGTCTGTTATTTCACCTATGACAACATCTCCTCTTTTGGGGAGGTACTTGCTCTGTAGCGGTATTACGCTTATTTTTTTGTCACGAACAGCTACCAGACCTACCAGGGAAGAACAGACTTTTCCTTCTTCCATGAAGGTTCCTCTCCCTGAGTGAAATTCCCCTTCAGCCAGTACCTCACCAGGAATCACTATTTGTTTATCTTCTACTAATAACACGTTTTGCCTCCTTTAATAGGCTTAAAAAAGAAGTTTATTTCAAAAGCTTGGTTTCCACCTTTCCATGGGTAAGCTCACTCAGTTTCTGATAGAAACTTTCCTGCATACCTCCAGGGATCTCAACCACCGCAATCCAGGAGCCATCTGGTTGCCATTCCTCTTTCCTGGTCTTACCATATTGTGGGATAACTCCAAAAACCCGGCCAGTATCCTCACCAGGTATATGGATGGCCACTTGGACTTTTTCCAGACGTATAGGAATCAATCTGCTGATGGCTTTAAGAGTACTCGTTAGCTGCTCATCAACGCTCTTAAAAGGATCTACCCGTATTTTAGCTTCTTCCATAGCTATTTCTATCCTTCTAGTCGGGTGAGGGAGCTTAGTCTGAGGGTTTATGGCCTCTCTACTGATTTTAGCCACTATCATACGACGCTTCTCCTCCTGCATTTCCCTACGTTGCTGGGCAGTGAGTTGTACCTGTCCCTTTCTTATGATGGTGGCTGCGACCTGCAGAGGATCGGTTGTGTCAAAGGCCTTGTTCATGGCCTCCTCCGATGACCTATCCCCCTTTTTAGCGTCTTTGAAAACCTCTTCCACAGCCAGTATATCTTCAATCTGTACTTCTTCTCCCCTTTTAAAATCAGATGCAAGATCAGGGTCTACCAAGATCTCAAATCTTTCACCGTAGTATTCCAAACGAGCTATAACTGCATCTTCAAGGGTTACCATAATCTATTCCTCTTCTTCCCCCTCCTCCTTTGACTTGCGGATGAGGAGTTCTTCCACAAGATCTTCTATCTCATCTCCAGTGAGTTTACGGTACTTTCTATCTTTTTCCTCGATTACAGCAATTTCCACACTTTCTTTGGTGGTTTTGCCCTCCGTTGCCTCGTAAATTGCATCCAGTGCCAATTCTGTGGCTTCAGACAATTTCATGTCTGCGTTGTAGTTTTTTTCGAAGACTTCCATGGCTATTGCTCTTCCAGCTCCAATTGCAGTGGCCTTGTATTCTATAAGGGCACCACTTGGGTCTGTTTCGAAGAGACGGGTGCCAAGGTCATTTACACCGCCGATAATCAGGGCGGAACCAAAAGGCCTGACCCCAC
>Ga0209254_10007487_pt1 | contig 10074 bp, 12 predicted proteins | sample FrelakmetDIP11DI_FD_187148 | JGI IMG/M metagenome (GOLD analysis project Ga0209254, IMG submission 187148) | Freshwater lake sediment microbial communities from the University of Notre Dame, USA, for methane emissions studies - DIP11 DI (SPAdes)... | ecosystem: Environmental > Aquatic >...
CTGACATCCGGACTGATGCCAAGCCTTGCAATTCGCAGCATTCCCAGGCTCATAAAGAACGGCAGTACGCGAGTGATGGCATAAAATTCGGATTCGCTGCGGCTGTAGTGCCAGAGAAAATGACCGATATAGGGTTCAGCTCTGCTTGCATCGCCGCGATGAACGGCAAAATAGTGCTTAAGCTCTGCTGCTACAACTCCTAGGTCCTGCACAAAATTGGCATTCTCCCGTGAACTCTCGAAGTCCAGAGCATAGACCTTCCCTTGGTCGAAGAGGTAGTTTGTCGGATTTGCGTCATGATGCACTCTGCAGCCGTGTGGCCTGGCCAGCCGCTGGCTGTACCACCAATCTCCCAAGAGGCGGTCAAATGTCCTCCTGGATGACATGTCCAGCCCGATTTGGTCCAGAATCTTATGATATCTGGCAAATTCTCGCTCCATTTTGTAGTCCGATTTGGTTTGATCATGGAGCTTTCTTAAGACTTGAGCTACAGATATTAGCCGATCGTAAAGATCGTGATCCTGTCGCATGTATTCATAAAGCGACCTGCCTTGGATATATTCCGTCAGCAAAACGCAGTGGAAACTCTTCCTGATGGCCAGTGGCCTGGGAATATCGATAATATTCTCAACCTTTTTAAGAGTCTCATATTCCTTGTGCATAGCCTGGACAGGATCGTAATCCCTTTTCCACCCGATGGGTTCGGCATAGAACTTGCCAACTATGCTTAGTCCCTGGTTCTGCAATTCGTATCTGCAGACGGTATGAGAGGAGGGAATGATCTTGTAGACTTCTGCTCTGCATTTCTTGTCTTGTACCCGCTCTCCTAAAACATCCACAATCCAATCCCGGAAAGGATTTCCCGGCTTTAGAGTGCCGACTTTCTTTTCTTTTGCCATTTTCTCCTGCCTGAACTGTTCTATTAACGAAGGAGGAACAATACAAATTATATCAAGATATAATTGATTGAACTCCCGTTATTGATCCAAATCCTATCGCAGTCCTCAAGCTCTATAAAATTATTATGATATCTTATTCAATTGCTCATTAGACAACACCGAAGAATTTCCAGGCTTCCTCAATATGCATGGTCTTCATTCCCAGCTTGGAGGCAGGCACAATGTCATTGTCGAAGTTGTCGCCGATGCACATGATCTCTTTTGGCTCCAGATTCAGGAGCTTTGCAGCCTCAAGAAAGATCCTTGGATCCGGTTTCTTATGCCCGAAGTCTGAGGAGAATATAACATGTTGAAACTTGTCATAGAGACCAAGATATTTCATCTCAATCTCGGAAAAGACCCTCTGCCCGTTGGAGACAATGACCTTTGGGTAAGCTTCCAGCTCATTTAAGAGACGCCAGCTCTGAGGAAAGGCCGAGAACCTTTTCAGGGAACCGGCACGAAAGGCTCGAGAGGTCTCTTCGCCGAGCCGCTTCTCATCGATGCTCCACAGGGCATGTTCGCTGCAGATCTTTCTAAAAACTTGCTCAACTCTGGCCTCAGGATACATTTCCCATCTGCTCTCCAGGTCTTCCTTTACCAGGCGTTTGTAATCCCTCATCAGATCTTCAGACGAGATCCGGACCCCTTGATAGATCAGCCATTTGCTGACATGCTCATAAGTATTGATGCTTTCCTCATCGGTCTTGATGTCAATCAAAGTGTTGTAAAGGTCAAAGATCAATCCCTTGACTCCCGTAATTCCTTTTTCTTCAAGCTTAGCCATCTATGAAATCACCTATTTCTGAATCGAGCGCCTGCGTGTTTTTTGGCGATCAGCCTGAGGATATAGATTCCTCATAGGATTTAGTTTCCTTTTTTTATTGCACCGTGCTTCTATTAATAATCAAGGGGATGGACCCGCCCGCCGGGGGTAGTCAAAAGGGGTTTTGGCCGGGCGGTCTAGATCATACTAGTAGTAATGCCTATGAATAGACTGGCTACGCGGGGTGAAAGTAATCATATAGGATCAATCAAGTAACGACGATTAGATCTAAATATCAATTATTAAATGATGTGAATCAATAATAGTGGATTTTAGCCAGATTTCATTGAAGCTTTTCCTGGCATTTTTTGAAGAGAACGCTTATTGGCCAAGAGGTCGCAGTCTTATTCGGAGAGAAGATCTTGAGGATATTGGAGATTAAAATCCCTGGGAAGGGCATAGCGCTTGCAGAGATGGACAACAGGAATCCGAAAATCGCAGAGGCTTTCTGGCAGATGCTTCCAATCGAGGCCGAGGCCTGCCTTTGGGGGGAGGAGATCTATTTCGACGTCCCTTTGCAAATGGCGGATGAAAATCCATCGCCTTTTGCATCAGCATCGGACATATCTTACTGGTCCCCAGGGCCTGCTTTTTGCATATTCTTTGGCAAAACAAAGCCGTATTCCCCGGTCAACCATCTGGGGAAGATAGTTGAAGGGCTGGATCTTTTTAGAGACGTCAAAGCGGGGGACCGGATAGCGTTAAATAGGAAATAGCTGGAATTTTTAGCAGGTGCAATTATGGCAAAGATCTTGGTGATATACCACTCCATGACAGGCAATACATCAAAAATGGCGGAAGCCGTGGCTCAAGGCGCACGATCTGCCGGGGCAGATGTCGCGGTGAAAAAGGCGATCGATACGACATTGGATGATCTTTTAAAGGCTGATGGTATCATCATCGGTTCGCCAACCTACTACGGACTTATGGCCGCTGAGATCAAGCAGCTATTTGACCGCTCCTCAGAGGTGAGAGGTAGACTGGAGGATAAGGTAGGTGCAGCCTTTACATCCTCAGCCAGCATAGAGGGAGGCAATCAAACTACGCTCCTGTCCATCCTTCAAGCCATGCTCATCCACTCCATGATCGTAGTAGGAGATCCCATGGAGTCCGGAGGCCACTATGGGGTAATCGCCATTGGAGAGCCGAGTAAGGAGGTCTTGACCTCCTGCCAGATCCTTGGAGCCAGGGTCGCCTCCCTGGCCAAGCGACTGACAAAATGAATGGAGGTGCCATTTCGGCCAACATTTTTTGGTCGCATCTTGGAAAGCGATTTATCCTAATTCAGCCTTCATTCTTATCAGATGAGACCCATTGACCGGATACAAGAGACCGCACAAAAGATCAAGAGCATGGAAATCAGAGGCGCTGGCCGAATAGCAATAGCCGCAGCTTCTTCCCTGAAGGAATTTGCAAAGAGCGTTGACGCCTCAAGCCAGGAAGAGTTCGATTCTGAGATCAAACAGGCAGCTCAGATCCTGCTCGATACCAGACCAACAGCAGTTTCGCTCTCCAATGCCATTCGCATGGTAACGAAATGCAGCGCGAACAGCCTGGATGGCGCTCGAGAGGCCTTGATATGCAATGCAGATCGTTTCATCGAGAATTCACAAAAAGCGGTAGAGAAGATAGGCCAGATCGGCAGCCGCAGGATCAGGGATGGGGACACCGTGCTCACCCACTGCAACTCGTTAGCGGCCATATCCGTTATCAGCACCGCACACAAATCCGGAAAGCATATCAAAGTCATCGCAACAGAATCGCGGCCTAGATTCCAGGGAATAACCACCATTGGAATGCTGGATGATTTAGGAATCGAGACGGAGTTGATTGTAGACTCAGCTGTGCGAAGCGTGATGAATGAAGTGGATCTGGTGGTGGTGGGAGCGGATGTCATCACTGCCAATGGAACTCTGATTAACAAAATCGGTACGGCTCAGATCGCACTATGCGCTCACGAAGCCAGGACGAGCTTTATGGTGGCGGCCGAAACGTACAAGTTTAGCCCCAGGACAATTTTAGGGGAGTTGGTCACCATCGAAGAGCGAGAGGCCCAGGAGGTCCTGCCTGAAATCGGCAGATACAAGCATGTTCGGGTGCGAAATCCTGCCTTTGATGTTACCCCCCACCATTACATTGATGTGATATGCACGGAAGCGGGAGCGATACCACCAGAGATGAGTTATCTGCTAATTAAGGAGCGTTTGGGCTGGGAGATGGAAGAGTAGATTTGGCCTATCAGCCTTTTATTGCATTCCTTTTTAAAGAGACTACAAATCCGATATTTGATAATCGGCCTTGGTTCGCGTTACATAAAAGCAGTCATGGAAAAGTGCATTTTTTTCAGCAGAGGTTGAAATCGGGATTCTGGTGCTGGATGTCTGTTCATAATTGTATGGTTACGGATGTATGATTCTGAACGAGTTGCTGCTAACTAGTTCTAATAGTTCAAGATCGATATAAGACTGTCAATAAATTAATTGGTGATGGAAATGGAGAGACTTGTCGCATGCATGCTGGCAATTGCCCTGGTGGGGATTGCAGGCGGAGTGGATATGAACAAAACCACCATGGATGCAAATAATGAGACTGTTCAGATCATCAGTGGCGGGCTAAATTATCCTGCTTATCTGGCCGCACCTTCCGAGGATGGCAAAATGCCTGCTTTAGTTCTGATGCATTCGTTTAGAGGCCTGGAGCCAGGCTATAAGAGCCTGATTGACATGCTCGCTGCTGAGGGTTTTGTGGTGATAGCGCCGGAATGGCAGACATTTAATAGCACGCCCCGGGACGAGGTCGTCGGCCAGCTGATAACGGACACAGTTGCATATCTGAAGACAAGAAATGATGTCGATTCCAAGCGCCTAGGGCTCACAGGATTTTGTGCAGGCGGAAGATATACCATGCTCTTCCTGCCCCAGATGGATGAGTTCAAGTCCGGCGTGGCCTGGTACGGTTTCCCATACTCGGGAGGATTTAATAACGAGTCCAAGCCGGTAGAAGTTATCGATAAGCTTGAGGCTCCCATGCTTATAATCCACGGAACCTACGACTTGCCCAGCAAGATGTCAGATGTCTATCGCTACGCTGCAGCGCTAAACGACTCCGGCAAGTACTTTGAGTTGAAAGCCTACCAGGGACAGCCACATGGCTTCATGATCGACAAAGGCCAGCTCTCGCAAGGCGACGCCGCAAAGGATGCCTACTGGCAGATGGCCACATTCTTTAAACGAACCCTCTAATTAAAAACGCTGGATGGAAGGGAGGCGGCTCTGGATCTCCTGACAGCCTCAGGACTTGGGCATAGAATTCTGGTGACCAGGTTTTTAGACCCAGGTTTTTGGACCCCCGTTTTTTTTAGGCTCCGGGGATTAAAGGGCCAGTGAGATGTTCCCGGTTTACATGGATGCAATGGCGAAGCCTGTGATGATAAAAAAAGCACGGCTTTGATTTGGAAAGGTTCATCTCATTGGCCGCTCCTCGTCATTTCTGTGAAATGTGACGTGTTGGTGATTGGAGCCTCACCTGCAGGCCTGACCACCTCAATCTCAGCCGCGAAGGCGGGTTCAAGCGTGATCTTGCTGGAGAGAGATTTCAACAGCCTCGAACATGCAGCAAACACGCTCTTTGATGGGATGGCGGTTCGCTCCGGCATCAAAGTTGAGGACTGCTACCTTCAAAAAGAGCTGGAAGGAATGCGCATTCTCTCACCGTCGGGCGCAGGGGTAACCATATCCGCCCGAGGATTCTTCCTGGACCGGCGGAGATTTGATGATTATTATCTCGGCCAAGCTGAGAGCGCCGGGGTCGCGCTCCTGCGGGGCAATGCCCGTGGCGCAGTTTTGGAAGGCAGCAGAAGGATCGTCAGAGTTGATGAGGATAAGATCGATGCGCGAATCGTGGTGGATGCCTCAGGCGCGAAATCGAGTCTGGCACGCCAAGCAGGCCTTGAACCTATGCGTCATCCTGAGGATATAGCCTGGGCCATGGAGGCTGCCATAGAGCATCCGGGCATCGGCGAGGAGATGTTTTTCCAGTACTGGATAGGGAGCATGGCTCCTGGGTGGAAGGCCACATTCTCTCCGGCGGGAGGTGACCATGCTACATTGGGAGTATTCGTGCGCGGTCATGGGCAAAATGTGCATTCCTTTTTCCGGGCATTTCTCAAAATGTTCAAAGCCCAGAGGTCCGCCGAATACAGAAAAATTGATGATCTCAAGATCCTCTCCATAAAGCGCGGCGGAGATCCTATATGCGTTTTGCCGGGAAATATGGCAGCGGACTCTTTTATGGTCACCGGCGGCGCGGCCGGCCAGAGCGGGCTTGCCTATTCAATGCGCTCCGGGCAAATCTGCGGAACGGTTGCAGCAAAAGCTGTAGCCTCAGGCGATGTATCAGGAAAGGCATTGTCGGAATATGAGCGAATTTGGAATTCAGAGTTTTATTGGGAATACCGCATGGGCAGATCTGCCCTGGAAACGCTGCGCATGATGAAAGATGAAGAAATTGACAGACTTATTCGCGGCCTTTCCGGCAAGAGGCTGGTTTCGGATGGATCTCTCCTAAAAAAGGTCTCTTTCGCGGCGGCAAAGGTGGCCCTGGTCAGGCCAAAAACGATTCTTGAAATTGCACGTAATCTGGCCAGAGGCTGAATTAGCCCATTTTGTAAAAGTCCTTTTAACTGAGAAGATAGATGGCCCCTCTATGATTGAACTGTCAAGCGACCCCTTTGTCCTGAAGCCAAGGAATACGCCTTTGACCGAGGCGGACTTCCGGCTTCACCTCAACATCTCCTGGTGTCGCGGTGTCCTCTTCAACGTAGTAGCCCTAAAGAACTCCATCGCCGTTGTGGAGTACGACGCGCTGCTCTGGTCTGACGATTCGATAATGTTTGTGGAGTATAAGGACTCTGCAGCAGCCTACAAAGGCCTATCATCCCGTAGGGTACAGCAGATGAACAGCTTCGCTAAAAACATTGCGCGAGGACTCGGCTACAAGAATTTCACCTTTATAGTAGTAGTGAAGGGCTTAGATGAGATGACGACCAAGGGAGGCGTCGAGGTGCTGCCGCTCTTTTCCTTGGGAAATTATGAGCCTAAATTTGCATCTTCGATAACAGAGATGGAGTATCTGCAAAAACTGATGGCAAAATACACCCGCGAGGGTAAAGAAGACGTTGTAGCCGAACTTGATAAGCTCAAGAAGATCTTTGAGATGGAGACCACTTAAGGGAGCTTCTTTGAAAGGGTATGCAACTGCAAACGGAGCCGCTACCATACTTAACGCCGTAGCCGCTTGGAAAGGCTGCGCCTTTGGCATAGGGCTCAAAACCGAGGCCGAGGTGGTGCTGAATGATTCAGGATGCATTAGAGGTGATGTTCCTGGAGTAGACACAAGCCTCATTGAGCGATCTGTGGAACTGGTCTTGCAGCGCCTGGGGCTTAGATATGGCGGAGTTGTGCGCACCTGGAGCGATATTCCAGTGGCCAGCGGTCTGAAGAGCAGCAGCACGGCAGCCAATGCCGCAGTATTGGCCACTCTGGATGCGCTGCAGGAAGAGATGGACCTCTTTGAGGCTGCGAAGATTGGAGTTGCTGCAGCACGCGATGTTGGCGTTACCATTACCGGTGCTTTGGACGACGCCCTGGCATCTATGCTGGGCGGGGTGGTAGTTACCGACAACAAAGAAATGAAGATACTGAAAAGAGAAGAGCTACACTGCGATGTAATGCTTCTCGTTCCCGAAAAGAGGCTTTTTTCCAAAGATACCGACGTTAGCAGGTCCCGGCTAATTGCACCATTGGCTGAGCTTGGTTTTGAACTGTCCATGCGCGGAGATTACAGGAGAGCTATGATCCTAAACGGTTTTGCGTACTGCGGAGCATTGGGGCTGCCCGCCGAGCCTATGCTCAGGGCTTTGGAGGCCGGAGCAGAAGGAGTAAGCCTCTCCGGTACCGGCCCTGCTTATGCTGCATTGATTAGCGAGGATAAGCAGGACCGCCTTGAAATCGCGTGGAAGGGCCTGGGCGGAAAGGTGATAAGAACGAAAACGAACAACAGTAGCGCATTTCAGGGGCGAAGGATTTGACAGGGCTCGAGGATTGTCGCAGAGAGATTTCGGATATAGACGAGAAGATCATAAAGCTCATCGATCAGCGAATAGAGGTCTCCAAGAAAATCTTCGAGGCCAAGCGAATGGAAGGCAGGCAGATCAGCGACCCAAAGCGAGAAAAACAGGTCTTGAGGATGGCCGCAGACCTGGCAAGAGAACGAAACCTCGATGCAGACGCAATTCGAGAGATCTTCGTGATCTTGATTAGAATGAGCCTTGAAAAGCAGCATGAGATGCAGGGCAGCGAGCCGCAAAGCTAGATCCAGGTACGGCAAAGGATATTAGAAAGAGCAAAAAAACATAGCTTGAAAAAAACTGTCCTGGAAAAAACTAGATTGCAGCAGGTGTTAGAGAAATTGAAAATGCGTGATGAGCACAATTGAATTGCGTGACGATTATAATTGAATTGCGTGATGCTTATGATTGATATTGCGGTTATATCAGGGTCCAAATCGGATCAAGCCATCGTGGATAAGATACTGCGTAAGCTTGAGGAAAGCGAAGCGAGCTTCGAGCATAATGTGCTCTCCGCTCACAGAAATCCGAGGGAGCTGGAGCAGTACATCGCCAAGACGGAAGCAAGGATCTTTATCGCAGTTGCGGGCCTTTCGGCCGCTCTTCCGGGAGTCATTGCCTCTAAAACCAGGCGCCCCGTTATCGGCGTTCCTGTCAGCTCAAAGCTTGGCGGCCTCGATGCACTTCTATCAATTGTTCAGATGCCCCCCGGAGTCCCGGTGGCCTGCGTGGGCATAGACAACGGCGAAAATGCGGCATTGCTGGCTCTTAGAATTCTTGAATCCGGAAGATAGCTATTTATACAATGTCAGTGAGATAGAGGCCTCAAAGGTGGGAAAGGATGTATAAGCGGATTTTGATCGCAACTGATGGCTCAGACAAATCAATGAAGGCCGCTGAGGAGGGCATTGAGCTTGCCAAGGCTGTAGGTGCTCAGGTAATAGCTCTTAATGTCGTAAACGAGGTCGTAGTGGCCAGTGCAGTCAGACAGCTAGGCTCCGACAGAAAGGAAGTTGAGGAGAAGCTGAAAGCTTCCGGCCAGAAAGCTGTTGATGGCATAAAGAAGATGGGAGAGGCAAAAGGCGTAAAGACAGATGTAATTCTAAGGATTGGCGCTCCCGCAAACACCGTCATCGATGTCGCTGGAGCGGAGAAGGCTGACCTCATCGTAATGGGAAGCCATGGCGAATCGGGCGCATCCAAGCTGCTGATTGGCAGCGTCGTGCAAAAGGTACTCTACTGGGCAACCATCCCTGTGCTAGTAGTGAGATGATAATATGGAAGCATTCCTTATTAGCGATAGCCTGGTTTATATGTCTTTTGCAATAGTATTCGTGGTAGGTGTAGTCCTCGGATACTTTGTCATAAGTCTTATCGGTGGAAGCTGAGAAGAGAGGCCGAGCCTTAGGCTCGGATTTACTCTTTTTACAAATTTTTGTTTAGGACCTATACTTAAGATCTTGAATTTAATTGATCTCTCTATTCGTGCTGCAATTATTGCAGATGTGGGCGCCTTATAGATCTCACTTTTTTTGTTGGGACAATATCCCCGCGGGTAACAGGCCAAACGATTTGGCCTCAATGCTATTCTCTTTTATGATTGATTTTGCTCTGGCATAAGCCACCTGACAAAAATATGGTACGTGAGAATCCAGCTCTCCCGTTTCCAAATAAGCGTGGGCCGGACACCAGAGACAGAGGTTGATTATAGGGCAGGCTCGACAAGTCTCCAAAAATTCAGATCGATTCGATCGCATTTCCCGAACCTTTGGCACGAACTCCTTCCAGGCATCGGCCAGGGTGCCCTTTCTCAGGTCGTATATGCAGTCTGGATGAAAAAGGGATGAGCAGAGGCGAAAGCGGCCGTCATGGCCTAGTACGAAGTTTCCCACACCAGTCCCACAATTGAATAGATGATTGCACTGAGTCTGGCAGAGATTTGGGAGGATAAGTTTATCGCAGCCTTTCTCCAGGGCTTGGAATCTCTCCGCATCGGCTCTCTCCAGAGCCACGATCTCCTGCGGCGTGAGGCGCTCGGATTTAATTTCCTCATTCCTGCCCTGGTCTCGGTCGAGGCGCAGATGCAGCATTGGATCGAAGCGGAAGTAATCCTTGGTCCGTTCCCTGCAAAACTTAGCTATCTCGGGTAGCTCATGGATATTAGAGCGAATCGCCATAGCTTT
>Ga0209254_10007488_pt1 | contig 10074 bp, 9 predicted proteins | sample FrelakmetDIP11DI_FD_187148 | JGI IMG/M metagenome (GOLD analysis project Ga0209254, IMG submission 187148) | Freshwater lake sediment microbial communities from the University of Notre Dame, USA, for methane emissions studies - DIP11 DI (SPAdes)... | ecosystem: Environmental > Aquatic >...
CTATGTACCGACCATCCTCGATCAGGTGGATCTCGAAGGTATAGCGGTCGGGCGAAGCGGCCTCGCGCTCGTAGTAGTACTCTTCGGCTTCCCGGGTGACGGGGATGTGACCGACTACCAGATACTCGTGCACTTCGGGATCGTTCAACCAGCCGCGGATGGTCTCGGCGTTTCCCCGGTCCAGTTCGGTGAGGTAGATCGTCTCGCCTTTGATCATGTTACTGCGAGCACTAGAGGGAGCCACAATCGCCGGTATGGCCGATCAGCCGGAGTTCACTCGGCGGGACCGGGCTGGAAACTCGCCACCAGCGCATCGAAGACGGGCGCGTTTGTCTCCCAGTTCTCGGTAGCAGCCTGCAGTGTGAGCTGGTATTCGATGTCGCCGCTGAACAAGAAGTAGAGCGTGGAGGTGACCGGCGCGTCGCTCTTAGAGAAGCTGTAGGTAACCTTGAAGCCGGACATCCCCGCGACCTTGGCCTCGGACAAGGCTTCTATCGTCTCCATATCGGTCGCCTGGCTTTCGAGGCTGGCGAGCACCTGCTCCACTTCAGCCTGGATCTCAGGCATCATGGACTCGTCGACGGTGAGATTGAGCTCGTAGACAGACACCTGGGCCAGGTCGATGTACGTGTCATCGGCGACGGCCCCCTCGGGATCGAACACACCCACGCTTTTCGCAGCGTTACCACCTGCCGTGACGTCGGAGCTGTCGCCCTCCTGCAGTTGCCAGTCGGCCGGGTATTCGAAGCTGAAACCGTAGTCGGTATCGGTGTAGGTCTTGGTGCCACCGCTATTGGAATCGCCGCCGTTTCCACAGCCGGCAGCCACGAACGCCGCCACTAGGAGGACGCATCCCAGCAGGGCTGCAAACCCCATTGAACGGCGTGTGCGCATTCTCATCTTCGTCTCCTCGTGTGGATGGTGTGCCACCCATTGTGCCACGTGCGCGGGCAAGGAAGGGAGCCCGCGTCGCCGGCACGCAGGCATCGTCGCTCTTGAGCAGAAAATAACAGAGAGTCGGTAACTGGATCGCGTGGAGACTCGTCATTATGAGAAGGGTGGACTAAGGTGCGGTTCAGACGAGCCCTCTTCATCCTGGTCTGCGGTGGTCTCATCTCGGCGGCAGCCTTGCTGCAGGGAGGCTGCGTAGAGATCACCGGTTTCCAGATCAATGGAGCTGTCGCAGCCGGCTCGCATCACGTCATCACTCTGCAAGCCTCGGCGACGGTGCCCTCTGGTGGCCCCGTCAGGTGCGTAATAGCGATCCGCATACCTTCGCAGTGGGAGGTCGGTTCGGCGACTTTGAACGGGCCGACAGTGACGGATACGTTCCAGGAGTCGAGCGTCATGGAAACCGTCTACGCCAACGAGTGGGAAGCGGCGCCGGTCGGCGTAGGCCACAACGGCCGCAAAGAAGGCTACAAGTGGTGGGTGGGATACAGCGGTGCGCACGACTGGGCGCTGGGTGAAACGGGCCAGGTAGCCATAACCATAGACACCCACGGGCAGGGCGGCAGTTACCTGCTCGATCTGGCGACCGGGGTCGCGGGAAGCGCCGACCCGGAGAATCTCGCGGACAAGAGCTTGTGGCAGATGGGAAGCGCGGGGCTCAGGCCGTCCGGGGTGCTGCTCGATCAGCCGATCACCCTCTATTGCTTCACAGATGTGATCCCTGGAGTCAGGTATTTCGAAGCCATCCAGGGGATGGGGGCACAGGGACTTGTCGAGGGCTATCCCGTCGGTTCTGGAGGTTACCGGGAATTCAGGCCCACGAACCCAGTCCTCCGGGCTCAATACGCCAAGATGATGGTGGGCGCTCTAGGTCTGGGCGTCGACGAGGCCATGACTCCCCCAGTGGACTTCCGCGATCTGGGCCGCGACGTGAGCACCAATCTCTACCCGCACGAGTATGTGTGGACGGCGTATGGCAACAACATCATCAAGGGCTACACTGACGGCACCTTCAGACCCTACGTCGCGATCAGCCGGGGCCACGCCGTCACGATGACCGTGAGGGCGCTTCAGAAGCTGCACCCGAGCGTCCTCCAGACTGTGCCCGCTACGTTCGTCCAGACCTGGGGTAAGGACCTGTTGCCCGAGCACAGCGCCAATGCCCGCATGGCCGAATACAACCATCTCCTGGACGGCCTGCCTTTGACCACGACGTCCGCCGACGGCAAGGCAGCCATGTCCAGGGGTGAGGTGGCGCAGGTGCTCTGGAACATGATGCATCTCGTCGCGCGATAGCGCTTCGGGATCGCGCTGGAGAGGCTTCGCCCTGTCGCCTCGCCCTCGTGACCCTGCGGTCAGGCGAGGACTTCCACCAGAGTCCAGATGCCGAAGCCGATGAAGAGGGCTCCGGAAATGCGCTTCATGAGCTTCTCCGGCACCCGGCGACCGGCCGTGTGCCCGATGACCACCGCGAGGGCGTTGGCGAGGATCATCCCTATCGTCGCTCCCAGCCATACCCCGACAGAGCCGAACAGGCTGCCCTCGAAACGGGCGCCCAGCGACAAGACGGCCAGCTGGGTCTTGTCTCCGATCTCAGCGATGAAGAACGCTCCGGCCACTGCGAGTATGACGTGCCTCTGGCTCTTGACCTCGCACTCTCCGCCTTCCTCCGCAGGCTTCTCCTTGGCCAGCAGGTTCCAGAGTCCGAAGCCGATGAAGAGCACTCCGGCCCCGATTCTCACGGCCGTAAGCGGTATGAAACGCCCGGCAACGGCTCCGACCACCACGGCGATCAGGTTGAGCACGGCGATGGCGATGGCCACTCCGATGAGGACCTTGCGCGCCGGATACCGGCAAGATAGAGACAGGGTGAGCAACTGCGTCTTGTCGGCCATCTCGGCGATGGTGACAAGGATGAAGGAAGTAATGAAGGGCGTCATCGGCCGCATGATAGCAGGCCCATTACCCGGGACGCTGGGTTACACTGAGGATGGATTGCAGGCGAGAGGGGGAGAGGTTCTTGGAAGCACGCATCATCGGGCTGAAGGGGTGCGGCAAGACCACTCTGGTGGCGGCCCTGGCTGAGGGCCGCGGTGAGGGACACATCGCCACCGTGCACGTGGGGGACGCGCGCGTGCGCACCCTGTCCGAGATATTCCAGCCTAAGAAGACCACGTTCGCTGAGCTCAGGGTGCGGGAGGTGGCCTGGCCGGAGGCGAGCGCCCGGAAGGGGGAGATGGAGCGGTATCTGGACGCTCTCGCCGGCGGCCAGGTGTATCTGCACGTGCTGCGCGCGTTCGAGAACCCCACGCTGGGCGAGCCGGTCCACCCGCAACGGGATCTCGAGGAACTGGACCGGGAGTTCCTGCTGTTTGATCTGATACGGGTGGAGCGGGCTTTCGAGCGGGCTAAGAAGGCCCCGCTGCCCGACATCGGCAAGAAGGCCCTCACCCGCTGCCGGGACGTTCTGGAAGCCGAGACCCCGCTCCGCGAGGTCGATTTCGACGAATCCCAATCGGCTTTCATCAGCGGATACCAGTTCCTCACCCTGATCCCTCAGTTACTGGTGGTCAACACCGAGTCGGAGGGATCCTGGGAGGCTTCCGCTCTAGAATCGCTCGCTAGCCACCGCCAAGTCCTGGCGTTCCCCTTTGTCGATGCCCTCGAAGTGGCCAGGCTCTCCTTGGAGGAGCAGGAAGAGTACGCTCTGGCTCTAGGGCTCCCCGGTCCGGCCGGTGAGGTGGTGGCGCGGGCAGCCTTCGCGCAACTGGGCCTCATCAGCTTTCTCACCACAGGCAGCGACGAGGTCCGAGCCTGGCCTGTGCGTGCGGGTGAAACCGCACGGGAAGCTGCCGGCGCCGTCCACTCCGACATCCAGCGGGGCTTCATCCGGGCGGAAGTGGTCTCGTTTGACGACTTCATGCGCCATGGCACCATGAAAGCCTGTCGCGACACGGGAGTCCTGAGGATCGAAGGCAAGGACTACGTGGTCGCCGACGGCGACATGATCAACTTCCGGTTCAACGTGTAGGGGGGCTGGCCTGAGGCCCGCTCACTTCGCGCGCACCGAACCCACGCGCGACTGCTGCGTGAGCGGGCCTCAGGTCAGCCTGGCAATCTGTCGTGCGCGCCGAACCCATGCGCGACTGCTGCGCCAGAGACCCTCGGGTTGGGCTGATGGTCGCTCCGCCGCGGCACTTCCGTGCCTGAGTCGGCTGCCGTTATTCCGAGCCCGGTTTGTCGACGGCAAAACCTCGGGCAGAGTGGTAGACGGCCTTGTCGAAGAAGACCGCAAAGCGGCTCTGCAGCTCCATCACCCGGTAGGTGTCGACCGGCCTCTGCCACACCCCCTGGGAGCGGGCATAGTCCCAGATATGCTTCTTCAAGAGCATATGCGCCGACAAGACCTCGTGCAGCTGCACCCCTTGCGCCTGTCGCCGCCTACCCAAGTCCCTGTAGAACGCTTTGATCTGATCTTCGGTGCTTTCGCCCTCCAGCCAACGTCCTAGCTGCCGAAGGCCCTCTGTAACCTCGGATAACAAGGGCTCGGGATCCAGACGCCTGTAGCCGGATGTAGTGCGGCTCGAGCGGACGTCGGCCAGCCAGAGCCGGGCCACGTACGCGGCATGCTCGCTCACGAATCCGACCAGGCTGTCGGAGAGCATCTCGGCGCCCGGGCCTTCATCGAGGCGGTGGAAAGAATCCTGGATGGCCCATTCGTCCAGATGAAGGTCGGCGCATAGCCGGATGGCCTTCTCGTTGGAGGGGAAAGCCAGCGGGGGGAGACGGTCGATGGGGAAGTAGCCTACGTCCTCGGCGTCGTCGCCAGGAGCCTCCGTCCCGGCAGTCTTCTCCACCTCGAAGGTGACCACCAGCAGCTCGCCATAGTAGGCACCGCTCCAGGAGTCCGCGTCGATCAACCGAAGGATGCGCCCCTCCACTCCGCTCTCTTCGTGCAGTTCGCGCAGAGCCGCCTCGGCGATGGTCTCGCCCGTCTCGGCGAAGCCGATGGGCAAGCACCACATACCTTTGTTAGGCGGGAACTTGCGCTTGACGAGCAGAACCTGTCGTTTCGCATCCAATACCAGTGCCCCAGCTGCCGGAAGCGGATTCTGGTAGAAGACCATGCCGCAGACCGAACAGACTTCCCGCGGCCTGTCGCCGACGATCTGGACATCGATGGGGCCGCCGCATTTGGAGCAAAAAAGCGCGTTCATATCCTGTTTCATTCCCGGGGCTGCACTCTCGCCACACCCGGTCGGGCGAAGTCACCGAGTGATCGGCTCCTCGGTGACCTGCAAATACACGTGGGAACCGGCATCATGCGTATGCTCCGCGAGGGTAGCGCCCAATTCAGCGGGGCACTCGCGTACCTTGCCCAACTGCGTCTTGCCGGCCGTCACGACCTCGCCGATGGCGACCGCTGGTTCGCTGATGAACAGGAGAGAGATGGTGGTACCACTCATTTCCTCGGGGCGGATATCGATCCGTATGTCATCGTACTTCCCGTACAGCTTGTACGACTTGACGGCGGTCACGAGCCCAGAGACCGGCGATGTCACCGGGGATCCCTCGAGGGCTCCCACCAGCACCGAGCTGGTGACCGCCCCCTCCTCGCCGGCGAACAGGTAGTACCGGACCGACGGCTCCCCGGAAAAGACACCGCGGAAGAAACGGATCAGCGCGTTGGCGTTGGCTTGGTCCCCGATGGGAGAGAGCGCCACCGCGCGCTCGTCGCTCACAGGCTGATAAGCGATGATGGTGGCGTCACCGGCGGCAACGGGGAGCAAGAGGTTTCGGTCGCCCAGCCGGGCGAAGGCGGGGTGTTCTTCGCCGGTGGCGGTAACCGGCGAGGACGGTGAACCGGAATCGCTGACCAAGAGGCTCTGGGCACCGATCTGGGCGGTCGATCCACCCACGGAGGTGGCGATGAGAATGCCGGCGATCACCAAGCACAGCGCAGCGAACCCCAATGCAAAGCGCATCCTTCGCCTGCGGTGCACCGCCGTGACTCGCCGTTTCTGCCTCAGCGATTCCTGGTGGCGCCAGCCCCCTGGTGCAGTTACCCCTTCTCGCATTACTGTCAAGGTACCATCTTGCCGCCCCATTGCCCAGCAAAGACCGCGTATCGACCCGGGAATCGTCTTGGCTTCGGCTTGGCCTGCTTCCTGCGCGGGAGCTCTTTGACTGGTAATCTGACTGTAATCTGACTGGTAGTCTTTGAAGTGGGCGGGTTGGCGGAGGGCGCGCCGAGCCGAGAAGGCGATCGGAGGGGAAGGAGGGGTAGGTGCGAATCACCATTCCACGGTGGGTCCAGTTCGTGCTGATCCCCGTCGCGATCCTCGTTGCGCTCTACTTCCTCCGCCTGGCCAGCCACGCTGTGTTCGTGTTCCTGATCGCGACGATCGTGACCTTGCTCCTCAATCCCTTGGTGCTCGGCATGCGTCGCCTCAAGTGCCCTCGTTGGCTGGCGGTCGTTGTGGTCTACGCGGCTTTCGTGGCCATCATCGTGCTACTTGTCATATTCCTCGGCCCCCCACTCGTCCGGCAGTTCCAGCGCCTTTTTGAGGCCATCCCTCGATGGCTGGACGATCTTAACGGGTTGTTGGCCGATCTCCAAGCCTGGCTGGCGAAGAACGATGTAGAGGTCGACCTGCAGCTGAACACGGGCAGTATCGTCGACTGGCTGCAGACTAACGGACCGGCGTCGGTCGGGACCCTTTTCTCCGTCGGTATGAGCGTCGTCGGGATCGTGGTCAATCTCATCCTGACGGTGATCGTCAGTTTCTACATGCTTATCGACGGCAACCGTCTCTTCCGCTTCATAAGCAAACTCGCGCCCGGCGAATCGCAGGTGAAGGACGAGTACACACGAGGCCTTCAGACAGCCTTCAGCCGGTTTGTCCGTGGACAAGCACTGCTGGGAGCTACGGTCGGGTTGGCCTCGGGTCTGGCCATATGGATCCTGAGCTGGGACGCAGTCGGTGTGTGGCCAGAAGGCGGTCAGTATGCGCTGCTTTTCGGCGTGTGGGCCGGGTTGACCGAGGTCATTCCTTATATCGGGCCCTTCCTGGGCGCCATTCCTCCGGTCATCGCCGCCTTCTTCCACTCCCCTATCGCGGCCCTCTGGGTCATCGTCATCTACCTGGTGATCCAGCAACTGGAGGGTCACATCCTGGCTCCCAACATCGTAGGCAGCTCGGTCGGGGTTCATCCGCTGGTGGTCATCTTCGCCTTGCTGGCGGGAGCGGAGATCGGGGGGATCCTGGGCATGCTCGCGTCGCTTCCGCTGTTGGCTCTGCTCAGGCATACGCTGACCTTCTACGATTTTCGCCTATCGCGGGCGCCTTGGGCGGGGGACGACGGGATCGCCCTTATCCCCGCTAGGTCCGGGGCGCCTCCACCCCGGCGGGTGAACCTCGAAGAGCCGGTGAAGCCACCCGAGGACTGAGCCGGCCTGGTGCCGGATGGCCGCACCTGGATTGGGCACAGTTGGGAAGGGGGCCCGAGCCGGGGCGTTTGTGGAGGGTGGTCGATACTGTTACAATCGCGAATTGCCGGGACAATCAGCCCGGAATCCGGACGGTAGCAGGCGATGGAGAACATTCGCGACTTCTTCGGCATAAGGATGCGCAAGGGCTTCACGCCGATGCTTTCGGCCCTGCAAAAGCTCCACGTCACTCCCAACCAGGTCACTATCGTCGGGACACTTCTCAATGTAGCGGCGGCCGTGCTCATAGCGATGGATCACCTGATCTACGCGGGCATCGTGTTTCTGCTTGCAGGCTGCTGCGACATGCTCGATGGGGCCCTGGCCCGCCGGGCCGAGCAGTCGACGAAGTGGGGGGCCTTCCTGGACTCGACACTTGATCGGGTGTCCGAAGGGGTCGTCCTGGCCGCCATCGCCTACCTGCTGGCCTCTCAAGGGCACGCCCTTGACGCGGCCTTGGTCGTGCTGGCGCTTCTGGGGAGCATCTTGGTCAGCTACACCCGGGCCCGGGCCGAAAGCCTGGGAGTGGAGTGCAAGGTGGGGATCATGAGCAGGCCGGAGAGGATCATCCTTGTCGCTCTGGGGCTCTTTTTCGATGTGTTGTCGTACGCGATCTACATTATGCTGGCACTGACCGCTTTCACTGTCATCCAGCGCGTCGTCTACACCTACCGACAACTGCGTAGGCAAACGGAACAGGGAGGATTTGTTGAGCGATAAAGTGCGGGTCGCCATCATCGGGGTGGGCAACTGTGCATCGTCCTTCATTCAGGGAGTGCACTTCTATCGCAACGCCAAGGCGGACGAGTTCGTCCCCGGGCTCATGCACGTGAATCTTGGCGGGTATCACATCTCCGACATCGAGTTCACGTGCGCCTTCGACATCGACAAGACCAAAGTGGGCAAGGATCTCTCCCAGGCTATCTGGGGGGGTAGGAACTGCACAGTCAAGTTCTGTGACGTTCCCGATCTAGGGGTCAATGTATACCGGGGCATGACCCACGATGGGCTGGGCAAATACCTGTCGGAGGTCATCGAGAAGGCCCCCGGTCCCACCGACGACGTCATCGGCATCCTCAAGGACACCAAGACCGACGTGGTGGTGAGCTATCTGCCCGTGGGCAGCGAGATGGCCACCAAGTGGTATGTGGAGCAGATCCTGGAGGCGGGCTGTGCCTTCGTGAACTGCATCCCGGTCTTCATCGCCCGGGAGAAATACTGGCAGGAGCGGTTCGAGGAGCGAGGTCTACCCGTCATCGGCGACGACATCAAATCCCAGGTGGGCGCCACCATCGTCCACCGGGTCCTCACCCGGCTCATGCGCGAGCGGGGCGTGCGCCTGGAGCGCACCTCCCAACTGAACGTGGGCGGCAACACCGACTTTCTCAACATGCTCGAGCGTTCGCGTCTGGAAAGCAAGAAGATCTCCAAGACCAACTCTGTCACCTCGCAGCTCGACTACGACATGGGTAGCAGGAACATACACATCGGCCCGTCGGACTACGTGGAATGGCTCGATGACCGTAAGTGGGCCTACATCCGCATGGAAGGCCGTACGTTCGGCGACGTGCCGCTCAATATCGAGTTGAAGCTGGAAGTGGTCGATTCGCCCAACTCCGCCGGTATCGTCATCGACGCCGTGCGCTGCGCGAAGCTGGCCCTCGATCGGGGCGTCTCAGGTGCTCTGTTCGAGCCGGCTTCGTATTTCATGAAATCGCCGCCCATCCAGTACAGTGACGAGGAAGCCAGGCGCAAGACCGAGGCGTTCATCGCCGGCGAAGCGGCCTGCGAGTGATGTAGACCGGACTGCGGATGGGGGGCCCGGGCGGTATTTCCCGCCCGGGCCCCCCACCATCTCGAGGGCCGCGCGTGAAGCCAGACCTCCACATAGCACTGGTGACCCCCTTCTCCTGGAGTACGTCCAGCGCCGTCAACCAGCATGTCGGCGACTTGGCGCGGGAGCTCAAAGCGCGAGGACACCTACCCGTGGTGGTGACCTCGTCCGACGAGCCCCAGGAAGTGAAGCGGATGCGGCTGCTTTTCCAGCGCACGCGGGGGCAGGTGGTCACCCTACTGAGCGACTACCACCGAGGGGCGCGCGCCGACCCCTTATTGCTTCCGCCTTCGGGTCTCGGTCCCCTGGGACCGGACGCGGGCATCCCGGTGGTGCCTCTGGGCTCGAGCTTTCCCGTGCGGCTCAACGGGGGGGTGGCCAATCTCGGTCTGCCCGTGGATGTGACGTCGCGGCTGGAGAAGCTCATGTTGGGCGCGGACTTCGATCTGGTGCACGTGCACGAGCCCCTCGCTCCCTCGCTCAGTTTCAGTGCCCTGCGAGAGACGCGGAGCCCGGTCGTGGGAACCTTTCATCTCACTCCGGTCGGCGTGGCCGCCTACGAGTTGGGGCAGTCCGTACTGGAGCGCTTCTTCCTCAGGCTTGATGCTCGTATCGTCACCTTTGCGCACGGCAAGCAGATGATGGAGGAGATCTACTCCGGCGACTTCGAAACCCTGAGTTGCGGTACCGGAATGGTCCGCTGCTCCGAGGTGCGGCGGGCCCCGGGACCGTCTTCCGACCGTTTTGGTCTGTATGTCTACAGGGGAGACGGGCGCCGCTCGTACCGGGCGCTGCTCCG
>Ga0209254_10007489_pt1 | contig 10073 bp, 2 predicted proteins | sample FrelakmetDIP11DI_FD_187148 | JGI IMG/M metagenome (GOLD analysis project Ga0209254, IMG submission 187148) | Freshwater lake sediment microbial communities from the University of Notre Dame, USA, for methane emissions studies - DIP11 DI (SPAdes)... | ecosystem: Environmental > Aquatic >...
CTCGTCCAGGATCGGGGCGATCATCTTGCAAGGCCCGCACCACTCGGCCCAGTAGTCGACCAGCACGGGGCCATCGGATTTCAGGACGTCCTGCTCAAAGGAAGCGTCGCTGACGTACTTGATATCGCTCATCTTTGCGTCCTTCCGCACGCCCGCCGGCGCGCATTGGCATCAGGAAGAAACCGGGAACTTGTGTTGGGGAGGGCGGTGGCGCAGGCGGGAAAGACCGTACGGTGCGCACCGGTCCGCGAATGGTAGCACTTCCAAAAGGGTTGGGAAGGCTCGCGTTCCGAGCCTGTTGCGTCCCTACAATCCATTCGAATGATCGAGCCGCCCGTGTCCCGCAACGCCCTTTTTGAACGCCTTGCCCACACCGCTTCCGGAGCGGTCGTTGTCACGGCGAGCCGGCGCCTTGCGCGGGACGTAGGCCGGCAGTTCGATCGCTGGCAGGCCGACCAGGGACGCAGGGTTTGGGAGACGCCTCGCGTGCTGCCGTTTGGCGCCTTCGTCGCAAGCCTGCACGACGTCGCTCAGCACGATCCCGCGCTCACCGTTGCGCGCGCGCCGCTCGCGCCCGCGCAGGAACGTGCGCTGTGGGAGGGCGTGGTCGAAGCGGGCGATGTGCCTCTGGCATCGCCAGCCGGCGCCGCGCAGCTCGCCGTCGAAGCATGGTCGCTTGCCCATCAGTGGCAGATCGCGGATCGGCTGCGCCACTATGCGTTGACGGAGGACACCCGGGTGTTCGCCCGGTGGGCCGCCGACTACGAGAGAGGCGTAGAGCGCATCGACGCCGTCGATCAGGCGCGGATGCCGGATGTCGTGCGCGCGCTGATCGTTGCCGGGAGCCTCGCCCTGCCCAAGGAGGTGGTCCTTGCGGGCTTCGACGAACCAACGCCGCAGCAGGCGGCGTTCTTCGAGGCGCTTGCGGCCAGGGGCACCCGGATCGAGCGGCTGGCGGACGATCGCCGCCCCGGGGACTGCAGGCGCGTGGCAGTGGCCGATGCGCGCGATGAGCTCGAAAGAATGGCCGACTGGGCTGCGATGCGCCTGGCCGCGAACGCCGAAGCTCGGATCGGCATCGTCGTGCCGGACCTCGCCGCGCGCCGGCGCGTCGTTGCGCGCGCACTCGAAGCAGCGCTGATGCCGGACGCGCTGCTCGCGTCGCCCGATCGAGCCCGTCCGTACACGGTGTCGCTCGGCGGGTCGCTTGCCGACACGCCGCTCGACACGCGCCGGCCCATCCGCCTGACCGTCAATGGCCGCCGGCAGGGCATCGCCGAGCCTCCGTTCACCGACGCGCTATACTTCTCCCTGAGCGACGCGACATGCAGCCAATCGCTGACCGGTCCAAGCGGGTTACCATTCCAGAAGACGGAGGTTCAGATGCCTTCAGACATCCAAGCGCAGATCGAGCGCCGCCGCCAGCGCGCCCGAGAGGAGATCAGCCGAGTCGCCAATAAGGGCAATCACCCCATCTTCAGCTCGTTCGAGGTGAAATCGGCCTCCGGCCAGGTGTACCGCGTCGACATCCAGTCGCTCGACGAACTGCAGAACACCTGCACCTGCCCCGATTACCAGACCAATCTCATCGGCACCTGCAAGCACATCGAAGGCGTGCTCCTCCACCTGCGCCGGGAATACGGCGACCGCCTGGACGCGATGTCCCAGCAACGGCCGCGCGGCACGCGCGTCTACTTGCACTACGGCCTGGAGGTGTCGGTGCGGGTGGGCCTGCCCTTGCCCCGCCGCTCCTCCGTGGGCGATCTGCTGGCCCGCACCTTCGACCCCGACGGTTTGCTAGTCGGTTCGCCCGGCGAGAGCCTGCCGGCGTTGCTGGCCGCGCTCGACCACCTCTCGCCGCAGGAGCGCGCATTGGTTCGCGTCGATGACGCGGTGCGCAGGCATCTGGACATGTTGCGGGATCGCGAAGAGGTTCAACGCCAGCGCGCCTGGTTCGCCGGCCAGGTGCAGCGCGGCAATCGCACACTCGACGTGCTGTCCGCCCGCCTGTACCCTTACCAGGAATCGGGTGCCCTGCACCTGGCTTTCGGGCGGCGCACATTGCTGGCCGACGACATGGGTCTGGGCAAGACGGTTCAGGCGATCGCCGCATCGGCTTTGCTCAGGGAATTGCGCGGCATCCAGCGCGCGCTGATCATCTGCCCGGCTTCGCTCAAGCACCAGTGGGAGCGCGAGATCCACCGCTTCACTTCGCTGCCGGCCAACGTCGTCGAGGGCGGGCTGAAGGAGCGCAGGTCGCGCTATGCCGATCCCGCGTTCTTCACCATCGTCAACTACGAGCTGGTCCGGCACGACCTGGACGAATTGCTCAAGTTGCGGCCGGACCTCATCATCCTGGACGAAGCGCAGCGCATCAAGAACTGGCGCACCAAGACCGCCGCCATGGTCAAGCAACTGCGCAGCCCGTACGCCTTCGTCCTCACCGGCACGCCGCTGGAGAATCGCATCGACGAGCTGTACAGCATCTTCCAATTCCTCGACCCGCGCATCCTGGGGCCGCTGTGGCACTTCAACGACCGCTTCTACGAGCTGGAGCAGCGCGCCAGCGGCAGCATCAAAGTGCTGGGCTACAAGAACCTCGACGCGCTGCGCGCGCTGATCGATCCGTATGTCCTGCGCCGCACGCGCCAGGAAGTGCTGCACGATCTGCCTCCGCGCGTGGACAACACCTACTTCGTCGAGATGACCGAGCCGCAGTGGAAGGCTTACGAACAGTTCCGCGAGACGGTCGCCCAGTTGGCCGCCAAGGCGCAGCGGCGCCCGCTCACACCCAAGGAACATGAAATCCTGCTGATGTGCCTGGTCAAGATGCGCCTCATCTGCAACGCCCTGGCGCTGCACGATCGGGACATCCCGGCCAAGGATATCGAGAAGACCAGCCCCAAGCTGCGTGAGCTGGGCCAGATTCTGGGCGACGAGATCGCCAGCAACGGGCACAAGGCCATCCTGTTCAGCCAGTGGGCGGACATGCTGGCCCTCACCGAGCCCATCGTCCGCCGCGCTGGCTTGGGCTACGTCAAACTCACCGGCGACGTCCCAACCCGCAAGCGCGGGGCTTTGATCGATCGGTTCTTCAACGACCCGGACTGCAAAGTCTTCCTGTCCACCGACGCGGGCGGCGTGGGCTTGAACCTGCAGGCGGCCAGCGTAGTCATCAACCTGGATCTGCCCTGGAACCCCGCCGTGCTCGAGCAGCGCATCGCCCGCGCCCATCGCCATGGCCAGCCGCAGTCGGTGCAGGTGATCAACCTGGTGGCCAAGGACACGATCGAGGAGCGCATGCTCGACCGCCTGGCCGTCAAGCGCAGCGTGTTCGCCGGCGTCTTCGGCGCGAACGAAAGCACGACGTCGATCCGGTTCGAGGACACCGGCCAGGGCTTGCTGACGCAACTGGGCGAGCTGCTCGGCCAACCCGTCGCGACCGAACTCGAACTGGCGCCGGTTCAACCCCCTGAATCCGCCACGCCTGCGGTTATGCCGACGTTGAAAGGCTTCGCCGACTTGTTGCAGGCGCGCCTGCCCGGCCGGGTGCTGATTGTGAGAACGGCGCCGGCCGATGCGGGCGTGCTGGTCGTGACGTCGGGCGCGCCGGCCGAGCTGCGATCCTCCGTCGAGGCCGTCCTGGCGGAGGTTTTCGTCGACGAGCGCCGCACGCTGCACCTGATGGACCCCGAGGGCTACCGCGCGCTGTGCGCTTTCTTCCCGGCTGCCGCGATCGGGCAGGAGGTCGCTTTCAGCGCGCCGGCGCTGCCCATCCCGACCGGCCCCAGCGAGGAGCAGCTGCTGCAAGCGCGGCGCAAACAAGCCCAGTCCGGCCTGGCCGTCGCCGACAAGCGGCTGGCGTTGGCCGACCTCATGCGCCAGGGCGGTTTCTTCGAGGACATGCTGCATCCCGCCCGCGAAGCCCTGGGCTGGGGATTGTCGTCGCTGCTGGCTTTGTACCGCCAAGGCGAGCCGGGAGTGGAACTGCCCGTGCCCCGGCTGGTGCAGGCCGAATTGGTCGATCGCGGGCGCCTGCCCGACGACCTGGCCTTGCAGCTGTCGAGCGTGCGCGAACTGACTGCCCCGGTTGCTCCCGTGACACAGGACGACGGCGGGCCATTAGCCGCCGGTGGAGCGCAGGCAGCCGACGCGCCGCCCCCCATCTCCGCCGCCTCGGCCGAAAAACTGGCCGCCGCATTGCGCGCCTTGATCGACCTGGCCCGGCAGCAAGTGGTCTCGGCGGGGCTGTGACTGCGCACCTGATCGTCGCACCCGCCGGGTCAGGCAAGACTCGCTACGCCATCCAGCGCATTCGCAACGTGCTGGCGGCCGAACCGCTCGCCCTCGTCACGGTCATCCTGCCGAATGACCTTCGGGCCGCCGAATTCCATCGCCGCGTGGCGGGGGCCGGCGGGGCGCTGGGCATCGAGGTCGTCACCTTTTACTCGCTGTACGCCGAAATCCTGGCCCAGGCCGGGCAGCCGCGACCGCGCCTGCTCGAGCCGATGCAGGTGCGGCTGCTGCGCGAGATCGTGAATCGGCTGTGGCAGGAGGGTGCGTTGCGGCACTATGCAGCCCTGCGCGCCAAGCCGGGCTTCGTCGCCGGCCTGCGAGCGGCCATCGAGGAGCTAAAACGCGCTCGAGTCGAGCCCGACCAGTTTGCCTCGGCTGCCCGCGGGTTGGGCCCGAGCCTGGACGAGCTGGCTGCGGTGTATGCGGCATACCAGGATTGGCTGCAGCGCGAGGACTGGGCCGACCGCGAAGGCCAGGGTTGGCTGGCCGCCATCGCGCTTGAGGACCACCCCGCCCTGGGAACGGGCACTCGCCTTTTGGTCGTCAATGGTTTCGACGAGTTCAACCCCACTCAACTGAGCGTGCTGGCTGTGCTGTCCCGGCGCGCCGGCGAGACGCTCATCACCTTGACCGGCGACTTGAGCCGGGGGTCGCAGGACCGCCCCGCGCACCGGCGTTTCACCCGCGCCCAACACGCGCTGACGGCGGCCTTGAACCTGGCGCCGCAACCGCTTGAGTCTGCCGAACAGTCGCGGCGGCTGCCGGCGCAACTCAGCCAGTTGGAGGCGGGCTTGTTCGAGGGCGGAAGCATCGCGCTGCGCCACCCCCGCCACGAAAGCGGCAAGGGCGCCGGCGCGACGCCAGCCGTCGAGTTCGTCGAGGCGCGCGACCGGGCCACAGAGACGCGAGTTGCGCTGCGCTGGATCAAAGCCCGCATCGTGCGCGACCAAATGGCGATGTCGGATGTGGCGGTGCTGGCGCGCGACCTCGGCCCGTACCGATCGCACATCGAGGAGATCGCCGACGAGTTCGGCCTGCCCGTTCACCTCACGGGAGGGCTGCCTCTGGCATCCAACCCGGCCGTGGCGGCGCTGCTCTCGGCGCTGTCGCTCCCCGCGCTCGACTGGCCGCGGCGTCAGGTGCTCGAAGCGTGGCACAGCCCGTATCTTGACTGGTCGCAAGCCGGCATCGCCCCGGCCGACGCGGCGGCTTTGGACAATGTCTCGCGGCTGGGTCGCGTCCAAGCAGGGCTCGGTCAATGGCGCGAGGCATTGGACCTGGCCGCCCGGTCGACCTCTGCCGACGACGCTGCCGACGACGCTGCCGACGACGACCAAGACGAGATGCCCGGCCTGCCGGACGTGGATGCGGACGCGCTACAGGCCAGGTTCGAGGCCTTCGTTGCCCGGCTCGCGCCTGCCGCGCGCGGGACTGCACGCGACTACGCGGCCTTCGTCGAGGACCTGATCGGCGACGACCTGGCTTATGCGCCGCGCGGCCATGCGCGCGACTGGGACGCGGCATCGCTGAACGTCGTCCGGCGCGCCCGCGAGACGGCGGCCACCGCCGAGCGCGACGCGGCCGCGCTGCGCGCCTTCAAAGACGTGTTGCGCGGATTGGTGCTGGCCGAATCGGCGACGCCGTTCCAGGCCGATTCGACTGAGATGGATTACCCGGACTTCTACGCCGAACTGCGTGGCGCCGTTCAGGCGGCCGATTACGCGGCCTGGACCCCGTCGGAGCCGGGCGTGCTCGTCGCGTCCATGCTGGATGCGCGCGGCGTGTCGTTGCGCGCTGCGGTGTTGATCGGGCTGTCTGAGGGGGAATGCCCGCAACCGGAACGCGAGGACGTCTTCTTACGCGAGCGCGATCGCCGCGAATTGCGCTCGCGTGGGCTGCCGATCGAGCCCAAGCTGCGCGGCGACGAAATGACGTTCTTTTACCAGGCTGTGACCCGCGCCGGCGAGCGGCTCCTGCTGACGCGACCCTATCTGGCCGGCGACGGCCAGCCCTGGGAGCCTTCGCCCTACTGGCAGGAGGTTCAACGCATCCTCGGCTCGCCCCGGCCGCATCGCGCGCGCCCCGAGGATGCGCTGGATGCCGCCGCCGACGCCGCCTCGGCGGTGGAGTGGTTGCGGATCAGCCAGCGATTCGACCCGCCGCTCGGGCGCGACGTGGCGATGTTGCGTGCGCGGGTCGATCGCGATGCCCACAGCGCATTCGATGGCGATCTGTCCGCCTTGTCGCCGGAATTGAGCGAACGATACCTGCCGAGTTACATCTGGAGCGCCAGCCGCCTCGAAGCCTACGGCGCGTGTCCCTTCTACTTCTATATCGCCTACGCCCTCGAGCTGGAGCCTCGCACGCCGCCGGAAGAGGGCTACGACGCGCGCATCCTGGGCTCGATGCTTCACCGCATCCTCGAGCTGACCTACCGCCGGGCCGCCGATCCGTCTGACGTGAATGCCTGCCTGTGCGCCATGGATGCCGTGGCCGGCGAGGTGATGGCGGGCGCGCCGGGCGAATACGGCTTTCGCCCTTCGCCGCTCTGGTTGCGGCAACAAAGAGAGCTGCGAGACAGCCTGCGCCAGACCATCACGGCCTTGTCTGAAGCCTCTCACGGCTACACCCCACGCCACTTCGAAGCGCAATTCGGGATCGGGCAGCCGCCGCTCGTCCTCTCCACCGCGGTGGGCGAAGTCCGCCTGCGCGGTTATATCGACCGGATCGACGCTGGGCCGGACGGGCGATTGCGCGTGATCGACTACAAATCCAGCGGCACGCCGATCGGCCGGCAGGACCTGGCCGAAGGGCGGCGCCTGCAGTTGCCGCTGTACGCCCTGGCCGCGCGCGACGCCCTCAACCTCGGCGAAATCGAGGGCGGGTTCTACTGGCACATTCATCGCGCGGAGGCCAGCGCCTTGAAACTCGAGACCTATGACGGCGGCGTTGAGGGCGCATTCACCGAGGTGGTCCGGCACGTCGCGGGCCACATCGGCGGCATCCGCGGCGGCTATTTCCAACCTCAACCGCCGACAGATGGGTGTCCAAGCTACTGCCCGGCCACGGCATTCTGCTGGCGTTATGCGCCCAGGGAGTTCTGATGCCCGCTTCCATCCTGTCCCGCCTGGGCCTTGACGAGAAGCAGCACGCCGCAGCCGCCAGCGCAAACCGCGCCGTGGTTGTGACCGCCGGGGCGGGCTCCGGCAAGACGCGCGCACTGGTCGGACATTATCTGCATCTGCTCGAGCAGGGTTATGAGCTGCGCTCGCTGGCGGCCATCACGTTCACCGACAAAGCTGCCCGCGAGATGCGGACGCGCGTGCGCGCCGAAGTCGAAGCCTGGCTGTCTTCAGAGCCGGGAGCGGTGAACGGCGTATGGGATCGCGCGCGATCTGAGCTGGACGCCGCCCGCATCAGCACCATCCACAGCCTGTGCGCCGAGATCCTTCGGGCGCACCCAGCCGAGGCGTGCGTCGATCCCGCCTTCGCCGTGCTGAGCGACGCTGTCTCGTCCACGCTGCAGGCCGAGGCCATCGAGAGGACGTTCGCCGCCCAGGCGCCCGACGAGGACGTTTTGTTCGACGCGTTCACCCAAAGCGAATTGGAGCGCATGCTTCAGCAGCTGATTTCGCAGCCCGGCTTCCGCAGCCTTGCCGGCGTGCCGGCGCTGGAATCCTGGTCGGCTGCGGTGGCGGCCTGGCTGGACGTCCGCCTGGCCGACGAGGCCTGGCGGGCAGCGCTCGACACCCTGGCCGAGCATCGGTCCCGCGCCCCCGAGGACAAGCTGGAACTGGCCCGCCGGTCGGTGCTGTCGCATTGGAATGCGGCGACCCAAGCCCGGCCGCGCCAGGATTGGGACGGCGTGCTGAGCGCGCTGGCGGCGCTGCGTCTCGCCGTCACTTCGACCGGCGGGCGCAAAGAAAACTGGCCGGCGCCGGACCTGGCGAAAATGCGCGAGGCCATGCGCGGTGTGAGTGAGCACTACGACGCGCGATTGGCGCCTTTGATCGGCAAGGGGCCGGAAGCGCGATGGGCGCTCGATGGGCGAGTCGCCGCGTGTCTGCCCGCGCTCGAGTCATTGGCCGAACGCGCCAGGTTGGAATACCAGCGGCTGAAGGACGAGCGCGAGGCGCTCGACTTCGACGACCTGGAACGGCGCGCAGAGAGCTTGCTCGCCACGCACGACGCCGCGCGCAGGCGCTGGCAGGAGGACATTCGGGCTGTCTTGGTGGACGAGTTCCAGGACACCAACGAGCGGCAACGCCGGATCGTGTACGCATTGGCCGGGTTCGGCGAGTTCCACCCGCGCGAGCGTTCGGCGCCGGTGGGCCGCCTCTTCATCGTCGGCGACGCCAAACAGAGCATCTACCGCTTTCGAGGCGCCGACGTCGCGGTCTTCAGCCGCGTGCAGGCGCAGCTCGCCGCTTCCGGCGGGCAATCGGTGGATCTCGACACCACGTACCGAGCCCATCATGCGCTGGTCGAAGTCATCAACCGTTTGATGGCACACATACTCGACGCCGGTGCAGACGCAGGAACCCAGCGGATTCCGTTCGCCGCGTTGCGCGCGCACCGTTCTGCGCCAGGCTCGCCGAACATGAGCGGGCAAGCACGGCCGCCCTTCGTGGAGTTGCACGTCGGCGCGGGCGAGGATGCGCCGTCCGGCCGCCGCGCCGCCGCCGAAGCGCTGGCGCGCCGCCTGGCCGAGTTGCGCCGGGACGAAGGCTTCGAATGGGGCCACATGGCGTTGCTGTTTCGATCCTCGACCGCGTTTGGAGTGTACGAGGATTCGTTTGAGCAAGCGGGCATCCCGTTCGTCACCATCGCCGGGCGCGGTTTCTACGGCCGGCCCGAGGTGCGGGACTTGCTGAATGCGCTGGCTGCGGTCGCCGATCCGGCCGACGACCTGGCCGTCGCCGGTTTCCTGCGCTCGCCGGCCATCGGCCTGAGCGACGCCGAGCTGTTCCACCTGCGCTACGCCGAGGCCGGTGCCGCGCCCCGGTCCCTGGCTGCGGCGCTGGCTTCTCACGCGGCCGGCTCAGAGGCCTGCCGGCGCGCCTTTGACATCCTGTCGGACTTGCGCGCGCTGGCCGGACGCGCCTCGGTGGCCCAGGTGCTCAAACGCCTGCTCGACCTCACCGACTACGGCGCCCTTCTGGATGCCGCGGCGCGGCATGGCCTGCCGCAGGCGAGCCGGATGCGGCGCAACGTCGACAAGCTTCTGGCCGATGCGCATGACAGCGCGATGACGAGCCTGTCCGAGTTCCTCGATCACATCCGGGCCCTGCGCGACGTCGGCGTGCGCGAAGGCGAAGCGCCGGTGGAGGCAGGCGGCTCTGTGCAGTTGATGACCGTCCACAAAGCCAAGGGCCTGGAGTTCCCGGTCGTCGTAGTGGCCGACGCGGCGTACGAGCATCGCGGCGCAGCCAGCGCCTTGCTGTTCGACGAAGACCTGGGCTGGCTGCCCGGACTGCGCGAGGATGGCGCGCGGCCGGTCATGTGGCAATTGGCCCGCCTGTCACAGCAGGCCAAAGAGGAGGCCGAGAGCCGCCGCCTGCTGTATGTGGCCGCGACGCGCGCCCGCGAGAAGCTGATCGTCAGCGGGCACGCCCGCCGGCTCAAGGCGGGTCGCCTGGCCTGGTATGGCTGGCTGGGCGCGCTGGCCGAAGTCATCGGGCTAGGCGAGGTCGAGGTTGAGGCCGGGCTGGCGCAACCGAGGTCGCTCCCGGTCTCGGCTGAATGGGCTGACGCGCCTATCGGCGCGACACTCTACC
>Ga0209254_10007490_pt1 | contig 10073 bp, 7 predicted proteins | sample FrelakmetDIP11DI_FD_187148 | JGI IMG/M metagenome (GOLD analysis project Ga0209254, IMG submission 187148) | Freshwater lake sediment microbial communities from the University of Notre Dame, USA, for methane emissions studies - DIP11 DI (SPAdes)... | ecosystem: Environmental > Aquatic >...
GCCTCCCATGGCGTGGATGTTGCTCACCACGTTGCCCGACCCGCCCATCATGAGGTTCTCCTTCGTCACCTCCACGACGGGGACAGGGGCCTCGGGCGAGATCCGGGAGACCTTGCCCCAGATGAAGTGATCCACCATGAGATCCCCGATGACAAGCACCCTCGAGGAGGGGTACTGACCGATGATCTCCAGGGCCCTCTTTCGGTTGACCGGCCTTTTTATCGTCCTGTCCACTGTTCTTTCTACATTCCCCATTGGTTTCGTTGCATCGTTCTTCCAAGACAGAAGGTAAGAATGTGGGAAGGTGAGAAGGTTGGAGAAGCGGAGCGAATGCCTCTGGCTTATCCAACCTTCTTACCCTCTTACCCTCTCAACTTCTTCTTTCCTGCGCGCCTACCGCACCTTACTCCGGAAGTACGGCAGCACCCGCTTCAATCCCTCGTTCAGGGAGACCCGCGGCTCCCAGCCGAGCAGGCGCTTTGCCTTACCGATATCGGGCCGCCTGAGCTTCGGGTCGTCCTCGGGCAGGGGCCGGTACACGATCCGGCTCTTCGAACCGGTGACCCCCAGGATCCGTTGTGCCAGATCCAGAAGGGTGATCTCGTCGGGGTTGCCCAGGTTGACCGGGTAAACCTCTCCGGAAGAAAGAAGCCGGCAGATGCCCTCGACCAGATCGTCGACGTAGCAGAAGCTCCGGGTCTGGGTGCCGTCTCCAAAAACGGTCAGATCCTCGCCCCTGAGGCACTGGCCCATGAATGCGGGAAGCGCCCGCCCGTCCTCGAGTCGCATCCGGGGACCGTAGGTGTTGAAGATCCGCACGATCCGGGTCTCGACACCGTGATAGCGGTGATAGGCCATGGTCATGGATTCGGCAAACCGCTTTGCCTCATCATAGACGCCCCGGGGCCCCACGGGATTCACGTTCCCCCAGTAGTCTTCGGTCTGCGGATGGACGAGGGGGTCGCCATAGCACTCCGACGTCGAGGCCAGCAGGAACCGGGCCTTCTTGGACAGTGCCAACCCCAAGGCCTTGTGCGTGCCCAGAGAGCCCACTTTGAGGGTCTGGATGGGCATTCTCAGGTAATCGATCGGGCTCGCCGGCGAGGCAAAGTGAAGAATGTTGTGGAGCTCTCCGTCGACATGGAGATAGTTCGTCACATCATACTGGATGAAGCTGAAGCGCTTCTTACCCAGCAGGTGCGATATGTTTTCCATCTTGCCGGTCGAGAGGTTGTCGATACAGATAACCTCATGACCCTTTTCGATCAGATAATCGCAAAGATGGCTTCCCAGAAAGCCAGCACCGCCGGTGATCAGTGTCCGTTCCATGGAGCTGTGAAGCAACCTTCCGATTAACATTATGCGTAAAGGATTGGAATATTATTACTAGATGCCTGTTTTGTCAACGTTTTTCTTCCCCGGGCCCTCCAGTGCGGCCCCGTGAGGCGCCGGCGACGGAGCCTCCCCGGGGGGTGCCCGGCCGAAAACATTCTTGACACATCTGCAAAAAAAATATAGTGAAATTAACTTTGTTCCCGCATACCGGGGGCAAAAAAACGATTGCGAATGAGCACTTCCGGGGACAGACGATGGAAGACAGTGAACTTTTCAAGGTGAGACGGGAAAAAGTCGAGGCCCTCGCCGCCTCGGGCGTCGAGACCTACCCAAACGACGCAAAGGTGACCCACCTCTCCAGGCAGATTCTTGACACCTACGGGCCGATGGACAACGAGACCCTGGAGAAGGTGGCGGAGCGGTTCTCCATCGCGGGGCGGATCATGGCGATCCGGGATTTCGGCAAGGGGGCCTTCATCGCCGTCCAGGACCGCAAGGGGCGCATCCAGGCCTTCATCCGCAAGGACAAGGTGGGCGAGGCGGCCTTCGCCCTTTTCAAGAGCCTCGATGTGGGCGATATCGTCCACCTCACCGGCAGGGTCTTCAAAACCCGCACGGGGGAGCTCACCCTCGAGGTCGAGGGGCTTCGCCTGCTCACCAAGTGCCTTCGGCCCCTGCCGGAAAAATGGCACGGCCTGACCGACGTGGAGATCCGCTACCGCCAGCGCTACCTCGACCTCACCGTGAACCCGAAGGTCAAGGAGGTCTTCGAGGCGCGCAGCCGGATCATCCAGTCCATCCGCACGTTCCTGCACGAGCGGGACTTCCTCGAAGTGGAGACCCCCATGATGCAGCCCATGGCCGGGGGGGCCATGGCGAAGCCCTTCAAGACGTACCACAACGCCCTCGGGCAGGACCTCTTCCTGCGGATCGCGCCGGAGCTCTACCTCAAGCGACTCGTCGCGGGCGGGTTGGAGCGGGTCTTCGAGCTCAACCGTAATTTCCGCAACGAGGGGATCTCGGCGCTGCACAACCCCGAGTTCACCATGATGGAATTCTACATGGCCTACGCCACCTACGAGGACCTCATGACGCTCACCGAGGAGCTCATCACCGGTCTTGTGCGCGAGATCTTCGGAACCCTGAAGATCACCTACCAGGACACCGAACTCGACTTCACGCCGCCCTGGACCCGGGTGAGTGTCGGAGAGGCCCTTGTGAAGTACGCCGGCCTCGACCCGGCCTCCCTGGAAGACCGGGGCAAGGCCCTCCGGGAGGCCGAGAAACGGGGGATCCTCTTCGAAGGGAACCAGCCTCTGGGAAAGGTCCTCATGGGCATTTTCGACGAGGTCGTGGAGACAAAGCTCGTCCAGCCCACCTTCGTGACCCAGTACCCCCTGGAGGTCTCTCCGCTGTCGCGGAAGAACAGCCGCAACCCCGAGTTTGTGGACCGCTTCGAGCTCTACATCCACGGCCGGGAGATCGCCAACGCCTTTTCCGAACTCAACGACCCCGCGGACCAGAAAAACCGCTTTCTCATGCAGATCGAGCAGCGTGAAGCCGGCGACGAGGAGGCCCACGGGATGGACGAGGACTACATCATGGCCCTGGAATACGGGATGCCGCCCACGGCGGGCGAAGGGATCGGGATCGACCGCCTGGTGATGCTGCTGACCGACTCGCCGTCGATCCGGGACGTGATCCTCTTTCCCCACATGCGCCGCCGGGAGACGGGGGAGCACCCCAAGGCGGAAGGTGACGAGGAAACGAAGCGAAGTTAGGAAGATCGGAAGAGCAGAAGAGCGGACAGGACCCCATTTTCTTTCTCCTTCCGCTCTTCCTCGCTTCCGCGCTTCACACACAGGGAAGCTTCCGACATCGGGGATAAGACCCCCCGGTCATAAGTCTTGCAAGCGATATAAGGAAGGGTTACACTCCAGCCGATTATGTCCTACGAATTTTTTGTCAGCCTCCGGTACCTCCGGGCCCGGAGGAAACAGGTCTTCGTTTCCATCATCACCTTCATCTCCATGGCGGGTATCCTGCTGGGGGTGGCGGCGCTCATCATCGTGCTCGCCGTGATGAATGGCTTCGAGAAGGAGCTTCGAGACAAGATCCTGGGGATCAACGCCCACATCATCCTCATGGAGTACACGGGCCCCATGAAGGATCACGAACGGGTCAAGGCACAGATCACCGGCATCCCCGGGGTCGTGGCCTCGACCCCCTTTATCTACAGCCAGGCCATGCTCAAAAACGGCGACAGCGTCAGCGGCATCGTGCTGCGGGGCCTCTCGCCGGGGGATGCCCGCGACGTGATCAACCTGGGCCGGATGATGGAGGGACGCCTGGAGAACCTCTCCGTGCAGGGACGCTCGGAGATGCGGCTTCCGAAACCCCTGGCCGATGTCCCCGGCATCGTGCTCGGCAAGGAGCTGGCGCGCCACGTGGGCGCCCTCCTCCACGACACGGTCCACATCGTCTCCCCCCAGGGGATCGCCACCCCCATGGGGATGGTGCCGCGGATGAAGAAGTTCGTCGTCGTGGGCATCTTCGAGTCGGGCTTCTACGAGTACGACTCGACGCTGGCCTACATTTCGCTCGGCGACAGCCAGGAATTTCTCGGCCTGGGCGACCAGGTCACGGGCATTGAAATCAAGATCAACGACATCTATCAGGCACGGGAGATCGCCGGGGCAATCGAGAAGAAGCTGGGCTACCCGTACTGGGCGAGGGACTGGATGAAGATGAACCGCAACCTCTTTGCGGCCCTTCGCCTGGAGAAGCGGGTGATGTTCATCATCGTGGGACTCATCGTGCTCGTGGCGGGCTTCAACATCATCTGCACGCTCATCATGGTCGTCATGGAGAAGACAAAGGACATCGCCATCCTCAAGTCCATGGGCGCCTCTGCGAAGAGCATCATGAAAATATTCATGCTCCAGGGGGTCATCATCGGGGGCATCGGGACGCTCCTGGGAACCCTCACGGGGCTCACGGTCGCCTGGAACATCGGGCCCATCACCCGGTCCATCGAGAATCTCTTCGGGTTCAAGATCCTGCCCGGGGACGTCTACTACCTGAGCGAGCTGCCGGCGCTCGTCAACTACGAAGACGTGGCGATCATCGTCGCGGGCAGCCTCATCGTCAGCCTGCTGGCGACGATCTACCCGGCCCGGAACGCTTCCAGGCTTGATCCCGCGGAGGCAATCCGGTATGAGTAAGGCGGCAAGCGGCTGGATCGAGATCCGGAATCTCAGCAAGACGTACATGATGGACGGCTCCCGGATCGACGCCCTGAAGGGGGTCAACCTCGACATCGCCCGAGGCGACTCGCTCGCCATCCTGGGCTCCTCGGGGGCGGGAAAGAGCACGCTGCTGCACATCCTGGGGACGCTGGATCACCCGACGGAGGGGAGCTTCCTCTACGACGGCATGAGCATCTTCGAGTGGGACGAGAGAAAGCTGGCGGACTTCCGCAACCGCAAGGTGGGATTTGTCTTCCAGTTCCACCACCTGCTGCCGGAGTTTACGAGCCTCGAGAACACCATGATGCCGGCGCTCATCGCCGGGCTCTCTCGAGTCGAGGCGCGCAGGAAGGCCGAGGCCATCCTCGACGAGGTGGGGCTCACGGAGCGAAGGGTCCACAAGCCCGGTGAGCTCTCGGGCGGCGAGCAGCAGCGGGTGGCCGTGGCAAGGGCCCTCGTGATGGAGCCCGAGATGCTTCTGGCCGACGAGCCGACGGGCAACCTCGACACGGAAACGGGAACGCGGATCCACGAGATGCTCGTGAACCTGAACCGCACCCGGGGGATCACGCTGGTCGTGGTCACCCACAACCAGTCGCTGGCAGACCGCATGGCCCGCTGCATCGGGCTTCGTGACGGAAAAATCGTGAAGGGTGAGTGACAGTGACATGAAACGATCGGGAAAAAACTTCGCCCTGGCCCTGCTGCTGCTCTTCGCCTGCCTTCTGGCCGCCCCGCCCGAGGCCGCCGCGCAGAGGATCGCCGTCTTCCCCTTCGACATCCACAGCGAACGGGATGCAACGCTTTTGCGAAACGCCATCTACAACAGCATGACCCTGGAGCTCGGCAAGGTCCGTACGATCCAGATCGTCCCGCGGGAGCAATTCGCCCCGCTCGTGAGCGGAAAGACCGCCGACGAGGCGCTGGCGCTCTCCGTCGGAAAACAGATTCGGGCCGACTACGTGATCGTGGGAAGCCTCACCCAGTTCGGCAACCGCGTGAGCCTCGACGCCAAGGCCGTCACCGTGGAAACGGGCGCCGTGATCACGGGGCTCTTCGCCCAGGGCGCGGGGATCGAAAACACGGGGGCCTTCGCGGCACAGCTCGCCCGGGACATCCTCGCGAAAGTTTCCGGCACACAGGTCATCGCCCGGATCGATCTGACGGGCAACCGGCGGATCGAGAGCACCGTCATCTACAACGTTCTCAAGGGCGCGAAGGGCAAGATCTACTCCGAGGAGGACCTCTCGTCCGACATCCGGGCCATCTACCGGACGGGCTACTTCACGGACGTGAAGGCCGATGTCACGGACAGCGCCGACGGCAAGGTGATCACCTTCCTCCTGGAGGAGCGTCCCTTCGTCAACGAAATCCAGATCAAGGGAAACAATGCCGTCAAGGCCGACGACATCCGCGGGGTCCTCTCCTTCAAGGTCAAGCAGGTCTACAACCCCGACCGCATCAAGGCCGACGCGGACAAGATCAAGGCGCTCTACGACGACAAGGGCTACTACAACGCCGAGATCTCCTTTGCGACCGAGAAAGTCAAGGAACGCGACGTCAACGTCATCATCGACATCAAGGAAAACGACCTGCTCTACGTGAAGACGATCGAATTCACGGGCAACAAGGCCTTCACGAACAAGGAGCTGAAAAGCCTTCTGGAGACAACCGAGTGGAACATGCTTTCCTTCCTCACGGACTCGGGTGTCCTCAAGAAGGAAAAGCTCCGGGAGAGCCTCAACCGGGTGAAGGTCTTCTACATGAACAACGGCTACATCCAGGCCCAGGTGGGAGAGCCGGAGATCACCAACGACAAGAAGTGGATCTATGTCCGGATTCCCGTCTCCGAGGGCAGGCAGTTCAAGGTCGGCAAGGTGGAGATCACGGGCGACACCCTCTCGGTCCCCAGGGAGGAACTCCTCGACAAGCTCAACATCAAGAAGAAGGACTACTACGACCGGGAGGCCATTTCGAAAGACCTCGAGTACCTGACGCGGATGACCCACAACGACGGCTATGCCTACGCCGAGATCAACCCCAAGACCCAAACGAGAGAGGTGGAGCAGCAGGTCGACATCACCTACGACATCAAGAAAGGAACCCTCGTCTACTTCAACCGGATCAACATCTCCGGCAACACGAAGACCCGCGACAAGGTCATCCGGCGGCAGCTGACGTTCACGGAAGGGGATCTCTACAACAGCGACAAGCTGAAGAACAGCTACGCCCAGCTCAACCGGCTCCGCTTCTTCGAGGAGGTGAATTTTCAGACCGCCAAAGGGCCCGAGGAGAACCTGACGGACATCAACATCGGCGTCAAGGAGCGCCCCACGGGGATGTTCTCGATCGGCGCCGGATACAGCGGCCAGGACGGCGCCATGCTCATGGCCCAGATCTCCCAGCAGAACCTCTTCGGCCGGGGGCAGAGCCTGACCCTCCAGGGGGCCATAGGAACGATAAACAACACCATCAACCTGTCTTTCACGGAACCGTACCTTTTCGACCTGCCCGTTTGGATGAAGACCGACATCTGGTCGCTCACACACTCATACGACACGTACAATCTCGCCTCGCAGGGGGCGGGCATTACCTTCGGCTACCCCATCTGGGAGAAGCTCATGGGCTATATCGGGTACCGGTATTCGATGAACGACGTGAAGGACATCCTGATCACGGCCCCCCAGGATGTCAAGGACCAGGCGGGCGCGACGTCCACGAGCGGCATCATATTATCCCTGTCGCGGGACACGACGGACGACACGATGTTCCCGACGACGGGCAGCCGCCACCGGGCCGATATCAACCTGGCAGGGACCATTTTTGGCGGCGACAACGCCTTCGGGAAATACAATTACGGCGCGTCGTGGTTCTTCAAGGTCCCGCCCTTCGGAGAAGACCTCGTCTTCATGCCCCGGTGGCGCATCGGCTACATCCAGGCCTTCGAGGACAAGGAGATCCCCGTCTACGAGCTCTACCTCCTCGGGGGAATCAACTCCATCCGGGGCCTGAAGGACGTGGGGGTGACCGACCCCGTAACGGGTCAAGTCATCGGCGGCAACAGGATGCTGCTCTTCAACTTCGAGTTCATCTTCCCCATCCTCAAGAACGCCGGCATGAAGGGGGTCGTTTTCTTCGACACGGGTAACGCCTGGAACAACACATACGACCTCTCGGACATGAGGAAAACGGCAGGTGCCGGTATCCGCTGGTACTCGCCTGTCGGGCCGCTGCGCCTCGAGTGGGGCTACGTCCTGGACCCCAAGCCCGGCGAGCCTGCCTACCGCTGGGACTTCACGATGGGGTGGACCATGTAAACAATTGGCTTAAGGCGTAAGGCTAAAGACATAAGGGAATTTTGAATAAATCTTGTTCCTCATGACCCTAAGCCATTTGCCATTTGCCGTGTTTGATTCGCCAATAACTTTCAAGGAGAATGATAAAATGAAAAAACGTCTGACCCTTATCGGCATCCTGGCTGTGGCGCTTGTTTTTTTCATGTCGGGAACAGCTGTAGCGCAGAAGATCGGCTTCATCAACATGCGGGCGATCATGTCTCAATCCGACGCCGGCAAAAAGGCCGAGGCCGAGCTCAAGAAATTCGTCGAGAAGAAGAAGGCCGATATCGCCAAGAAGGAAGAGGAACTCAAGAAGTTGAAGGACGAGCTCGAGAAGCAGAAGTCGGTCCTCACGGCGGAGGCCTACCGGGAAAAGGAGGCAAGCTACCAGGTCAAGTTCCGCGACTACCAGCGGCAGGTCCAGGACGCCAACGAGGAGGTCGGCAAGAAGGAGCAGGTCATTACCGGTGTGATGATCCCCGATATCCTCAAGATCGTCGAGCAGGTTGGCAAGCAGGGGAAATACGATGCCATCCTCGACCTCAACAACCCCGTTGTTGTCTACCACGACAAGGAGGACAACCTCACGAAGAAGATCATCGACGAGTACAACAAGGGAGCCGGCAAGTCCGCCCCCGCCCCCGCCAAGGGAAAGAAGTAACCGGGAAAAAAGTAAAGCATCGAGCCACGGCAGGTGACACTCATGGGGAAGACTCTCTCCGAGATCGCCGATTTTCTCCAGGCAACCGTCGTCGGTGACGGCACCGTCGAGATCCGCGACATCAAAGGCCTCGACGAGGCCGGCGAGGGGGATCTCACGTTTCTGGCCAACCCGAAGTATCGCAAGAAGATCGCCTCGACAGCGGCCTCGGCGATTCTCGTGTCCCATCCCGTCGAAGGGACGGGGAAGAACTTCATCGTCGTGAAGGACCCCTACGCCGCGCTGGCCCGACTGCTCACGCTCTACTACCCCGAGGAACGGGATTTCCAGGGCGTGAGCCCCGAGGCCTTCATCGATCCCGAGGCCGTTGTAGAGGAAGGGGCAACGGTCTACGCGGGGGCTTTCGTGGGCAAGGGGGCGAAGATCGGCCGGGGTGCCGTTATCTACCCCGGCGTCTACGTCGGTCCCGAGGCCGCTGTGGGCGAGGATTCCATCCTGTACCCCAATGTGACGGTCTATCGCCGCTGCCTCATCGGCAACCGGGTCATCCTTCATGCGGGGGTCGTCGTGGGAAGCGACGGGTTCGGGTTTGCCAATCCGGGTGTCGAGAACCGCAAGGTCCCCCAGGTGGGGATCGTGCAGATCGACGACGATGTGGAGATCCAGGCCAACACGACGATCGACCGGGGCACCCTGGGAAAGACGTGGATCCAGCGGGGCACCAAGATCGACAACCTCGTCCAGATCGCCCACAACGTCGTCATTGGCGAGAACTCCATCATCGTCTCCCAGGTCGGTATCTCGGGGAGCACCCGGCTCGGCAAGCGTGTCCTCATCGGGGGGCAGGCTGGACTGGTCGGCCACATCAACATCGGCGACAACGTCATGATCGCAGCGCGGGCGGGCGTCAACAAGGACATCCCCGCTTCGCGCATCATGTCCGGGACCCCTGCCATTCCCCACACGGACTGGCTGAGGCTCAACGCCCACATCCAGCGCCTGCCGGAAATGCACAAGACGGTTTCGGAACTCAAGAGAAAGATAGAAGAACTGGAAAAGAAGCTCAACCCCTGAGAAACCTTGGCACAAGCGGGGAACGGCAGGGCCACCATCCTTTGATCGGCCTTTTGCCTTAGGCCTTTTGCCATAAGCCCATGAAGGAAATCTCATGAAGATCCACCCATCTGCCGTCCTGTCGCCCGAGGCAAAGCTCGCCGAAGGTGTCGAAGTAGGCCCCTTCAGCGTCATCGGGCCCAGCGTCACGATCGGAAAGGGAACCGTCATCGGCTCCCATGTCGTCATCCAGAGCCACACGGACATCGGCGAGAACAACCGCATCTTCCAGTTCGCATCCGTCGGGGCCCCTCCGCAAGATCTGAAATACCGCGGGGAGGAGACGCGCGTCGTCATCGGCAACAACAACACCATCCGGGAGTTCGTGACGATCAACCGCTCCACCACGGCCGATATCGGCGTGACGAAGATCGGCAA
>Ga0209254_10007491_pt1 | contig 10073 bp, 9 predicted proteins | sample FrelakmetDIP11DI_FD_187148 | JGI IMG/M metagenome (GOLD analysis project Ga0209254, IMG submission 187148) | Freshwater lake sediment microbial communities from the University of Notre Dame, USA, for methane emissions studies - DIP11 DI (SPAdes)... | ecosystem: Environmental > Aquatic >...
CGCAGTTCGGATTGCAGGCTGAGGACGTGTGGATTAGGGCGGCCGATGGCTCGAAGCTGCATGCGTGGTTCCTGCCTGCGCAGGGACGGGCCAAGGCCACGGTCCTGCATCTGCACGGCAACGCCGCCAACGTCAGCAACCACCTGCCGCTGGTGGCATGGCTCCCGCCGCGCGGCTTCAACGTGCTGACGCTCGATTACCGCGGGTTCGGTCGTTCCCAGGGCACGCCGTCGCTCGACGGTGTCGTCGACGACGCGGCCGCTGGGTTGAACCACTTGCGCGGCCGCAAGGATGTCGATGCGACGCGCCTGATTGTCGTCGGCCAGAGCCTCGGTGGTGCCACCGCACTGCGCCTGCTCGCGCGCGACTCCGGCGGCGTGCGACTCGCTGTCATCGATTCAGCGTTTGCCAGTTATCGGCAGATCGCGCGCGAGGCCGCCTCGACCGCCGGCGTCCTGGCGCCGTTGGCCCCGCTCGTCATGAAGGCGTTCCCTGGCCCGGAGAAGGATCCGATCACGGCCTTGCGCACGGTTCACGTTCCGTTGATCTTCGTGCACGGCACGCGCGACGCAGTGATCGCGCATGACCACAGCGCACAACTGCACGCCGCCGCCAACGCGCCGAAGGAACTGTGGACGGTCGACGACGCCGAGCATGTGGCCGTCTTTGGCGACCCGGGCCCGTGGCGCGATCGCCTGGCCAGCGCGCTGGAGGCCGCCGTACGCTGACGTGCCGCTGCCGCATGAACCGCAGGGGACGGCCCGGCGAGCGTCACTGACGCCGCAACCATCTGAGCCCACACGACATGCCGTTCACCTCCGAGGAACTGCAGCGAATCGCCGCACGCACGCTGGCGCACTACAACGAGCGTGCGGAAGCCTACTGGGACGGGACTCGTGACCACGACGTCAGCCAGAACATTGCTGCCCTGCTGCAGCATGTCGAGGCAGCGCCGCCGCTTGAGCTGCTCGACTTCGGATGCGGGCCCGGGCGCGACCTCAGGACGTTCAAGTCGCTTGGGCACCACGCGACGGGTCTGGAGGGTTCCGCGCAGTTGGCGGCACTCGCTCGCGCGCATAGCGGCTGTGAGGTCCTCGAGCAAAACTTCCTCGATCTCAGGTTGCCGCGCGGCCGGTTCGACGGCGTGTTCGCCAACGCGTCCCTGTTTCACGTGCCGAGTCAGGCCTTGCCGCAGGTCCTGCGCGCACTGCACCAGGCGCTCAAGCCGAACGGCGTTCTCTTCAGCTCGAATCCGCGGGGGGACGACCAGGAGGGCTGGAACGGCGATCGCTATGGTGTCTTCCACGAATGGGAATCCTGGCGTGGTTACATGACCGCCGCCGGTTTCGTCGAACTGGATCACTACTTTCGACCCGCAGGACTGCCGCGAGAACAGCAACCCTGGCTGGCCAGCGTGTGGCGAAAGCCACGGTCATGAGCGGTGCGGGGCGGCCGGCATGCACAGGGATCGAGTAGAAGTCTTCAACCTGAGCGTGGCAGTCCTGGACCGAACCCGCGTCAGCGGCGCACGTACTCCACGAAGTCGACGGCGAACGGCCGCTCATCGATAGGCGCGTGGTGATCGCGAGTGGCCTCCCGCCATTGCGCCGGGTCGGGGGCCAGGAAGTAGGTGTCGCCATCGAAGTCGTGGTCGATCTCGGTGATCAGCAGGCGATCCGCGCTGGGCAGCGCCAGCCGATACAGTTCCGCTCCGCCGATGACGAAGGCTTCCGTCGCGCCGACGCATCGTGCGAGCGCCGCGTCGAGACTGGGTACCACCTCCGCCCCTGGCGCCGCAAACGCTGTGTTGCGCGAGATGACGATGCTGCGCCGGCCCGGCAGGGGTCGACCGATCGACTCCCAGGTCTTGCGCCCCATGATGATCGGGTGCCCCATCGTCACGCGCTTGAAGTACGCCTGCTCGCCAGGAATCCTCCATGGCATCGCGTTGTCCTTGCCGATGACACCGTTGCGGGCGCGGGCGACGATCAGAGTCAGGCGCGGCGGAGTCATGGCTTGGGCGAAGTCGGCCTTCGGGCGAGCAGCGTCGTAGCGATCGCACCGACGACGAAGAGGGCGGCGATCCAGTCCTGCCAGCCCGGGACCTCGCCGACGATGAAAGTGGCTGAAAGGATACCGACCAGCGGCACGGCCATGATCGAAAACGCACTGGCCGTGGCGGGCAGCTCGCGTGCCAGTCCGAACCAGATGATCTGCGCGATGCCGTAGTTGATGGCGAAGCCCCAGATCAGCGCCGCCCACATCGGTGCCGAAAAATTCCACGTCGGAAACGGTTCGGCGGCGAACGCGACGACCCAAAAGGCCGCGCTCGACAGCAGCATCATCCACACCGTGATGACCGGCGTTGGCAACGTGAGGCGGCTGCGGCGCATCAGGATGGTGCCCAGCGCCCACGACAGCGCCGCCAGTTGCATCCACAGGATGCCGAGCGGATTTCCGGCGAGCGTCAGCAGTTCGTCACCGAGGAGCAGGAGTACCGCCGCAGCGACGCAGGCCGCTGCCCACGCGATGCGCGGTGTCAGGCGCTCTCTGAAGAAGGCGATCGACAGCAGAACGGTCCAGATCGGCATCGTGAAGCCGAGGATGGCCGCCCGCCCCGAGGCGAGGGCCTGCACGCCGAGAATCGAGAACAGGTGCCAGCCGAAGATGTTGGTTGCCGCCAGCTTCAACGTAGCCGGCCAGGCCGCACGCGGCAGCCGCATGTCCTGGCCGCGCACCGCGTAGAAGGCGAAGAGCAACAGCGCACCGCCTGTCATCGTCACCGCGCGGAAGTAAAGCGGTGTGAGTTCCCGCAGCGAGAACTTCATCAGGGGCCAGTTGAGGCCCCACATCAGCGTGAGCGCCGCCAGCCCGATCAGCGCGCGGCCGCGGAGCGCCGGGCCAGGACCGGTTGCCATGATCAGGCCCTAGACCGCGACCGGCGCCTTGATGTGAGGATGCGGGTCGTAGTCGACGATCTCGAAGTCGTCGAACGTGTAGTCGGAGATCGACGTGGGTCTGCGCCCGATCTTGAGGCGCGGATACGGCCGCGGCTCGCGCGCCAGCTGCTCCCGCACCTGGTCGAAGTGGTTGCTGTAAATGTGGCAGTCGCCACCGGTCCAGACGAAGTCACCGACGCCCAGATCGCACTGCTGCGCCACCATGTGCGTCAGCAGCGCGTAGCTCGCGATGTTGAACGGCACGCCGAGGAAAATGTCGCAGCTGCGCTGGTACAGCTGGCAGCTGAGCTTGCCTTCCGCGACATAGAACTGGAACAGCAAGTGGCACGGTGGCAGCGCCATCTTTGGAATGTCGCTGACGTTCCACGCCGAAACGATGAGCCGCCGTGAGTCAGGGTTGCTCCGTATCTGCTGGATGACCTGCGCGATCTGGTCGATCGAGCCCCCGTCGGGTGTCGGCCACGACCGCCACTGCACGCCATACACCGGTCCGAGTTCGCCGTCTTCACGCGCCCACTCGTCCCAGATCGTGACCTTGTTGTCGCGCAGGTACTTGACGTTGCTCGAGCCCTGCAGGAACCACAGCAGTTCGTGGATGATCGAGCGCAGGTGCAGCTTCTTGGTCGTGACAAGCGGGAAACCCTCGCCAAGATCGAAGCGCATCTGGTAGCCAAACCACGAACGGGTGCCGGTCCCGGTGCGGTCGGCCTTGACCACGCCATGGTCGAACACATGGCGCATGAAATCTTCATATTGACGCATGGGGGGATTCTATCGGGCCGCGGCTGCGCATGCCGCGGCGCAGCAATAGAGTGCGCCACCAGTGGTCGCTGCGCGCCGCTTGCAGTAGGCTGCGCCACCGCGCCAGACGGGCGAGACAGAGCACACCACGGGGGAGACATGAGCGAGAACCGGCTGATGCTGGACTACATCCAGGACCACGAGACGAATCTTCGCGACCGCGTCTTCATGACGCAGCCGATCGGCAACAACCAGGTCACGGACTACACCTGGGGCCAGACGGTGGACCAGGCGCGGCGCATGGCCGCGTACCTGCAGAGCCAGGGTTTCCCCCGCGGCTCCCGCATCGCGATCCTGTCAAAGAACTGCGCCCACTTCATCATGGCCGAAGTGGCGATCTGGATGGCCGGCTACACGACCGTGGCCATCTTCCCGACCGAAACCGCGGAGACGATCAACTACGTGCTGACGCACAGCGAGGCGAGCCTGCTGTTTGTCGGCAAGCTCGACACCTGGCCGCATCAGCAGCCGGGAGTTCCCAAGGGTCTGCCGTGCGTCGCCTTCCCGCTGGCGCCGAAGACCGAGTTCGACACCTGGGACGCGATCGTCGCCCGCACCTCGCCGCTCCAGGGCCGCCTGTCGCGCAACGCCGACGAGCTGGCGATGCTGATCTACACGTCGGGCTCCACCGGGACGCCGAAGGGCGTGATGATCACGATGGAGGCGTTCACGCGCGCCGGTGAAGGCAGTTCAGCCGTCGTGCAGCGCCTGGTCGGCGGTTCGGACAACCGGATGCTGTCGTACCTGCCGCTCGCGCACAGCTTCGAGCGTACATGGGCCGAGGCCGCGTCACTGGTCCACGGCGGAATGCACCTCTACTTCGCCGAGTCGCTCGACACTTTCCTGCAGGATCTGCAGCGCGCTCGGCCGACGCTGTTCCTGTCGGTCCCTCGGCTGTGGCTCAAGTTCCAGCAAGGCGTGTTCGCGAAGATGCCGCCCGCCAAGCTCGACCGCCTGCTCGGCATCCCGATCCTCGGCAAGATCGTCGCGAAGAAGGTGCGTGCCGGGCTCGGACTCGATCAGGTGAAGCTGGCGGGTAGCGGATCGGCACCGATTCCGCCCGGGCTGATCGACTGGTACCGGCGCATCGGCTTGCCCCTGTACGAGGGCTACGGCATGACCGAGGACAGCTCGTACTCGCACATGTCGGACGCCGAGCACCACGCTCCCGGCTACGTCGGGGTTCCGCTGCCGGGAGTGCAGGTGAAGCTGAGCCCGGAAGGCGAGGTGCTGATCAAGTCGCCGGGCCAGTGCATCGGCTACTACAAGCAGCCGGAGCTGACGGCCGCATCGTTCACCGAAGACGGCTTCTTCTGCACCGGCGACCTTGGCGAGCGCACGCCTGACGGCCTGCTGAAGCTCACCGGGAGGGCAAAGGAGCTCTTCAAGACGGCCAAGGGCAAGTACGTCGCGCCGGCACCGATTGAAAACCGCATCAACGCGCATCCGATGGTCGAGCTGTCACTCGTGTCCGGCGTTGGCCAGCCCGCGGCGTACGCGATGGTGATCCTGGCGGAACACCTGCGACCGCGCATGAAGGAGGCGGAGCTGCGCGCGCAGGTCGAGAAAGAGATGCACCAGCTGCTGCAGGAGATCAATGCCGCGGTGTCCGACCATGAGCAGCTGCACATGATTGTCGTCGCGCAGGATCCCTGGTCGATCGAGAACGGCTTCCTGACGCCGACGATGAAGGTCAGGCGTGGCCGCATCGAGAAGGCGATGGAGCCGCATGTGGAAAGCTGGTACGCCACAAAACGGCGCGTGCACTGGCACTAAAGAGGGATGGACAACAAGCCGCTGCCTGCGCGCCATGGAGGTGACCGGGTAGCCGAGGTGCTGCACGCGCACGGCGTGCCATTCGTCTTCACGCTGTGCGGCGGCCACATCTCGCCGATCCTGGCGGCTGCCAAGGCGCGCGGTGTCCGCATCGTCGACACACGGCACGAGGCCACGGCAGTGTTCGCGGCGGACGCCTACGCACGCGTCACCGGTCGCCCGGGAGTCGCGGCTGTCACCGCGGGCCCCGGACTGACCAACACGATCACGGCGCTGAAGAATGCACAGCTGGCGCAGAGCCCGGTGGTGCTGATCGGCGGCGCAGCGCCGACCGCACTGCAGGGACGCGGCGCGCTGCAGGACATCGATCAGCGCTCACTGGTCGCGCCGCACGTCAAGCAGGTCGCGCAGATCAAGCGCGTGTGCGACCTGGGGCCGGCGATGAACGAAGCCCTGAGTGTCGCGGCGAGCGGCGTGCCGGGCCCGGTGTTCGTCGAATGCCCGGTCGACCTGCTGTACGACGAGACACTGATCCGACAGTGGTACGCCGATGCCGCGGGCAAGGGCACGGCGCTCGGCGATCGGCTGTTGCGCTGGTACCTGAACCGTCATGCGTCGCGCATGTTCGCGGGAGTGGAGGCGGGCGGCACGCCGGCTGTCATCCATGTTGAAGCGCCGCGCGCACCCGAAGCATCGCTCGCGCGCGCGGCTGAAGCACTGGCCAGGGCCGAACGCCCGTTGTTCGTCATCGGCAGTCAGGCGCTGCTGATAGCTGATCACGCGCGCGCGATCGCGGAGGCGGTCACCCGGCTCGGGATTCCGGTGTACCTGTCCGGCATGGCGCGCGGCCTGCTTGGCAGCAATCATCCGCTGCAGATGCGCCATGCGCGCCGCAATGCCCTGCGCGAATCGGATTGCGTGCTGCTGGCCGGCGTGCCATGCGACTTCCGCCTGGATTACGGCCGTCATGTGCGCCGTTCGGCCACGCTGATCGCGGCGAATCGCAGTGCCAAGGACGCGCGCATGAATCGCCGACCGACGGTTGCGGCGATCGGCGATGCCGGCCTGACGCTGGAAGCACTGGCACAGCGGCTTGGCGAACGCGCGCGGCGCCCCGACTGGATTGCGCAGCTGCGAGCGCGCGACGAGACGCGCGAACGCGAGATCGATGCGCAGGCGGTGACGGCGGGCGAGCACGTGAACCCGATCGCATTCTTCCGCGCGCTCGACCGGATCGCCGGGCCCAACGCGGTCATGGTCGCCGACGGCGGCGATTTCGTGGCGATGGCGTCTTACATCGTCCGCCCGCGTGGCCCGCTGACATGGCTGGACCCCGGCGCTTTCGGCACGCTGGGCGTCGGTGCCGGTTTTTCGCTCGGTGCGCAGGTCGCGCGGCCGCAGGACGAGGTCTGGCTGATCTGGGGCGATGGCGCCAGCGGTTACGGGCTGGTCGAGTTCGACACATTCGTGCGCCATCGTGTGCCGGTCATCGCTGTGGTCGGCAACGACGCCAGCTGGGCGCAGATCGCACGCGAACAGGTCAAGATGCTCAACGACGACGTCGGTACCGTGCTGGCGCGCAGCGACTACCACACCGTGGTGCAGGGATTCGGCGCTGCTGGCCTGGTCATCAGAAACGTCGGCGAGGTCGAGCCGGTGCTGCAGCAGGCCCGCGAGATTGCGCACAGCGGGAAGCCGGTGCTGGTCAACGTCTGGCTCGATCGCACCGACTTCCGCGAAGGGTCGATCTCGATGTAACCGGATCCGCCTCGGCCGCTGAACGCGGGAACCCGGCGACGCCGGCTTACGTTCCTCCTGCGAGCGCGATGCGCCTGCGTAGTTGCTCGACACTGGCCTGGTCGCCGGCCTTTTCCGCGAGCGCCAGCTGCACCCCGAGCCATGCCAGCAGCGGCCGCCGCCATCCCTGGGCCGAGGCTGTGTCGACAGCGAAAGCGATAGCCGCAGGGTTCGTGCGGCCATCCTGGAACAGCACGCCGGTGGCGACAAGCCGGGACAGCGGATCGGCAACATCCTTCAGCGCCGCCAGCGCCGCGTCGCTGCCCGGGCCGGCCGTCGCGACGCGCCGATACTGCTCCGGCAGAAGTGCAATGTCCTGTGGCTGCAAGCGGTTGGCGAGGAAGTCGGCATACGCGCGTTCGGACGCCGTTGCATCAGAGCGCAGCTTCTCGAACCCCTCGCACGGCTGGACATCGAGACTGGCGACCCGTACCGCGCAGCGTGCGAGCTCGGCCAGCGCGACCTGGTCCGCGCGGCCCGTGCTGGCGAGTTCACGGCGGGCGAAATCGAATTCGACATTCGCGATCCGGGTGTCACCCGCCAGATACGCGGCGACGGCGCGATCGAGCGCCGCCTTCGCATTCGTCTGCCAGTCCGGTGCAGCCGGGCCGCTGCTGCAGGCGGCCAGCAGCATCAGCAGGGATCCAGCACTGCAGCGCGCGAAGCGCAGGAAGCCATTCATGGCAGCTTGATCTCCGCCGGCTTCGCAAACGGCCAGCGACGGTTGACCTCGTCGATCATGCCGCTCACCTTGCGCAGGTTGGCGTCGATCTCGGCACGCAACGCGCTAAGGTCGTTCGAGGCGGCGCGCGCGTTGCCGGCGATGGCCTGCGCGTCGACCAGGATCGCATCGATCTTCTTGAGACTTTCGCGGGCCTCCAGCAACGCAGCGTTCAACTGCACGATGGTAGCGCGCGCCTCCGGCATCAGGCCTTCGGCGCCGAAGACCTGCTGGTCAGCCTTCGCGGCGAGGCCATCGATGCGCGCGAGCAGGGCATTCGTTCGATCAAGCGTTACGACCAGTTTCTGTGCGTCGGCGTCGTTGCCAAACAGCACGCCCAGCGCGCCACGCGGCCCCTTGATCTTCTCGCTGGCGCTCTGCACGTTGCCCAGCGTGGCGGCCAGGGCCGAGTCGGCGCTCGTGAGTTGTGTCAGGTTGCGTATCAGATCGCGCGTCTCGGATACCAGGCGAGGGATCTCGGCAGTGGCATCGCCCACCAGTACCCGCCGCTCGGCGCCTTCAGGCAGCGGTGGATCACTGAGGACGCCACTGAAGGCGCGCAGGTTGGTGTTGCCGACCAGGCCGCGCGTCAGGGTGAACACGCTTGATTCACGCAGCCAGCGCGCATCCTTGCGCGGTACGTCGATGATGATGCGGGTCGTGCCGTCGGCGGACAGCTCAATGCCACGGACACGGCCGATCGGGAATCCGGCGAACGTGAGGTCCATGCCAACCGTGACGCCTTCCGCGTCGTCGGACAGCAGCACAAGCCGCTGCGAGGGTTCGAACACGCCGCGCGCATAGAGCAGGTACGCCGCCGAAGCAGCGAACAGCAGCACCAGGAGTCCCACCAGCAATGCGGCGCGGAACGCGAGTGATTCGGAGGTTGGCGACCCAGGGGTCGGTTCGTCGTTCATGGTGACGGCCTCAGACGTAGTTGCCCACGAGCGAGGCGATTTCGATCAGCAGGATCATGAAGAAGAGCCGCACCAGGCCGCGCAGTTCGGCACTGGCGCGAAGGCGCGGGTTGGGCCGATCGTAGAGAACCGAGGCAATCGGAATCAACCCCACCGCGAGGCTCAAGCCCAGCGTCTTCAGCGTGAAGATCAGGGAAAGCGCGGGACTGAACACCCGACCAAACGTCCGCGTGTAACTCGCAATTCCGCCAGCGGTGAAGCCATGAACCCAGACGTAGGCCAGCGCGGCGGCCACCACGCAGCTCACTGCCGCCAGGAGCAGTACGGAGAACGTCCCTGACACGACGCGCGGCAGGATCTCGCGCTGCAGCGGCTCGGCGCGGTTGGCAGACGTTCCGTCGAAGACGCCGCGCCCGCGCAGCACCGCGATTTCCGCCGCGTTCGGCAGTGCGCAGCGCAGCGCCACGAACATGGCGGCGGTCAGCGGGATCAGTTCGAGGACCAGCACGCGCACGACCATTTCGAGCGCGAAGCGCGACAGTCCGTAGCTCACCGATGTCACGACCACGATGTGGATGATCACCAGGCTGATGATCGACGTCAGCAGGGTGAACCACAGCAGGATCGGAGCGGTGTCCTTGACCAAGTGCCGCGCCAGCGCCGCGAGATTAGGTCCGCGGTAACTCGAAGGGGAAAACGCGAGGACCAGCAGCTTGGCGCTGAACAGGATGATGCGTCCCCATCCTGCGAACCAGTCCAGCGCGGACCGTCCCAGGTCGGACAGCGCGCCCCAAGTGGAAGCCAGAGAGGTCATCGGAGCGATCATAGGGTGCGCGCAAGTGTCGATCACTCGCCCGTACACGTCTGTCATGAAGCGTGGCTATGATTATCGAGGGGTGGCTCGCATCTGGGGCTTAGATCCCTTTTGCATCACAATCAACAATTCCCCGGCGTGCGCCGGGCCTCGAAAGTCGACTCAAGGGAAGGAGCAGCACATGAATTTCATCATCTGGCTCGTGGTGGGCGGCCTGATCGGGTGGGTTGCCAGCATGGTCATGAAGACCGACGCCCAGCAAGGCGTGTTCCTCAACATCATCGTTG
>Ga0209254_10007492_pt1 | contig 10072 bp, 11 predicted proteins | sample FrelakmetDIP11DI_FD_187148 | JGI IMG/M metagenome (GOLD analysis project Ga0209254, IMG submission 187148) | Freshwater lake sediment microbial communities from the University of Notre Dame, USA, for methane emissions studies - DIP11 DI (SPAdes)... | ecosystem: Environmental > Aquatic >...
ACCTGAATCAAGCGATTAGCCCTTAGCTATTAGCGATTAGCCTTTGGATTTCAAGGTGTTGTATTGTGTAGCCAGCCACCCAACAGGTAAGCTTCAAAATCAGCTAATCCTGTGGAATCTTAGAGCTAATGCCTAAAGGCTAATACCTAATCGCTCAACTTAGGTTTGAGTGTCCTTGGAGCACGAAGCGTTCCATAGCTCAGGGCGGCATGCAGCACTGCTTGTATTTCTTGCCGCTGCCGCAGATACAGGGCGCATTGCGGTCCGGCTCGACCATGCGGAAGGCTTTCAGCAAGTAGTGGCCGGCCACTGCCAGACAGGCAACCAAAATGGAGAGGACGGGTCGGCCGCCATTCATCAGAAATTCGCGCCAATAGATCAGAGGCAGCGCCGGAGCCACTACCGGATCCGGGTAGAGCGAATTGATATGCTGCTGGCAGTTCGCGACCAGCACCAACGGGATATCAACGAGTTCCAGCAGAAACAACAAGGGCACGGCAAAGCCCAACATTCTCAGACGCTCAAGCAGCGTGATTCCAGGCCATGCCAGCAGAATGGAAAAAATGATCACCGGGTGCATGTACTGATTCACAACATGGGTTTTGGGGACAATCGGATAGCCGGCGGGCAGTTGCTTGGTATCCAGGGGAATAACCTCGGCGGTTTTCACCTGCATGAAAATCATGTCCTGACCGCGGTATTGCTCATATCCCATGGAATACACCTTGAATTCTGGAAACAGAAATTCTACTTCGGCCTTAAATACCGGAGAAAATAGTTTAACATAGAACTTCCCAAACTGCATAAACAGCAATAACAGCACGGCATAGGAGACAACAAACCAAACAATAGTCCTAAGTATATGAAAGTTTTTCATTAGATAGAGAGCTTGTCCTTATCCATATTATAAAAAATACACACCCCATGACAATTATAAATGTTTGTCCAATATATCCATGAACAATATTAAAATATTTATTATAATATTTAGCTGTGTAAAAAAGTGATACAATTCTAATTAAATTCAATATATAAATGTATGCAATACCATATATTAAACCTTTAATTTTTGTTTTTATGTTTGTAGAATACGCTAAAATTGCTGATATCAATATAAACATTCCCTCACTTCCATCACAGCCGGCGAGAATTGATAATGAAACACTTTTTGACATCATAAACGTGCCACTTGCGTAGGCATGTTCTTGTGGAGTTAACAGGTTGATAAGGGCTACCCCTGGCTTGACCGTCAAAATCGAAATGATCCAGGTTTGCAGATCAGTCTTACCGAAGAGATAATATAGAAAATGCATTACCAGAAAAATGCCAAGGAAAAGTATAAGAAAGCGCAGCTCTTTTTTATAGAGACTGAAGAAAAAATGCAGGTGTTTTAGGAAAGCTCTATTCGCTGCCATGCCCTATCACTACCCCTTGTGCGTAAAGCTTTTGGGCGTGTTCCAGCGCTTCCGGTGTGTCCACGCCCATCACTTCTTCTTCGTCAGCCACAACAAAACCCACTTCGTATCCGGCATCGCTCATCATTTCCACCAAGTCGGTCAAAAAGAACTCTTCAAGGGTGACCCACTTATTCCCAAGTTGTTTTTGCACGCGGTGGGGGTGCTTGGCCAGGCGTTCCAGGAAACTCAGCAGCACCTGGAGTTTGGCGGCATAGACCCCGGCGTTGCAGTACTGGAGCCGATCTTGATCAGCATTCGGGAAGGTGCTCCAGTATTTCCACTCAATGATTCGCCGGACCTGCTCGCCTTCTGTCCGCAGCATTCCATACTGGGCTCTCTCCCGGGCGGCAAAGGCGAGCAGTACCAAATCGTCGGTGGATAATCCCCCCAGCAGTCTCTGGTAAGTGGCGTTGCGAATCAGTGGGACATCGCCCATGGTGATGAGCACCTGATCAGCGTTGACCGTTTCCAGGAACGGGGCCGCCGCGAGCAGCGCCCCGCCGGTGCCGTTGGTCACCGGCTGGAAAATGTACGATACGGGCATCTCACGTGTTGCCTGGCGAATGTCTTCCGCGCGGTGATGGACCACGATGGCCTTGGGGCCAGGCGGTAGATTGTCCAGGACCGCCAGCAACATCGGCCGCTCCCCCTCATACCGGGACGCTCCGGGAATCATTGGAAGCAAGGCCTTGCTGCCGTCGTAACCAATCATGCGGCTTCCCCTGCCGGCCGCCAGAATGATGCTGACCACGGTCGCTGAGCCAGTTTCGTGATGGGTCATTGGGTATTGTTGATCCTTGCATTCACCGCGGCATCGGGGGGTTCCAGTATTCTCGCTGGCGCAACCGACGGGAATGGGTCCGATGCGGGATAAGTTTGGTGTGTTTGGTTTTTGATTTTCCTGCGGTAATCTTGTACGGCCCGGTTGTGTTCCACGAGGGTTGCTGAAAAATGGTGTGTCCCGTCGTTCTTGCTTACAAAATAAAGATAGGGCACGTTCTCCGGGTACAGGACCGCTTGCATCGATTTCGCTCCCGGGCTGCAAATCGGACCCGGGGGTAATCCTTTGCGGAGATAGGTATTATACGGACTTTGCCGTTGCAGGTGAGTTGCGGTAATGGCACCAGAAAAATCAGCCAGGTCATAAACGGCCGTCGGATCGCTCTGGAGGGGCATGTGGCCCTTGAGACGGTTCAGGAAAACCGCCGCTACCAGGGGGCGCTCCGCATCCGCGCGGGCTTCCTTTTCCACCATGGAAGCCAGAGTGATCACTTCGTGGACCCTCAGCCCCTGTTCTCGTGCCCGTACCCGCCATGCTTCAGGGTAGTGGCGCCAAAATTCTTTCACCATCATCTCGAACATTTGCGAAGCATCCTGAGTCCGTTCGAAATAGTAGGTATCCGGAAATAAATAGCCTTCAAGCGAAGCCGCATCTATTCCGAGGGAACGAATATAGTTCTTATCCGCGGCTAGCTGGAGGATCTCCTGTTCCGTGATCCATCCGAGTCTAGCCAGGAGTTGCACGACATTATGGAGCGAAGCTCCCTCGGGTAAGGTAACCCGGTGTTTGATCACATCGCCCTGAATAAGCCGATCCAATACCTGACCCGGAGTGGAAAGCGGCGAAAAGGCATATTCTCCAGCCCTGAGCCGGGTGCCGAGGTGGCGCAGCGAACATAGCCAGTAGAAGTCGCGTTCGTTGGCGACCACCCCTTCGGCATGCAGGAGCCGTGCGATGGCTGCAGCCCCCATCCCGGGAGAAACCAGCACCTGTCGCACCTCTCTGTCGGGCTTGCCGGGAAGATATAAGAAAAGCCAGAAGCGATAAGCCTCGTGGGTCAGCAGCAGAACCAGGACCGCCGCGAGCAGGCCTGCTGTGATTTTCAAACCTCGCCATGTTCCCGCAACACGTTCCGCCGCCAATTGCCCCTCTCCAGCATCCTGAACAGGTCCTCTTTTAGCATAGAAGTTGACGGGCGACAACCCGTTGTCTCCCCCCTGGGTGCAATCAAAAGTGAGAGCAAGATGGCTATCCCGTGTCCCCGCATCTTCCCTTCTTCGGCGTCTCCCCTGCCCTGCATCTCCCTTGCCCCGCGTCGCCGTGTCTCCGTGTCCCACTCCCGGGTCAAGTGTCTGTCATAGTCAGCTGTCACCCGATGTGGGGGAAAACCCTTGAACCCACGAGCATTACTTTGCTATTGTCGGGAACAGCAAAGAATCGTTTCCGAATGCAGGCCGATCACCTCCGATAAGGATACAGAAAAAAGCATGAAGCAGGTCATACTGGGTACCGCGGGACACATCGATCATGGCAAGACATCCCTCATTAGAGCTCTGACCGGCATTGACACCGATCGCCTGAAGGAGGAAAAGCTCCGAGGCATCACCATTGAGCTGGGTTTTGCGTACCTCAACCTGCCCACCGGGGATCTTCTGGGGATTGTCGATGTTCCCGGCCATGAGCGCTTTGTCAAGCACATGGTCGCCGGAGCCACCGGGATTGATTTGGTGGCACTGGTGATTGCCGCCGACGAGGGCGTCATGCCCCAAACTCGGGAACACCTGGAAATCTGCCAGTTGCTCCGCGTCAAAAAGGGTCTGGTCGTTCTCACCAAGATCGATCTGCTGGACGATCCGGATTGGCTTGACCTGGTCCGTGAGGACGTCCGTGAGTTTCTCAAAGCCACCTTTCTGGAGGGTGCACCGATCATTGCCGTGTCCGCGGTTACCGGCCTTGGGCTGGAGGAACTGAAGTCGGAACTGGCCCGACTGGTGGCCGATGTGGAACCACGCAGTTCAAGCGGCCCCTTCCGTCTTCCCGTCGACCGCGTTTTCACTATGAAGGGATTTGGCACCGTCGTTACCGGCACCTGCATCTCCGGCCGATTGCGGGTCGGCGACGCGGCGGTGATCTATCCTTCCGGTCACAGAACCAAAGTGCGGGGTTTACAGGTACACAATCGCGAGGTGCAGGAGATTCAACCCGGGGAACGCACCGCGATCAATCTGCAGAGTCTCGACCGGGGCCTGATCGAACGCGGCAATGTGGTGAGCACTCCCGGCGCCATGGTTTCGAGCTACATGGTTGATGTGCACATGGAACACCTATCGAGCGCCCCTCGGCCTCTAAAAAACCGCGCCAAAGTCAGGTTTCATACCGGCACCGCGGAGAACCTGGCCACCGTGGTACTCCTCGACCGCGCTGAACTGCAGCCCGGCGCCGGCGGCTTCGTGCAGATCCGCCTGGATACCCCCATGGCGGTCCTGCGCGGCGATCGCTATGTGCTCCGCTCCTATTCCCCGGTCCGCACGATTGGCGGTGGCACCATCCTGCACCCGCTGCCGCGCAAACACAGGGGACGCGAAAAAATCAAAATGGCCGAAGGTCTGCGGATACTTATGGATGGAGATGACTCGGATATCCTCCTGTGGCACATGGAGGATGCTGGAGTCACAGGGCTGTCTGAGGAACATTTGGCGGTGCGGGTGAATCTGCCCCAGAAAACATTCCAGAAACTGCTGCAGCAGTTTATCAGCCAGAAGAAAGTGCTGCTTTACGATCGGGAAAATCGGCGGATGCTTCATCCGGCTGCTTTTGACACGCTGCAGGCCACTATTTTGGAGTCGCTGGCGGCTTACCACAAGCGCTTCCCACTCAAAGAAGGCATGCCCAAGGAGGAATTGGCAGCCCAGTTGCCCCAGCAGGTCGATGCCAAACTCTACAACTTCATTCTCCAGCATCTCGCGCAACAGGGTCTCGTCACGCCGGAGAAGGAGTGGGTTCGGTTGGGGAGCCATCGCATTGATCTGGGTCAAGACCAGCAGAGCATCCGCACCACGATAGAGGAAGCGTATCGGCAGGCAGGGCTTCAGCCACCGTTTTTCAAGGAGATAACCGCTCAGCTTTCGGGCAATTCCAGTCAGCAGCAGGAAGTCCTGGAGTGGATGCTGGGTCAGTCGATTCTGGTTAAGGTCAAAGAAGACCTTTATTTTCACCATTCGGCCCTCCTCGAACTCCAGCAGCGACTCAACGCTTTCTTGAAAGAAAACGGAGAGATCACAACACCGCAATTCAAAGACATGACGCAAGCCAGCCGAAAGTACACCATCCCGCTGCTGGAATACTTCGACACCCAGAAAGTGACCATTCGCATTGGAGATGTGCGCCGCCTGCGCGATACACGAGGCGCTCAAAAGAACGGTTGATATTCGGCATCGGCACAAGGAGAAACAGGATGCTCAAACACGTTGTTTTGATGAAGTTCAAAGCGGATGTTGTTGAGAAGGACATCTCCGATTTGGAAAGGGGTCTTGGCGCGTTGCCCGAAAAGATCCCGGAAATTCTAGGATATGAATTCGGTCGTGATGTGGTCCGCTCGGAGCGCTCGTACGATTTCGCTTTGCTTTCGAGCTTTGCCGACCTGGAAGCACTCAAACGCTATCAGGTCCAGCCGGACCACCAGATCGTGCTCAAGCAGGTCCTGAGGATGTGTGACAGTATCCTGGCCGTTGACTTCCTGCAATGAACAGTCATATTTGGAATCCGAAACACGAACAAAGGCACAGCTACGATTATTACATTGATGAGCACGGGGACTGGTTTTGTCAGGGGAACCCGGTTCTTGACCCGCAACTCTTCCGGCTTCTGAGCCGCTCACTGTTCGAGCGGGAGGGCCGCCATTTCATCCGCTGTGAGGGGGAAGTCCATCCGGTGCGGGTGGCCGATGCCCCGCTCTGGATTCGCTATGTGCATCTCCATGCCGACCCGCAAGGCGAACTGCAACGGGTGGAAATCGAACTCCACGACGGACGCAAGGAGGATCTGGCTGCAGCAACCCTGACCACCTCACAGAATCATGCCCTTTACTGCCGCGCCACCGGTCGCCGGTTGAAGGCGCGCTTCGGCAAGATCGCCTATTATGAGCTGACCCGGCATTTGCAGATGGCATGCGATGATCGTTCATTGTTTTTCATGATTGGGGGCAAACGTTACGACATCCGCCCGGAGTAACAGACCTCCCGCCAGCACCTGCCATACGCCCTCGGATGTCCGGCCTGCCACGGATTCAGCATATGGCCGCTCGCATGGTGCGATCAGAAGGGACTCATTCCTTTACAAATTCACTCTTGGGAACGGCACACAGCGGGCACAGCCAATCCTCAGGCAAATCCTCAAATGTGGTCCCCGCGGGAATGCCGTTCTCCGGATCACCCGCTGCGGGATCGTAGACATAATCACAAATCGTACATCGGTATTTTTCCATCACAGTCCTCACTTTCCGAGTCGAATAGCATTCTATTTGCAAAATCTGTTGACACAGCATTGCATAACCAGTTTCTGGCGCCATCATGGTCCTTGGATGGGTCGGAAGCGACGCCGGAATGCCATATCACCCCAGGCCGCAAAGCGATAGATTATCACCCATAACATGGGAAAAATATTTCCATTTTCTATTGTATTCTTGCGATTAAAGTTTATACTACCGCAACTGTTTGTCAGCGGTTCGATATTTTGAGTGATCTTAGGAAATCGGTCTTTCGCCAGAGTTGAACGGTTCCAAAGTGGCTTCAAAGTAGCGCACCAAAATTACTCAAAATCAATAGAAGAAGGAATTTGAAGATGGCGGAAGGTCGAGTGAAGTGGTTTAACGACAAAAAAGGTTACGGTTTTATTGAAACCAGTGAGGGGCAAGATGTGTTTGTCCATCACACTTCTATTGAAGGCGTGGGTTTCAAATCTTTGAGGGAAGGTGAAAAGGTCAGTTTCGAAGTGGAAAGAGGCAAAAAGGGACCACAGGCAGTCAATGTGCGACCGCAGTAAGCGGCCGCATTCAAGGCAAGCCAAGAAATGAACTGAAGCCGGGGTCTCCCCCCGGTTTTTTTGTGTCATCTTCATCGCAGCGGGTGGCGCAAGTTCATCATGTGACCCCCTACCCTGGGAGGCTGTCCGAGAACTCGATTTTAGGCGATTTGGCCATCGTAAATTCAACTACTTACGAGGTCAAAAAGGCTGAATAATGGCATTGTCGGACAAGCTCCCTAGATACCATGCATCACCACAGGCGCCTGGCGTTGAACTCAGGAAAACCCAGGTGCAGGATTTTCTTCGCAGTTTTGGCAATGTCGTAAGGAATAAACTTGACTTCAAGCTGCCCAAGCGCTGTATCCCAGATCACATACTTGGCATTGTTGTTGCCATCCCGTGGTTGTCCGACACTCCCCACATTGACGATATACTTCTGTCCCGGATCTTGATTCAGGGGGATCTTACCCCGGCACAGCGATGCGCGCACGATTTCCGTCCCGTCAAAGCGGATCAATTCCAGATCATGGGTGTGGCCGACAAAGCAGATACTCTCCTCCAGGTTTCGGAACCGCATCCGGAGGTCCGCATCTGAAACCTGAAACAGATACGTGGTGACGGACTCCGGCGGGCAACCATGCACACCCAGGCAGGCTTGAAAGGAAAGGGCCGGTTGCAACCGGCGCATGTACGCCAGGGTGTCGGAGGAAATGAGTCCTTGTGTCAGCAGCAGGGACAACCGTGCAGAGGTATTGAACCAGTCCAGGTAAGTTTCATCGACCAGACCCAGTTCATGGTTTCCCATCACACAGGGGATACCGCGTTCCCGAATCGACTCCACCACTGCTTCGGGTTCCGGCCCGTAGCCGATATTATCTCCCAGGCACAGCACGGCATCGGTCCGGGAGCGGTCGATATCGGCCAGAACTTCCCGCAGCGCTTCCAGATTACCATGCACGTCGGAAAGGACTGCAATTCTCATGATTATCGTCCATCCGGAGACTTTCTCTCCCCCAGCTTGTTGGAGGAGAGTTTTCGGGTGAGGCCACGCTTCGACCGGGGGATCAGTTCACAGGCCGCTTTCACTTCATTTTCTTCCGCCTGATGCAGATCCTCGCGCCATCATGCAAAGCCCCTTCCAGCCCCAACCGGAAGCCACTTTCGTCCTCCAACCAGATTTCGCCCGCTTCAGCGGCTTTGTACAGGGACTGATCCACTGAGATCAAGGCGTGCTTGGCTTGCATCCCGCGGAACAGCTCCACCGGCTGATCATCGACATGAACCAGAATTTTCTCAGACATTTACGTCACCATGACGATCCGGTTTCCGACTTTCTTTCATTCTTCACCTTTCACCCTTCACTCTTCACTTCACCATGACGATCCGGTTCTCCACTGCGGGCTGGACCGGTGAATACCTTTGCAGATAAGCAATCAATTCATTTCGTAAGAAATCACCGTAAATCAAATTCTTTCCTTCCTTGAACATCGAATATTTATCTCCACCGGCCGCAAGAAAATCGTTGGTCACCCCCCGATACGCTTTGCCGACAACGAGCGGCTTGTTGCCCACCTGGGCGGCAATAACCCGGACGCCAGGTGGTCGGGTCAAATCATATGTCACTTTCAGTCCCGAGACCTGGAGTATTTGATGCTGCAGTGTGGCGCTCTGCTCCAATATTTGCAGGATTTGCTGACCGGTTAGATCCATCGCGATGGAGACGTCATCAAACGGAAGCAGGGTGTACACCTGTTCCAGGGTGATTTTCCCTGCTGCGATGTCGCTTCTGATGCCACCGCCATTCTGAAAGGCGATCTCCGCACCGTTTGCCTCTCTCATGGCATCACAAGTCAAATTCCCGATACTGGATTCTTCACGCATGCGGCGCACCAGATCAACGGAGGTTTCTCCTACAACCCTGCTGAATTCTTCCTTGATCTGGTCGTTATACTTGTTATACAGGGAGGCTATCATCTCATCTCTGGCATACTCGGCGCCCGAAAATACCGTCTTGAGTTCGTTTTGTCTGCTATATTCCACGATGCGGCCGGTTTTCTGTTCGATTTTGAGCTGCAAAACGCCAAGGTACGTCCCATAGCAACCTGCTTGCACAATAAGGGTACTCCCCATTACCACGGGATTAACCACCGCGGTGTGGCTGTGTCCGCCAACGATCACATCGATTCCTGCGATTTTTTGTGCCAGATCCTTATCCGCATCGAATCCCAGGTGCGAGAGTACAATGACCAGGGCTGCGCCTTTGTCCCGCACTTCTGCAAGCAGCACAGGCAGCACCTCAACAGGATTGAGGAAAGTTAGAGACCGCACATGGGTCGGTTTGGTTGTGTAGACGGTATCCGGTGTTGTCACTCCGATGACGGCAATCTTGAGGTTTTTGCGCGTCGTGAGGATATAAGGTCCTATGCCGGTCGGAGACGATCCCTGGCGATTGCGGATATTTGCCGAAAGGAATGGAAAAGTGGCAGACCATTGGAGGCTTTCCAGAACATCCTGTCCCCAGTCAAATTCATGGTTGCCCACTGCCATCGCATCGAATTGCAGCAGGTTCATCAGGTCAATCACCGGCTGGCCGCGGTATATGTTGGAAATGGGAGTCCCCTGGAACATGTCCCCTGCTGAAAGCAAGAGCGTCCCTTCCGGATTCTTCGCCCTTTGGTCCTGGATCATCTTCGCCAGATAAGCGGCGCCGCCCACCGGGACCTGCTCATCGATGCTCTTGTCCATACGGGGCGAGATATGACCGTGAAGATCATTGACGTGCAGAATCGTCAAATCAATTTGATCTGTGGCC
>Ga0209254_10007493_pt1 | contig 10071 bp, 5 predicted proteins | sample FrelakmetDIP11DI_FD_187148 | JGI IMG/M metagenome (GOLD analysis project Ga0209254, IMG submission 187148) | Freshwater lake sediment microbial communities from the University of Notre Dame, USA, for methane emissions studies - DIP11 DI (SPAdes)... | ecosystem: Environmental > Aquatic >...
CCGAGCCGTTCCGTCGCAGAGGTCAGGCTGGCGATGAGATCGGTGATCTCGACCGGAATGGTTTCGAGCAGACAGGGCTCGATGCGTGATGGGCTTTCTATGATTTGCGGCATGCCGATCTTATAAATTAGTAAGCATATGTTCTATATGTCATTATAGAACACCATACCTTCATTATTGCCGATCTTTCTGCCGATCGCAAGTTATTGTGTAACGCTCTGTTTTTTTTGACGTTTTTAGGTCAATAGGTACCATATTTTTGCCGATCCTATTCTCATACACTTCTTGGCGAATCCACCATCCATGGCGATAGGCTCAAGTATAGGTCATGGGGTGACATGGGTCTATCCCAACAAAGGTACCCGAAGTATTGATTCATTAACAGTAGGCGGACGTTGAAAAATTGACGGAAATATTAACACTTAAGGTGTTAATAATACGCAAAAAAATAGCTTTTTAGCCTGTCCAGAAAACCTCCATTTGTTGAACATACCGGAAAGTTTTAAGTTGCCCAAATTATTTTATAGCCCAAAAAACCGATGTGGAGACCGAATTAAATGCTATGGCTTTACCAGCTGCTATTGTAAGCAAGATACTTAGCAGTTTTGGCGACACAGTCAAGGTGGTTGATTTTAATGCAGTTCTTGTTAAGGCATCTAAACTGTTGTTCGCCCTTAAGCACACGCCATGCCTTACAACAGCGTTTGATCTATAGCCTGAACAGAATACTTTTTTGGTTGCCAAAGGCTATCATTAAATAAAATACTGAAAACTTCATAACGTATCAAATTACGCTTTCAATAAAACTGGAACACTACCAAATTTTTATTTATTTTAGTTGTAATCACAAAATATTCCACTACGCTTAAAATCTAGTTAAGACTAGATTGATAGTTTTAATTCGTATTTTAATTGACATGAGTGTTCACAAAAAGCAACAGTTATAAAATTATTCAAAATTAATCTGTAAACGGCAAAACCATCGAAAGGTGGTGACGCAAAGCTTCCAGTCTAAAGGAATTATCCTATGATAGTGGGGTTGCCAGAATCAAAGAGTAGTCTAAAGAATCTCTAAAAAATTCAGCTGCCATAGAAAAAAGGCGGCTTTTTTAAATTTTATAGGTTTGATGTACTACTCAATATGATGGTAATTCTTCATTTAGGAACTCCTCAGTACTAAATTTATTTTAGGAGAAGAGTTATGAAAATTAACATTCAACACAGCAAAATTAAAGAAAAACCATTAAATCTAAAGCCATCTTGTAATTCGATGGCATTGAAACAATGCCAATCTATCGATTTCTCGTGCAGTTCAATTACCGCTTTTAAGGGGGTCACTTTTTAAAAGCTACTATTTCTTAATTAGCTAAGAAGTCAAAAAACTAATAACTGCTACCAAATTAAGCTGATAGTCCCAATTACTAACTAAACGAGATGTGTTATGGCAACAAATTATTTTACAGCCCCAAAAACCGATGTGGAAACCGAATTAAACGCTATGGCTTTACCAGCTGCTATTGTAAGCAAGATGCTTAGCAGTTTTGGCGACACAGTCAAGGTGGTTAATTTTAATAATGCTGACCCTGCTTCCCCCTTGACTGCTCCGACTGGGGATAGTGTGAAGGGACATGATCTTGTCTTGATCGATCCAATTGGTACTGTGGATCTTTCTGGAATTTCAGCCGAAAATATTGCTGGAATTGATGCTTTTGTCTTCACTACAGACGAGAATGTGAATTTTACTTTGTCTGGTTCTAATACATTATCGTTCAAGGGCGTAGTAACTACCAATGCTGGTGCTGATATCATTAATCTTAACAGCGATGTTGGGGTTACTGTTTCTTCTGGTTATGGTAATGATAGTATCACTGTGGGGTCTGGTAATGATTATGTGATAGCAGGCGTTGGCAATGATACGGTTAACACCGGCGCAGGTAATGATACCGTGTTTACTGCTGAAGGCAATGACTACGTCAATTCTGGTGAAGGCAATGACTACATCAATACGGGTGCAGGCGATGACACTGTATTTGCCGGAGCGGGTAACGACACCATAGTGACCGGCGCAGGCAATGACTCCATATCAACCGGAGCGGGTAACGACAACGTAGCTACTGGCGATGGGGACGATAGCGTTTACGTCGGTTCTGGTAACGATAGTGTTAATACGGGTGTCGGTAGTGATATTGTTAAGTTGGCCGCTGGATTTAGTGGAAATGCCCAATTTAACGGTGGTACAGGTGTAGGTTCAGATACACTCGATCTAAGAAACGTAGTTATTACAGATGTATATCAAACCACCGGTGTAGGATTTCAAACCGGTGTAACATTAATGATTACTCTCGATGATCATTCCGTTATCGAAGCTACTAATTTTGAGTCATTTATTTATGATAGCAGTACCGTCGATGTTGATGGAGGGATTGTCACTGTTGGTGTTAGTCAATTTGTAGGTCACGACTTCAGTGTTTAATAAAGACACTTTTCAACTGAGTTACAAGTAGCAGCATATCCGGGCAGGTTTTAACAAACCTGCCCGGTTTTTTTTGATCAAATTTATTCAATATATAGTCCGGGGGAGTCCCCATAACATGAAAGGTGTGCAAGGACTACCCTATACACTTCCTGACCTGCTAAAAATCGCACTTGAAAAACTTGATGCTGACGACTTGGCCTCAGCTTTCCAATTTGCTGATCGAGCGTGTAGAATCACTGATCTTCCTGATGCAAATGCCCTGCTTGTTCGGGCAACTATCCTCTCCAAACGCGGTTATTTGGCTGATGCCATCAAAGACCTAAAGACAGTCAGCTTGATGATGCATGGCAATCACAACATCGCCTTCTCGTTACTTCAGTTATGCTGGTCAGATTTAAAAAATCACCAGAACCTTTTTAGTCAATCTTTGGTTTCTTTACTAAGACAAGCGCCAAAAATCAGCCTTAATCCCGAAGTTGCAACCTGGATTGCCGGCTCGGGCTTATCTTCGGTGGGCGCGGCCTGGCGAGAAGATGATTGCATCGTCGGTTGGGCTATAAACACCAATGATCCGAAATCAAGTTTGCTGATTGAACTTGATCGGAACTTTTTCTCCGTCGAAACCGGAATGCCGACGCCATGGCTAGCAGCTGCCGGCATGGGCAACGGTTACAATGGTTTTCGCTTAAAATTGCCCGCTTCGTTCAGCTTACTTAGAATAGGCATCTCGGGCAGCAGTCTGTGGGGTTGTCCTTTTATGGGCAAGGCACCATTATTTCCCGACCCGCCACCCCAATTACAATTCTCAAATACTGTTGATATTATTGTTCCAGTTTATGCGGGACGTGCCGAAACTCTGGCCTGCCTGAATGCGGTAAAGGCATCGGATAATAGTGTTCCGTATCGCGTGGTGGTTGTCGATGATTGCAGTACCGATGAAAAGCTGCGTAACGCATTAAGAGAACGTGCTCAACGCAAAGAAATTACCCTGATCTCTCGTCCCATCAACGCTGGTTTTGCAGGTGCAGTTAACACGGTGCTGACTTTTGATAACACCCGTGACGTAATTTTGCTCAATGCCGATACACTGGTTTTTGGAAACTGGCTTGATCGGTTACGCGCAGCAGCTTATCAAAGTGAAGATATTGCGACGGTTACCCCGTTGTCCAATCATGGCGAACTGGTTAGCTACCCTTTGCCTATGCGCAATAATCCAGTGCCCAACGCTAAACATGCCGAGCTAATAGATCAACTATTTAATTTGATCGGGCCAAAAGAGGCGATCGATATACCTGTTGGCGTGGGTTTCTGCTTTTACATAAAAAGAAAGGCATTGAACGAGGTCGGCTCGCTCGACGAAGGCACTTTTGGTCGAGGCTATGGCGAAGACACCGATTTTTGTTTGCGTATTCACGCACATGGCTGGCGCAACGTTTGCGCAGCAAATACTTACGTTGTCCATTGGGGGAGTCGATCTTTCGGTGACGAAAAACAGCACTTGGTCGCACAAAACTTACATCGTCTACATGCCAGATATCCGCACCACTCGAAGGAGTATGACCAGTTTCTTGCCGATGATCCACTTTACAAGCTACGCCGAAATGCCCAACGCCAGTGGTTGGCCAAGGTTGTGCCACAATACAAAGGTACATTGCACATGGGCGATCCTGAAGCTGAAGAAGGAATAACGTTCACCCTCAAACCCGTCGAAAAACAGCTGGGTAAATGGCAAGTAAACCTAATAATCACCGGCATCACCGGCTTGGACGCTATAGACTACGTCTGGCCGAGGCAGTCGTCAGAGCTGTGGGAGGATCTTTTAGCCGCAGGCTTTAAGAATCTTGAACTAAAAACATTGGGTGAATGGCCAGCCGACATTTTTGACCAACTGACCAATGGTTTGATCCCCTATAATGTGACGCTTGAAGACTACAGCGGATATTGCCCCAGAAAATATCGACTGATACGCAATACCAGCGTTTGCGATGACCCAGTCGGCACAAGCGAATGCAGCACGTGCATAGCAGAACTTGGGCCGCTTGTTTATGGTTATACGGGTATGATTCCTTGGCAAGAACGCACTCAGCGGCTACTTTCCAAAGCAAATAAAATTGATGCAGCAACTGATGAAATTCGCGATGCTTACCTTCGACGGTTTCCAACACTAGGCAAGTTGATTACAAAGAATGAAATATCGACAAAAGAAACCAGGTTGCCAAAGCTGTTCAACACTTGAACCTTCCATATGATGCAAACCTTGCCTTTTAATCACAATAACTTTGAAGGAGCTCTGCTGGGACGCTCTGGCAATTTCCTTATAGGCTGGGCATGCAACCTGTCACATCCTGATAAAATTGTCACTATCGACCTAATCGGGGATGATCAATGGTTAGCTACTGCTCGTGCCGGGTTAAGCATAGAGCTGGAAGATCCGCAGCTGCTTATGCCGACTGAAGCGCAGTGTCACTGCTTTGCGTTTAATATCCAGCCCAGCGATTGGCAGTCGATAGCTCGCTTTGAAGTCCATGTTGCCAATGATGGTCATCGCCTAACCGGTATTGTTTTTACCCACCTCGACACGCACCCATTACCTCAAGTGCGCAGTACGCATGTCGAAAATCAGGGTGGCTTGCGTTTATCGGGGTGGGCATGGGATACCCTGGACCCCGATGTCAGTCAGACAATATATGCCTACAAAGAGGGTCGATTGCTCGTAGAATGCGTTGCAAACACACACTGTGCTGAGCTTGAGGCTAGCGTTTGTGGTTATGTTAATCACGGCTTTAGTCTGACATTGCCGATGGAGTTGGCCGATGGCTGTGTTCACGAAATACGGCTAGTGACTGCTCATGGTCAAATTCTGAATGGGAGCCCAGTGACTGTAGTCGCACCTCCGACGACGCCAACAACCTGGGTCAATAATTTGGAGCTGCCGCAACAAGATCGCAATTTTCTGAACGCACTTATGGAGCGCTATAGCTGGTATGTGCCGCTCTCGGCAGATTTTTCCAGCTATCGTGAGTGGTTTGATCAGTTTGGAAGCGCTAAATCTCACCCTTGCTTCACCACTTCAGTCACATGTGCTATTACCGGAGATGGCGACGTGGAGCTTACCTTAAGCAGTCTGATCAGTCAATCTCACCCACATTGGACTGTGCTAGTATGCGGACAGCCAAGTTCCCTGGTTGACAGCAGAATCCACTATGTAAAACCGACCAAATGGGTAAAGCAACTACAACAGGCAATAAGTGAAGGCATAGGGATCGTCAGTTTTATAACTGCCGGAGATTCATTAACACCTGATGCGCTGGCATCGCTTGTGGAAGCGTTCGATAACCCGTCTGTGCAAATTGTCTACACCGATTGTGATCAGATACCGGTCAATGCACAAACGCCACTGCCATGGTTCAAACCAGACTGGGATCCGGATCTATTCCTGGCCCAAACACCGTTGCATCATCTATTTGCTACACGCCCCGGCAATCTGCCACTCAATAATCCGCATATCGGTGAACTTGATGCTTGGCCATGGCTTGCCGTGCAATCAGTAGGCGACGATCCTGACGCTATATATCACATACCCCGCGTACTTTATCATCGACGTAAAGGGGCGATGCTACCCGTTCATGCCGATGCCCAACGCAGCTGTGATGCGAAACTTGCTCCAGGTCTACGCCGCGCCATTACAGATAATGGTGAACATGCGCTAGTCTGGACAAACCCTCAGGAATGGCCAGCAGTTAGCTTGATTATCCCCACTCGTGATCATTTAGAATTACTAAAATGCTGTATCGAAAGCTTGCTTAATACTGACTATGCCAATTTGGAAATTATCGTTATCGACAACGATAGCGCAGAACCTGATGCACTAGCTTATCTTGGCCAGCTAAAAAGCATGAACGTAAATGTCATTCCGCATCCAGGTGCGTTTAATTTTTCTGCGATCAATAATCATGCAGTACGGCATGCAAAGGGCAGTCTTATCGGATTTATTAACAACGACATCGAAGCCATCGATCCCGGCTGGCTTAAAGCCATGGTACGACACTTGTTGAGATCCAACGTTGGCGCAGTCGGTGCAAAATTGCTGTGGCCTAATGGCATGGTCCAGCATGCAGGTGTTGTCCTCGGCCTTCATGGTCTTGTCGGGCACACAGGAAATGATTGGTATAAAGACGATATCGGCTATTTTGGGTATAACCAGACTACGCATAGTACCAGTGCAGTAACCGCCGCCTGCCTGCTTTGTAAGCGTGAAGATTATCTCGCCGTTGGCGGCTTGGACGAAAAGGAATTTCCTGTTAATTTTAACGATGTTGATTTCTGCCTGAAGCTGCGAAGACTCGGCAAGCGTATCGTCTGGACACCAGAAGCACAGTTGCTGCATGCTGAATCCGCCAGTCGGGGCAGTGATGACACGCCAGATCGTCGCGGACGCTTTGCACGAGAGAAAAACCGGTTAATGCAAAAGTGGCATCAGTGGATTACTGATGACCCTTATTACAACCCCAACCTTAATCTTGATGCCTACAGCTATGCAGGTCTTGCAGTCCCTCCACGAGGTCGAGCGTCACTGGATTTATAGGGGGCTCTTTTAATCGAAATTAAAAATAAAGAAACCCTCAAAATATACTATCCTTAGAAGTACGTATTGTCTGAGAAAAATATATGAAATGATTAATCAAATCATAATCTTGTAGGATAAGTAATTGTCGAACTACAAAACAGCCCCAAATGAAAATACTCTTCATACACCAAAACTTTCCAGCACAATTTCGCCATCTTGCTAACCATTTGGTAAAAACCGGCAAGCACGAATTATTGGCACTTAAACAACCACCGAGTGCAAAATTTGACGGTGTTGGCGTGGCCGCTTACAAATTTCTCCGTGACCCGGAAGCAAACACGCACCCATTGCTTAAAGAAATGGAAGCTAAAGTGCTGCGTGGTGAGGCTGTTGCCGATGCTGCATTCCGCCTAAAAGCCAAAGGCTACACGCCTGATGTGATTATTGCCCATCCCGGCTGGGGAGAAGCTTTATTTATCAAGGATGTCTGGCCGGAAGTAAAGCTGATCTGCTATTTTGAATATTATTACAGCGCGACCGGGCAGGATTTCGATTTCGACCCTGAATTTCCCGAATCCACTCTGGAAGGATTAGCGCGATTGCGCTTGAAAAATACCCCTATGCAACACGCACTTGAAGTCGCTGATGTAGGTTGGTCACCCACTAAATGGCAACAGGGCACCTATCCCAGTTGGGCTCGCGGCAAAATTAGTGTCATCCATGAAGGCGTAGATACGGAATACTTCATGCCAAATCCCAAGGCCAGATTTGGCATGGCTAATAAGAAAATTACCCTGACCCGAGAAGATGAAGTAATCACCTACGGCGCGCGCGCGCTTGAGCCGGTTCGTGGCTTTCATATGTTTATGCGGGCATTACCGGAGTTGTTAGCGCGACGTCCCAACGCCCATGTTGTAATAATGGGTCACGAAAAAGCTTCTTACGGCCTGGAACCAGCGGACAGTAACAGTTGGTTGGAAAAGATGTTGGGGAAAGTCGGTGCAGACATTGACCCGAACCGTGTACACATCGTTGGATTTCTGCGTAAGGATCAATACCGGGCAGTCTTGCAAGTTTCCAAAGCACATGTTTACCTGACATATCCTTTTATACTTTCATGGTCGCTACTAGAGGCCATGGCCTGCTGTACGCCCATCGTGGCATCTAATACAGCGCCGATCACAGAATTTATCAAGGAAGGGGAAACAGGCGTCTTGTTTGACTTCTTTGATACCAATAATCTTATTGAAACAGTAATAAAGCAACTTGATGCAGGACAGGACCGAATAGACGAACTGACTCGGGCTGCCAGGCAATTGATAGAAACCGATTTTGAACAAACAGTGTGTATTGAACGATTGTTAAATTTAATTGAACCTAAGGCTGATGTGACTAACGACGGCGCATAAACGCTATTAGTTAAATATATAGTGCCGACATGAACAAAACAACTATTGATCAAAATACATCGCAGCAGGAAAAAAATAAATGACACCAGGCACTTCCCAACCCAGAACGGAAAAAAATGGCTTTGCCCATAAGGAAATGTTTTTAGCAGTAATCGATGACCTGAGACCTGTGGACGATTCAACGAAATTCAGTGTGCTGCAGACATTCACATCTGACGATTTGATACAAGAAGAACCCATATATTTCCGGAGTGGAGAAGATATTGTTGCTGGTTTAAAAATCGATACCATCAAAATAACTAATAGGAAAATTGAGCTATTGGGCTGGTATGCTGGTGAAATTCAAGTGCAACTGCTCTGCAATGGCCAGCCGCTGGAACAAAATGTAACTCATAATCTACGGCCTGATATTGCTGAGATTATCAAATGGCCTGAACCTGAAGAAGGCTTCGGCTTTACCCTTAAGGCCGGAGTCACCAAAGCCAAAAAGAATCAATATATAGTTCAAATCCAAATTAAGGATGGCGAGCAAACGCACTCGTTCCAACGAGCCCTGGAACTTGATAAATTTGTTACCTTGGGGAAAACTTCACCAGGTAACACGCGTGCTGTCGGCTACTTGGAACTGGCTGCTGCATCGGTTTTAATCCAGGAAGCAATAGTGGTTGGTTGGGTCATACATGATCCGGGTGTTAGGGTCTGGCTGGAAAACGAAGACGGGGATCGGTATTCCTTAAATAATGCCTTCCGCATTAAGCGTCAAGACGTTTTTGACGCTTTCGCTAAAAATTTTGGAAATGATGCCCGTGAGGGAGGCTTTATCATTCTTGTTCCCGGTATGTTGCTAACTGAGAAAATTAGACTGATGGCCATGTCTGGTTCTGAGTCGATTGTCCTCGGCACCATAGAATGTAGCAGTCTTGAAGCTACCTCCACCGCTTGTGCCCGCTGGCTGTTTGGCATTGCCACACCACTAGGCCAAATGCAAAAAAGGTTTCCTCTCATTGACGGGCCGCTTATCGACGCGTACCTGAGCTACGAGCAACAGGGTTGGGCAGGACTACCCCTACAAATGCACCAATTGGGTAATCCTACGATCAATCCCGATGTGAGTGTGATTGTTCCCCTTTATGGGCGAAGCGACTTTGTCGAACATCAGTTGCTTGAATTCTGTCGTGATGCCTGGTTTGCTCAGAATGCAGAACTCATCTACGTATTGGATGACCCCAAACTTGCCGATAGTTTTCCCGCTCTTGCAGAATACCTCTACCGCCTCTACCGCCTACCTTTCAAATGGGTATGGGGTGACGTTAATCGCGGGTATTCTGGAGCCAACAACTTGGGTGCTTCCCAAGCCGCTGGCACAAAACTCTTATTCCTGAACAGTGATGCCTTTCCCCAACAACCCGGCTGGTTGCAGGCATTATTAAGCGTACTTGATGACCATCCTGAGATTGGCGCAGTTGGCCCTCGTCTGGTATTTGCTGATGGCTCTATCCAACATGCTGGCATGGAATTCATGCGTCGCGATGAGCTCGGCATATGGATCAACCACCACCCATTTATGGGACTTGATTCCAAGCTTGATCGCGCACAAGAGCTCACTATAGTTCCTGCAG
>Ga0209254_10007494_pt1 | contig 10071 bp, 10 predicted proteins | sample FrelakmetDIP11DI_FD_187148 | JGI IMG/M metagenome (GOLD analysis project Ga0209254, IMG submission 187148) | Freshwater lake sediment microbial communities from the University of Notre Dame, USA, for methane emissions studies - DIP11 DI (SPAdes)... | ecosystem: Environmental > Aquatic >...
AGCCGGCGGCGGTGGTCGGCACTCGATCGTCCGCGATCGAGTGGCCGACCCACTTCCGCGGCCAGCCGCTGACCCAATTGCTGCCGACTGCGCTGGAGGCGCGCTTCGCCGCGCGCTTCCCGGGCGCGGTGGCGCGCTTCACCGACGGCGAGCAGTTGCTGATCGTCCGCCACGTGCGCCGCCCGACGCGGCTGCTGCACCCGGCGACCGACTGCTTCCGCGCTGCCGGCTACGCGGTCGCCGGTTCACAGGCCGCCGTCGATGCGCAGGGCGTGCGCTGGCGCTGCTTCGTCGCCACCCGCGGCGATGAACGGCTGCGCGTCTGCGAGCGCATCGGCGAACGGCTCGACGACGCGGACGCGCCGGGCTGGACCGATGTGTCGGCGTGGTTCTGGGACGCGCATTTCCGGCGCAGCGGGTCCGCGTGGTGGGCGCTGACCGTCGTCACGCCGCTTGACCCGGCAGGCGACTCATGAACCTGCGCCGTACGCTCGGATGGCTGGCATTGCTGGTCGGCGGAGCTGCCCTCGGCGTCGCTGCGCTGGCGACGATCGCCATGGTGGTGCTGACCGCCGGCGGCGTGCTGACGACGCCGCCGGGGGCGTGGGTGGTGCACGTCAGCCCCGTTCCGGGGCTGCGCGTGAGGCTCAGCGTGCCGGGGCTGGTTCGCTTCGCCACCTCGCCCAAGGCGCTGCGTCTGATTGATGGCCGCACGCTCATCACCCGGCATGGCGAGCTGCACTTCGCCCGCGACGGCAGCACGCTGCGAGTGGCCTGCGCGACGTGCCGCCTGGACGATCCGCGACTGGCGGCGCAGCCGGTTCACCTCGATCGGCTTGAGCTGCGACTGGCACGCAACAACGAACAGACGCTCGCCGGCGAGCTCGCCGGCAGTGAACTCAAAGTTCGCTTCACCGCGCGGCTGCAGCCGGACCGCATCGACGTCGACTGGCAATTGCCGCCGACCGAGATCGCCGCGGTCTACCGACTGCTCGGGTCGGTGATCCCGGAGGCGCATCTGGCGAATATCGACGGCCGCATCGAGGCGCGCGGCAGCCTGCGCCTGCCGCAGCGACGCGCGCGGGTCGAACTGGCGATCGACGGCTTTCGTGTCGACGGACTGGGCACGGAAAAGCTCGCCTCGGGACCGGTCGCATTCGCCTGTCCCGACGCCGAGGGTCTGCCGGTCCCGCGGCGCGTGACGCCGGGCGAGGGCCGCTGGATCAGCCCGGCGGCTTCCGGCGCGCTGCTCGCCGCCGTGATTGCCGCCGAGGACCAGCGCTTCGAAGAGCACCACGGCTACGACACCGTCGAGATCGCTCACGTACTGCGGTCGATCGACGGGGAGGCGCCCAGCCGCGGTGCCAGCACGATCAGCCAGCAACTGGCGCGGGCGCTCATGACCGGCGGCGAACGCACCGGCGCGCGCAAGCTGCGCGAACTGCTCTATGCGGTGGAACTGGAGCGCACGCTCGGCAAGGGCATGATCCTCGCGCTGTACCTGAACACCGTGCATTGGGGCCCCGGCATCTGCGGCGCCGACGCCGCGGCGCGGACCTACTTCGGCAAGCGGCCGCGGCAGCTGACGCCGCTGGAGGCGGCGTGGCTGGCGGCGATCCTGCCCAATCCGACGCAGGCGCACGCGGACGTGTACCTCGCCGGTGCCGGCGACAGCGCCCGCGCGGTCCGTGTGTTGCAGCAGATGCGCACGCTGCCGCGCGCCGAACGCGAGCGCTGGGCGGGCCAGCCGCTGGCTTTCGCCCGGCCCGCGCCGGCGGCCGCGGCGCCGGGCCGGCTGGCCGCGGCGCCGTAGGGGCGTCTGCCGCCCGCCGCGACAGCCGGCGCGTGCCCGGCTGCCCGGGATCAGCGGTGCGTCGGCGCGTGCCGCTGTCGCCTGTAATGCAGCACCTGCCAGGCGTAGATCAGGCCGCCGAGGGCGAGGCCGATCAGGTCGGTCACGGTGCCCGGGTGGATGCACAGCAGCGCTGCGATCACCATGGCGACGCGCAGCGGCATCGCCAGCAGGCCGCGGGCCCAGCCCTCGGTGCCGGCGCCGAGGAACAGCACGCCGATCGACGCGGTGATGCCGGCCTGGATGATCTCCGGCCAGGTGCCCTGCATCAGCAGCACCGGGCTGAAGAAGAACATGAACGGCACGATGAAGGTGGCCAGTCCCATCTTCAGCGCGATCCAGGAGGTGCGCCACGGGTCGGACTGCGCCAGGCCGGCGGCGGCGAAGGAGGCCAGCGCCACCGGCGGCGTGATCGCCGAGATCACCGCGAAGTAGAAGATGAACATGTGCGCGACCAGCGCCGGCACGCCCATCTTGATCACGCCCGGCGCGATCACGGCGGCGGCGATGGCATAGGCGGCGGTGGTCGGCATGCCCATGCCCAGCACCAGCGCCACCAGCGCCGCGAACAGCATGGCGATGAACTCGCTGGCCCCGGCCAGCGTCAGCAGCATCTGCGAGAAGCGACCGCCGATGCCGGTCAGCGCGATGACGCCGACGATGATGCCCGCGCAGGCGCACACCGCCACCAGCTGCGTGCAGTCCTTGGCGGCGCCGACCAGGCCGTCGCCGGTGCGCTTCCAGCCGAACAGCGCGGTCAGGATCAGGATCGCCGCCAACGCGACGGCGAACGTGCCCCACTCGCCGATGCTGGCCTCGGCGAATCCGGCAACGGTCGCCGGCACGAAGTAGAACAGCGCACCGAGCAGCACGATCGAGACGATCCGCACGACCAGCCGCTGGCCGACCTGCAGCGCGCTGAAGCGGGAGGCCGTCTCGTCGTCGAGGTCGAAGTCGCGCAGCCGGAACGCCAGCAGGCCGGCGATCATCGCCGTGCCGATGCCCAGCGCGCCGGCGCGGAACGGCGACAGCCCGTCGAGCAGCGCCCACACCAGCACGACGATCGGCGCGAACAGGTAGAGCAGGCTCATCATGCGGCCGAGCGACGGCAATTCCTTGCGCGACAGGCCACGCAGGCCGAGCCGGAGCGCGTGCAGGTCGACGTGCACCCAGCAGGCGATGTAGAACAGCAGCGCCGGCATGATCGCCGCGAAGGCGATCTCGCCGTACGGAATGCCGGTGATCTCGGCCATCAGGAAGGCGCCTGCGCCCATCACCGGCGGCGTGATCTGGCCGCCGGTCGACGAGGTGGCCTCGATCGCCGCCGCCGTCTCCTTGTCGTAGCCGACCTTGCGCATCATCGGGATCGTCACCATGCCCGAGGCGACCACGTTGGCCACCGCCGAGCCTGAGATGGTGCCCACCAGCACGCCGGAGGCGACCGCCGCCTTGGCCGGGCCGCCGCGGGCCCAGCCGAACAGCGCGTTGCACAGGTCGTTGATGTAGTCGCCGACCTTCGACACGTTCAGGAACGCGGCGAACGTGACGAACAGGATGATGTAGGTCGACGACACCTGCGTGGTGACGCCGAAGATGCCGTACTCGCTGTAGATGTAGGTGAAGAAGCGGTCGATGTTGAAGCCCTTGTGCTCGAGCACGCCCGGCATCCACGGGCCGACGAACGAGTAGAGGATGAACAGCGCGGCGATGATCGGCAGCGCCAGTCCGGCGGTGCGGCGTGCGAACTCCAGCACGATCATCGTGCCGACGAAGCCGACCACCACGTCGCCCGGGGTGAACTGCGCGCCGGCGCGGAACAGCAGGCCGTCGAGCTCGACCGTCACGTAGGCCGCGCAGGCGATCGAGGCGGCGATCAGCAGCCAGTCGTACCACGGCACGCCGGTCTGCCGGCCGCGGGCCAGCGGCGCGTAGAGCATGAAGCCGATCGCCGCTCCCCAGCCGACGTGGATGGCGCGGAACAGCAGCGGCTCCATCGGGTAGAAGTTCAGCCCGATCATGTGGAAGACGGTGAAGCCGATCGCCAGCGCGGCGAGCAGCCAGCTCTCCCACGGGCGCAGAGTGCGCTTGTTGCCGGCGAACTCCTCTTCCGGCGTGGGCGCCAACCCGGCGCCAGGCGCCTCATGCCCGCCGGGCCCGGCATGCGTGGCCTGCGGATGCTCGTGCGCTGAAGTCATCTTCTCCTCCCCGGGAAACAGAAAGCCGCGCCGGGGCGACGGGCCCCGGCGCGGCTGCTTGGCTGGTGCTCGCCCCGCCCGCTACTGCGGCAGCAGGTGCTTCGGGATGTTGATTCCCTTTTCCTTGAAGTAGCGCACCGCGCCCGGGTGGAACGGCAGGAAAGCGTTGCGGTTCCAGTTTTCGGGCAGCGTTTCCTTGCCGGCGGCGTGGCCCTTGACCAGCAGGGCGTTGTTCTCCATCACCGTCTTGGTCACGGCGTACACGAGGTCCTCGGGCACGTCCTTGTGCGCGATGGCGAAGTTGAAGATGCCGACCGTCTTGTGGTCGGCGGTCTGCTGCTTGTAGGTGCCCTTCGGGATGATCGCGTCGGACAACTCGGGCATCGCTTTCTTAAGCGTGGCGATCTCCTGGTCGGTGAAGGTGAAGAAGGTCACCTTGTTGGTCGTCTCCAGCTCCGAGTAGGAGGCGATCGGGATGCCGGCGCAGAACGGGAAGGCGTCGATCAGGCCGTCCTGCAGGTTGGCCGCCATGTCGGAGGCCTGCCCGTTGCGGATCGTCGCCTTGATGCCGAGCGCGTCGAACATCATCGGGAAGTAGGTGCCGCAGGTGCCGGCGCGCGGACCGACCCCGGCGCGCTTGCCGGCGAGGTCCTTGACGGATTTGATGCCCGACTTCTCCATCGCCACGAAGTGGAACGGCGTGTCGTACATCGGGAACATCGCGCGGATGTTGCGGTGCTGCTTGCCCTTGGTCCAGTCGCCCTTGCCTTCCCAGGCCTGCAGCGCCACCCCCATCGTCGTCATGCCGAAGTCGATCTGGCGGTCGTCGGTCAGGATCACGTTCTGGTTGGGGCCCTGCGTCTGCTGCGTGCTGATGTTGGTGCCGATCTTCTCGTTGACCAGGCTCGCCCACACCTGGCCGTAGACGAAGTAGGTGCCGCCGACCGAAGCGGTGCCGAGCGTCAGGTTCTTCGGCCAGTTCGGGTTGGTCTGGGCCTGCGCTGCCGCCGCGAGCGCGAGCGAGCAGGCGAGGGCCGCGGTGGCGCGAAATGCGTTCGCGAGTTTCATGCTTCGACTCCTTGAGTGATCGTGATGCCGGAACCGCGTGCGGCGGCCCGGCCTGTCCCCGAATGGCCTTGATGGCTCTGTTTGGGCCGGGCCAATGTACATCGGCGCCGGGGCCGAGGCAATGCAGCCGCGCCCGACCCGCGCACTGCGGGCGCTGTGCCGAGCGCCGCCTGCCGGGTCGGTGCCCTCAGAGGCAGGCAGGGGCGCCGCGAGCGATGCGACGGCGGGCGGCGGCCGCCGCCCGCGCGGGGCGGGACATCTGGTTCGAGGCCGTGACGGCAACCGACCGCTTCATCACGCCCGTCAACGGTGCCGTCATTGCTCGGATCGCCCTTTCAAAGCCCGCGATAAACGACTGCGTTACCACCTTGCGGCAGGGCAGCGTGGAGAGGTGGCCCGTTGCCGGCGAGCCGGGGATTCCGTTCTGCTACAGGGCCGCCGCCGGTGGCATGGGCTACTTTTCCGTGGTTGCGCCGGTGGGGCCGAGCCCCGGCGTACTGATCATCAACGTGCAATCCTTCTGAGTGCACGCTCGAATCAGGGGACCCGCATGGATGCGGCGCGGCACCGTAGGCTGTCGGCGCGCGCTGCATGCCGCAACGGGTCAACCAGCGCAACAACTGCCGACTGGTGTCACCAAGCATGGCCGCCGATGCAGGATCCCGACCCGCGCGTGCGCCGCTTCGCCCTCGGACAGCGGGCACGCAATCCGACCGAATCGCTCGATCTCGTCACCGCCGCGATGGTCGATCCGGAGGAGTCGATCCGCGAACGCGCCGAGCAGTTGTTCGAGGACGCCCTCGCCAGGAGGAAATAGGGCGCCGCCGGCTTGCCGCCGCGTTCGGGCCGCGGGGTCCGCCGGAGCAGGGGCGGCCGAGGACCGCGGCCGATTCGATGCCGCAAAGGCGCTGCGCGGTCTTCGGCGCGTGGCCGCCGCACAGTTTGACGTAGCCGACAATTGTCCATACAGTCGGCCCGTGAAGATCGAATGGGACCCGAGCAAGGCGTCAGCGAACCTGCGCGACCACGGGGTCTCGTTCGCGGAAGCGGCCACGGTCCTGGCGGTCGACTACGCGCTGACGCGCGAGGACCCCGACGCGGTCGGTGAGCAACGCTTCGTCACGCTGGGAATGAGCGCCACCGGTGTGCTGCTCGTGGTCGTGTACAGCCACCGCGAACCGGACATCTATCGCCTGATCTCGTCGTGGAAGGCCAACAAACCGCAGAGGAAGCAATATGAAAAAGGTCGCCGCTGAGCCCTATCGCGACATCGACTTCTCGGCCGCGAAGCGCGGGCCGGTCATCCCGGCGGAGCCCGGCAAGACGAAGATTTCGATCCGCCTGGACAACGCCGTCATCGACTATTTCCGCGCGCAGGTCGAGCGGGCGGGAGCGGGGAACTACCAGACCCTGATCAACGACGCGCTGGTGGCCTACATCCAGCAGCGGTCCGTCATCGAAGCCGTGCGGCAGGTTGTGCGCGAGGAGCTGGGTGCGCCCCGCGCCAGGGCACGCGCAGCAAAGGGGCGGGCTGTCGAGGCCTGAGACCTTGCAGATCGTGCGCCGCGTTCGCTGACGCGGCACGCCAGCCGCTTACTCGCCGATCAGGTGCAGCGCCACCTGGCGCCGGTGGCCGCGCAGCCGGTGCTCGTACAGGTAGATGCCCTGCCAGGTGCCCAGCGCGAGCTGGCCGTCGATCAGCGGCACCGATAGCTGGGTGGCCGTCAGCGCGCTGCGCACGTGCGCCGGCATGTCGTCCGGCCCTTCCGCGTCGTGCTCGAACAGGCGATCGCCGTCGGGCACCAGGCGGGCAAAGAACCGTTCGAGATCGCGCTGAACTTCCGGATCGGCGTTCTCCTGGATCAGCAGGCTTGCCGAGGTGTGGCGGACGAACACCGTCAGCAGGCCGCTGCTGAGGCCGCTTGCGCGGACCCAGTCGGTGACCCGCCTCGTGATCTCGGTGAGCCCGCGGCCGCGTGTGTCGACGGCGAGCAGCGTGTGCGCCTGGCGCATCGCGCGGCGTGCAGCCGAACGCGCCGCTAGACGTTCAGCGAGTGGCCGAGCGCGCGCATCGCCGCTTCCTGCACCGCCTCGCCGAGCGTCGGGTGGGCGTGGATGGTGCCGGCGACGTCTTCCAGCCGCGCGCCCATCTCGATCGACTGCGCGAATGCCGCGGCGAGCTCGGAGACTTCCTGCCCGACCGCCTGCCAGCCGACGATCAGGTGGTTGTCGCGGCGGGCGACCACGCGCACGAATCCTTCCCCGCCTTCGAGCGTCAGCGCGCGGCCGTTGGCCGAGAACGGGAAGTGCGCGTGGATGCAATCGAGGCCGGCCTTTTCCGCATCTGCGGGCGAATGCCCGACCGTCACTACCTCGGGGTCGGAGAAGACCACTGCCGCAATCGCCGCCGGATCGAATCGCCGCTTCGCCCCGCCGATGATCTCGGCCACCGTCTCGCCCTGCGCGCTCGCCCGATGAGCGAGCATCGGTTCACCCGTCACGTCGCCGATCGCCCACACGTTGCGCATTGAGGTGCAGCACTGGGCGTCGATCTTGATGAAGCGGCCGTCCATGTCCAGCTGCAGCCGCTCCAGTCCCCAGCCGTCGGTTCGCGGCCGGCGGCCGATCGCCACCAGCACCTGGTCGGCAGCGACCTCCTGCTCCGCTCCTTTCTCGTCGCGCAGCCGCACCGCGTCGCCGGCCTCGTTCAGGCCGAGCACGGTGGAGCGCAGGTGCACGGTCACGCCGAGGCGGCGCAGCGACGCCGCCACCGGTCGGGCCAGCTCGGCGTCGAACGCTGGCAGCACCTGCGGCAGCATCTCGACCACCGTGACCTCGGCGCCGAGCTTGCGATAGGCGATGCCGAGTTCCAGTCCGATGTAGCCGGCGCCGACGACCACCAGTCTGTGCGGTATGGCCGCCGGCGACAGCGCCTCGGTCGAGGAGATCACCCGGCCGCCGAAGGGCAGCGACGGCAGCGTCGCCGGCGCCGAGCCCGGCGCGAGCAGCAGGTGCTCGCAGGTGATCCGCCGCGTCTGAACGCCGCCCGGGCGCTGCGCGCGCACGTCGACCGTCTTGCCGTCGACGATCTCGGCCCAGCCGTTGATCACCTCCGCGCCGTGCTTGCGCAGAAGCGTCGCCACGCCGCCGGTCAGCCGGCGCACGACGCCGTCCTTCCAGCGCATCGCCTGCGCCGCATCGAGGCTCGGCTCGGCTGCGCGGATGCCGAGCGCGTTGTCGGAAGCGTGGCGGCGCGCCCGATCGAACTCGCCGGCCAGGTGGATCAGCGCCTTCGACGGAATGCAGCCGATGTTCAGGCAGGTGCCGCCGAGGTATTCGCCTTCGACGAGGATGGTGGCGATGCCCAGCTGTGCCGCGCGGATGGCGGCGATGTAGCCGCCCGGCCCGCCGCCGATCACCAGGAGTTGGGTGTCCATGTGCTTACTCGACGAAAAGGAGCGCGGGGGCCTCGAGCAGGCCTCGCACCGCCTGCACGAAGTGCGCGCCGTCGGCGCCGTCGACCACGCGGTGGTCGAACGATGAGGACAGGTTCATCAGCTTGCGCGCCACCACCAGGCCGCTGCGGATCATCGGCCGCTCGACGATGCGACCGACGCCGACGATCGCCACTTCCGGATAGTTGATCACCGGCGTGGTGACGATGCCGCCGAGCGCGCCCAGACTGGTGATGGTGATGGTCGAGCCGGTCAGTTCGTCGCGCGAAGCCTTGCCGGTGCGCGCCGCTTCGGCCAGGCGCTTGATCTCGGCCGCGCACGACCACAGGTCGCGCGCCTCGGCATGGCGCAGCACCGGCACCATCAGCCCGCCGTCGGTCTGCGTGGCGATGCCCAGGTGCACGGCGCCGTAGCGGGTGACCACGCCGGCATCGTCGTCGAAGCGGGCGTTGACCTGTGGAAAGTCGCGCAGCGCCTGCACGATCGCCCGCGCCAGCAGCGGCAGCAGGGTCAGTCGGCCGCGCTGCTCGCCGTGGCGCTCGTTCAGCTGCGCGCGCAGGGCCTCCAGTTCGGTGACGTCGATCTCCTCGACGTAGGTGAAGTGCGGAATGCGCCGCTTCGCCTCCTGCATCTTCTGCGCGATCTTGCGGCGCAGGCCGATTACCTGCACCTGCTCCTCGTCGTGGCGCTCGACGTACCGGCTGCCGGCCGGTGCCGTCGTGCCACGGCGGGCGACGTAGGCGTCGAGGTCCTCGTGCAGGATCCGGCCGGCCCCGCCGCTGCCTGGCACGAAGCGCAGTTCGATGCCCATTTCGAAGGCGCGGCGGCGCACGGCCGGGGAGGCGATCGGCTTCTCGCCGGGGGCACGTGTCACCGGCGCCGCCGGCTTGGCGGCAGCGGGTGGCATCGGCGCCAGCGGCGGCGCTTCGACGGGCTTCGGCGCGGGAGCAGCAGGTCCGGGTGCGGTTGCGCGCGCGGGTGCAGTCGCAGGCGCCGCGTGGGCGGTCACCGGCGGCGCGCCAGCGGCGACGTTGCCGGCGCCCTCGACCTCCAGCCGGATCAGTTCGGTGCCGACACCCATCACGTCGCCCACCTTCCCGCCGAGCGACAGCACCTTGCCGTGCACCGGCGACGGGATCTCGACGGTGGCCTTGTCCGTCATCACGTCGGCCAGCACCTGGTCCTCGACGACCGCGTCGCCGGGCTGCACGTGCCACTCGACCAGTTCGACCTCGGCGATGCCTTCTCCGATGTCCGGCATCTTGATCACGTGGATGCCCATGATCAGGCCTCCATAACGCGATTGAAGGCTTCGCCGACCCGCTGCGGCCCGGGGAAGTAGGCCCACTCCTGCGCGTGCGGATACGGCGTGTCCCAGCCGGTCACCCGCTCGATCGGCGCTTCGAGGTGATAGAAGCAGTGCTCCTGCACCAGCGCCGCCAGCTCGGCGCCGAAGCCGCTGGTGCGCGTGGCCTCGTGCACGATCACGCAGCGGCCGGTC
>Ga0209254_10007495_pt1 | contig 10070 bp, 8 predicted proteins | sample FrelakmetDIP11DI_FD_187148 | JGI IMG/M metagenome (GOLD analysis project Ga0209254, IMG submission 187148) | Freshwater lake sediment microbial communities from the University of Notre Dame, USA, for methane emissions studies - DIP11 DI (SPAdes)... | ecosystem: Environmental > Aquatic >...
AGGCTGTCCAGGGCCGTGGCCTCCCGGTCGAGCGTCAGGTGGCTGCTCTCGGCGTCCCGCGTCAGCCAGCCCCGCCGTTGCAGGTGCCGGCCGACACGGCTGGTGATGGTCCTGGGAATCTCCTCCAGCTCGGCCTTGCTCGGTGGCGGTACCGGCCGGAACTCCAGGCGGTCATGATTCCGGAGGTAGACCCCGTCCAGCACCAGCAGGTGGAAGTGGATGTTCAGGTTCAGCGCGCTGCCGAAGCGCTGGATCAGGGTCACGGCGCCGGATTGCGCGGCGGACTGCGTCAGCCCCGCGTCGAGCAGGTTGACGGTAGCCGACGGTGCGTCGTAGAGCACTCGTAATACACCGCACTCTGCTTTCCACGCAAGCTGGAGTGCCACGCTCGCATTCTTTCCCCGCCGGTCATTGACCAGGAGACTGCCTTGAAGAAGGACTCACCTGCCAAAGTCCTGCCCGGACCGCGCGTCCTGGTGCGCAATCCGTTCCGGGCGGGGGTGGCGGAGGAATTGGCGGGCTACGCGGCCAAACGGCTGCCGGCGTCCCGAATCAATCGCCGGCATCCCGGCCGGGGGCGGCCGAAGCGGGGCATTGCGAGGGCTGCGGGGGCCAGGTACGGGTGGTGGCGTGCCTCGAGGACCCGCTGGTGATCGCGCGGATCCTGGCGCATCTCGACCGGCGGGCGGGGCTGTCCCTTGAGCGGCACCGGCCCGCGGCTGTGTCCGGGCCCTCGTGCGCGGCGAGAAACTGGTGGGCCGGGGGAGATTCGGGTTCCGGTCGCCGGGCGCGCGGGCGGAGGTGCTGCGGATCACCGGGTGCCCGTGGCCAGCGCCGCCCAGCGCCGCCGGGAATGGGCTTCCGGCAGGGGCTTTGAATGACCTATTCTCCCGACCCATGGAAGAGCCCATCCACCCGGTTCACCTCGAGGCCCTGAAGCGCGCCACACCCGCGGAGAAGCTCGAGGCCGTCGCTGTGCTGTATGAGACCGGCATCCGGCTGCGGATGGCGGGTCTGCGCATGACCCACCCGGACTGGACCGACGACCAGCTGGAGGCCGAGGCGCGCCGGTCGCTGCGCCATGCCGGCACCTAGCCCGCTCGCACCGTTCATCGAGGCCGAGGTCGGTCACCGCGGGCTGCACGGCCAATGGAAGAAGGTGGCCGCTGGAGCGTAGGACCGGCCTACACCCCGGATCGACTTCCCTGCTACCGCCCGACCGCACGTACCACGCGGCGGCGGGCCTTCCGGCAGGCCGCTCAGGTCACCGTGATCTTCACCATCTTGTCGCCCTGCTCGATGGCGTCGACCACGTCGATGCCCTTGGTCACCTTGCCGAACACGGTGTGCTTGCCGTCCAGATGGGGCTGCGGGCCGTGGGTGATGAAGAACTGGCTGCCGTTGGTGCCCGGACCCGCATTGGCCATCGAGATGACGCCCCGCTCGTGGCGCAGGGGGTTGCCCTTGAACTCGTCCTCGAACCGGTAGCCCGGGCCGCCGCGGCCGGAACCGGTCGGGTCGCCACCCTGGACCATGAAGTTGGCGATGACGCGGTGGAACGTGACCGCGTCGTAGAAACCGTCCTGGGCCAGGAAGACGAAGTTGTTCACGGTCTTCGGCGCGTGCTGGGGAAACAGCTCCAGTTCGATGGTGCCCCTGTTCGTCTCGATGCTGACCTTGTAGCTGCGGTCGGTCTCGATCTGCAGGGCGGGCGGTGCGTCGTACTGCTTGGCAGGCATGGCGGGGCTCCGGAAGGTGGGGTCTGAAGGAAATCGGGGCTCGCACTCTATACTCTCGGGATGAGTCCTGGCGACCCACTGGTGGAAGTCACCGACCTCCGGAAGCACTTCCCCGTGCGGGGCGGCGTGTTCCGACGCGTCGTCGGCCAGATCAAGGCGGTGGACGGGGTAACCCTCGCCGTAGGACCGGGCCAGACCCTCGGGTTGGTGGGCGAGTCGGGCTGCGGCAAGTCCACGCTGGGTCGCACCATCCTGCGGCTGCAGGAGCCCACCGGCGGCTCGATCCGGTTCGGCGGGGAAGACATTACCCACCTGACGCGCCAGCAGCTGATGCCCTGGCGCCAGCGGATGCAGGCGGTCTTCCAGGACCCCTACGGGTCCCTCAGCCCCCGGCGCACGGTGGCCGAGACCGTGCGGGAGCCCCTGGACGTGCACCGGGTGGGCACGTCGGCCGCGCGGAATGCCCGGGTGGCCGAGCTGCTGGACGAGGTGGGACTGAGCCCCCGGACGGCGGACCGGTACCCCCACGAGTTCTCGGGTGGCCAGCGGCAGCGGGTGGGGATCGCCCGTGCGCTGGCGCTCAATCCGCGGTTCATCGTGGCGGACGAGCCCGTTTCTGCCCTCGACGTGTCGGTCCAGTCCCAGGTCCTGAACCTCATCGCCCGGCTCCAGCGGGAACGGGGCATCGCCTTCCTGTTCATCTCCCACGACCTGGCGGTGATCCAGCACGTGAGCGACCGGATCGGCGTGATGTACCTGGGCAAGCTCGTGGAACTCGCACCGGCGGCCGCGCTGTTCCGGCAGCCGCTGCATCCCTACACGGAGGCGCTGCTCTCGGCGGTGCCCCAGGTGGAGGTCGGTGGCCGCAAGCGCATCGTGTTGAGCGGTGACGTGCCATCGCCGCGCAATCCGCCGGCGGGTTGCCCCTTCCACACCCGGTGCCCGAAGGTGATGGAAAAGTGCAGGACGCTGGTTCCGCCGCTCAAGTCTCCGGAGGGTGATGGCTTCCGCACCGTCGCCTGCCACCTTTACCCGTAGGAGCGCCTTCAGGCGCGAACAATATCGGTCGCGCCGGTCGGCGCTCCTGCGGCGCGGTGCCGTTTACGAGCGCCAGAAGGTGGGCGAAAAGAGCACCAGGAGGGTGAAGACCTCCAGGCGGCCGAAGAGCATGGCGAAGATGCACACCCACTTGGCCAGGTCGTTCACTGCCGTGAAGTCAGCGACGACCTTGCCGAGCCCCGGGCCCATGTTGTTGATGGACGTCGCCAGAGCCGAGAACGCGGTGACCTGGTCGACCCCGCTGCCGACCAGGATCAACAGCATCACGCCGAACAGGATGATGTAGACCACGCAGAAGCCCCACACCGCCTCGATCACCCGTTGGGGCACGACCGAGTCGCCGAGCCGCACGGGGATCTCGGCGGCCGGGTGCACCAGGCGCTTCACTTCCCGGACGCCCTGGTTGTAGAGCAGCAGCCACCGCACGACCTTCATCCCGCCGCCCGTCGAGCCGGCGCAGCCGCCTATGAAGCTCACCAGGATGAGGGTGAGGGGGAGTGCGCCCGGCCACTGGTCGAAGCCTGTCGCAATGAACCCCGTGCTCGTCATGAAAGAGACGAAGTGGAACGCGGCATGCCGGCCGGATTCCCCCACCGTAGCGTAATGGCCGGTGACTGTGAGGTAGGCGGTTCCCGCCAGCGTCAGCGCGAGCAGAATCAGGAAATACGCGCGAAACTCGGGGTCGTGCAGGTAAGACCGGCCGCTCCGGCTGCGCCACGCAACGAAGTGCAGTGAGAAGTTGGCGCCTGCCAGGAACATGAACAGGATCGCGATGGCCTCAATCAGCGGGCTGTTGAACCAGGCGATGCTTGCGTCGTGGGTCGAGAAGCCGCCGGTCGCCAGCGTGGCAAAGCTGTGGCAGATCGCGTCGAACATGCTCATGCCCGCGTACCAGAAGGCGAGCGTGCAGGCCACCGTCAGCCCCACGTAGATCAGCCAGAGGGCCTTGGCAGTTTCGGTAATGCGGGGCGTGAGTTTGCTGTCCTTCATCGGGCCAGGGGTTTCGGCCCGGTAGAGCTGCATGCCGCCGACGCCGAGCATCGGCAGGATCGCCACCGCGAGCACGATGATTCCCATCCCTCCCAGCCAGTGCAGCTGGGCCCGGTAGTACAGGATCGACTGGGGCAGCTTGTCCAGGCCCGTCAGTGCAGTGGCGCCCGTCGTCGTCAGCCCGGAGACCGTTTCAAAGATGGCATCCGTTACTGACATGTCGGGCGACTGTGCCAGGAGCAACGGCACGGCGCCGAAGCTGCCAAGGCCCAGCCAGAACACGGCCGCCACGAGGAATCCATCCCGCAGACGAAGTTCACGCTTGTCGTTGCGCGCGGGGAACCAGGCAATCAGCCCTGCGACGAACGTGATGGCGAATGCCTCGATGAATGACGGTGCCTGGGCATCCGCGTAGTAAACCGACACGGCAATCGGCGGCATCATCGTCACGCTGTACAGCATCAGCAGCATGCCAAGGATGCGTTGGACAACTCTGAGATGCATCGAGGGCTACAGGCTGACGGTCACGGGCGGAACAGCCGCTCGACCAGCTGGATCTGGCGCCGGTCCGACACGAACAGGATCAGGTGGTCGCCGGACTGGATCACCGTGTCGTGGTGCGCCTGCAGGACCTCGTCGCCCCGGACGATGACGTTGATCCTCGCCCCCTTGGGCAGCGGCACGTCCTCCACCTTGCGTCCGACCACCCGCATGTCGCCGCGGTTGCCCTGGGCGATCGCCTCGATGGCCTCGGCCCGGCCGCGCCGCAGGGTGTGGATGCGCACCATTCCCGACTGGCGGACGTAGGCCAGCAGGGCGCCGATGGTGATCTGGGGCGGGGAAATGCCCACGTCGATGCGGGGGCCCTCCACCAGCTCGGCGTAGGCGGGCCGGTTAATGAGCGCCATCACCTTCTTGCAGCCGAGCCGTTTCGCAAGCATGGCTGAGAGGATGTTGACCTCCTCGGCGTTGGTCAGCGACACGAACACGTCCGAGCTGTCGATGTTCTCCTCGAGCAGCAGCTCCTCGTCCGCGGCGTCGCCGGACAGGACGATTGTCTTGGCCAGCCGCTCGGAAATCATGCGGGCCCGGTCCCGGGAGCGCTCGATCAGCTTCACCTGGTTCGTGCCCTCGAGTGCCTGGGCGACCCGGAAGCCGATGTTCCCGCCGCCGGCGATGAAGATCCGCCGCACGGGGTCTTCGAGCTTGCGCATCTCGCGCATCACGGTCCGGATGTCCTGGCGAGCGGCGATGAAGAACACCTCGTCGTTCTCGAGCAGGCGCGTGCTGCCCTCCGGGATGATCTCCTGCCCGTCCCGGTAGATGGCCGCGATGCGGGTCTCGATCTCCGGGATGTGGTCCCGGAGCGTGCGGATCTCCTGGCCCACCAGCGGCCCGTCCCGGTGGGCCCGGACGCCGACCAGCCGCACCTTGCCGTCGGCGAAGTCCAGCACCTGGAAGGCGCCGGGATAGCGGATGAGCTGCTCGATGTACCGGGTCACCAGCTGCTCGGGGCTGATGCAGAGATCCACGGGGACCCGGTCGGCGCCAAACAGTCCCGGGGTGTTCATGTACTCGGCGGAACGGACCCGGGCAATCTTGGTCTGGGTGCCGAAGAGGGTGTAGGCGACCTGGCAGGCGATCATGTTCACCTCGTCGCTGTTGGTCAGCGCGATGACCATGTCCGCCTCGGCGGCACCGGCGCGCTCCAGGGCGCCCGGGGATGCGGCGTGGCCCTGTACCGTGCGCACGTCCAGCCGGTCCTGCAGCTCCCGGAGCACGGACGGGCTGGAGTCGATGATCGTGACTTCGTTGGATTCCTCCCGGGCCAGGTGATACGCGGCCGTGGAGCCCACCTGTCCCGCGCCCAGGATAAGGATCTTCATTCGCCTACATCACTTCCAGGTTCGCGTAGGACATCACCAGCCACTTGGCACCCGAGTCCTCGAAGTTGACCTGCACCCGGGCATGGGCGCCCGCCCCCTCGTAGCTGAGCACGATACCCTCGCCGAACTTGCCGTGCTTGACCCGCTGGCCCAGGCGCAGGCCACCGAAGGCCTGGTCGTCGGACGGGATGCCACCGCGCCGGTAGGCGGGTTGTGCCACGTTGAGCCGGGGCCGCACTTCCTCGATGAGCTCCGCCGGGATCTCACTGATGAAGCGCGAGGCCTGGCCGAAGCTGTCCGTGCCGTGCAGGCGGCGCTGCTCGGCATGGCAGAGATACAGCTCGCTCATGGCCCGGGTGGCGCCCACGTAGCAGAGGCGGCGCTCCTCCTCGAGCCCGTCCACGTCATTCAGCGACCGGCGATGCGGGAACAGCCCGTCCTCGAGGCCGGTGAGGAACACCACCGGAAATTCGAGCCCCTTCGCGGAGTGCAGGGTCATCAGCTGCACGCAGTCGGTCCAGGCGTCACCCTGGGTGTCGCCTGACTCAAGGGCTGCGTGAGACAGGAACGCCACCAGCGGCGGCATGCTCTGTTCGGCATCCTCGAGGTCGACCTGGGGATCGAAGCTCCGGGCGGCGCTAACGAGCTCGTCCAGGTTCTCCAGCCGCGCCTCGGCACGGTCCCTGGGCTCCTTGCGGTAGTGCTCGATCAGGCCGCTGCGCTGGATCACGTGGTCCACCTGCTCGTGCAGGGCCAGCCCCGCGGTGTCCCGGGCCAGCGTCTCGATCAGGTGGAGGAAGACCTGCACCGCCTTGCCGCCGCGGCTACCCGCATCGCCCGCCGACACGACCTGGGCCGCGCGCCACAGGGCCAGCGCATTGGCCTTGGCGTATTCCCGGATAGCATCCACCGAGCGCGCCCCGATACCCCGGGTGGGCACGTTGACCACCCTCTCAAAGGACGAGTCGTCATCCCGGTTGGCGATCAGCCGGAGGTAAGCGAGCGCGTCCTTGATCTCGGCCCGTTCGAAGAACCGCTGGCCGCCGTACACCCGGTACGGGAGGCCTGCCCGGAGCAAGACTTCTTCGAACACGCGGGACTGGGCGTTGGACCGGTACAGCACCGCCGCCTCGCTGCGCGAGTTGCCCTGCCGCACCCAGTCCTGGATGCGGCCGACCACGAACTCCGCCTCGTCCCGTTCGTTGTAGGCCCGGTAGAGCCGGATGGGCGCCCCCTCGCTGCCGGCCGTCCAGAGTTCCTTGCCGAGGCGCCCGGTGTTGTGGCTGATGATTGCGTTGGCGGCGCTGAGGATCGTCTTGGTCGAGCGGTAGTTCTGCTCGAGCTTGACCGTGCGCGAACCCGGGAAATCCCGCTGGAAGCGCCGCAGGTGTTCCTGCCGGGCGCCACGCCAGCGGTAGATGGATTGGTCATCGTCGCCTACGGCGAAGGGTACGCCGGTATCGCCCGCCAGCAGCCGCAGCCAGGCGTACTGGATGGCATTGGTGTCCTGGAACTCGTCGACGAGGATGTGCCGGAAGCGGCGGCGGTACTGGGCCAGGATCTCGGGATTGTTCTTCCAGAGCTCGAAGGCCCGGAGCAGCAGTTCGGCGAAATCCACGAGGCCGGACTTGTCGCAGGTTTCCTGGTAGAGGCCGTAGAGTCGGATCAGCTGGCGCCGGGTCTCGTCGCCGTCGTCCTTGAGCTGCGCGGCACGGAGCCCCTCGTCCTTGTGGTGATTGATGAACCACTGGACTTCCCGGGGCACCCAGGTGGATTCGTCCAGGTCCAGGTTTTTCAGGAGGCGCCGGATCAGTCGTTGCTGGTCCTCCGCGTCCAGGATCTGGAAGCCCTCGGGCAGTCCGGCATCCTGCGCGTGCCGGCGGAGCAGCCGATGTGCGAGGCCGTGGAAGGTGCCGATCCAGAGATGGTTCACCGGCATGTCCAGCAGTTCCTGGACGCGACCGCGCATCTCCGCCGCGGCCTTATTGGTGAACGTCACGGCGAGGATGCCGAGCGGCGACACGTTCTCCACCTGGATCAGCCAGGCGATCCGGTGGACGAGCACGCGGGTCTTGCCGCTGCCGGCGCCTGCCACCACGAGCATGGGTTCCTGGGGTGCAGTGACAGCCTCCCGCTGGGCGTCGTTCAGCGGGTCGAGGATTGGCGTGACGTCCATGGCGGCCGAGGAGTCTAGCAGCTTAGTTCTCCTCGCAAATCCAGAGATCCACCGGCTGGTTGTTACCGCCGACCGCGGGGGTCGGGGCGCAGCGCTCGAGGGTGCGTGGCGGCGTTACCGGTGCTGGCGTGTCGCGGCACGGCAGGCGTGCGTAGAGGTCCTTCTCGGCGACGAAGGCTGGCGGGAGCGATGTCGTGTCCCTGCCGGTATTCGCCGCGCTCAGGTCGGCAAGGATAGCCAGGGACTTGCCGCAGACGGCGGTGAGCAGGGCCTTGTCGGGGTTCCGCTCCAGTTCCTGGGTCAACGCCAGGCTGGCCGGTGTCGCGACGATCGGGCCGTGCTGCCGGATGGCGGCCAGCGCCCAGGCCGCGGCATCCAGCCGCAGGTCCCGATTCGGGTCACCGCCGCGGAGTGCGAGCAGCCGCCCGGGAAAGGTCGGGTCATTCCCTGGTCCACCGGGATCCTGGTCCGCGATATCCGAGAGGACATCGGCGATCTCCGCCATGGCCGCGGCCGAGCCCATTTCCGCGGCCCGGCCGTAGTACTCCACGGCTGTCACGGGATCGCCCGGCAGGCTTCCCGCCGCGTAGGCTTGCATGGCACCCAGGTCGCCGGCGTCTGCCAGCGACTTCTGCGTGGCCCTGTCCATGGCGGCGTATACCTCGGAGGGTGCGCCCTCGGCCGTTACCCCGGTCAGCGAATCGGCACCCAGATAGCCACGGGCTGTGCGCCAGTCCCGGTATGCAGCCAGCAACTTCTCCCCGTCCCGGCCTGCGGCGTTCAGCGCCCGGATGAATTCGTCACGGGTCGAGATTCGCGGCGGGGTGCCGGGCGTGGCGCGTGGGGTCCTCACGGGTGCTGCCGGAGTTTGTGGTGCTGATGCCGGTCCTGGCGCTGGCGAATTTGCTGCGCGCACCGCGACGGTGGCGGGCCCAGGTGCCGGAGTATCCCGGCCGGCGATGAGCAGCCAGACGAGTGCGCCCACCGCGAACAGCGCGGCCGCGACGACTAACGCGCTCCGCGACAAGGGCTAGCGCCCCGGGGCCGGTCGGAGCGCTGCCCGGAAGGACGTGTTGTGCAGGAGGTTGATCATCGCGAGGAGAAGCAGGGCCGCGATGCCGTTGTGGGCAGTGGCCAGCGCAAGCGGCAGCCCGAACCAGACGATGCCGATACCGATCGCCACCTGCAGCAGCGCGGTGGCTAGGACGAGCGACGTGGCGGTGCGCAGGCTGGCTGACTTTGCCCGGCGCCGCACCCACAGCGCGACGCTCACGAGGACCGTGAGCGTCAGCATCGCGCCCAGGCGGTGGGTGAAGTGGATGGCCACGCGGGAGGGCGCGTCCAGAACGCCGAACTCGTAATTGACGCCGAGGCCGCGCCAGAGCACGAAGCCCTCCGCAAAGTTAGCCTCCTCCGGCCACCACTGTCCCTGGCAGGTCGGCACGTCGGGGCAGGCCAGCGCGGCGTAGTTGGAGCTCGTCCAGCCGCCGAGGGCGATCTGGCCAATCAGCACCAGCAGGCCCGCGACGACGGGCCCGACCACTGCGCGAGGTTGCCGGTCGGCGTTTCGCCGCCGGTCTTCCAGCAGCAGCCAGGTGAGCAGGCCCAGCGTGGTGAGGCCGCCGAGGAGGTGCCCCATGACGATGAGCGGCTTCAGCAACAGCGTCACCGTCCACATGCCGAGCAGGCCCTGGAAGATCACCACGCCCAGCAGGACCAGCGGCGTGGCCACCGGCTGGCGGGGCGAGCGCCGGTTCAGCCAGGCGAACAGGGCGGCCAGCATGATCGAAAGCCCCAGCGTCGTGGCAGCATAGCGGTGAATCATCTCCCGCCAGGCTTTGCCGGCCTCCAGCTCCCGCTCGGGAAAGGCGGACTGGGCGGCCGCCCGGATCCCTTCGTCCCCGGGCAGCACCAGGTGGCCGTAGCAGCCGGGCCAGTCCGGGCACCCGAGACCGGCGTCCGACAGGCGCACATAAGCGCCCAGCACGATCACGACCAGGCCGAGCGCGGCGCCCACCCAGAGGCAGCGGCGATACCAGGCAGCGTAGTTCATCCGATCTGTGATGCCTTGAGCAGCAGGACCAGGTCCTGGTGCATGTCCTTCATCGCGGTGCCTGCCGGAAAGCGCAGCACCACGTTGCCCAGGGGATCGGTGATGAAGACGTCGCCCTCGGCAAACTCCCCCAGGGTGGCCAGCACCGTATCGCGGGATGACTGCCC
>Ga0209254_10007496_pt1 | contig 10070 bp, 9 predicted proteins | sample FrelakmetDIP11DI_FD_187148 | JGI IMG/M metagenome (GOLD analysis project Ga0209254, IMG submission 187148) | Freshwater lake sediment microbial communities from the University of Notre Dame, USA, for methane emissions studies - DIP11 DI (SPAdes)... | ecosystem: Environmental > Aquatic >...
CACGCGGCGCGTCTCGCCCACCTTGGCGAAGGCGTCGGCGAGCGACTCCGCGGAGGTGACGTCGATCGGGATCGACGTCCACTCGTCGGGAAAGCGCTTTAACTCGGTAGTGGTGGCGTGGCGCGCGCGGGTCTCGATCGGAAGCAGCTGGATCGATGGCGGGTGTCCGCTGTCCCAGAGAAGCTCGGTGGGACACATCGTGGTCCGGCCCGAGCTCGACGGCAGCAGGCGACGGCCGTAATCGGCGAAGAAGATCGCGTTGATGAGCTCGCTCTTGCCGCGCGAGTACTCGGCCACGAACGCCACCATCAGCCGGTCTTCGCCGAGGCGCTCGAGCAGGTTGTGCAGCCGGTTCTGCACTTGTGCGTCGGCGAGCTCGTTACCCGCGAGCCAGCGGCGAAAATCGTCGATGCGCGCTTGAATGTCGGCTCGCCAGGCGCTGTACGCCTGGAATTGATCTGCCAGTCCCTTCCCGCCCATGTCCCCTTCTCCCCCGCGAGCGGCCGAGGACTCTAGATTCGCGGTGAAAAGGCCGTCGAGCGCATTGGAGTTTGCGCGCAAGATCCGGCGTTGCGGTGTTCGCAGGGTGTCGAACCCGACTGCGCGCCGCGCCCTGTCTGGCGCGATTTTCAGCGGCGGTTCGCGAGCACCGAACGTCGGATCGACATAAGCAGCGAATCCGCAGAACGCCACGCTAGCACAATGTCATGCGGCCGCGCGCTGCGGCGCGCTCCGCGCCGCCACGAACGTCACGGCCGCCGTCAGGCGAGCTACGCGCCGAGCTCTATTTTCTCCTCTGAAGGGACGATGTCGGCGGGGCCTCGGAGGCGCGCTAGCGCGCGCTGCGGCCGATCGATCGAGCTTGGCAGCGTTGGCAGAAAAAGGTCGAGCGTGCGCCCTGCACGATCCGTCGCACCGGGGTGCCGCATTGCCTGCACGGCTCGCCCCCACGGCCGTAAACGAAGTATTGCTGCTGGAAGTGGCCCGGCTCACCGTCGGTTGCGACGTAGTCGCGCAGGCTCGACCCTCCAGCCGCAATGGCCAGCTCGAGCGTCTCTCTTACCGCGGCTGCGAGCTTGGCGCACTGGGCGCGCGAGAGGCTTCCGGCGGGCCGGCGGGGATCGAGGCCGGCGCGAAACAGGCTCTCGGACGCGTAGATGTTGCCGACGCCGACCACCACGGCGGCGTTCATGAGAAACAGCTTCACTGCGACGCGCCGTCCGCGGCTGGCAGCGTAAAGGAACGCGGGCGTGAACGCCGGTCCGAGAGGCTCCACTCCGAGCCCCGCGAGGAGCTTGTGCGAGTGCGGGTCGCCCGGGTGCCAGAGCACTGCGCCGAAACGCCGCGGATCGCGAAGTCGCATCACCTGGTCGCCGAGCGCCACGTCGACGTGATCCCACGGCCCAGGCGGTTCGGCAGCGCGGGCAAGCCGCAAGCTGCCCGACATCCCAAGATGCACGATGAGGGTACCCTCGCCGCAGTCGAGCAGCAGGTATTTCCCGCGCCGCTCGATGCGTTCGATGCGGCGACCGATCATCCGTTCTGCGAGCCTGCGCGGCACGGGCCAGCGTAAGCCGCGGTGGCGCACGGTCACGCCAGTGATGACCTGACCGCGCACATGCGGCTCCAGGCCGCGGCGGGTAGTCTCGACTTCGGGAAGCTCGGGCATTCTTTCCGGGTTGGCCGGTCCCTTGGGCAGGACGAATCGTGGACGGCGCGGAACTATAGCGAAGCGCCGCGAGCGAGACTACGGCGGAGCGCGGATGAGGGTGCTATGGCGCAGGGCATTGGGCACGCGAATCGGGCACGAGCGGGGCGCCGGCCGGCGCCTCAGCCTGCTAATATCACCGTCGCAGTGCTGACGGACTCCATGAAAGATCATCAGCGATCGGGCCTTTCGGAAAGGCCCTTTGTCGTTTTCGGAGAAACTTTCGCGCGACGCGTGGCGGTCTCGCTCGCGGTGGTTGCGCTCGCCGCTTGCGCTCCCAAGTCCGCGGTGATGCCGGGGCCGGTTGCGGGAGCGCCCGTCGAGGTGGCAGCCGACGAGGATGACGACGACGGTTTTCCAGAGTCGCAGGCGCCCATCGTGGCCAACCTGCCGTCGCAGGACTTAACCCCCGAACTGCTCTACGAGTTCCTCGTCGCCGAAATCGGCGCGCAGCGCGGCTACGGCAGCGCTGCAGTCCGGGAGTACGTCGAACTTGCCCGCCGCACGCGCGACCCGCGCGTCGCACGCCGCGCCACGGACCTTGCCCGCCGAGCCGGTGATCCCGCCCTCGCTGCGCAGGCCGCGCGCATCTGGGCCGACACCGACCCGACCTCGATCGAGGCCGCTGGCCAATACGCGGCCTTCCTCGCGATCGGCGGGCGCGCCGACGAAGCGCTTCCCTACCTGCAGCGCCTGCTCTCGCAGCCGGGGGCGAACGTCGAGCAGCGGATTGCACAGGTGGGTCAGTTGCTCGCACAGACACCCGACCGCCAGGCGACGCTGCGCGTGATGCAGAAACTCGCCGCGGACTATCCCAAGGAGGCCCGGGCGCGGCTCGAAGTCGCGCGCGCAGCCTACAATGCGGGCAACGACGACCTCGCGCTCGCGGAGGCGCGCGAGGCATTGAAGTTGCGTCCCGACTGGGAGCTCGCTGCGCTTACCGAGGCGCAGATCCTGCAGCGGCGTTCCAACGCCGAAGCCACTGTCGCGCTGGCGGGATTTCTCGAGCGGCATCCGAAGTCGGCAGAGGCGCGCCTGCAGTACGCCCGCTTCCTGGTGCTCGATCGGAAGTACCCCGAGGCGCGCGCGCAGTTCCAGAAGCTCCTTACGGACTTCCCCGACAACACCGACGTCGTCTTCGCAGTCGCCGTACTCTCGATCCAGCTCGAAGATTGGACGCTCGCCGAAACGAACCTCAAGCGGCTGCTCAATCTCCCGTTCCGCGACCGCAACACCGTCTACATGTACCTCGGGCAGGTGGCCGAGGAGCAGAAGCACAACGCCGAAGCGCTGGGTTGGTACGAAAAGGTGACGCAGGGCGACCAATTCTTGCCGGCGCAGATTCGCCGCGCCAACGTCGTCGCGAAGCAGGGCGATGTCGCCAGCGGCCGCAAGATGATTGCCGACGCACGCGCGCGTCTCGAGGAGACGAACTCCGCCACCAATCAGGCCCGCGTACAGTTGATTCTCGCCGAGGCGCAACTCCTGCGCGACGCGAACCAGACCAACGAAGCGTTCGACTTCGTGGGCAAGGCGCTCGACCGGCTGCCCAACCATCCGGATCTGCTCTACGACTATGCAATGCTCGCGGAGCGGCTCGACCGGGTCGACGTTCTCGAGGCCTCGCTGCGTACGGTGATGCAGGTCAAGCCCGACAACGCGCACGCCTACAACGCGCTTGGCTACACGCTCGCCGATCGCAACCAGCGGCTGCCCGAGGCGAAGCAGCTCATCGAGAAGGCACTCGCGATCGATCCCGACAACGCCATGATCGTCGACAGCATGGGCTGGGTGCTCTATCGGATGGGCGATCTCGAGGGGGCGTTAAAGTACCTGCAGCGCGCGTATCAACTCTCGCGGCGCGACCCTGAGATCGCAGCGCACCTCGGCGAGGTGCTGTGGACGCTTGGCCGTCGCGATGAGGCAGAGGCGGTCTGGAGCGAAGCGCTTGCCAAGACCCCGTCGAACGAGACGGTCCTCAAGACCGTCCAGCGCCTCAAGCCCTGAGCGCTGAAGCGTCCCTCCGCGCTGTGCGCGCGCTCGTTTTCGCCTGGCTTGCCCTCCTCACGGCCTGTGCCACCCTGCCGGGGCCGGCGGCACCTCTCACGGGCGATTCGTTCGAGCTCGCCGGCCGATTCGCAGCGCGCCAGGGCGAGGAGGCGGCGAGCGGGCGGCTGCAATGGCGCCACACTGCGAGCGATGACGATCTGCTCCTTACCTCGCCGATCGGGCAGGGTATCGCGCGTGTCACGCGGCGCGACGGACGCTATCTTCTCGAGACCGCCGATGGCCGTCGCATCGATGCTGAGGACCCAGACGTGCTTGTGGAAGAAGTGTTGGGGTGGCGCTTCCCGGTCGCGAGTCTTCCGAGTTGGTTGCGCGCACGGCCGATACCCGGGCGCCCGGCGCAGGTGGAGCGTGCCGACACCGGCGAAGTGAGCTCGATCAGCCAGGACGGCTGGCGCGTCGAGTATCTCGCTTACGGCAGCCCGAACCGCCTCCCGCAACGCATCCGCTTGGCGCGAGGCGATCTCGAGGTGCGCTTGCACGTGGACACATGGACGACGCCGGACTGAGCCTGTGGGGCCGGGCATTTCCCGCACCGGCGAAGCTGAATCTCTTCTTGCATGTCATCGGTCGGCGTGCCGACGGTTATCACCTGCTCCAGAGTGTCTTCCGTTTCGTCGATCTCTGCGACACGCTGCGCTTCTCGCCGCGGACCGACGGCGCGGTGCGGCGCGCTTCCGGACCGCCGGGCGTCGCCGAAGCGGACGACCTCACGGTGCGGGCGGCGAAGCTGCTCCAGTTCGCGACCGGCTGCCAGGCCGGCGCGACGATCGCGATCGACAAAGCGATCCCGATGGGCGGCGGACTCGGCGGCGGCAGCAGCGATGCGGCCACGGCACTCGCCGTGCTCAACCGGCTTTGGGGGCTCGATCTGCCGCCCGCGCGACTTGCGGAGCTCGGGCTTTCGCTCGGCGCGGACGTGCCGTTCTTCCTCGGCGGTTGCAACGCCTTTGTCGAGGGGATCGGCGAGGTGCTCTCGCCAATCGAGCTGCCTCCCGCCTGGTATGTGATTCTGGTGCCGCCGGTGGCGGTGCCCACGGCAGCGATCTTCTCTGCCCCGGAATTGACACGCGATACGTCACCCATCAAAATACAAGGCTTTCCTGCGGGTGTTGGCAATGGCGAGCGCGGCCTTTCATTCGGCCGCAACGACCTTGAGCCCGTGGTGCGGCGCCGATATCCGGCGGTCGCGCAATGCCTCGATTGGCTTTCGGCATTCGGGGACGCGCGCATGACCGGCTCAGGCGCTTGCGTGTTCGCAGAATTCCGCACCGAGCGCGAAGCGCGCGCGGTGCTTGCCCGGTTGCCGGCGGGGATGGTCGGGGTGGCCGCAAGAGGCCTCGATCGACATCCGCTCGCGGAGGCCCCGGGGCAGCCGGTCACGCTGGGGAGTCGCCAAGCTGGTTAAGGCAGCGGATTTTGATTCCGCCATGCGAGGGTTCGAATCCTTCCTCCCCAGCCAGCTTCCGTTGCGCGCTCAAGAAAGCGCGCATGGGGAGCGCGGGAGCCGCGGATACGGCGGCTCGTTCGTTTCGTCGGCGCATGATGCGCCGGATCCATCGACGCAGAGAGAGACGCGCGCGAGAGCCGGAGCCAGGTCGGGATAGTGATGGCCTACGAAAACCTGATGGTGTTCACCGGGAACGCCAATCCGATGCTCGCGCACAACGTCGTGAAGCGGCTCAACATCCCGATCGGCCATGCCACCGTGAGCAAGTTCTCCGACGGCGAGATCATGGTGGAGGTGCTCGAGAACGTACGCGGCAAGGACGTCTTCGTGCTCCAGTCCACCTGCCAGCCCACGAACGACAATCTTATGGAGGCGCTGATCATGGTCGATGCGCTCCGGCGCGCCTCGGCCGGCCGGATCACCGCAGCCATTCCGTACTTCGGCTATGCGCGCCAGGACCGCAGACCGCGCTCGGCGCGTGTCGCGATCAGCGCCAAGGTGGTCGCGAACATGATCGCCGCGGTCGGCGTCGATCGCGTGCTGACGATGGACCTGCACGCCGACCAGATCCAGGGCTTCTTCGACGTCCCGGTGGACAACATCTACGCGACGCCGATCCTGCTCGGCGACGTCTGGAAGCACAGCTACGAGCACCTGATCGTGGTGTCGCCCGACGTCGGCGGCGTGGTGCGCGCGCGCGCGATGGCGAAACGCCTCGAGTGCGAGCTCGCCATCATCGACAAGCGCCGCCCGCGCCCCAATGTCAGCGAGGTGATGAACATCATCGGGGAGGTCGAGGGCCGCACCTGCGTGATCATGGACGATCTCGTCGACACCGCGAACACGCTCTGCCGGGCTGCCGAGGCACTGAAGGCGGAAGGTGCGACCAAGGTGGTGTCGTACTGCACGCATCCGGTGCTCTCGGGGAACGCCGCAGCACGGATTGCCGAGTCCGCGATCGACGAGCTGGTGGTCACCGATTCGATCCCGCTCCGCCCCGACGCGCAGTCGTGCAAGAAGATCCGTGTGCTGTCGGTTGCGGGCCTGCTTGCCGAAACCATCCTCCGCATCTCGAACGAGGACTCGGTGTCGTCGCTTTTCATGGAGTGAGGGAGCTACGGATCGAGGCGGACAAACGCGGGAAATGCGCGCGGTATCGGCGCTCACCATCCGCCGATACGCCGACATCGGGGTCGATCCGTAGCTCACTCGCTTTTTTCAACCGGCGGTGCCTGGTCGCGGGCCCGTCGAACCCTGGGAGTCAGACATGCAGATCGAAGTCGTCGCGCAGAAGCGCGCAGCGCAGGGCAAGGGTGCGAGCCGCCGCCTGCGCGGCTCGGGCAAGGTGCCGGGCATTCTTTATGGCGGCACCGAGCCGCCCGTGATGATCGAGCTCGACCACAACGCGCTCTATCATCAGCTACGCAACGAGGCCTTCCAGGCCTCGATCCTCACGCTCGACCTCGAGGGCGCCAAGTCGCAGGTGCTGATGCGTGCGGTGAACATGCATCCTTGGAAGCCGCAGGTCGCGCACATCGACTTCCAGCGCGTGCGAGCGGACAAGAAGATCCACATGAAGGTGCCGCTGCACTTCGTGAACGAGGACATCTCCGCCGCGGTGAAGGTGTCCGCGGCGCTCGTCAACCACGTCATGAACGAGGTCGACATCGAGTGCTTGCCCGGCGACCTGCCGGAGTTCGTCGAGGTCGATCTCAAGGACCTGGCGGTCGGCCAATCGCTGCACGTGAAGGAACTCGTGATGCCGAAGGGCGTTACGCCAGTCCTGCATCGCGACGAGAACCCGGTGGTGGTCTCGGCGTCGCTGCCGCGCGCCGAAGTGGCCGAGACGGAAGAGGCCGCTGCGGTGCCGGTCTCCGAGGTACCGGCGGCCAAACAGACGGCCAAGCCCGAGGAGGTCAAGGCCGAGACGGCGAAGGCGAAGCCCGAGGGGGCGAAGGCCAAGCCCGAGAAGAAGTAACCGCGAACCGGGCTCGATGGAACGTGAGGCGCGCCCGGCGACGGCCGCGCCCCGTGGACAGCCGCAACGCATCGCATGGCGATCCGGCTCATTGTCGGGCTCGGCAACCCGGGGCGCGAGCACGAACGCGATCGGCACAACGTTGGATTCTGGTTCGTCGAGCTGCTTGCGGCACGCGAACGCGCGAGTCTGCGCGCCGAGGCGAAGTATCATGGCCTCGTCGGGCGGCTTCCGATCCCGGGCGGCGACTTGTGGCTGCTGATGCCGCAGACGTACATGAACCTCTCGGGCAGGTCGGTCGGTCCGCTGGCGCGGTTCTTCAAGATCGCGCCCGAGGAGATGCTCGTGGTTCACGACGAGCTCGATTTTCCGCCCGGGATGACCAAGCTCAAGCTTGGCGGCGGGGTTGCGGGCCACAATGGCTTGCGCGACATCCAGGCGAACCTGGGTACGCAGGGGTTTTGGCGGTTGCGCGTCGGGATCGGTCACCCCGGCGATCGGAACGTCGTGGCGGGCTACGTGCTCTCGCCGCCGTCGCTGGCCGATCGCGAGACGATCGAAGCGACGCTGGAACGCGGGCTCGACGTGGTTCCGTGGCTGCTTGCCGGGGATTTCAACGGCGCGATGCAGAAGCTGCACGGCGTGGAGAGGAAGGCCGCGCCGCCGCCGGACGCAGGCAGGGACACACGTCCACCGGCCGAGACGCCGGCGAAGGACTAAGAAAGAAATCGCCGCTGCGGAGCGGCGGGTTTCTCAGGGATCGGGGAGCACGGGGGGGTGTCCCTCTCGTAGCGTGCAGACTGGCGCGGAAGCGCGGCGCGGCAGGGAGGCTGGCGCATGGCTTGGTCTGAGAAAGAGTGCGGGAGGCGCCAACGTCCTACCCCGCGCGGAGACGCCTCAGCATGGGTTTGAGAGTGGGGATCGTGGGCTTGCCCAACGTGGGCAAGTCGACGCTGTTCAATGCGCTCACGAAGGCCGGCATTGCGGCGGAGAACTATCCGTTCTGCACCATCGAGCCGAACGTCGGCATCGTCGAGGTGCCGGACCGGCGTCTCGCCCGGATCGCATCGATCGCGAACCCGCAGAAGGTCATTCCCGCGATGGTCGAGTTCGTGGACATTGCGGGGCTCGTTGCCGGCGCGTCGCAGGGTGAAGGTCTCGGCAACCAGTTCCTGGCCAACATCCGCGAGACCGACGCCATCGCCCACGTCGTGCGATGCTTCGACGACCCGAACGTCGTGCACGTCTCTGGAAGGATCGATCCGGTCTCGGACATCGAGGTGATCAACACCGAGCTCGCGCTCGCCGACCTCGCGACCGTGGAGAAGCAGCTGGCCAGATACACCAAGGTCGCGAAGGCGGGCGGCGACAAGGAGGCGCAGCGCCTCGTCGCGGTGCTCGAGAAAGTGCAACCGGTTCTGAACGAGGCGAAGCCGGCGCGTACCGTCGATCTTTCCAAGGAGGAGCGCGCGGTGGTGAAGGGCCTGTTTCTTCTCACCATGAAGCCGACGATGTACGTTGCGAACGTCGCCGAGCACGGGTTTCACGACAATCCCTTGCTCGCGCAGGTAGAGGCGCATGCGGCCAAGGAAGGCGCGCCGGTCGTGCCCATTTGTGCTGCGCTCGAGGCGCAGATCGCCGACCTCGCCGACGAGGACAAGGCCGTGTTCCTCGCCGACATGGGGATGGAGGAACCGGGCCTCGCGCGCGTGATCCGTGCCGGGTTCGCGCTGCTCGGACTGCAAAGCTACTTCACGGCCGGGCCGAAGGAAGTGCGCGCGTGGACCGTGCCGAACGGCGCTACCGCACCGCAGGCCGCGGCCGTGATTCACACCGACTTCGAGCGCGGTTTCATCCGCGCCGAGGTGATCGCCTTCGACGACTACGTCGCCTGCAAGGGCGAGCAGGGCGCACGCGAGCACGGTAAGTTGCGCCTCGAAGGCAAGGAATACGTCGTTCACGACGGAGACGTCATGCACTTCCGGTTCAACGTATGAATGCCCGGCCGCCAGCCAGCGCAGTGTCGATCGAGCTCGTCCTCCTCGACCACGACGCCCTCGCGCTCCTCGAGGAGGCACCTGCCGATTTCGAGTCGGCCTGGGCCATCCGACTCGGCGATGCCGCCGCCAGCGTGCACGACGCCGCGGCCATGACGCGGGCGATGCTCGACGCCGCGCCCCGCGACGTGCCTTGGGGGGCGTACCTGGTCGCCGATGCCGACACTCGAGAAGTCGTCGGCACCTGCGCGTTCAAGGACGCCCCGACCGAGGCGGGCGACGTCGAGATCGCCTACCATACCTTCCCGGGCTTCGAAGGCCAGGGCTACGCCCGCGCCATGGCCGCGCGGCTCCTCGAGATCGCGCGCAGCGCGAAGCGCGTCGTCGCCCACACGCTGACGCAGGCGAACGCGTCGACGCGCGTGCTCGAGCGACTTGGCTTCGTGCGTGCGGGCGAGGTGCACGACATCGACGACGGCGCGGTCTGGCGCTGGGAGCTCGGCGCGCGCCGCGGCGGTGGCGAGGCGCGGCGCAAGCCCCGCACAAAGGGCGGCGAGAAGCCTGCGCATAGGGCCGGTGGTGGTGCACACCCTGGCAATCGCGCCGGCCACCGGTCGCGGAAACTCCGCGGCAAGTCGCCCGCTCGGTAGTTCGGGCCGGGCCCCGATTGTCGAGCGTGCCGGCCCTTGGGCCCGCGCACGGCCAAATCACGGGTGCGTCGGTTCGCTCGTGAATCGCTTCACGCAACATCCGCCTCCGACGGCTTGCCGCATGGCGCGTAGTAAACTCGAACCGCCTTCGTTCGATCCCTTCGCCGTTCGCCCATGAATGAATCCGCCGCCCGCGAGGTCGTGCTCGTGCGCGCGATCG
>Ga0209254_10007497_pt1 | contig 10070 bp, 12 predicted proteins | sample FrelakmetDIP11DI_FD_187148 | JGI IMG/M metagenome (GOLD analysis project Ga0209254, IMG submission 187148) | Freshwater lake sediment microbial communities from the University of Notre Dame, USA, for methane emissions studies - DIP11 DI (SPAdes)... | ecosystem: Environmental > Aquatic >...
GCGTCAACCTCCGCCAGCTCGTCGAAGGGTGTGGTGTTGGGAATGATCTTGGTGTCGATCTTGAGGTACTTGAGCACGCGCCATTCCCGGTGCGTCCACTGCCCGCCGTTATCGACCACGTACACCTTCATGCGGCAGAGAATCTGCGCTGGGCTAATTAATCGTTGTGCGCCGCGAAGCATCCACCACTGCAGCGCGATGATGCACAAGATTTATCTGCAAGGGGGGACTGAGAGGGGACTCGATGAAGGCAGTCCTCTTCGACCTGGGCCATACGTTGATAGATTACCACAACGACTGGAGGGACCCGGAGAAGAGGGCGGTCGCGAAGGTGGCGAGGAGGGTCTGCGAGGCCTCTCCAAATGCAATCGACCCCGATCAGGTATCCAGATACCTCTTGGACCTGTTGGAGCAGGGGAGGAAGGTAAAGGTCGAGCAGCTCCTGGAGGTCCCGCTGGTGGACGTCCTGGACAACTGCTTCCACCGCTTCGCCGTCGAGGGGGACGAGGAGCTCATGGAGCAGTCCCTGGAGGAATTCTACGCGGTCCTGCTGGAGCACAGGGAGATCGTCCCTGGGACGAAGGAGATGCTGCAGTTCGTCAAGGACAACGACTTCAAGATCGGCTTGGTCTCGGACGTGGCCTGGGGTCTGCCCTCCTACTTCCCGCAACGGGACCTGAAGCATTACCATCTGGACGAGTTCTTCGACGACCTGGTCTTCTCCACGGACGTCGGCCTAAGGAAGCCCAACCCCAAGATTTTCAAGATCGCCCTGTCCAATGTGGGGGCGGAGGCGGAGTGCTCCTACTTCGTGGGCAATAACCTGCAGGCGGACATCCTGGGCGCGCTCAACGTTGGCATGTTCGCCGTGCTCAAGGAATCTGGCTTCTACACCCACGACGACGAGATCGTCCCCTGCGCCAAGGTCTCCAACTGGGACCAACTCGAGGAGCTGCTCCGTCAGTCTGGAACCTAGGCGAAGGTTTCTCATCCTGCGTCGCTGCTTCATCGTCCGTTGACGCAGAAGCGGGGGACGGCTTGCGCGCATCGCATCACTGGTGGGGAGGCGAGCTACTGCTTCCTTCAATCTAACCGGATGAGCGCCGACGCCCCGGAGACCAGGGGCCTCGTCTTTCAGGGCGCTAGACCTGGCTATCCAGCGCGCTGCGACCGAGCGCTCCTCTCCGTTTGCCCATTTCGCGAAGCGACGAGCGCGGAGGAGGACGCCGGAGCTTTGGTCCGCTGCCCATGCTGCAAGAGGAGGCACAGGAACGGTTCGACGGCCAAGCGCCTATGCGAGGATTGGCATTCGGTGAAGACCACGCTCAAGGAGATGCGGGAGAGCAATCCTGGAGGAAGGAAGTACTTCGAGGTGGGCACGACCCTTCTCCCCTATCGACCAGACACGCCAGGCCTCGTGCGCCAGCTGATTTGGATGAGGCTCAAGGGAGCGATCGCCCGCAGGGACGCGTACACCTGCCAGGACTGTGGAGAGGTCTTCGGGAGGATCAGAAGGAAGAGCTTCGACCGGGGCCTCAAGGCGGGAAGGGGAGGATATCGCTGGGAGAGCCTGGAGGTGCACCACATCATCCCACGCTCCAGGGGGGGAAGCGATCATCCTGGTAACCTCAAGACCTTGTGCCCCAGGTGCCATAGGGGCCACACCAGCGACCTTCGCAACACCTCGACCGAAGCGAGGAGGAGGGAGCGCGAGGTCCTGAGCCGGATGCAGAGGTGCGAGGACGACGAGAGCGATTGGGACGCCCCCACTGACTATTAAGGAATGGTCGGACCGTCCTATTCCCATTCTATCGTGGCGGGAGGCTTGTTGGTGATATCGTACACCACCCGGTTCACGTTCCTCTTCATCTCATTGGTGATCCTGACCGAGATCTGCTCCAGGACCTCGTGGGGCACCTTGGAGTAGGCGGCGCTCATGCCGTCGATGCTCTGGACAGCGCGTATGGCTATGGTCTTCCCGTAGACCCGGTTATCGCCGTGCACCCCGACCGATTGGACGGGAAGAAGAACGGCGAAGTACTGCCAGGGAAGGACCATCTTCCCTTGCTCCGCGGCCTTCTCCAGCTCCTCCTCCACTATGGCGCAGGCCTCCCTCACGATGTCGGCGTCGTCTCTGGTCACCGGCCCCATGATCCTAATGGCCAGGGCGGGGCCGGGGAACGGCTGCCTCTCCGAGACCTCGATGCCCAGGTGGCGTGCGAGCTTGCGGACCTCGTCCTTGTATAGGTCCCGCAGGGGCTCCACCAGTTTCAGCTGCACGTCCTTGGGCAGGCCGCCGACGTTGTGGTGCGACTTTATGGTGTCACGGGTGGCGTCCCCGCTCTCGATCCAATCGGGGGCGATCGTGCCCTGGACGAGGTACTCGGCGTGGAAATGCTCGGCCTCGCGCTCGAACACGCGGATGAATTTCTCCCCGATGATCTTCCTCTTGCTCTCTGGATCGACGACGCCCTTCAGGGCATCGAAGAACTCATCGGAAGCATTCACGGTCTTGTGGTTGACCTTGAGGCGCGAGAGCATCTTATCCACCGCCTCGGTCTCGCCCTTGCGCATCATGCCCGTGTCCACGTAGACGGTCAGAAGCTTTTCGCCGATCGCCTTGCTGACCATTACCGCGGCCACGGTGCTGTCCACGCCCCCCGAGCAGGCGATGATCGCCCTTCCCTTGATGGCGTTGCGAAGCTCGGGCAGCATCTCGTCCATGAACTCCTTGGGGTCGAACATCAGCCCTCTACCTCCTGGGAGTCCTTCTCCACCTGGTCCGCCATCTCCTTGCGGTGCCGCTTGAGCTCCGCTGTGAGCTTAGGGTCCTTCAAGGCCAGGATCTCGAGCGCCAGCAGGGCAGCGTTCTCGCCCCGGTCGATGCCGACCGCGGCCACGGGGATGCCGGGGGGCATCTGGACGATGGACAGTATGGAGTCGAGGTTCACCTTGCCGCTGACCGGGACGCCTATCACCGGCTTGACGGTGAGGGAGGCGATCGCGCCTGGGAGGGCAGCAGAGAGGCCGGCTATGGCGATGAAGACGTCCGCGTCCGAAGACTCGACCATGTGCTTCACGCGGTCCGGTGTGCGGTGCGCAGAGGCCACGACGACCTTGGAATCCACGCCGAACCTCTTCAGCGTCGCGACGGCCTTCTGACCTACCTCGAGGTCGCTCTTGCTCCCTAGTACCACCAGGACAGCGGGCATGAATCCCTCTCAAAGGGTGAGAGCATAAAAGCATATCGGATTCGAGCAAAAGAAGATAGAAAAGGAAAAGATTGGGGGCGGTTCAGCCAGCTCAGCTCTTCATGATGGCAAGCAGGAACACGCCGATCGCGATGAGCGCGCCGATGACCGCTGCGATGATGTTGAGGAAGGCGGCCCAGACGACGTCGCCCAGCCAGACATCGATCATGTCGGTGAAGCCCGTCAGGTACACCCAGACGATGCCCACGATCAGGCCGACGACCAGCAGCACGATGCCGATCGTCCTGCTCTTACCGCTACCGAAGTAAGCGGTGAATGCGCCTGCCAATACCATGAACAGGGCGAATGTCAACAACAGCACGGTCAAGAAATCTTCCACAGACATCTTTCGTTCACCTTTCCTCAGAACTTTATTCCTGTAAGCGTCTTCGTATCGATTACTCCGGGGATCGAGCGGATTTTGTCCACGACCACCTGCCCTAGCAGGTTGAAGTCGTCAGCTTCGATCTTGGCGATTAGGTCGTATTCGCCGAAGAGAGGATGAAGTTCCACTACCTCCTTGACCTTGAGGAGTTCATTGTAGACCTCATGCTCCTTCGCAGGCGCTGTGCTTATCAGGACGAAACCCACCGCCATGCGTTCACCTGCACCGGGTTACGGCTTCATCTCAAATAAATCTTTCTGTGATGCTGGGATAGTCGTCCAGCCGTCAGGATTCCTTACCATTCGCGATAATAGAGCGCTCACATGTAGGCCGAAGCCCTGTCTTCGACCTGCTCCCAAGACGGGATGTTGGTGAGCGAGCCCCTCTCCTCGATCACGAAGGAGGAGACGGTCGCGCCGATGATGGCGCATTCGCGAAGCTTCGCCCCTCGGTAGAGTCCAGAGAAGAAGCCTGCACGGAAGGCGTCTCCCGCCCCGGTGGTGTCGACGATCTTCCGCGGCCTGACCGCGGGCACCTCCATCCTGCCCTCTTTGCTATAGACGACGCTGCCCTTGGGCCCGATGGTGTTCACCAGTAGAGGGACTCGTTCCAGAAGGTCCTCCGGCCTGTTCTTGCTCGAGTACCTTAACGCGGTGCGCAGCTCGTTCTCGTTGCAAAGGAAGGCGTCTGCCATTCCCAACGCCTGGAGGAACCATTCCCGATTCCAGATGTTGTGGATCTCCTGCGCCGGGTCGAAGGCTATCTTCTTGCCCAGGCGGCGGCACTCCTTCATCAGCTTGAGGTAGTAGGGGGGGCGTCCCGTCATGACGTGCACCCATTCCGACTCCCTGGCGGCGTTGAGGCGGATTGGTTCCTTCTCCATTTCCCCCATTGGCCCCTGATAGACGTAGGCCACCTGGTTGTGGTCGCTGTCTGAGACCACCCAGACGGTCGGGGTCTCGTAGCCTTCCACCATCACCAGGTCGCGCAGGTCCAACCCCTTGGACTCCATTAGCTCCCTGAAGTCGGGTGGAAAATCCGTGCCTATGTACGAGCAGAGGGCAGTGGGCGTCCCCAGCCCGGCGCAGATCGTGGCCACGTTGGCCCCAGTTCCACCGAAGTACATCCTCTTGGACTCGACGTTCACGGAGGTGTTCAGCTCGGGGAATTTGCCGAGGGACAGGATGTAATCCAGGTTGGTATGGCCATAGACGGTGAGGAAGGGCTTCATCAAGTACCCTCTTGCCAGGTGGACAGGTACCGCTTCTGGTCCTTGGTCAGGTCATCGATCTCCACGCCCATGGTGCGCAGCTTGATGCGCGCCACCATCTCGTCAAGCTCCTTGGGGAGCTCGTACACCTGGGGCTCCAGCTTGGCATGGTTCTTGACCAGGTGCTCCATCGCCAGTGCCTGGATGGAGAAGCTCATGTCCATGATCTCCACCGGATGCCCCTGTCCAGCGGCCAGGTTCATCAGCCTGCCCTCGCTGAGCAGGTAGGCCTTGCGGCCACCGGGCAAAGCGTACTCGTCCACGAACTCCCGGACCTTCTTCGGGGGACCAGCATATTTCTCCAAGGCCTTCTTGGATATCTCGTTGTCGAAGTGCCCCGAGTTGCCCATCACGCACCCGTCCTTCAAGGCCTGGAGGTGCTCCAGCCTGATGATGTCCTTGCAGCCGGTGGCGGAGATGATTATGTCCGCGACCTTCACCGCCTGGAGCATGGGCATGACCTCGAAGCCGTCCAGCTTGGCCTCGATGGCGCGTATCGGGTCCACTTCGGTGACGATCACGCTGGCCCCAAGGCCCTTGGCGCGCATGGCGATGCCTTTGCCGCACCAGCCGTATCCCGCCACGACCAGCCTCTTACCTGCCACGAGAAGATTGGTGGCGTTCATGAAGCCGTCGAAGGTGGACTGCCCGGTCCCGTAGCGGTTGTCGAAGAGGTATTTCATGTGGGCGTCATTCACGGAGATGATGGGGAACTTCAGCTTGCCCTCCTTGGCCATGGACCGGAGACGGATCACGCCCGTGGTGGTCTCTTCGTTCCCGCCCTTGACGCACTTGAGCAGGTTCGTCCTCTCGGTGTGGATGATGGTTATCAGGTCCGCGCCATCATCTATGACATAATCAGGTGCCATGTCGAGCACCGCGTTCAGGTTGCCATAGTACTCCTCGGTGCTCTCCCATTTCTTAGCATAGGTATCGATGCCATACCTCTCTTTGAGCGACAATGCCACGGAGTCGTCGGTGGATAGTGGATTGCAGGAGGCAAGGCGGACCTTGGCGCCCGCCCGAGCAAGCGTGACGGCGAGCATGCCGGTCTTGGCCTCGACGTGGAGGGCCATGCCGATCTTGACCCCTTTCAGTAACTTCCCTTTCACCAGGCGCCGGCCGATCTCCGCCAGCACCGGCATGTGGCTCTCCGCCCATTCAAGTCGGCGTGTTCCTTTGACCAGGAGGTCCTCGCTCATGCTTATCGTGACGGCATCGCCACATCTGGGTTTATGCTTTGCCTTATGATTGCATTGAGGAGAGGTTAGCGCGCATTATCTCCATGGCCTCATGCAGGTTCTGCTGATTGTCGAAGGCGTTGATTAGCGCCAGGCGCTTATCGCCATTCCGTCTCAGCTCAGGGACCATGGCGGTCATGGCCGGCAACGACCTGGTCACCTCGTTCACGATGGTGATGTGGGCCGCCTTCGCCGTCCTGGACAGGGGATTGAGGTCGATGGCGATGACCTTCTTTCCGAATTTCACCAGGGCCTCGGCCCTGTCGCCGTCCTCCAAAGGCACGAGCACAACGTCGGCGGAGTAGATGCCTTCCTTAGTGCACCTTGCTCTGTCGGATGATATGCCTGGCAGCAGAGCGTCCGCGTTCCTGCCCAATGCCTCCTTCGCTCCCGCCTCCTCAATGAAGGCGCAGACCCTCTGTACCCTTTCCTCGGTCCGATGGAAGAGGTTGACCTCGATCCGAGCCTTCACGGCCTCCGCAAGCTCGACCACATCCTTGGCGCAGAGCGCGGCGGTGTTGCCGTTCACCGATATCACTGGCCTATTGCCGTTCAACAGCGTCGCCACCGCCACCATCTCCGCCCTTCGACCATTGTCGGTCGTCCTCTCCCCTAAAAGGTAGTCGAAGGCCTCTCCCCTGCCATGAGCGATGAGGCCGGTCGGTGCGACGATGCCTTCCTCGACCATATTGGCCATCATCTCCCTTACGACGAGCGATTTGTAGCGTGGATGGTCCTTGGAGATCTGCACGAGGGAAGTGAGGCGCTCATCATTGAATAATGGTTCGGTTCGTTAGCTGACCTTCGCTTCCACTGGAAGCGGGATGCACAGAAACGCTTTTTAATGAATGGCCAAAAAGGCTATAAACTTATCCTAAATCTTTATATACGATAACAAACATTGAGGGCAAAAGCGCCGGGGTACGACGAGAGGCTCGAATCAATATGAAGTTCCTTGGAGAGGTCCAAGAGGTCAGTTTTGACGGAAAGCTAATCGTCAAGGGCGTTTGCGCCCCTCAACCGAGGGAGATGGTCACCGACAACCGGCGAAGGCCAATCGGCCGCGTGGTCAGGGTCTTCGGTCCAGTTGCCTCTCCTTACATATCGGTCGAGGTATCCGGCGGCAACAGCTTGCTTGCCGTGGTCGGCAAGCAGGTCTACGTCGAGGGGGTAGAAGAGCTTGGCAAAGGCGGTAAAAGAAGGAGCCGATGAGATCGAACGCTGCCCTGAATGCAACAGCGGACACCTCGTAAGGGACTATGAGCGAGGAGAGCTCATATGCGAGGAATGCGGCCTGGTCATAGACGACCAGTTCATCGATCAAGGCCCGGAGTGGAGAGCGTTCGACGTCGAGCAGGGCGAGAAGCGGGCAAGGACCGGTGCGCCCATGACCTACACAATCCACGACAAAGGTCTATCGACCGAGATCTCCTGGAAGAACAAGGACTCTTATGGTAAGAGCATCCCCACTCGCAACCGAGCGCAGCTATACCGTTTAAGGAAATGGCAGAGGCGCATCCGCGTCTCCAACGCCACCGAGCGCAACCTGGCCTTCGCCTTGAGCGAGCTGGACCGGATGGCATCGGCGATGGGCTTGCCTCGGAACGTCAGGGAGACTGCGGCGATGGTCTACAGGAAGGCGGTCAACAAGAACCTGATCCGCGGACGAAGCATCGAGGGCGTTGTGGCCGCGTCACTATACGCCGCCTGCAGGCAATGCAACGTGCCCAGGACCTTGGACGAGGTCGCCAACTCCTCACGCGTAGGCCGCAAGGAAATCGGCAGGACGTACCGCTTCATGACCCGCGAGCTGAAGCTGAAGCTAATGCCGACCAGGCCTCAGGACTATGTGCAGAGGTTCTGCTCCGAGCTGAAGCTCAGCGGGGAGGTTCAGGCCAAGGCGGCTGACATCCTGAAGGATGCGAGCAAGAAGGAGCTCACGTCGGGGCGCGGGCCGACCGGGGTCGCGGCAGCAGCTATCTACATCGCCTCTATACTGTGCAACGAGCGCAGGACGCAGCGGGAGGTGGCGGACATCGCTGGGGTCACTGAGGTCACCATCCGGAACCGCTACAAAGAGCTCACGGAGAAGCTGGGCATCGAGATTCAGCTCTGATGGAATTGTTTAGCCCGTCCCAAAGGCGGGCCTGCGAAATCATTTTATGAACGCGACATTATCCAGCAGTTTGGTGTGTTAGGTGGCCAAGAGAAAGGGTGTCAACAAGAAGCAGGGGGGGGCGCCCAAAGGAAATGTTTTCCTAAAGCTGGTAGGGGCGCTCATGTTCTTTGGGGGCGTCTTCCTCATCCTCGCCTCGTTCTATATCTTCTTATTAAAGGGAACTTACGTCTTCGGAACATTGACTGGATTGGTCATCGGATTGCTGATGTTAATTATCGGTGGGTTCACCGCAGCATCTTCATTGGGCGTCTTCAAGGTGGAGCAGGGAGCCTGGAGGAACGCCATGATTCTGACCGTCCTCACGGCGCTCATGCTCCTGTTCTGTTCGTCCATGGCCTTCGGAGTCACGTACACTAGGGGCAACGACCAGTTCGTCGAGATATTTGCTTGGTCGTGCCCGGTGATGGCAGCGTTCCTGGGCCTCTCTGCGCTAATACTCTTGAGGAACAAAAAAGCCTTCATGCCCTCCGAGGAAGAGGTGAAGACGGCGCTTAGTAGAATGGGGGCGGTGACGGTGAGAACGGTCTCCGAGTGCCCCAAATGCCAAGAGATCGTGGAGAAGGACTGGGTGCAGTGCCCGCAGTGCGGTACCCGGCTGCCCCAGCTGTGCGCCAACTGTGGCAAGTCTCTGCCGCCTAAGGTCGACACCTGCCCCAGCTGTGGCATGGCTGCGGGCAGGAACGAGGCCGCCCAGCGGAATATCTCCAACCTCAAGGAGCTGACCGAGCAGCCAGCCCAGCCCGAGTCCCGTTCGGTGCGATATGCCCGCCTGGCCGAGGCTTACCTGAAGGCGGGGGAGCCGGACAACGCGCTGGAATCGTACCGGAAGGCCATCCACTACACCGAGTTCGACCGCAAGCGCAGCAACTTCATGGTCAAGATGGCCAACATCCTCAACAGCGAGGGGCGCGAGTCCGAGGCCGTACAGGTTCTGGATGCAGCATTGGCCCTGGACCCTAATGACGAGACGGGGGCTTCGGCCTTGAAATCGGCGATCTCCATCAAGGCCAAGGCCAAGGCCGCCCTGGAAGCCTATGAGAAGGGCGACAAAACGCTGGCCCTAAAATTGGTCGAGGAAGAGCTGGCCGTGGACACCATGAACCTCAACGGCGTGGGATGGATCAAGGCCGAGCAGTTGGTAATCCAGGCGAGGGACATGTCCGTCTCCAAAGGCTCGAACAATCAGGTGCTGGCGCTCCTGGACGAGGCGATCAGGTTGGATCCCATGGGCAAGACCGAAGCGGTGAAGATGCGAGTGGACCTCGCGCCGAAACAGAAGGCCAAGCGCAACAAGATCCCCAAGATGAAGTCCTCGTACCGGTGAGGTCAGGGACGAACGCGGCGCAGCCTGAGGTAATCCACCTGCTTCCTGGTTACCCTGGCGAAGAATATGTCCTTCTTCACGCCATGCGCCAGACGGACCGCCCGGGAAATCTCCGGCCAGATGGTGCGATAGTCCCAGTTCACCGCGTGGACCAGGTACTTGGAGTGATGCCCCTCGGGACTGCCGTCGTAAACCCGGAAGTGCGAGCCATACTTGAACCCGGTCTTGACCACCAGCCCCTTGTTCCTGAGGTCATCGTAAGCCCGGAGGCGCAGCTCGAAGTCGGGTTGGATCTGCGCCGCCCTCTTCTTGAACGCCCCCAGGGTCATGCGCTTAGAAGCCCTGGTAGATCCACAAAGGCGAACTGTCGGCGCTGAAGATCACCAGCGCGATCAGAATCAGGCAGAGCAGCAGCGCCCA
>Ga0209254_10007498_pt1 | contig 10069 bp, 8 predicted proteins | sample FrelakmetDIP11DI_FD_187148 | JGI IMG/M metagenome (GOLD analysis project Ga0209254, IMG submission 187148) | Freshwater lake sediment microbial communities from the University of Notre Dame, USA, for methane emissions studies - DIP11 DI (SPAdes)... | ecosystem: Environmental > Aquatic >...
GGCTGGTAGGAGCCGACCTGTGGTTCGCGGTGCTGCTCGCCTTCGGCGCGATCGGCACGCTCGCCGGCGGTCGGATCACGCGGGGCGTGGTGCCGCGGGTCCTGGAGCTCGCCGTCGGCCTGGTGGCCGCGACGATCGGCGGCGCGATCACGGTCGTCCGGGCCCTGGCCGCGCGCCGGCCACCCGGACACGCGGATCCCGGCGCGGCCGTTGGCGTGGTGGGGGCGGGTGGTACCGCGGGGGCGGGTGGTACCGCGGGGACGGGTGGTGCTGCGGGCACCGTGACGACGCGCCCGGGCCGGCTGGAGCGGCTCCATCCGCTGATCCCGGTGCTCCGTGGCCTGCTCGTGGCCGTTCCGATCGTGGCCGTGTTCGCCCTGCTGTTCGCCTCGGCCGACGCCGTCTTCGCCCGCTTCGCCGGTGACCTCCTGGATTGGCAGCTGGACGTGGACCTGGAAGATGCCATCGAGCGGTCCGTGATCGTCGCGTCGGTCGCCTGGGTCTGGGCAGGGTTGCTCGTGTTCGGCGGCGGCTTCCTGCCCACGCTCGTGAGCTCCGATGCGGCACCCGGGCCCCCGCCCGCGCCAGCCGCGGGCCGGCAGGTCCGGCTCGGCAGCGTGGAGGCGGCGACGATCCTCGTCGTGGTCGACCTCCTGTTCGTCGTCTTCGTCCTCCTCCAGGTGGCCTACCTGTTCGGCGGCCGGGACACCCTCGCCACCGCGGGGCTCACGTACGCGGAGTACGCGCGCCGCGGGTTCTTCGAGCTGGTCGCGGTCGCGCTGCTGGCGGTGGCGCTGGTCGTGACGCTGGACCTGTCCGTCGGGCGGCGGTCGCGCGTCCAGGTCGGCGCGTCGCTCGTGCTCCTGGCCCTGACCGCGGTCGTGCTCGTCTCGGCGTACACCCGCCTGCGGCTGTACCAGGACGCCTACGGCTGGACCGAGCTGCGGTTCGTGGTCGCGATGGCGATCGCCTGGCTGGCCGCGGCCCTCGCGATCGTGGCCGGCCTGCTGCTGACCCGCCGGACCGCCTGGACGCTGCACGCGCTGGGCATCCTGCTGCTCGTGACGCTGGGCGCGGTGAACGTGGTGGGTCCCCAGGCGTTCGTGGCGGAGCGAAACCTGGAGCGGGCGATCGATCCCTCGCTCGTTCCGCCCGGCGGCCGTACCGGACTGGACGCGGACTACCTGGAGCTGCTGAGCGACGAGGCCGTGCCGCCCATCGTGGCGGCCTACGACCAGCTCACCGTGGCGGACCAATTGCGGCTCATCCCGTTTCTGGCGTGGCGGGCGGACGAGCTGCGCACATCGCCGGAGCTCCAGGGCTGGCCGGCCTGGAACCTGTCCCGGGAGCGCGCGCGCCAATCGCTGGCGGCCTGGGAGGCCCGGCGGACCGAGGCGCTCGTGCGCTGAGCCGGCCCGCCGGAAGCCCTCCTCCGGGGTCATGCGAGGTCAGGCGCCGGCGTCTCCACCGGCGCCCCAGCCCGGGATCGGGTCATGCTGGGTCGGCTGTGCCGGCTTCGGCTTCGGGCCGAACCGGCGGTAGGCGAACCGGACGACCAGCGCCAGGAGGAGCAGCACCAGGAGCACCGGCAGCCACACGATGGCGAACCAGATGCCGGCGCTGACGATGGCCTGGCCGGCGCCGATCAGGGTGGCGAGGGCGCCGTCCACGTCCTGGGTCGGGTCCCAGCCCTTCGCGGTCTCCTGGACGGCCTTGACCTCGGTGCCGTACGTCGCGACGAGCGTGCCGTAGGCCACCTGGTCCTCGAGCTGCGCACGCTGCGCGTCCAACTGCTCGATCTGGCCGCGGACCTGGGTCAGCTGCTCCTCGACCAGGAGCAGGTCGCTGATCTTGCCGGTGCCCTTGGCGATCGCGACCAGGGACTCCTCGCTGGCGCGGAGGTTCCGGAGCCGGGCCTCCAGGTCCACGATCTGGCCGCCGACCTCGGTGGCCTGTGTCTGCTCGAACACGACCTCGGTGGCGAGGCCGCGCAGGCTCGCGATGACCTCCTCCCAGCGGTCCGCCGGGATGCGGTAGGTGATGGTGGCGACGGAGCGGTCGTCGGCGTTGGACTCCTCCGAGGCGCCGATGTAGCCGCCGACCGCCGCGACGGCCGCGCGACCCTTGGCCAGGGCCTGGGGGAGGTCAGCCACGACGAGCTGGAGGGCGCCCGTGTAGACGATCTTGAGGTCGTCGCGCAGGGCGAGGGACGGGTTGCCGTTCTCGTCGACGCCCCCCTGGCCGGACCCCTGGCCTTCGCCCGGGAGGGCAGGGGCCGCCTGCGGCTCGCTGCCGGCCCGGTCGCCGGAATTGGGGGCCGAGGCGCTCCCTCCGCAGGCGAGGAGCAGGAACGAGAACGCGAGGCCGAGGACCATGATCGGGCGGAGCCGGTGGCCCAGCCGCTGGGGGATCCCCATGTGATGTCACCTCCGGGTGGCACGAATGCGTGCCGGGTAGTCGAATGACGGGGTGGTGATGGGGGCGCGATCAGGGGACGCGGCCCGCGGCCCGCGGGTTCCTTGCCCCAACTCCGGCCGCGGAACGGGGCGTCGTCGTCATCGATCCGTGATGCCCCGCCTCCCCTTCCGGGGTGCCTGCCGGGCGCGGTATCGTGCGCGCCATGAAGCTCCCGTTCGCGCCCCCCCTGGAGCCAATGCTGGCCAAGGCATCGCCGGCCCTGCCCGAGGGTGACGGCTGGCTGTTCGAACCCAAGTGGGACGGCTTCCGCGCGCTCGTCTTCCGTGACGGCGACGAGGTGTATACGCAGAGCCGGGACCTCAAGCCCCTGGACCGCTACTTCCCCGAGCTCCGGGCGCCGTTCCTGGCCCAGCTCCCGGAGCGATGCGTGCTGGACGGCGAGGTGGTGATCGCGCGCGGCGGCACGCTGGACTTCGAGGCGCTCCTGCTGCGGATCCACCCGGCCGCTTCCCGGGTGCGGACGCTGGCGGCCGAGTCGCCGGCGTCGTTCGTCGCGTGGGACTTGCTGGCCCTGGGCGACGAGGATCTCCGCGGGGTGCCGCAGGGCGAGCGGCGGGCGCGCCTGGAGGGCGTGCTGGGCTCGGCCGAGGCCCCGGTCCACCTCACCCCGGCGACGCGTGACCGGGCGGTGGCCGCTGACTGGTTCGACCGGTTCGAGGGCGCGGGCCTGGACGGCGTCGTGGCGAAGCGCCTGGACGGGACGTACCTGCCCGGCAAGCGCGCGATGCTCAAGATCAAGCACGAGCGGACGGCGGACTGCGTGGTGGCCGGGTTCCGCTGGCACAAGAACGGGCCGGGGACGCACGTGGGCTCGCTGCTGCTGGGCCTGTTCGACGACGAGGGGACGCTCCACCACGTGGGGATCACGGCCTCCTTCACCTGGGAGCGAAGGGCCGCGCTGGTCGAGCAGCTGGCGCCGCTGCGCGAGGGGGCGCTGGACGGGCATCCCTGGGCCGATTGGGCGGCGTGGGCGGCGTTCGACGCGGCGGCCGAGGGGCCCGGGCAGCGGCTGCCGGGCGCCGGGTCACGCTGGAACCGCGGCAAGGACCTCTCGTGGGAGCCGCTGCGCACGGAGCGCGTCGCGGAGGTGGCCTACGACCACCTCCAGGGCGACCGGTTCCGCCACGCGACGACGTTCCGCCGCTGGCGCCCGGACAAGCCGCCGGCCGCCTGCCGCTACGACCAGCTGGAGACCAGCGTTCCCTACGAGCTCTCCCGGATCTTCGGGGGCTGACGCCGTGGCCAGATCGAAGCCGGGCATCGCGTCGGGGATCGGGGACGCCGACTACGGGCGGATCGCGCTCGCCTTCGTCGCGATCCTGGTGCTGGTCCCGCTCATCACGGCGCTGGTCATCTACTACGTCGCGGAGTATGGGAACCTCCCGTTCACGTTCCGCCCGGGGCCCCTGGGGATCACGCCCTGGGAGCCGGTCGTGGTCCTGTTTGTCGCGCTGGTCGCCCTGGTTGCGGTGCCGCTCGCCTGGCACAGGGTCGCGCCGGCGGGCGACACGTTCTACGCACAGGCGGCCGAGAACCGGCGCAACAGCGTCTTCCTGTCGGCGGCGATCATCGTGGGCCTGGCCCTCACCGCCTACATCGTGGCCATCGTGGTCTCGCTGCGGACCTCCGTGGCGCTCGGGGTGGCCGCCGGGGCCGTGGCCATCGGAGCCGCCTCGGCCGTGGCGGCGTTCCGCATCGGAGACCGGGCCCTCCTGCGGCTGTCGAGCGCTCGACCGCTGCGACCGGACGACGGCAGCGCGCTCGAGGACGTGGTCCGGGAGCTCGCGATCGCCGCAGACATCCCCGCGCCGCGGTTGTTCGTGGTCGAGGAGGCGGCGCCGAACGCCTTCGCCGCCGGGCGCGACCCCGCGCATGCCGTCCTCGTGGTGACGCGGGGGTTGCTCCGGATCATGGATCGCGAGGAGCTCCAGGGCGTTGTGGCCCACGAGCTCGCCCACATCCGGAACTACGACAGCCGGTACAGCCTGGTCGTCGCCATCGGGGTGGGGATGGTGGTGCTCATCGCCGACGGGTTCTTCCGGGTCATGACCTTTCCCTTCCGCCTGCCGGGGATCATCGCGGACTCGCTGAGGGGCTCGCCGGGTGGCGGGGGCAGCGGCGGCGGCTGGAGCCTGCCCCATCTCGGCGGTGGCGGTGGCGGCGGTAGCGGCGGTGGTGGAGGTGGCGGCGGCAGTGGAGGTGGCGGCGGTGATGGTGGCGGAGGCGGGGATGGTGACGGCTTCGTCGCGGCGCTGGTCGCCATCGTCATCTTCGTGCTGGTGCTGCTCCTCGTCTCGTTCATCCTCAACGCGATCGCGCCCCTGTTCGCACGGCTCACGCAGGTCGCGGTCTCCCGCGAGCGCGAGTACCTCGCCGACGCCACGGCGGTGGAGCTGGGCCGCAACCCGCTCGCCCTGGAGCAGGCGCTGCTGAAGGCGGCCCGCTCGGACGAGGTGCTCCAGGCCGCGAACCGGGCGACCGCGCCGCTCTACTTCGTGAACCCGATCCGTGCCACCGAGAGGCGGGCGGCCGGGATCTACGCCACGCACCCGCGTACGATCGACCGCGTCAACCGGCTGCGGGCGCTCCGTGGCGCGGAGCCGATCGGAGAGGACCCGAGAATCGCCGAGGACGTGGACTAGGGTGACGGCGGGCCACGTCGCCGGGCGGTTCCGCCGGGTCGACCTCAACCGCCTCGCGATGGCAGCCTTCGTCGTCGTCATCCTGGTGTTCGCCGGGGCCCGGACGTTCGGCATGTCCCCGTGGGACGGGCGCGGCGTCGACCTGTACGCCTACTGGACCACCCGGGACGGGCTCGCCTATTCGACCGCCCACCAGGGTGACACCGGCGCCTACCTGTACTCGCCGGTCTTCGCCCAGGTCATCTCGCCGCTGACGATGCTGCCGTGGCGGGCGTTCGCGGGTATCTGGACGCTCCTGGCCGCCGCACCCCTGCTCTGGCTCGCCGGGCGGTACGCGATCCTTCTTCTCTTCCTGCCGCCGATCGCCATGAGCGTCATGCTCGGGCAACTGGACCTGGTCTTCGCCGCCGCGGTGGTGGCCGGGTTCCGTTGGCCGGCGGTGTGGGCGCTCCCGATCGTCACCAAGATCACGCCGGGGGTCGGCCTCGTGTGGTTCCTCGTGCGCCGCGAGTGGCGGTCGCTCGGGACGGCGGTCGCCGCGACGCTGGTGGTGGTCGCCGTGTCCGCGGCCCTGGACCCCCGGGGGTGGATGGCCTGGATCGAGATGATCCGGCGGATGGAGTTCCCCGTGCTGGGCGGCAACCTGTGGTTCCTCCCCGTTCCACTGTGGATCCGCCTCCCCGTCGCCGTCGGCCTGATCGCGTGGGGCGGCCTGACCGATCGCCGCTGGACGGTCCCCGTGGGCGTCTGCCTCGCGCTGCCGACCGTCTGGCTGAACTCGCCGACGGTCCTGGTTGCCGTGCTGCCGCTCGTCGCCGCGGGTTCCCGGACGCCGGCCGGCAGGTGGCTCCGCTCGGACTGCGCCACGCCTCTTGACCGCTCGGGCCAGCCCGGCACCGCCTGAACACCGGCACCCGGCACCCCCGACTCCGCCTGAACCCCGAGCAACGGCACGCCATTTCCTGGGCCGGGCTAGTGGTGGGCCCTCGAACTCGAGCACCACGCGTTGACAACGTAATACGTCGGGGTACGATGAAGACATGAGCGAGCGACCCAGTCCCAAGCGCGCAGTACGAGAGGTCAGCAGCTTCCGGCTCCGTCCGGACATGGTGTCCCGACTGGACGCCCGTGCCGCCGTCCTCGGCACCACGCGGACCGCCCTGGCAGAGCAGTACCTCGAGGAGGGCCTCCGCCTCGTGGAGCATCCGGGCATTCGCTTTGCCGATGGGTCCGCTGGCCGGCGGGCGGCCGTCGTGGGAGGACCGGACGTCTGGGAGATCGTGATGGTCCTGCAGGCGAACGGCGGGGACGTCGAGGAGGTCGCGGAGCTGATCAACCTGCCCGTCGCCAAGGTCCGGATCGCGCTCCGCTACTACCTGACGTACACGGAGGAGATCGACGCCTGGCTGGCCCAGAACGACGCGATCTGTGAGCAGGAGTCGGCGCTCCGGGAGAAGGAGCGCCGGTTGTTCTCGTGAAGCTCTTGCTGGATGAGCATGTGCCGGTCGCGGTCGCCGCCCTGCTGAGGACCCGCGGCCACGATGCGGAGGCCGTCGGGGAGCGGACGGACCTGCGCGGGATGACCGACGGGCAGCTATGGACGATGGCCCTGGCAGAGGACCGAACGGTGGTCACCTACGACATCGGCGGCTTCCTCACCCTCGCGACGGAGGAGCTCTCTGCGGGACGAGCCCATCCCGGCGTCGTGCTGTGCAATCCGCGCTCGCATCCGCCCACGCGCAACGGCGTCCGGCGCATCGCGGATGCGCTCGAGGCGCTGGAGTCGGGCCAGGGTCCAGGCGGCCTCGGCAACTCGGTGCTCTGGTTGCCGGAGTTCAGGGGGTAGTCCAGGGTCAGCCTTCCGGTAGGCTCGCACCTCAAGCCCCAGCGCGGCCACGGGGACCCGGCATGCCGGCGTCATCCTTGCCTCGCCGGACGCGTTCTCGCCGTCGCTGCGGGGGGTGACGCGCCTGGCGGACGCGCTACAGGACCTGGCGTCGTCCAACGAGGGCAACGCGATGGCCGACCGTGTCGTGTGGTTGCACCCGGTCGCCTGACGCCTCCACCCGGGAAGCCGAGCGGCAGGGGGAGGGCGATCGATGGACCACGGAACGGGTGGACGAGGCCGATCTGTGCCAGCCGCCAGGGGCAACCGGAGCGTGCGGCGTCCCACGCAGCCGGCAAGGGGCCCACGGCCTGTGGCCGGCGCCGCCCTCAGCCTTCTGCGTCCGCCTTCCGCGGCGCCCGCTCCACCTGGCCGCTCGCGTCCGGCCACTCGACGCCCTGCCACGGGTCGTAGTCGGGGTCAAGGGGTTCCTGGAGGGGACGCAGCGCCTCCGGGACGTGCGTGAGGTTCACCCGCAGCCGGTACCAGACGTAGGAGCGGCCGCGCATGCCGTCCGTGAGGATGTCGGCGGGCTCGAGGTGCTCCACCACCTCGGGGTGGCGGGCCTTCCAGCGCTCGAGGCCGGCCTGGACCTCGGCCTTCGTCGGCGCGCGCGCGATCTCGATGACGGGCACGCTGGACTTTCGGCGACCAGTGGGCGTCGGGCGGGTGCCCTGCCACTCGGTCGGCAGGCCGGCGTTCGCGTCACCGGCCGCAACCGCGGCCGCGCGCGCGTCGGCGATCTCCGGGGGTGGACCGCCGTCGACGCCCCGGCCTGCGTACTCGGCGTCCGCACGGCGCTTGCGGGACGGCTGGACCCGCGGTGGCTCGCCCTCCTGCTTGGCGTAGTTGGGCGGCCAGGGGGCGTCACCCTCGCCCTCGGCCTCGTGGCGGGCGGAGAGCTCCAGCAGCGCGTCCAGGGAGCCCACGGCCGAATCGATCCCGGCCCCGGCATCGCCCCGCACGGCGTACAGCGCAGGCACGGTGGCCAGCGTGAAGTCCTCCGCCACCACGTCGGCCACCTCGTCCCAGCGGAGGGGGAACGAGACCCGGGCGTCGGGGAGCGGCCGGATGGAGTACGCGGACGCCACCGTCCGGTCCTTCGCGTTCTGGTTGTAGTCGAGGAACACGCCGTGGCGCTCCTCCTTCCACCACCGGGACGTGGCGATCGACGGCGCCCGCCGCTCCACGTCCCTCGCCAGCGCCAGCGCAGCGCGACGCGCCTGCGGGTACGTCCACCGCCGCTCGATCCGCACGTTGACGTGGATCCCGCGCGAGCCGGAGGTCTTGGGCCAGCCCGTGAGGCCCACGGCTACCAGCGACTCGTGCACCACCAGCGCGACCTCGCGAACCTGGGACCAGGGCACGCCTGGGACCGGGTCCAGGTCCACGCGCAGCTCGTCGGGATGGTCCAGGTCGTCGGCGCGGACGGGATGCGGGTTGAGGTCGATGCAGCCGAGGTTGTTGATCCAGGCGAGGCCGGCCGCGTCCTCCACGACGATCTCGTCCGCGGTCCGTCCGCTGGGGAACGTCAGCTCGGCGGTGGGCAGCCACTCAGGCGTGTTGTCCGGGGCGCGCTTCTGGAAGAACGGCTCCTTGCCGATGCCGTCCACGAAGCGCTTGAGCGCCATCGGGCGGGAGCGGATGCCGGTCAGCGCCCCATCGGCCACGGCCTGGTAATAGCGGACGACATCGATCTTGGTGAACCCCGCCGCCGGGAAGTAGACCTTGGACGGGTTGGAGATCGCGATCTCGCGGCCGCCGATCTCCAGGATCTCCTTGGGGGTCGCCACGGCCACACCTTACCGTGCGGGCCGTAGACTCGATGTCGCGATGTCGATTCGAGCCCCGTTCGTTCGTCGTCTTGTCAAGGTGGCCCCGACGGCCGCCAAGCCAGAGGATCACCAGCCATGCAGTTCCTGCTCCTGATCTACGGTCCCCCGTCCGAATCCGAGGACTTCTCGCCCGAGACGATGCAGGCCTATGACGCCTTCTGGAAGCACGTCAGCGAGCGGGGCGCGCTCAAGGCGGGCGAGGCGCTGCATCCGGTCAGCACGGCCACCACGGTGCGGGTCCGGGACGGCCACACCGTCACGACCGACGGACCCTTCGCCGAGACGAAGGAGATCCTCGGCGGCTTCTATGTCGTCGATGTCTCGGACCTGGACGAGGCGCTCGGGTACGCCGCGATGATCCCCGGGGCGAAGACCGGCTCCGTCGAGGTGCGGCCGATCGTCGACTTCGCTGCGATCGACGGCGAAGAGGCGACCGGCGCATCGGCGAACTGACCGCCACCCACGAGGTCGTCGATCGCCTGTTCCGCGAAGAACAGGGGCGGGCGATTGCGATCCTGATCCGGGTGCTCGGCGACTTCGACCTCGCCGAGGAGGCCGTCCAGGAAGCGTACATCGCCGCCCTGGAGACATGGCCGGAACGCGGCATCCCCGCGAACCCCGGCGCCTGGATCACGACCACGGCGCGGAACCGCGCGATCGATCGGTTGCGCCGGCGGCGGCGCCTCGTGGAAAAGACGGCCGAGATCGCCCGGGAGTCCGAGATCGAGGCGAACCTGTCCGCCATCGAGCCGGACGAGTCGGAGGATCCGATGCACATCCCCGACGACCAGCTCCGGCTCATCTTCACCTGCTGCCACCCGGCTCTCGCGCCGGAGGCGGCCGTGGCGCTGACGCTGCGCACGCTCGGCGGCCTGACCACGCCCGAGATCGCGCGCGCGTTCCTGGTCCCGGAGCCCACGCTCGCGCAGCGCCTGGTCCGCGCCAAGAGGAAGATCCGCGAGGCCGGCATCGCCTACGAGGTCCCGTCCGGGGATCGCCTGGCGGACCGGCTGGACGCCGTCCTCCGAGTGCTCTACCTGGTCTTCAATGAAGGCTACGACGCCACCGCGGGCGAGGCGTTGATCCGCCGCGAGCTGTGCGCGGAGGCCATCCGCCTGACCCGGATCGTGGCGGACCTGCTGCCGTCAGAGCCGGAGGCCGTCGGCCTGCTCGCGCTGCTCCTGCTCACGGACGCGCGCCGGCCCGCCCGCGAGGGTCCCAACGGCGAG
>Ga0209254_10007499_pt1 | contig 10068 bp, 8 predicted proteins | sample FrelakmetDIP11DI_FD_187148 | JGI IMG/M metagenome (GOLD analysis project Ga0209254, IMG submission 187148) | Freshwater lake sediment microbial communities from the University of Notre Dame, USA, for methane emissions studies - DIP11 DI (SPAdes)... | ecosystem: Environmental > Aquatic >...
CTCTTTGCGGAAACCCTTTGGTTGCGAACAACAAAACGCGGTTCCCGGCCGGTGCTTCCGCAAAGCGCGCCGCCGCCCCCGCGCCCCATCCAAGCTCTCATCCCAAAAACAAAGATCAAAAGTGAAGTGGCAAGCCGGAGTGAATCATTGCAAAAAAAAGGGATGGCCTTTACAATAATTCAAAAATCAGGGGAGATCGAACGCGGCCGCGGCGAAACATTTTGTGAAAATACCCAAAAACTGAAAAGAGGAGGGGAAGGTATGTCTAAGAAGGGTTTGGACCGAAGGGAGTTTCTCAAATCTTCAACTGTCGGCTTGGGGGCATTTCTGTTTCTCCCCGCCGGTGAGCACAGAGCCGGAAAAGCGTTTTTTGCTCAACAGCGGGACCCGGGTAAATTCCCGACTCGAGTTCTCGGGAAAACCGGGTTGCGGCTCCCGGTCATCACCATGGGGGTCATGAATTCGGACAATCCGAATTTGATCCGGGCGGCGCTCGACGCCGGGTTGAAACACTTGGATACGGCTCATGTCTATATGCGAGGAAAGAACGAAGAAGTGATCGGGGAAGTCATCAAAGGACGTTCCCGCGATTCCTTTCTCATCTCCACCAAAGTCAACCTCCCCAGGAACGAGACCACCGGGAGTTATGCAGAGGGAGCCACGGAGGAGGCGTTTTTAAGCCGCCTGGATATCAGCCTCAAGCGCTTAGGAGTGGATTATGTGGATATCCTTCATCATCACGGGGTCGGGAAAAGAGAACAGGTATTATACGAACCCATATTAAATGCCATGGCCAAGGCGAAAAAGGCCGGGAAGATTCGTTTCGCCGGGATCTCGACTCATAGCAATGAACCCGAGACCATCCAAGCGGCAATCGATTCCAAATTTTATGATGTTGTGGCGACCGCCTTCAATTTCCGGCAGAAACATCAGGAAGAGATGAAGAAGGCCGTTGCCGCTGCGGCTGCTGCGGGCTTGGGAGTGATCGGCATGAAGGCCATGGGAGGAAGCCCGCGAAGCAACTATGGGCGGGACCGTCAGCCCGAGGACGGGCAAGTAGCCCTAAAATGGGTTTTCCAGGATCCGAATATCCACATGGTCATCGCGGGTTTTACGGCCTTTGATGAACTGGAAATGGATTTGAAAATTATGGAGAATATGACCCTGACAAAGCCGGAAAAGGCCCATTTAAACTATATGCTTTCGACGGCCAGCCTTTACTGCCAGGGATGCGACAAATGTCTGGCATCCTGCCGTCAGAATCTTCCCATTCCTGATCTTATGCGGGCCTATATGTATCTCTACGGCTATCGAAATTTGGGAGCGGCTCAAGACCTCGTCTCGTCCCTTCGTCTTCCCGCTCAGGTATGCGGCGAATGCGACACCTGCCCCGTCCAATGTATCAGCGGATTCCCTGTCTCATCCCGGATTCGGGATGTAGCCCGTATCCGGGAAGTGCCTCCAGAATTTCTCGTCTAATAAAACTGATGATCTCGTAAAAAGTCAACGGAACGATGGTTTCGTAAAAAGCTCCAGATGCAAGGCGCGCAAAAACTGAGGAGTGAGGCGCACTCACAGGTGCGCCGCAATGACGAAGTTGCCGCGCAACGCAGCAGATGGACTTTTTACGAAACCATCAAAACCCGGCAAGGGCCCCTTTCTATGAGCGGACCCTTGCCGGACGATGGCCGTTATTCGACTTTGATTTCCCTTTTCTTGGTTTCCTCGGGTTTCGGCAGGGTGACTCTTAAAATACCAGCTTTGTAGGCAGCCTTGATCTTGTCGCTCTGACCTTCACCGGGCAGCCGAATGGAGCGGCTGAAAGATCCTATCCTATTCCTCCTTGGGAGGATGGCCATAGGAACGACAGCTTCACCTGTGTCTTTACCTCGAGGATGGCATCTTCCAAAGCGGCGGATGGGGGAGTGATCGTTAAGGAAAAGAGGCTCTTATCCAATTCTTTTTCCTGGGCAGCCGGAGAGAGCAGCCTTTCGATCATGGAGGGCAGGGAGGTGAGAAAACGGTAGGCATCGTCGATCTGGCGGAACTTCTCCGGCTGAAACTCGGGAGGATACCGCCGCACTAAGCGCTGATAAGCCTGTTCGACTTCCTCTTTCGTCGCGGAAGCAGGAAGGTTTAAAACCGCAAAAGATTCTTCCCGGGTCATCTTAAGCCCTTTCGGTGAAATCCTTTTTTATATTCGATGAGCCGCTGTTGAATTTTTTCCTGGAGCGAGTGGAACCGGGTTTCGCCGGCAGCGATTCGCTCTCCCAAAAGATTGCCGAAACGGATCAGAAGGGTTGCCTCCTTCTGGCCATGCCGTTTTTCCAGGAGCAGGGGGACCAGGGTTTCCAGGGTTTCCGGGACGACGGTTTTCAAAGCGTCGAATCTTTCCCCCAGAAAGAGGAAGATCGTGTTTTCCATTTTTTCCAGAAGATCTTCCAGGGAAAATTCGAAAGGCAAGAAGTCCGGCGACTGCCGCAGCGGGGAGAATAGCTTCTTCTGGCTCTGCAAATAGGCGCCGAGCCAGTTCAACCCCTGATTTTTTTCGTACATAAAATCCAGGAAACGCCTGAATCCCGGTTCGGTGAAATATCCTTCGGAATAGCAGCCGAGAAGCTCCCGCAGGATCGAAAAAGAAGGGTAGGGAGAAAGGGCGGCGAGTTCCCGGCGCCAGATTTGATATTCCGTTTTCAGGTCTTCGCCTTCCCGATCGAACCAAGGAGGCAGGGCGTCAAAGGCCGTCCGGCTGACGGCATGGCCGACGAGAAAGATCTGAAGCTCGGCCTGGATCCTTTGGACCAAGGCGGGTAAAAACGAGGCCGCTTCTCCGGCCATTTCCAGAAAAGGCCTCAACGAGCTGACCTCCGGGAAAACGAGATCCGGAAACACATCGAGAACCCAGAAAATCTCTTCTTCCGTCGGCCCGGGTTGGCTCCGCAGCGCATCCTGCGCCTGTTTCTTGAGGTCCTTGTCTCGAAGCTTTTCCGCCAGGATCAAAACAAAGGCAGCCAATTTTCCATTACTTAGACCGATCGATGCCATGGGGCGCAAGAAAGCGATTAGATCCTCCAGCACCTCGAAGCAATCCAAAAGGAGGCGAAGATCTCGGAGAAGTTGAGCGTTTACGACCCGGGTCAGCTCGCGTTTTTCCCGTTCCGATAGATTCTCCGCCTGCTTGGCAAGATCCCGAAGAAGCCCTTGGTAAAGATCGCGATACGGATCAAGGTATTGGTGCCCTGTTTCCTTTTGAAGAAGAGACCGCAGACGGGCCAATAGAGACGCTTTTTCCTCGATCGAGCCTCCGGAGGCGACCCGGGCCAGAAAGGAGCGGTCCGGACTTGATAGGGTCCGGCTGGCGCCCAAGAAGTGTTTTTGGAACTCCGCGCTCTTTTCACCGGCGGCTCGGAGGAACAAAAAAGGCATAGCGGAGGCCACGGGCAGCAAAGAAGACCCGGTATTTTGAGCGGCATTTTGCTGAAAATAGAAGGTCAACTGAAAAAGAAAGGGATAAAACAGAATTTCCTGGAGCGGAGGAGAAAGGGCCCCGGAAATCTCTTTGAGATGGAAATCCGCGTCGCGCAAATCCTTGAGGATGCGATAGGGGCTGATCCGTTTGTTCCCTTTGCCCTTCCGATTCAACCGCCGGAAAGGATCGAGTTTCGCCCCCATAGAGGCGATGGGCGCCGCTAAGGGTGTTTCGGCAAGGAGGCCGGCCAGCTCGGCATAATATTTTGGGGTCACTTTTTCGGGATATTGGACAAAGGCATCGAAGATCCGCCTGATTTTCTTTTCGGGGAAGAGATCGTCCTTCCAGGAGAGGGCCTTTTGCCGGAGGGCTTCGGCGGGAAAGGGCAGGTTTTTTAGGGCGGCAAGCTCGCCGGCAACTTCCTTTCCGGCCGCAAAGTCCCCGAGGATTCGGAGGCATTGAAACTCGGGGGTTGCGGGAGGATTTTTGATTTCCCGCAGATGGGACCAGAATTCCTGAAGGTTGGAGGACAGCCGGAAAGCCCTTTTCATTAGGCTGTTCCAGGCTTCCTGCTCTTCGCGGCCGTAATTCCGGCGAAGATTTTCCCTTTCCACCAGGGCGAGCCATTCCCAGTACCGGCCCGCCCGCCAATGCTTCTCCAGCTCCTTTTTGATCCGTTTTTCCTGCTTGCTCAATCGGTCCCGAGCCTTTCGTCCGCCTCTTCCAGCTTTGCTAAAAGCCGGTCTTCAAGGTCGTCGATTTTCCCGTCTTCTTCCTGGTCTCGGAGGGCCTTTTCATAATCCAGGGAAAGCCGGGCCAGCTCCTCGCGGAGGTCTGCCGGCAGGGTTTCTTCCTGGATCAGGCGCCGGGACTTCTCCAAAACATAATTAAGGATTTCCTGTTCTTCTTCCTCCGGAGCTTTGTCTAAGACCTGCTTCTTGCGGACATTTAGGGTCATTTCCTTTCGGTTCCCTTTTCCTTTTTGGTCCACGGTGACGTGGACGACCCCCTCTTTGTCATAGGCAAATTCCACGGTGACGGGGGAATGAGCGGGGGCCGGTTTCAGGGGAAAACGAAAATGGCCCACGAGGGTATTTTCCCCGCAGGACGAACTTTCCCCCTGATAGACTTCCACTTCCACCCCGCTCTGGTTCTCGATTACCGTATAATAGGCTTCTGCCTTGCGCCCGGGAATTTTGGTATTCCGGCGGATAATAGGGGAAAAATAATCAGCTTCCCCGGTTTCCGGGTCGATTTGATCGACCGTTTTCACCCCGAGGGAATGGGCCGTGACGTCCAGAAGAATATGCCCGAGCGGCTCTCCGGCAATGAGACCGCTTTGGACGGCCGCTCCCAGGGCGACGCAGAGGTCGGGATCGATGGAGTGATCAACCGGGCGTTCGAAAACCTCGGCCAGCCGCCGCTGCACCAGGGGAGTGCGGGTGGCTCCTCCCACCAAGATGATTTTTCCGATGTCCGACGGGGAAAGATGGGCTTCCCGCAAAGCTTCTTCCGTCTTTTGGACGGTTTTTTCCACAAGGTCTGCGATCATCTCTTCGTATTCTCTCCGGCTTACCTCCAGCTCCAGGTTCACGACCTGGCCATTTAGGCTAACCACAGCCACTTCCTGGACCTGAACGTACGGGGCATCGGAGAGAGAAATTTTCGTTTTTTCGGCAATATCTTTCACCCGGACGTGAAGCGACCGGGAGGGTTCCGAGAGATCAAACCCGGTTTTTTCCTTCAGATGGCGCAAGAAATGATTCAGGAGCCGTTCATCGAAATCGTCGCCCCCCAGGGCCGTGTCGCCGCAGGAGGCAAGGACTTCCTTGATCTCTCCCTTTATTTCTATGATGGAAACGTCAAAGGTGCCGCCCCCCAAGTCATACACCATGAGGTAAGGGGAATTTTCTTCCTCTAGAAAAGACGCGCAGTCGTACACAAGCGAGGCCGAGGTGGGTTCATTGAGGATCCGAATCACCTCCAAGCCAACCAACTCCCCGGCGAGGATCGTGGCCCGCCTCTGGGCATCGTTGAAATAGGCGGGAACGGTGATGACTACCTTTTGAATCGGCTGGCCCAGGATCTCGCTTGCCCGCTGGGACAAATAACGGAGGATAAAGGAAGAGATTTCCTCGGGAGAAAAACTTTTTGCTCCCAGAGAAATCTGGGTTTCCTTGCCCATGAGCCGTTTCACGGAGCGCACGGTGTGCTCGGGGAAAGCGGCCAGACGGTTCCTGGCCTGTCTTCCCACAAGGATTTGATTATTGGCCTCATCGAGGCTGACTACGGAGGGAACCAACGCCGACCCCTCATCAACCGGGAGGGGAATCGGATTCCCTTCCCGAAGATAGGCGATGGTAGAATTGGTCGTTCCTAAATCGATGCCGCAGAGAATATCTTTCATGTCTTTCACTTCCCCATTTCCGGAGGTTCCCCCAGGATTACTTTGGCAGCTCTGGCCACCTGTCCGTGGTAGAGATAGCCGGGGCGGAGAATCCTGGTCACGATCAGTCTTCCAGTCGTCTCCGGCGGCTTTTCCACGGCTTCATGAAGCCGGGGGTCAAAAAAGCTACCGGTTTGGCGGATGATTTCCAGATTAAAATCCAAAAGCAACGAGTCCAATTTCTTCCAAACCAGTTCGGCCGCTTCGATTTGGCTCATAGGAAAATCAGGAAGAGCTCTCAGAGAAGAATCGAAATAGAAGAAGGACTCTATTATTTCCAGCAAAGGATTTGCTTCCTTCAGGGTCTTTTCTCCGATCCCTTCCAGAACCTCTTCGCGGAAAGCCTCCAGAGAAAGATTCTGCCTCCGCAGGGTTTTTTTAATCCCCTCGATTTCCCCCAGGATCTCCCGCTTGGCCGATTCCAAATTTTCCTGGGCCTCACAGCCCCTTTTCAACAGTTGGATCATTCTGGCAAACATAATCCTTTTTCTCAGGATTTTGAAAAATTATCAAGAAGAAAAATCCAATTTTATTCCCTTATTGACTCCCAGGAGAATTCTTTTTAATATGGCAGGGGAAATCCAAGACGCAATTACCTTGAGCTAAGGAGATCCATATGGAAGCAAAAGATATAAAAAAGGTCGCAATCATCGGAGCCGGAGTCATGGGTCATTCCATTGCCCAGGTTTTTGCCACCGCCGGCATCGAGACAAACCTGATGGATATCAAGGCGGATCTTTTACCGCAGGCGCTGAAGCTGATCAAGGCGAATCTGAAGACCCTGGCCGAGTATGGAAGGATCAAGAAGGCCGATATCCCCGCCATCGTCAAGCGGATTCACCCCACCAAGGAATTGGCGGAAGCGGTTCGCGGCGTGGATTTTGTCCTGGAGGCCGTTCTCGAGGTGCCCGATATCAAGAAAAAGCTCTTCCAGCAGCTGGATAAATCCTGCTCCGAGCAAACTGTTCTGGCCAGCAATTCCTCGGGGCTGGATATTTTCAACCTCATCGAAATCCGGAATCCGTCGAGGTTCGTGGCCGCCCACTGGTTCGCGCCCCCCCATATCATCCCCCTCGTGGAAGTCGCCCCCGGACCGAAAACTTCTCCGGAGGCCTTGCAGTTCACGGCCAAGCTGATGGAGCGGATCGGGAAGCGGCCCGTGGTCCTGAAGAAATTCTTCCAGAGATACATCGTCAACCGCCTCCAGCACGCGATGATTCCGGTCATCATCGACATGATCGAAAACGATTGGGCTTCTCCCGAGGACATCGACTACGCCGTGAAGACCACCCTCGGAATCCGGCTCCCGATCGTAGGCGTGGCGCAGAGCATGGATTTCAACGGCCTGCGGGTGGTCCGCGATGTGTGCCGGAGCCTGGGGATCAAATCCCGCTTGATCGAAGAGAGGGTGGAGCAGGGATACTTGGGGCCGGTGAGTTCGAAGGGGATCTATGATTACGGCGGAAGATCGGAAGAAGAGGTTCTCAGGAAAAGGGATATGCTCTACTTGAAAATGATCGATCACCTTGAAAAAATCGAGGCGTTCAAGCCGGTTTGAAAAATGGTCTCATTTTTGTATCAATTTATAGGGAACGGCTTATATAAGTTGACATCCAAAGGGTGTCATTGCGAACGAAGTGAAGCAATCTTATGAGATTGCCGCGTCGCTTCGCTCCTCGCAATGACTACTTTTTTAAGCCGTTCACTATAGTTTTTTGAAATGGGGGCTCATAAATCCCTCCCGTCCTCCCTTTTTCAAAGGGAGGAGAGCTTTTCTGAAGGCCTTCCATAAAAGATTCCTCTTTTCCCCCTTTGAAAGGGGGACGAAGGGGGATTTGACGGCTTTTCAAAAAGCTAAGGGGTTACGAATTTTCAGGCATCCCTTCGAAATCCCTCTATCGCTTTCGGCTCCGGATGGCCTCGTGGACATCTCGGATCAGAGCTTCGGAAAATTTCCTCATGGCCTGGCTTAGGCCTTTCGCCAGCCCCCGGGGGCTCTTTTCCTCAAGGGGCTCCTGGAAGCGGTACTGTTTCTGAAAAAGAACCCGGTCCGGCAGGTTCCTGGCTGAAGAGTCCAGAAGGGTAACATTCATTGCCAGAACAGCTTGCCGCTGGCCCTGCTCCTCGATTTCGAGAAACTCCTCCACCCCCCCTTCCAGAAGGAACCCCCCTTCCTGCGGATCTAAATGGGAAAAGACGGCTTGGAAAAGGGCGGATTTCCGCAGATCCCGAAGCAGGGGGTCCCCGACCAAATCCGCGGGATGAACCCGCCAACGGTGATACTGGTAGGAATCCATTTTGAAAGGCTCGGGACGATAGATCATGGCCGAGGAATTGAACGCCCGGGCCTCTTGAAACCGACTCAAGGTAACGGAAGTTTCGATAAAAGCCAGCCCGGAAATTTCCGGAGACGGGTATTCGAGGGTGTACTGTTCCACGTAGCGGGCCGGCCGCTGCAGATTCAGGCACCCGGTCAAGAGGATGAGACAAAAAACCAGGCCGCCGGATAGAAAAAGGGAAAAGGGTCTTTGAATTCGATGGATTTGGGCAAACGGCGTTTTCTTCATGTCCCGCTCCTCCCCCTATTCTTCCCGCCTTAAGGGCGGCGGGGTGGTGAAAATAAAATCAGATGGCCTGGCCTCGGCGCGCTCCAAAATGACCTCAAGCCTCTCCGAGGCCTGCCGCAGGTTTTCGCTCAGGGTCCGAATTTCCTTTCCGATCGTTCGGGTCCTCTTGTCCAAATTTTCCGCCAATTCCTTGATCGGCAGGGTTGTGTCACCCAGTCTCATGCTGCGGATCTCTTCTTTCAGCGCCGTCAAGACATTCCGCGACTCCTGGAGAACACCCCGCACATCCTGCATGGCCGCCTCCACGTTTGCTTCGGCGAGAGCCTTGTCCACCCGGGCCATGCTGCGGTCCATTTGGACCGTGGCGGACTCGGTCCGGGCGAGAATCCTTTCCAGATTTCCCTCCGCCAGGATTTTTTCCATCCGCAATAGGCTTTTGTCCGCCCTCCTGGTGGCCGATTCCACGTTTTTCAAGATGCTCTGGGTGGTCGGTCCCTCGAAAAAGCCCTCCATCGATTTTGCCGTTTGTTGAAACTGGGCGGAAAGGTCCCGCAATTCCTTTTTCACCTGGCTAAATATCTCCTGAAAATCGACATCTCTCACCTTCTCCATAACCGCATCAATGCTGGTTAGAATCTGGCTGATCTGGGACGGGCGGGAAGGAATGACCGGGTAGTCCGGCGTGAACTCAAGTTTGGGAGCAAGATCCGGGTCGTCGGGATTGCGGCGATCCAATTCCACGAAAACAATTCCGGTGATGCCGGCCGCCTTGAGCTGGGCCACCGTGTTCTTTTCCACATCGCCTTGCAGCTGGACTTTCATGACAACCGCGATCAGATTGTTATCCGGCGCCACGCGGATCTGCTCGACCCGGCCCACATCCACGCCGCGGTATTTCACGCTCGAATCCACCTGCAGTCCCTGCACCGACTCGTCGAAATACGTCACGTAGGGCGACCCCTTCTGAAAATATTTGGAAGCCCCCCACCAGAGGATCGCCGCCGCACCCAGCAGGATCCCGATCGTCACAAAGAGCCCAAGCATGAAATTGGAGGTCTTGGCCATTTTATCTTTCCTCCTGATCCCGCCCCGCCATCTGGCGGTTAAAAAAATGGACGACGCGAGGGTCTCGGGTCGTTTCCCGAAGCGTGCCCGGGTCTCCTTCGGCGATGATTCCCCGGACTCCCTTGTCCAGCATGATCACCCGCGAGGCCACGCCGAAAATGGAAGGCAGGTCGTGGGTCACGATCACCAGGGTCGTCCCCATGCCGGTGTTGATGCTTTTAATCAAGTGGTCCATTTCGGCCGCCGTGACCGGGTCCAATCCCCCGCTGGGCTCATCAAAGAAAAGAATCTCCGGATCGAGAGCCATGGCCCGGGCCAGCCCCGCCCTTTTTTTCATCCCCCCCGAGAGTTCTTCGGGAAGATGATTCTGGTACCCCTCCAAGTTCACTAAGGCCAATTTCATCCTCACGATTTTGTCAATGGCCGCCGGGGAAAGGTCCGTGTAGGCCTGAAGGGGCAACGCCACATTTTCATAAAGGGTCAAAGATCCCAGCAGGGCCCCCGACTGGAACAGAACGCCC
>Ga0209254_10007500_pt1 | contig 10067 bp, 11 predicted proteins | sample FrelakmetDIP11DI_FD_187148 | JGI IMG/M metagenome (GOLD analysis project Ga0209254, IMG submission 187148) | Freshwater lake sediment microbial communities from the University of Notre Dame, USA, for methane emissions studies - DIP11 DI (SPAdes)... | ecosystem: Environmental > Aquatic >...
AGCTGGTGGTGGGGCCGCTTCTCTCAATGATTTCAGCCGATCGCCCCTTCGCTGAGGTGCTCAATGAGTTGGTCTTCTGGATGACCCAGGATCATGGCACCCCTGCCGGGTGCCTCTTTGTCAAGATGCGCTCCTCCCCTTCTCGGCTCGGACCGGCAACCTCGGCGCGAGTGGAGGCCGTCAGAGACGAAATGCGCTTAGCCTACAAGGCTTGGTATCAGCGGGCCCTGGATCGCAATGAAGTCAACGCCAAAATTCCACCGGACTTTGCTGCCTACTACCTCGATACACAGTTGACCACAGTGCTGGTTCAAGTGGCTGCGGGTGAGCCGCCCGGCCTCGTCCGGGCGCAGGCGCAGCTTGCCTTTGCAGGCCTTCTGCCAGCTTGAAGGGTCAGGGCCGCAAGCGCGTCCAGGACATAATAATGCCGTAGATAGGAAGTTGCCGTTTGGCAAGATAGGTATCGGTGAAGAATCGACATCGAAGGGAAGGGGACGTTCGTGCGGAACGTTCACAATTTACCAATCAGATCATCAACGTCAGGCTTTTTACCGGATGCGATAAAACGCGTAGGTTGTAGGGGACGCTCCTCGGTTTATCTACGGGGGCATGGGGACGTGAGGATAGAAGAGGCGGAAGGTTTTTTTGCAGCGTTTCCCAAACGATCATGTTATCCACTCCGAAATATTCATGCACGGCGATATTCCTCATGTCACGCCTCTCCCGCCAAGGAAAGCCAGAGTGTCGTGTAATGAAATCTTCTGATAGGTGCGAAGCCGCTTCGCCGATGATGATGAAATTCCTCACCACCGCGTCAAGCGGCGCAGTGAGCCGATTCTGGAGAGGCAGGCTAACGAAGCTCAGATAAGGCCAAGGACGAGTTTGAGACCGTTCTCGACCTCTGCCACCCGATTTTTTGAAAGCGTACCGACCATTTCTTTTATGCTGCGCCGGTCGACCGATTTGATCTGAGTGGCGTTGACGACGCACCGGCGTGGCAAGTTGGCTTCGCCTTTGTTCAGGGCCACGTTTCCCGGCAATTCACCGAATTTGAGGGTGGACGTGATGGCGAGCATAACGACCGTACTGATCTTGCTGTCATTCAAGACATCGCTTTGAATCACAAGATCCGGCCTCATCCCCAACGGTTCCGAACCCTTTCCCGGTGAAAAATCAACCTAGTAAACCGAGCCTTTACGGATCACCATTCCTGTCCCTCTTCCTTGCCGGAACCATCGAAGAAAGCGGCGGTGTCCAATTGCTCCTTGACCACCGCCTCGTCTGAAAATACCCGGTCGTATGTTTCTCGGATCTCTCGTTCCTGCTCATCCTGGACTTTTTGGCGAAGCAGGAGAGTGATGAATTTGCTCCTGGAAACCCCGCGCCTGCTCCGTATGGCATCGATGGTGGCGACCAGATCTGAGGGTATCGTTATAGCTACTTTTTCAGTACGCATAATTAGTTACCAGTTTTAGTAATATATTTTTGTGGTCTAGATTGTAACACCAATTGAAGGATTGTCAACAAAAGGCACATAGTAAGGTACGCTCTCACTTTTTAACCTTTATATTAAGTCAGAGAATAGTCATTCAGTTGATCGTAAGGACATCCTATTTTCATGTCTTGGAGTTGAGCCGGAAGATGCGCAGGGGGAGAACAGTCACTTCAACCAGCCTATGGAGCGATCAAATTCACCTCAGAAACGCGACCGGCTTTGTGCAACAAAGACCTGTCGAAAGTTGCGAATCCCGCGGCGTTTCCGCTGGAGAACAAATGAAGGGCATCCGCAAAGTCGAATCCATCTCTGTACCATGAAAGCGCCGCGCTCACGGCTTGGGGATCTTCCAAATTGACATTGGCGAGCCCCATAAGCCGCTGAAAGGCGATAAAGATCTCTTTCTTATCGACCTCGTAGGCGTGCTTCAGCACCCATTCCGTTTCGAGCATGACCGTCTTGGGAATGAAAATTTCGTTTTCGGCAAAGAGCCTGGCAGCCCGCTCTGCCTGAGCGGGGTCGTCTTCGATGAGCAGTCTGACGAGGATGAAGCGATGGTGTCACATCTCGATTAAGGATTACTATTTTTTCGCTCCAGTCCGAGCGTCCTCAGAATGCAATGAAAATTGATGATTCCGGAAATACCGCCCATTTCAACGCATTTCTTTTCCACGGCGCCCTTGGTGTCGCTGATGATATCCATGGATTCGAGCAGGGAAAGTTCCATATCCTCGGCAACTTTGCAGTAAAACGCCACCGTATCAACGAGAGGATTTCTGGACCAATCGATTTCTACCATTCTGGCAAGGCATCTGGCCCAAATCGCGAAAACTGGCCTCGAAGCACATCTCGGAAAGCCTTGCCAGACTCAGCATAGCTGCCCGAAACCAGTTCCCCGAAGCTCTATCGACCGTGTTTGACTGGCTACAAACGGTTGACCACCCATACTTCATTGTCAAGCGGCTACACGAATCCGAGTTGTCGAGAAGATTCCCAAAAGACGCTTTGCGCCTATTGGATACCGGCATTGACGATCAACATCCGTTGGCGCCTCCTGAGTTGCCAAAATGCCTGGCAGAAATTTTTCAGGCAGCACCCATCCTTGCGCAGGACCCTCGCTATCGAAGGCTTACAGAGTTTTCTATGCGCCGCGGTAGCCATTGAGGTAAGTTGGGGACAAACAGGTTTTCCTGATTCAGGCCGCAAACCACGGAGACTCCCCTTGCCGCGCGTATGCCTCGCCATCGCTGAAACCAACGTTTAACTTGTTTCGTTATGAAGAAGCTGCGGCCCGTCTAGAATTTTGAATTGGGACAACCTTTGGAATATGTACGGGAAATCGAGCGCAAACATCGAGCGAGGTGAAAAATGGACACCTAATAGCGGGCCCAGCGTTTACAATAAGATTGCTAAGTTCGCCTTTGCCGCTGCCGGATCTCTTCAGAGAAAATCTCATAGATGTCCTTGCGCTGGCCGACGTAATGGATTTCAACCGTTTGCGCGTCCTCATTGATCCGGTAAATTATCCGGTAGCGCTTGGCCCGCAGGGATAGGTACCCTGAAAGCTCCCGCTCAAGGCGTTTCCCCGTATAAGGCTCTTGCGCGAGAAGTTCGATTGCTCTCTTGACAAGCGGTTTCAGCAATGGCGGCAGCCTAAGAATCTGTCGCCGGCAGATAGCCGCATAGGTCAATCGGTATGCGCGCATTACGGCTCCGCCCACGCCGCTTCATGGGTCAAAGCCTTTCCGGCTTGAAATTCCTTCGACGCACGAACCAGGGCTTTTACGATGTTGCGGTCTGCGAGAATCTCGATGGTCTCCAGCAAACCCTCGTATCGCGCCGCCGACATCAATACTGATACGGGAACTCCATTTTTCGTTACGGTGACGGTGAAATCCTCTGCAACAATTTCCTTTATGATCTCCAGCAACTCTTTCTTCACCTGAGTCACCGGAATGATTTTTTGGGCGCTCTCCATCTCAACCTCCAGGCTAACTATTATTGTGACCATAATAATATTTCGCAGTGCCTCGTGTCAAGCGGCGGCTGAGGGAGTGGCGGCTGAGGGAGAAAACTGTCTTCGGCCATTCATTTCATTCCTGTGTCACTTCAGCCGCTATGTTGTATCGGCGGATATACCGCCCGCCAGAGAGCCAGCCGGCGACGACCACCTCATCCCCGACTTCACGTGCAGTTACGGGACTATCCTGTAATTTTTTTTGCGTTGACACCGTCAACGAAAAAATTGTAGACAATAAACAAAAGACAGCCCGCAACGCCCTTCACAACGTTACAGCGCCGCACGATTTCATCCGCCAACGGGCCAAATCAGATTGCAGGGGACCGCACCGCCATGATGAAAGTCGAATCCATCGTCGACCGCACCGTCAAGCGCCTCGAGGACATGATCATCAAGGGCAAGCTCCAGCCCGGCCAGCAGGTCAAGGAGCAGGAGATCGCCGACCGGCTGGGCGTCAGCCGACCGCCCGTGCGGGAGGCGTTCAAGCTGCTGGAGGCCGAGGGGCTGGTGCGGCGCGAGCCGCGGCGCGGGGTGTTCGTCGCCGAGCTGACCGACGCGGACATCTGGGAGATCTACACGCTCAAGACCGCCCTCTATTCGCTGGCCGCGACGCTGGCGATCGACAAGTTGACCGCCGGCGGGATCGAGAAGCTCGAAAAGATCGTCGACCAGATGGAAGCCATCGCGCATGGCAGCGAGCCGCCCGACATCATCCGCTACGAAGAGCTGAACCACCACTTTCACGACACCACGGCGCTCATCGCCGGTCACGGCCGGCTGAAAAAATTCCAGCAGTCCATCAACAACCAGGTCAAGCTCGCGGCCTATCGCTCCCTGGCGGACCGCTGGCACCTGGAGCAGTCCTGCCGGTATCACCGCGCCATCCTGGATGCGATCAAGGCCAGGGACAAGGCCCGCGCCGAGGCCCTCACGCGCGAGCACATTCTAAAAGGGATGGCGGCCCAGGAAAGGCTGAAAACCGATTCCCACGGGGACCCGTCGGATTCCAAACCACACAAGGAGGCGTTGCATGCGGTTGCCCGAGGTTAAGAAGCACTACGGCAAACTGAAATTCCTGATCGGCGGGGAGTGGGTCGATTCCAAGTCCACGCGCATCGAGCCGAATCCCAACCCGGCCACCGGCGAGGTGATCGCCGAGCTGCCCCAGGCCACCCCGGAGGAGGCGCTGGCGGCCGTGGAAGCCGCCCACCAGGCCTTCCAGACCTGGCAGAACGTGCCCATGCGCGAGCGCGCCTACATGCTCTTCACGATGCACAACAAGTTCCGCGAGAACAGCGACATGCTCTGCCGGGTCCTGGTCCAGGACCACGGCCGCACCATCGAGGAGGCCCGCGGCACGCTCGCCCGCGTCCTGGAGAACATCGAGTCGGCCTGCTCGGCCGCCTACGGGCTGGTCCAGGAAAACGCGGGGATCCTGAACCTGGCCAACGGCATCGACGAGTACCTCTTCTGGGAGCCCCTGGGGGCCTTCCTGATCGTCACCCCCGGCAACATCCCCATGCATGCCTGGTCGTCGTTCGTGCCCTATGCGCTCGCCGCCGGCAGCACGGTCGTCATCAGCCCCAGCCGCCAGGACCCGGTGGCCGCTGAGATGGTGAACCGGGTCGCGCTCGAGGCCGGCTTCCCCAAGGGGGTCATCAACATGATCCACGGCGGCCGCACCATCAACAAGCTGATCCTGGACGACCCCCGCATTCAGGGCGTGGGCTTCATCGGCTCCAACCGCGCCGGCTGGGAGCTCTACGAGCAGTGCGGCCGGCTCGGCAAGCGCTCCTCGATCAACGGCAACGGCAAGAACCTGCTCGTGATCATGCCGGACGCCGACCTCGACTCGGCCGTGCCCTGGATGCTGCGAGCCTGCTTCGGCATGACCGGCCAGCGCTGCCTGGGCATGGACAACGTGGTCGTCCTGGGCGACATCTACGACGAGGTCAAGAATCGGTTCAAGGACGCCGCGGCCAAGATGAAGCTGGGCTACGGCCTGGACACCGAGGTCGAGATGGGTCCTTACGCCACCGCGGGGGGGCGCGACAAGGTCCGGCAATGGATCGAACGGGCCATCAAGGACGGCTGCAAGCTGGTTCTGGACGGCCGCGGGGTGAAGCCCAAGGATTTCCCCGACGGCTTCTTCATGGGGCCCACCATCTTCGAGGGCGCCGACGTGGACATGCCGAGCGCCAAGGAGGAGGCCTTCGGCGCGGTGGCGGCGCTGATCCGCGGCGAGAGCCTGGAGCAGGCTATCGACTGGATCAACACCAAGACCAATCTCGGCCACTCGGCCTGCATCATGACCCAGAGCGGCAAGCACGCGCGCAAGTTCATGCGCGAGGCCAACGTCGGCAACGTGGGCGTCAACGTGGGGGTGGCCCAGCCCTATTCGTTCTTCCCGCTGGGCTCGCGCCGGGCCTCGTTCCTGGGCAACGCCAAGTCGCGGCTGGCCTCGATGAAGCTCTTCATGGACGAGAAGACCGTGACGGCGCGGTGGGTGTGAGGCCGCCTGCGGCGGCCGTTTTAAGTTTTAAGTTTAAAGTGTTAAGGGGATAAAGGGGAAGAATAGAAACGACAGAATCCACCGCTTAACACGTAACACGTAACACTTAAAAACTTAACACGTTACTCCCAACACGCGACATGCAAAGCGGCTCAAACAAGGAGGCGGGATATGGCTAACAGCCTATTACTGAAAAACATCGGCACGCTCGTCAGCGGCAACATCGAACGGCCGCTGATCGACGCCGACGCGGTGTGGGTCGAAGACGGATTGATCCACCGGGTGGGGTTTCTCAAGGACATGGACGAAAAAGCGGCTCAGACGGTGATCGACTGCGCCGGCACCACCGTGACGCCCGGCCTGATCGACTCCCACGTTCACCCGGTGCTCATGGATTTCAGCCCGCGTCAGAAGCAGACGGATTTCCTGGAGAGCGAAGTCCACGGCGGGGTCACGACTGCGATCTCGGCCGGCGAGGTGCACCTGCCGGGCCGACCGACCGATCCGGCCGGGGTCAAGGCCCTGGCGATTCTTGCGGCCAAATCCTTCGCTAAATTCCGGCCGGGCGGGATGAAAGTGATCGGCGGCGCGGTCATTTTAGAAAAAGGGCTGGTGGAGAAGGACTTCGAGGAGATGGCCCGCGAGGGGGTCAAGGTGGTGGGCGAGATCGGCCTGGGCTCGATCAAGGCCCCCGAGGAGGCCGCCCCCATGGTGCAGTGGGCGCGCCAGAACGGCATGACCGTCATGATGCACACCGGCGGCACCTCCATCCCGGGCAGCAGCACGGTGACGGCGGAAGACGTGCTCAAGGCGGGTCCCGACGTGGTGTCGCACCTCAACGGCGGGCCTACGGCAATTTCCATGGAGGAGGTGGCCAAGCTGATCACCCAGACGTCCATGGCGCTCGAGATGGTGCACTGCGGCAACCCCAGAGTGGCGGTGGAGGCGGCCGAACTGATCGTCAAGCATCATGCCATACACCGGGTAATCATCGGCAACGACGCCCCCTCCGGCACCGGCGTGGTGCCCCTGGGAGTGCTGCGGGTCCTCAACTTGCTGGCGGGGCTTTCCCCCATAACGCCGGAGCAGGCGCTGTGCATGGCGACCGGCAATACGGCGCGGATCTACAAGCTGAACCGCGGGCTGATTGCCGAGGGACGCGAAGCGGACCTGGTCGTGATGGATGCGCCGCTGGGCTCGGTGGGCAAGGACGCGCTCACGGCCATTGCCGCGGGCGACAACCCAGGGGTTTCCCTGGTGCTGGTGGACGGCAAAATCGTCGTCAACACCAGCCGCAACACGCCGCCGGCGACGAGAAAGCCGACGATTAAGGCCATCGGCTGACGCCGGAGGCCTGAAGGGTTCGAGGATTCAAGGGGTCAAGGGTTCAAGTGTAAAAAAGGCAACTGCCATGATCGTCAACAAGGATAAATGCAGCGGCTGCGGGACCTGCGTCATGGACTGCCCGCTGGGGGCCGTTCGGTTGAAGGGCAAGAAGGCGGTCTTCGACGAGCGCTGCAGCGAGTGCGGCGCCTGCCGCCGCGTTTGCCCCGAGGAGGCCATCAGCGCCGCCGACATCGCCCGGTTGGAAGGCCTGCAGTGCGACGCCTGCCCGATCCGCTGCTGGATCAAGGAGGGCTTCATCGGCGCCTGCCAGCGCTACCGCAACGAGGCGGGCCGGCTCAGCCGGGTGGCGCCGCTGCACGCGTTCGGACAGGTCGAGGCGACCGTGGGGAGCGATCCGGCCGAGGCCATCCGCCGGCCGCTCATCACCGGTTTGGGGGCCGGCACCACCTACCCGGACTGCAAGCCCGCGCCCTTCATCGTCAAGGGCCGGCAGCGGGGGGTGGACGTGGTCACGGTGGTGACCGAGGCCCCCTTGAGCTACAGCGGCATCATGGTCAAGATCGACACCGACATCCACATCGGCGCGGAGGGGGCGGCGGTACTGGCCGGCAAGCGCCGGGTCGGCATGGTGACGACCGAACAATACGGCTCCAAGATGCTCTCCATCGGCGGCGTCAACCAGCTGACCGGGAAAAACGGGATGGTGGTGGCGCGCACCATCGTCGACATCGCCAACGGCAGGGCGGTGAAGCTGCGCGTCGAGGACGGCCGCCGGCTCCAAATCCAGGTCGGACGGCCGCCGGTGATCGACGGCGACACCCCGGCCAACATGCGGGTCGGCTGCGGCAGCGCCACCATGGGGCTTTTCGCACCCCTGTTCAAGGAGGCGGCCGACGAGGTGATCGTCCTCGACTCGCACCTGACCGGCCTGATGAGCGAGCATGCCGCGGGCCGCTTCGTCGGCGCCGCAGCCTCCGGGGTCAAGCTGAAATTCCCCCAGAGCACCCCCGGCCGCTATTTCGGCGACCACGGCCAGGGCTGGGGCGGGACCTCCGTCACGCGGCCGCAGGACATCGTCGCGGCGGTCGACCTTGCGGTCGCGCGTCCCGGCATGCGGGTGCTGATCACCGAGACCACGGGGACCCAGGGGGCGCTTTTCGAGGTCGCGGCGGACGGGAGGCTGCGGGAAGTGTCCTTGACCGCGGAATGCCGCCGGGCGTTATCCGCCATCCGGGAAAGCTGCGAGCCGTCCCTCGTGTCCGCGCTCTACATGGGCGGGGCCGGCGGCAGCGCCCGCGCCGGCGTGACGCGCTACCCGATCGAGCTCACGCGCGCCGTGCACCGCGGCAAGGCCGTGCTCACGGTGGGCGGGGCGCCGGTCTTCATCCTGCCCGGCGGCGGAATCAATTTCATGGTGGATGTGCAGCGGGTCCAGGCGAATTTCTTCTATTGGACGCCCACCCCGGCCACCATCTGCCCCATCGAGTACACCATGGAGCTGGCGGATTACGAGGCCATGGGCGGGCACACCGCGGCCATGCGGCCGTTCGACGCGCTGGAGCCGCTGTTTAAAAAGGCATAGGGCAGAGGGCATAGAGCAAAGGGAGAAAGAACGAGTCCCGCCGTGCAGTTTTTTACCCTATGCCCTATGCGCTATGCCCTTGGCCTTTGCCGGGCATTGTTATGCCGTATGAAAAGTCCACGCACTTGCTCCCGGGCGGCGCCGTGCTGGTCGAGTGCGGCCCCATGCGCCTGGTCATCGACGCCCGGATCGGCCAGGTGGCCCAGCCGCAACAGGCGCTGCGGGCTGCCGATGAAGCCGTCAAGTTCCTCGAAGGGGTGGCGGCCGCGCGGCCCTTCCTGGGGCGGGACTACCGCGAGCGGATGGCGCGCGTGACGGAACCGCTGGCGGTGAAAATGATCGCCAGCGTTCAGGCGGTCGGCGATGCCGATCTCACGCCCATGGCGGCGGTGGCCGGCACGATCGCCGACGCGGTCGCCGATTTTCTATTCCAGCGCGGCATGACCCGCGTGCTGGTCGACAACGGCGGGGACATCGCCATCCGCAGCTGCGACGGCGAACCGGTGGCCGTAGGCATCCGCCCGCAGGTCGACCATCCGGGCATCTCCCATACCGTCGTGCTGGGACCGGAGCGGACGGCCTGGGGGGTCGCCACCAGCGGCTTAGGAGGCCGTAGCCTCACGCGGGGGATCCTGGAAGCAGCCACTATCATCGCTGCCGACGCCGGCAGCGCCGATGCCGCCGCCACCGCGGTGGCCAACGCCAGTTATTTCGCCGACGGCGCCGTTGTCCGCGAGCCCGCCCAGGCGGTCGATCCGTACACGGACATTGCCGGCCTGGAGGTGACGGTCAGGGTCAACCCTCTGGCGGAAGAAAAAAAGCAGCAGGCGATCGATCAAGCCCTGCGCCGGGCGGAAGATTTGATCGAAAATCGCATCATCCTGGGTGCCTTCGTGGCATGCCAGGGGCGGCTGGCCATGACTAGGTTCATCGCCGAGCGGGTGATAACGCCTTCGAAGAAGCCCATTTAGTGGGGTGCGGCGCTGTTCCGTTGTCCAAGAAATGTTGTTTCTGTGGGAGTGGCTCCCGGCCTTCGCAGCCGCCGACTCCGCCAAAGCAGCTTTGGCTGCGACGGCCGGGAAAGCTGCTTCGGCGGAGTAGGCTCCAGCCA
>Ga0209254_10007501_pt1 | contig 10067 bp, 5 predicted proteins | sample FrelakmetDIP11DI_FD_187148 | JGI IMG/M metagenome (GOLD analysis project Ga0209254, IMG submission 187148) | Freshwater lake sediment microbial communities from the University of Notre Dame, USA, for methane emissions studies - DIP11 DI (SPAdes)... | ecosystem: Environmental > Aquatic >...
GCCGAATCTCACAAACTATAATATTAATAAAAGCCGCCGTCGCTATAGCTTTGGCGGGCGAGGGTGGACTGTACTGGATTCGAACCAGTGACCCCTACTCTGTCAAAGTAATGCTCTAAACCAACTGAGCTAACAGTCCATTGCTTTTGAGTGAGTTACAAAGATAAGGTTTTTCCATATTTCCAAAGAAGCTCAATTCGTAACCAGTTTGTAAAACGTAGTACAAAATGTCGGGGTATACTTATGAATGATAGCGTTTATATTTTCCTGGTATTAGCAGACATTAGTACTGGGTTTCTGATCTGGCTTTATCTAAAAGATTATTTCAACCAATTTGGTGGGTGGAAATCGGCAGTGATTAAATCTTTGGTTTATCCTCTGTTTTTTGGGGGGACTATATATCGATTGATATCTCTACGTCTAACAGTAAAATGTGAAATTTTACAAAAAACAAAGAATGATACCCTATCACTACTAACAGAAGGGTTATGAAACAACATGTTTGCAAAATCATCAATTTTAAATAATCCTGTTTGAGATTTAGCAGAATAAAGACTAACAGCTGAATATGGACAAACCTGAAGAGCATATTTTCCACAATCATAATGCACAGGAGTATCAATATATACACCTTGAGGATGAAAAGCTGATAATGGACCACCGATCATCCACATATCATCATTGATCAGTGAGTACCTCCCGGCTCATAAATCAAACGGAGAAAACTACTTAGCCGTTCTGTCTGGAAGTTTACCGGTATTCCCAATACGACTCCAAGCATAATTTCGTCGGAGATGACCAATCGCATCTGAGGCCTGAAAACCGCGACAAATTTATTTTTCCAAACATCCATATTTGTTTCCACTCCAATAAAGCTATGAGTGCCGGCAATCATGTAGTGAAGGCTTGCATTGATTTGCCAGCTATCGTTCCTTACATTTTTAAAACGCTCCAAGTAAGGTCCGGTGTAAAGCAAAGTGTGAAAGTTTGATCCCCAGCGCTTCGCAATTACAAAAAAGGGATTAAAAACATTACCTGCCCAAATAGATCCATTTCCAAACTCGCTGAATTCTACCATTTCAAACTGATGAAGATAGGCAATTGCAGCACTGGTGCTTTTTTCCTCAGAAACATAAAAACTGTATTGGGCGCCGAGTTTTAAACTCTTAAGTCGATTTCCGGGGCGACTGTCCGGATTGACGCTGCCAGCAATGGCTGAACTAAATTCAAATGGAAGTTCGATCTCAAGCCCGAGTCTGTCCACAGGTGCAAACTCATATTCAACCAGTGCCAGGTAACTATTATAATTGAGCTTATCCGTCATACCAAGCCCAACATTCCATTCTTTCTCGCCTTTACGAGCGCCAAGGTCACGCATCAGGTCGATATATAATGGCTCTGCATGCAACACTTTATCTCTTTGGGTGCCGCCCTCTGTTACCAGAATAAAAAGACTATCGGACTCAGCCCTTTTGGCCTTTATTGAATCCATTCTGTTAGTCTGCCCGAAAACATGTATTGTGAAAATAATTAGCGAAACTATCAAAAAGTAAAAACGCTTCATATTGAAAAATACATATTTTGTTATCCTTTAAAGTTACAGATTCAAATTCGAGAATTTCTTCATGGCCATTTTTTATCGTAAACGGAAGCGTTGAATTTAAGCGCTAATTGTCAGCATTTCTAATTGCTGGTCCGCGATCCATTGGATCTCTTCTTTCATACTTAAGCCTGAACCTCTGCGGACTATGACTGTTTGCAGCGCCTTGATTTAAGTTGACTTATGCACTTTTATGCAATAAACCATTTCAACCCAATACACTTAAGAGTAAATGTGATCCAACCGGCGAAGTCCATCAAAAGGAGAAATTTTTTTAAAAAAATGACTCTTATTGATTCTTTTTTGGGGCTATCAAGGGGTATTTCTTATATCAGGTTCAATTTTTTTAAAAAAACTAATTGAATTAACCAATAAGCCATTATATTTAGTAACAACGATTGCGTAGTCATTCCTATTAAAATCAACAGAATAAAATGGCAATACGCGTAGCAATAAAACACAAGACCACCTATCATTACGACAGGCCTGTTTCCTTATCACCACATATTTTTCGGTTAAGGCCGGCCGTTCATTCACGCACACCCATTGAAGCATACTCATTTAACATCAGTCCGAAAGATCATTTTATTAACTGGCAACAGGATCCATTTGGCAATTACCAGGCAAGAGTTGTTTTTAATGACAAAACCACTTCGCTTTCTATTGATGTTGAAGTTATCGCCCGGATGGAGGTGATCAACCCTTTTGATTTTTTTGTTGAAGAATACGCAGAGAACTTCCCTTTTACTTACTCCGCCCAATTGCAAAAAGAGCTGGTGCCATATATGGAACTCGAAGGCCATGGCCCATTATTAATGCAATGGCTCGATAAGGTGGACAAAAGCAAAAAACGCATTGTTGATTTTTTGGTTTACATCAACGCGAAAGTATATAGCGATATCGCCTACTCGATACGCATGGAAGCGGGTGTACAAACACCTGAGGAAACACTCAGCAAAGCACTGGGTTCCTGCCGCGACTCTGCCTGGCTGTTGGTGCAAATATTAAGACATCTGGGCCTTGCCGCCCGATTTGTTTCCGGCTACCTGGTGCAGCTCACCGCAGACATCAAATCACTGGATGGACCATCCGGACCGAAAGCTGACTTTACTGATTTGCATGCCTGGGCAGAAGTCTATGTGCCTGGAGCAGGTTGGATTGGCCTCGACCCAACATCAGGACTGTTTGCCGGCGAAGGCCATATCCCATTGGCTTGCACACCGCATTACAGCAGTGCTGCACCGGTAGTTGGCGCAAGTGATAAAGCTGAAGTGACCTTCGAATTTGAAAATAAAGTTACCCGCATACACGAAGATCCCCGTGTTACCAAACCCTACACTGACGCACAATGGGCAGCCATTGAAGCATTGGGCTACCAGATTGATCAAGACCTGGAAGCCGGTGATGTGCGCATGACCATGGGGGGTGAACCCACTTTTGTTTCCATTGATGATATGGAATCGGCACAATGGAACACAGCTGCCGATGGCAAAGAAAAACGTATCCTTTCACATGAACTCATTTTTCGGTTGCGCGAAAAATTCGGTCCTACCGGAATGATACATTATGGACAGGGAAAATGGTACCCCGGCGAGCCTTTACCACGCTGGCAATATGGTTTATTCTGGCGAAAAGACGGCCATCCCATCTGGAGTAATTTGCAATTAATAGCACATGAAAAAACAGCCCACAGCTATACACATGAGGATGCAAAATTATTTATCGAAGAACTCACCAGGAATTTAGCGGTTAGTACTACAAACATCAGTGCGGCCTATGAAGATACTTTTTTCTTTTTATGGAGCGAAGGTAAAACCCCGGTGAATATAGATCCGCTGAAAGCGAACCTTAAGGATAGTATTGAAAGAAGAACAATTGCCCAATTGCTGGATAAGGGTTTGAACAATCCCGCGGGCTTTGTATTGCCTATACAATGGAATTATGACAATAGCAACTGGCGCAGCAACAAATGGGTCTTCAACAGGGAATACTTGTTTTTATTGCCAGGAAACTCACCCATTGGCTTTCGTTTACCACTGGAATCTTTACCGGTTATTCCTAAGGGTAAGGAACCACAATTGGTAGAAAGAAGTTTGTTTGAAGATGTTCCTGACCTGGGAAATTTCCAGGAAACCATCCACAAACGATATGATACAGTAACAGTGCATCCGCCTGTTTTAAAAAAGATTTTCGAAGAAGAACTATTGACAGATGTTGTTAAAGAAGAACCGCAGAACATTAAGTTTGAAGTAGACATCATTAAAACCGCCTTATGTGTAGAGTCGAGGGATGGTATCATCTACATTTTTCTTCCCCCGATGGAATACCTGGAACATTATCTCGACATGGTAGCATCTATTGAAGCCACAGCTCTCAAGCTAAAACTGCCAGTACGAATTGAAGGGTATGAACCACCCCGGGATAATCGCTTGGAAAGATTGGTAGTATCCCCAGACCCCGGTGTGATTGAAGTGAATATTCATCCGTCAAAAAGCTGGAAAGAAATGTTGCACAATACCCACACTTTATATGAACAGGCTTATTTATCCAGGCTGGGTACGGAAAAATTTATGCTGGACGGCCGTCATACCGGAACCGGCGGAGGCAACCATATCACCATTGGTGGGGCAAAGCCTGCCGACAGTCCACTGTTGCGCAGGCCCGATTTGCTGCGCAGCCTCATCACGTATTGGCAACATCATCCCGGCCTCTCTTATTTATTTTCCGGTTCATTTATTGGCCCAACCAGTCAGGCGCCACGGGTGGATGAAGGTTCGGATGAAAAATTATATGAACTGGAAATCGCATTTTCGCAAGTGCCGGATATGGGTGAAGCGTATATTCCTTTTTGGTTAGTTGACAGGATTTTCCGCCACTTACTTACCGACATTACGGGGAACACCCACCGCTCAGAATTTTGTATCGATAAAATGTACTCACCCGACACTTCTTCCGGAAGGCTTGGTATATTGGAGTTTAGGGCTTTTGATATGCCGCCGCACCAGGAAATGAGTTTGTTGCAAATGCTGTTATTGCGCGGACTGATCGCCAGGTTCTGGAAGAAACCATACAAACACAAACTCGTAAAGTGGGGCCCGCAACTTCACGATAAATTTTTACTGCCTTATTATGTTCAGGAAGATATCCGGGAAGTTGTAAACGACCTAAACGATGCCGGTTATGCATTTCAGATGAGTTGGTTTGACGCTTATTTTGAATTCCGGTTTCCGCATTATGGTACAGTAAGAATCCAGGGAATAGAGATGGAACTACGCATGGGCATTGAACCCTGGCATGTATTGGGCGAAGAAATGAGTAGCACCGGTACAGCCCGTTTTGTAGATTCCTCTTTAGAGAAAATACAGGTAAAACTTAGAAACTTTAATAACGACCGGTATGTGTTGTTGTGTAACGGCAGCCGCGTTCCGCTAAAAGAAACCAACATTAAATCCGAATATGTTTGCGGCATTCGCTACCGCGCCTGGCAACCTCCATCTGCATTGCATCCTACGATTGGTACAGATGTTCCGTTGGTATTTGATCTTGTAGATAGCTGGAATGGCCGGAGCATCGGAGGCTGCACATATCATGTTTCACACCCCGGGGGTTTAAGCTATGACAGTTTTCCCATAAATGCCAATGAAGCGGAAAGCCGTCGTATCAGTAGGTTTTGGGACTACGGTCACACCCAGGATACAATACAACACATACCCGTTTCTTCAACAGCAAGGCATTTTATTGTTGAAACCCAGGGTCAATATATGGTAGATGTGCCGGCGGTAGAAATAAACCCTGATTATCCCAATACATTAGATATGCGGCAACAATGGGGAAAGAAGAAGCACTAAATTGTCTTGCAGAAATATTGTAATACCCATCAGATGAAACTTTTTAATTGCACCAATTGCGGACATCCTGTTTATTTTGAAAATATTTTTTGTTTAAACTGCAATGCCTTGCTGGGATTTGATTCCCAAAGCCTGCAACAAATTTCCCTTGTTGCAGCACATGACGGGCAATACAAAAACCACTCAAATACCAGTACATCGAATTTTACCTATTGCTATAATCACCAATATACTGTTTGCAACTGGCTGGTTCCAATAGATAGCCATCCTGTATTTTGTACTGCATGCCAGCTAAACAGGACAATACCCGATCTCTCCAGACCGCAGTACCTGGAAAAATGGTATTCAATTGAAATAGCCAAGCACCGCCTTATTTACCAACTGCTGCATTTACAACTTCCAATAGTCAGCAAGGAACAAGATGAATGCGAAGGACTGGCCTTTGATTTTATTGCCGACGACAAAACGGCAGGTAAAAAACAGGTATTTACCGGCTATGATAATGGACTTATCACCATCAACATTGCAGAAGCTGATGATATAGAAAGAGAAATGGCGCGCAAACAAATGGATGAAGTTTACCGTACCTTGCTGGGACATTTTCGGCACGAAGTAGGACATTATTACTGGGATCGGCTGATTGCCAACAAAAGCTACATTGCCGAATTCAGAAACCTTTTTGGTGATGAAAGGCAGGAATATGCAGAAGCAAAGAAAAAATATTACACCGAAGGTGCGCCAGACAACTGGAACACCAATTATATCAGCGCTTATGCCACCATGCACCCATGGGAGGATTGGGCAGAAACATGGGCGCATTACCTGCATATCATCGACACATTGGAAACCGCATACTATTTCGGATTAAGTGTTCATCCTATTAATGAAGCAACTCAAAAACTGCAAACCGGAACAATTGCCGATCCTTATTATGTAAAGGATTTCGAAACCATTATACAGTTATGGCTACCCTTAACCTTTGCCATGAACAGCTTAAACAGAAGCATGGGTCTAAAAGACAGCTATCCATTCATGATAAATAATGCTGTAGTAGATAAAATGAAATTTATTCACAAAGTGGTGCGGGAAACGCAATCAGTCCAGCCTTTTCACATCAACTAACACGCGCAGCTGATGTTGGCCGCTGCTGAGGATTACACCTTTTAGCGGGGTAATATCTGTATAGTCCCTTCCCCACCCGATGGTAATATGCCGCATACCGGGAATAATATTATTAGTAGGGTCGAAATCCACCCAACCTAATTGTGGCACATACATAGCAAACCAGGCATGTGAGGCATCGACACCAGTAAGCTTTGCTTTGCCCGGCGGTGCTAAGGTTTCCAAATACCCGCTTACATACCTGACCGGCAGGCCCATGGCACGAACACAGGCAATAGCAAGATGTGCAAAATCCTGGCAAACACCTTTACGGTATTTTATTACTTCTGTTAATGGAGTAGCCACCGTTGTAAAACGCGGATTAAATTCAAAGTCGGTATAGATACGAAACATCAGGTCATTTGCTGCTTCGAGGATAGGTCTGCCTGCTGTAAATGATTGCATCGCATAAGCGGCGATTTCATCATTGGCGGCCGTAATAGGCGTTTCGAAAATGTATTGCCTCGCATTAAAATTATCTTCTCCGGGCTCCAATACAAGTGTTTTCACCAGTTCCCAACCTGGGGTGGCAAAAAAACTCAGCGTTGTTGCCTGCTCCGAAATTTTCTGTATTTGAGATCTGACAGTAACGGTTAAGTGCTCATGTTCTTTCTGAATGGCAAAATAAACAACCTTGTTGCCAAAAAAATCTTCATACTCCTGCAATACATCGGGCTGTGGTGTAATTTCAATCGAGGTATTATTGCATAATTGTGTGGCAGTATTGCGAACCATCAATTTCGCTATATTATGACAGAGGCTTACGGAATTATGGTATTCGTATTTGGTGGTATGTTTGATCTCGTATTCCATCATTTTCAAGTTACCTGAAAAGTTGTTGTTGCGTTTGTGCGTGTTTGAAATAAGTAGAAGAAACAACATTGTAAATCCTAAAAAGCAGGGCATTTATCTCCAGTAAAAAATTATCCAGATTTTCATATGATTGTTCAGCCCCATTCAATACCGTCAAATCATCCTTGCCAGACATTTTAATTTTGGTTAACACCTCAAGCGCCAGTAGCTCATGTTCTGATAACGGGTCGCTATTTTGAATTTTAGGCAAAGCAAATAAATAGCCTTTCATCTTTTCTACCTGGTACAATAACGACCTTGGATTATTGGGATCAAATATCAACAGATCCAATACCAGAGGCAATTTCAGGTGTGCCTTGTATTTAAACCGATAATTTACCATACTCTCGGTGCTATTCAATACTGATTCCCAAAGGAGGTAATCCACCGCTTCATCATTTTTTTCAATAAGCGTAGCACGCAGCATGCTAATTAACAACATACTTTGCTCCATCTTCCGGCCGCAATCCAGCAAAACCCAGCCGCGATCCCTTGAAATCGTTTCCCGGTTTAAGCTGACAAATGCCATCATGGAAGTAATTAAACTATCCAGTGCGCTATGAATTTTATAATGACCTTTTTTTTGCAATAACGCAGCTTGTAGCCAGTTTTCTTCCATCTCTTTTATTACCCGCCAGGTATCTCCTGACCAATGATCTCTAATTGCCTCTAATGATCTTAAAAAATATGATATGTTGAAACTTAACCCACCTACCCTTTTTTCATCAAACAATACCTCCTCTAATTCTATCCAGGGGTTTTCCATTTTTTTCTCCCCATCCTTGCCTGTAAAACCGGGTAAGGTATTTGTAAATGTTGTTATAGCAGTCAATAAACATTTCTTTAAATCCAGATCGTTATCAATAAAAGCTTTGTTGGCATCTTGCAGTACCTGCATTACGGTTCGTAGAAATCTGGCATTCCCCAATACGCGTTCTGCATAGCGCCCCGCCCAAAAAAGGTTTTCGCCAGTGCGGCTTGGCAGGTAATCGGCTTTATTGTCTGCAGGATCATCCTGCAAATGGTCCTGATCCTTTTTAATATGCAATACACTGCTTTCTTCATCAGAAAGTATCCAGGTATCTTTACTAAATCCGCCCAACTGATTACTGATGATGATATTTTCTTTATCCAGTGATGTACGGGTAAGCCCGCCATTCATAACTGTATAGCCACCATTCTCACTCACTGCAAAACTTCTGAACAAAGCATGGCTTGATGCCAGCTTTCCGTTTACCCAGGAAGGGGAAGAAGCAAAATCAACTTTTTCCTGCCCTACATACAAATACGGTTGTACCCTGATACGTTCTTTAAGTTCATTCAATGCGCTATTACTTAGCTGCGTCGCATCAACAGAAGTTCGTTTATCTGATTCCCTGAAAATCCTTTTGATAACCAGGGATGACAAATTGTTTAAAACATAATCCAGTGCTTTTGGCTGCCCACACCACCAGGAAGCGATGGTAGGCAACTTCAACGGTTCATTTAAAAAGTACCGGGAAATGGCATGCAGAAAAGGAATCAGTCCCGGGTTCTCAACTACACTACTACCCAATGGATTCGCAATGCTTACATTGCCGCTCCTAACGGCTTGCAATAAACCGGTTACCCCCAACAGTGAGTCTTCCTTCAGTTCAAGCGGATCGCAATATACATCGTCCACCCTTCGCAAGATAACATCAACCTTTTCGAGTCCGCCTAATGTTTTCAACCACACAAAATTATCCTTCACCATCAGGTCATCGCCCTGCACTAAAGTAAAACCCAGGTAAGAAGAAAGAAAAGAATGCTCGAAATAGGTTTCATTACCTGGCCCTGGTGTTAAAATAACGATGCGCGGATTATTTCCATTGGAAGGCGCTATGTTTGTTAAAGCCTGACGCATCGAATGGAAAAACGGCGAAAGCCGTTTCACTTTCAGGCCATCAAAGAGCTCGGGGACTATCCTTGCCATGGCCATACGGTTTTCCCAGGCATAGCCTGAGCCTGAAGGCGCCTGTGTTCTGTCGTTCAATACCCAAATTTGACCATCTTTGCTACGGGCCATATCAGCTGAATAAATAACCAATTGATGATGACCGGCCTGCCGTACACCACAACATTCTCGCAAAAAACCATTGTGGTTGTATACAATCTCCATGGGCAATATACCATCCTTTTTTAACCGCTGATTTCCGTAAACATCTTCCAGAATCAGGTTGAATAAAGTGGCGCGTTGTTGCAGGCCCGCTTCTATCAATCTCCACTCATTGGCATCAATTAAATAGGGAACAATATCCAGGTTCCAGGCCCGGCTATGGCCCGATGGATCATTATAAATCTGATAGGTAACGCCATTCTCTTTTAAAAACCGCATAATATCCTGACTACGGTTTGCTAAATCTTCACTACCCAGTTGAGAAAATGACTGAAAGAAGATACTCCACTCTTTTTGCAGGCGGGGATTGCTGCCCATAAGTTCGTTTAAAAAGGGCTGCTGGTATAACGGATTATCAGGCAATAAGGGCTGGCCGGTTTCTGAAATCATGCACTAATGTAAAAGCAGTGTTTTGTTTACGTGAATTGCTCAAAAATAACAATTTTAAATTATCTGCAAGGTTTGTTTG